>Ga0315539_1000779_pt1 | contig 23755 bp, 22 predicted proteins | sample SalMarSW160150MG_FD_203097 | JGI IMG/M metagenome (GOLD analysis project Ga0315539, IMG submission 203097) | Salt marsh sediment microbial communities from the Plum Island Ecosystem LTER, Massachusetts, United States - Salt Marsh Sediment SW1601-150 ... | reverse complement strand
CGTTAGTCCTGAGCCAGGATCAAACCCTTCATGAAAAAGAGTTTATTATAGAGAACCCTGACAACTATCCAATTATCAATGATCTGGTATATAATATAATTTTTTCTTTTTTTGTCAAGGTCTTTTAAAGCGATTTTTTGCTTTTTTTTTAGTTTTGATTTCTTCTGTAAAACCTTGATTTTAAAAATGTTTAAAAAAAAGCTCTTCGTTTTTTGCTTTTAGCTTTTGGCTAAAAACGAATAAAGAACTTTATGCTCTTTTGTCCCTTGTGGCTACTTTTAAGATTTAAGTGTTGTGGGGTGATTTAATGCGAAAGGCAAACGTCGAATAGCGAACAGCTCAATTTTTATGGTATAAAAGAAATAGAGAGTGTTTTGCTTAAACCTTCGGGTCCGATAAGTATTGCACCCAGAGAAACATTTATACTATGGTGTTTTATGTTTATAGCAAAGGAAGAACCTGCCAAATTGGAAGTTTGGATACCGTTGAATTTACCTATTTTTCTGTTATATCCGGCAGTGAGGCCGATTTTTTTATTTAAATTGTACGAGATAAAAGAACATGGACCAAACTGAGTGCTGTATTCGAGGGAAAATACTATATTGTCTAATGAAAGGAGTCCTCCAAGCCTTGAATCTACCGAAAAACTCTCTTTTTCTGTTAAAAAAGCTTTAATTTGTTTTCCGAAATTCCGCACGTAAACAGAAAAAGATAATAATTCGTTTAAGGTATAAATTCCGCCTATGTCTATACCCAATCCGTAACTTTGATATTCGTCAACAGTTGTATAAGGCAGAAGAATTTTTGCGCCTATAATGTATTTATTCATCTCTAAATTGCTTGCTATTACGGGAGTTGCGGATTGGTAATTAAATACGCCTGTTGAATCGCCCATCATATTTGTTCTGGTCATTCCTTCACTGCGCATTAATTGTACTCCTAAACCCAAATTGAAAGAATTTAGCTCCCATATTTTACCAAAAGATCCAAAAATTATGTTTGAATAATCATAAGCTGATACGATATAAGTATTTTTCCCCATTCCCGCGGGATTCCAAAAGAGATTTTCGGGTTCTTCTTTAATTGTAGAGAATGCCGTACCGTAAGAAAACACTTTTCCATTATAGGGCATGGTTAAATACGTAAAGGATAGTAATATTAAGATGTTCATTCTACGGTAACAGATTTTGCCAGATTTCTGGGGCGATCAACGTCTCTTTCGTTTAGAACTGCTATGTGGTAAGCGAATAGTTGCAAGGGTATGCTTACCAGTATAGGGGATAGGTTTTCCTCGCATTCAGGGATATAAAATACATCGCTTCCCAGTTTCTTGATTATATTATCGCCTTCTGTTCCGATAACAATGACCCTTGCTTTCCTTGATTTTAACTCCTCAATATTACTTAACATTTTATCATAAACCGAAGACTTGGTTGCTATAGCAACAACAGGACTTCCTTTAGAGATAAGAGCAATTGGACCGTGTTTCATCTCTCCTGCGGGATAACCGGTCGCGTGAATATAAGAAATTTCTTTAAGTTTTAAAGCGCCTTCCAGGGCAGACGGATAATTGATCCCTCTTCCTATAAACATAAAAGCTTTCGCATTTTTGAATTTTTTAGCTATTTTCTTTATTTCGTTTTCTTTTTCAAGTATTTTTTTCATCTTTTTCGGCAAAGCCTTTATTTCTTTTATTTTTTTGTTGATTTCGGAATCATCAAGTGTCCATTTGAGTTTCGCCAGGTGTAACGAAAGGAGATATAATTGGAAGAGTTGAGATGTAAAGGCTTTTGTTGAAGCCACTCCGATTTCCGGTCCGGCGTCCAAATAAATAGTGCTGTCCGATTCTCGCGCAATAGTGCTTCCCTGTACATTAACAAGAGAAAGAATTTTTAAGAACTTGGCTTTTGCCTCCCTGAGTCCGGCAAGAGTGTCAGCTGTTTCTCCCGATTGAGTTATTGCCATTACAAGAGGTTCTCCATCTCTTATTGGATTTCGATATCTGAATTCCGAAGATATGTCGATTTCAGTGCGTATGCGAGCAAAGTCTTCGAAAAGATATTTGCCTACATATCCGGCATGCCAGGAAGTCCCACAAGCCTGGATTATTATATGAGATAGGTTTGCCAGTTCTTTAGGAGAAAAATTGAAGTTTTCTCCCAAATTAAATTTGTTTCCTTTAATTTTAAGATCTATATTCTTTTGTATTACACTCGGCTGCTCATGAATTTCTTTTAACATATAATGTGTAAAATCGCCTTTTTCAAGACTTTCAGCACTCCACTTAATCTTTCTCTTTTCTTTTGTGATTTTTTTACCTTCATTGTTGAAAAATTCGACTTTATTTTTTTGAATAACGCCCAATTCACCGTCGTTCATCGTAATAATATTCTTTGTGTGATCAAGAAGTGCCGTTATATCGGAAGCAATCAGATTTTCCTTTTTACCAATACCAACGATTAGAGGACTGCCATATTTGTATACTACTATTTTATCGGGTTCAGCAGTACAAATAACCGCAATAGCGTATGAGCCTTTAAGTTTTGATATACTTTTTAGAACGCTTTCTTTTAGATCATCTTCATAGTTTTCTTCGATAAGGTGAGCGATTACTTCTGTATCGGTATCGGATTTGAAGAAATGTTTTCTTTTTAAGAGTTCTTCCTTAAGAGAATAGTAGTTCTCTATAATTCCGTTGTGGACTACCGCTACCTGATTTTTGCAGCCTACTTGAGGGTGAGCGTTCTGGTCCGAGGGCTCTCCATGTGTTGCCCAACGGGTATGTCCTATTCCAATAGTTCCTGAAAGAGGTTTATCTGAAAGTATTTTCTGAAGATTCATCAATCTTCCCTTTACTTTTCTAACATCCAGATCCCCATCCATTACGGAGGCTACTCCTGATGAATCGTATCCTCTATATTCTAATCTCCAGAGCCCTGCCATTAAAACAGAATTGATATCTTTATCTCCTATATAGCCGACAATTCCGCACATTTATTTTTCCACCTGTTCTTTTATGAGGTCTATTAATTCTTTTGCACCCTCAAGCGTTGTTGCTTCTGCGATGATTCGCAATATGGGTTCGGTTCCGCTCATCCTTATGTGTACCCAACTGTCATCTTCTGTTATTCTAATTCCATCGCTTAAATCTAAGTTCTTATTTTTGTTCATACGCTTTATTTTTTCGAGTAATTCTTTCCCATCGTTAATATCTTCCATTTTTATTGCTTCTTTTATCATTTTGTATCGCGGAAGACTATTAACTATGTCCGATAACGTATCTTCCTTTTCTGCCAGGTACTGTAAAATAAGAGCCATAGTTCCCATACCGTCTCTAGTGTATTGCATTTCGGGATTAATAACTCCACCATTGCCTTCTCCGCCGATAACTGCTTTTTTTTCTTTCATTATTTTAACTACATTCGCTTCGCCGACAGGAGAACGGTAAAACTCTACTCCGGCTCTTTTTGCTATATCTTCAACGCTTTTGGTCGTAGATAGATTAACTACTACAGGTCCTTTCTTTTTGCTTAAAACAGCTTTTGTTGCTATAGTTATTGTGTATTCTTCGCCTATAGGAATTCCTTTTTCCGAAACAATTGAAATTCTATCACCATCGGGATCTGTTGCAAAACCTATATCGGCACCTGATTGTTTGACTTTTTCAGACAGATCCTTAAGATTTTCTGCTCTTGGTTCAGGTATTCTTAAAAACTCTCCGCTACCATCGCAGAAAATCGGATAAATTTCAACGTTTAAGCTATTTAGAAATTCCTGAAAAGCAAATGAAGCTCCTCCGTTTACACAATCTAAAGCAACTTTGAATTTTTTACTTTTTATTAATTCCGGGTTTATTCCTGAGATTGAAAGGACCCCTTTGATGTGTTCTTTAACTGCTTCTTTGTTTGTTTCTAATTTTCCATAATTTTTCGACGGTTTCCAGGAAATTTTATCTTTTTCCATTGATAGGAATTTTTCGGCTTCTTCTTCGTTTAAAAATTCTCCGGCAGGACCGACAAGTTTCAAGGCATTCCACTCGGCAGGGTTGTGTGAAGCAGTAATAACTATACCTCCGGAAGCTTTCAATTTCTTTACATTATAAAGCAAGGTGGGAGTGGGGGTGAGGTCTATATCAATTACGTCAACTCCAACACCTAAGAGACCGGAAATTACAGCGTTTTTAAGTGCTATTCCGGAAACTCTTGAGTCCCGACCAACGATTATTTTCTTTTTACCTGTAAATTCATCGAATGAAAATTCTCCGAATTTAGCGGCAAAATTTAAAATGATTTCCGGATCAAGTCCGTTACCTACAATACCTCTAATTCCGGAAACGCTTTTTATAAGCATCTATTCGCTCCATTAATTCTTTAAGTCCTTTATTTTTCTTTGCTGAAATAAAAACAGCTTCAGGATACTTTTTTTGCATGTGGTTAAGAAAGACCGGGTCGATTACTTGATCAGTCTTATTAAATACCAGAATATTATCAAAACCACTAATTTCCAAAAAATCCATTACTTTTCTGGTTTCCTCGAGTTCTTCTTCTATTTTTTCGGAGGAGATATCGACCAATATAATCCTGAGATTGGAATCTTTAGCTTCTTCGAGAGTTGATTTGAAGGAGGACATTATTTCAGTTGGTATTCCTCGTATGAAACCGACTGTATCAATAAGTAGAAACTTATTACCATTATAGGTTTTCGCAAGTCTTGTAAGAGGATCTAACGTGACGAAAAGTTTGTCTTCTACAGCCGCATTACTATTGGTAAAAGCGTTTAAAAGTGTTGTTTTTCCGGCGTTTGTGTATCCGAGTAACGCGACACTAAAAGTTCCTTCTCTGTTTTTCCTTTGTATGTTTCTTGTTTTTTCTACTTTTTTTAATTCTTTTTTTAAATGATTGATTCTTTTTCTAATTTTTCTTCTATCAACTTCTAACTTTTTTTCTCCAGGCCCTCTTGTACCTATTCCGCCTCCAAGTCTTGAAAGCTCGACTCCGTGTCCCGTTAATCTACTTAGACGGAAGTTAAGCTGTGCAAGTTCCACTTCTATCTTTGCAGATTTTGTCCGTGCGTGCTGTGCAAAAATATCAAGAATTATGTCCTGCCTATCAAGGACTTTTTTTTCTGTTATTTCCTCAAGATTTGATATCTGGGCAGGAGAAAGAGATTCGTTAAAAAGAAGAATATCAACGTCTATATCTTTTAAATAACTGGCTTTACCTTTTCCTATGTAGGTAGCTGTGTCCGGTTTTTCTTTAATCTGAATAATTTTTTCTATAGGAAGAGCTCCGGCGGTTTTTGCAAGAGATTCCAACTCCTTTAATTCTTCAATTTTTGCACTTTTTTCTTCATTTTTTTTCACCAGACTTATTATTAAAGCTTTTTCTTTTTTATTTTCTTTTACCGTATACATTTAGAAAATTAACATAGATAAGGATAAAAATCAAGTTAAGATATATAAAAAGGCTAATAAGCTTTTCCGAAGATTACTTTTTGTCTGGTAGGTTTTCCGGTGAATAAGCATTTACCTTCTTCTTTGTCGTTCTCATATTCGAGTGGGATACATCTAATCGATACGTTTAAATCTTCGCGTATCTTTTTCTCGATTTCTTCGTTTTCTTTAAAATAGGCGAGAACAAAGCCGCCGTGTATTTCGGGCTTATCAGTGTTTTTAGGAGTGAAAAAATCGTAAAAATCAGCTTTGGAATCTATTGATTTTGTATTATCTTTCAATAACTTAGTGGCATTATTGTAAAGTGAATCTTGAATCTCGGTTAGTAGTTTTGGGGTGAGGTTAGCAAGCTCCGCAGCCTTCAATGATGAGTTTTCGTATGGAAATTTATCTCTTCTGCTTACGGTAACTTCGCCTTTTTCAATTTCTTTTGGTCCGATTTCAAGTCGGATTGGAACGCCTTTTTTTACCCAATCCCATTTCTTTCTTCCTCCCGACAGTTCGCTTTTGTCGACTTCTACCTTTAGCTTTGAGTCGTTGTAGGTGACTTCTGAAAGCTGTTTTTCTATTTTATCGCAATGTTCGAAGATTTTATTTTTAGATTCATTATTTGAGGCCACTGGTAGTACAATGACCTGTAGGGGAGACAATTTTGGCGGTAGAACAAGTCCGTCGTCGTCGCCGTGCACCATGATTAAACCGCCTATTAAGCGTGTAGATACTCCCCAGGAGGTCGTATGAGCATATTTTAACTTTTCGTCTCTGTCTAAAAACTTTATATCCGAGGCTTTTGCGAAGTTCTGTCCGAGATAATGGGAAGTTCCTGCCTGCAGGGCTTTACGGTCCTGCATCATGGCTTCTACGCTATAAGTTATATCTGCTCCCGGAAATTTTTCGCTTTCGGTTTTCCTGCCTTTAATAACTGGCATTGCCATATTACTTTCCATAAAATCGGCATACACGTTTAACATCTTCAATGTTTCTTCCATTGCATCTTCTTCTGATGAGTGAACAGTGTGTCCTTCCTGCCACAAGAATTCGGTTGTTCTAAGGAACATTCTGGTACGCATTTCCCATCGTACAATATTTGCCCACTGGTTTATCAATAATGGAAGGTCTCTATATGACTGAACCCATTTTGAAAACATTGCTCCTATAATTGTTTCTGAAGTAGGGCGTACAACCAGAGGCTCTTCGAGCTCACCCGCTGGCACTAACCCTCCATCTTTCCCTTTTTCCAGTCGGTGATGAGTCACAACAGCGCATTCTTTAGCGAATCCCTCGACATGTTCTGCTTCTTTCTCGAGAAAGCTTTTAGGAATAAATAGGGGAAAATACGCGTTCTTATGTCCGGTTTCTTTGAATCTTTTATCTAATTCCTGTTTTATGTTTTCCCAGATAGCGAATCCCCAGGGCTTTATTACCATGCATCCCCGTACAGGTGAGTTTTCGGCTAAATCAGCCGCTTTTATAACTTCCTGGTACCATTCCGGGTAGTCTTCATCGCGTTTTGGTGAAATCGCATATTTTCTGTTTTTCATCTGTGTTTCTTCCTCATTTTCGTTTGAATTTAATAGTTTAAAACGAATTGTCAACACCCGTTTAAAAATAATATCACACGGAGCCACTGAGAGCACAGAGGAAAACAACAAAAAATATATATGTTTGTTTAAAACCCATCCCAACCCCAAAATTAGAAACAACAAATAGCACGAATAACACGAATATTTTTGTTTTTTTTGACCAGTGACGAGCGACCAACGACTAGAGGCTATCTTTCCTAAAATCTAAAACGTTGACAAAGATGGTACTTTTAGTTATAATGCGGATGTAGATGAAGTCACACAGAAATATTGAAATCAGTTTATATTGCTTAGAAATGGAGTATTTGTGATTAGTGTTAGTAAGTATAAACTATGTTAGGTGGGTCTCATTCCGGTGATGATTGGAATGTGGTTCAATGAGAAAGGAGGTCCGACGATGAAACTAGTTCGCATTTTGATCAATCTGTTCGTGATTGCAGTAGCAGCTTATTCCTTTTTTAAGATTCATGATGGAATTGTCTCGGTTCAAAACTCTCAGCAGGCAAGCGAAACATCTGCAGTTGGGGTCATGGCGAAAAAGTCTGGAGGCGGTAGCGGCAGTGCAATAATAAACATGGACAAAAGTACAGCCATTGCAGTGTCACAAAGTGAAGTTACTTCCAGCCAGACGATTAAGACTAAGAAGCAGAGAATAGCGATCACGTTCACTATTCATTTACTGATAAGCATAGCGTCAACCAGCTACTTGGTGGTTTTATTATCAAGCGTGATTCAGTCGAAACGTGCGGCACGTACCACCTAACAATACCCTCCAACATATTTGCACGTAGCCGCGCAAAATGGTGAAGGCAAACATTAGGGTTCAGAGAACCCTTTACCGATAAAGAAAAGAACATTAATTACTTGGATAAGTATGCTTGACAAGATGTATGGGTGTATGGGGACGGTGCTTTTGGGTGTATTGGGACAGTGCTTTAATCTGTGACATTAGCAGAAAGATAAGATCATTACCACTGGGGAAGAGCATACTTGACATAGTGAAGACTTAAATTATCTTGTTAAGTTAGTTGGTTTGATAATAAAATAATATGAATAAGAATTATGATAAAATTTCAAAAAATCTTCACAAAAATTTGCAGTCAACCGAAACCACAAGTTTTGAATTTTCGAGGTCTGATTTTAACAACGTTTCGACGACTGAAACTTGTCGTTGGACACATTGAATGATGATTTGGATCAAGTTAATTGTGGTCTTTCTCACAGCCGTCATTGGATGGCTTCTGGCAGCCCTTCAGTTTAAGTCCGAGTGGAAGGATGGGCGAACGACCATCTCTAAGCGTGGCCGTAAAATCCTGTTTGTTGTTCTGCCAATCGTACTCTTAGTATCACTCGTTCTGACTTACCTAGACCATCGCAACACACAGGCTTTACAGCAAGGCGATCAGAAGTTTAAAGGCACGGTTGAAAGCTATGTCACGGACCAGAAAAAGTCGGATGTACCAGAACTTGTCGTCTTGGATGTAAAAGGAAGCATAGTATTAACAGGGTCAGGCATTGAAATGTGAAATGATAGATTCTTCGAATCTTAGATAAATAATTGAATTAAAAAATAGTCAAATAGGAAAAAATAGAAAAGGGGTGGGGAGGACGATTCGACCATTTAACAATTTTACCATTTAACTTGTTTTTTAGACTCTGTGCTCTCTGAGTCTTTTTAGTATTTGCGAAATTTTATGTTGACAAAGATGGACATATTTTTATAATACTGATAATGATCAAAAAATTATCTTCAATCGTATTAATATCTATATTGATGCTTGGGGCATGCACCTATAATTTAACAGTCGAATCACCAAATTCATCACACCTAACCGGGCAGGATGAATCAAACGGGAAACATCGGTTGATTGTATTATCGGATATCGAAGCTGACCCGGACGATACACAATCTTTGGTCCGATTACTTTTATATTCTAATCAAATTGATATAAGGGGATTAATTGCTACAACCTCTTGTTGGCATAAAACGAGAGTTGATCCTGAATCAATAAAGAAAATAATTCAAGCCTATGGTGAAGTACAACCTAACCTAATAAAACATGAAGCTGGTTTTCCCAGTGCGGAAGCACTCTTAATGCTGGTAAAACAAGGCTTGCCAAAATATGGAATGTTGGGAGTTGGCGATGGGAAAGATTCACAAGGTTCGAACTGGATTCTAAAAGTACTTGAAGAAAAAGATGAACGTCCATTGTGGATTTCTGTTTGGGGAGGTGTTAATACCCTTGCACAAGCACTTTTCAAAATAGAAAAAACAAAGTTGCCTGAGGAAGCCGAAAGGTTAATTGCGAAACTTAGAGTTTATACAATATCCGACCAGGACGACAGCGGTATATGGATTAGAAATAACTTCCCTGATTTATTTTACATTGTTAGCCCGGGCGATAATTACGGCAGCGCGACATGGAATGCTATTAATAGTTTTGTGAAAGGCATAAACAATGATGAGATTAGCAATAATTGGCTGGCACAAAACATTCAACAAGGTCACGGTCCTCTCGGCGCTGCATATCCTGATGTAGCCTGGGGAATGGAGGGCGATACGCCATCGTTTTTGTCATTAATACCTAACGGGCTAAATGAAGCAGAACATCCTGACTGGGGAGGTTGGGGTGGTCGTTACAAACTGTACAAGCCGGATTTTGCTAAACTTAAGAAAGGAGATTCGGATGTTCCACTTGCACCTGAAACAAGGGGAATCTGGACAAATGCAAATGATAGTTATACCCCATATATTTATAATGAATATGGACGAGCGGTTCGAAAGGACACTGTTTCCTTCAACGATTATAAAGTGACTTTGTGGCGTTGGCGAGATGATTTTCAAAATGATTTTGCCGCCCGAATGGATTGGTGTATAAAATCATACGAGGAAGCCAATCATCCACCAGTTCCTGTATTAGGGCATTCCGAACAAATAACTGTAAAATCAGGAGAGGGTTTTGGTTTGGATGCCGGCGGCTCGTATGATCCTGATGGAGATAATCTCAGTTACCTGTGGTTTAACTATCCGGAGGCTGGTTCATATAAAAAATTGATAAAAATTGATGGAGCGGAGAATGCGCATGGGGCTTGGGTGAGCGCTCCTGAGGTTGAAAAAAACGAAACTGCTCATTTCATTTTAAAAATTACTGATAAGGGTAAACCGCTGTTATCACGATATAAAAGGGTAATTGTAACAATCGTTCCAAAATAATATTGACTGGGGCATAATTCTCACACAGAGCACACAAAGAGCACAAAGTTTATATTTCTTGTTTTTAACACAAAATTTTAAACTAGAAACCTGGAATCCTCGACCCCTTGACTCCTCGAACCCTAAACGTTAATTAAACGCAAAGAGCATAAAGCTGTATCTGTTTTTCACTAAAGGCTAAAGTCGAAAAGCTAAGAGCTTATTTCAACAACAAATTACACGAATATTTTTTTGTTAGTGTATTAAAAGATTGATGTGTTGGTGTGATTTTTTAGGCATAAAGGAAATTGGCCAGGTTTTAATTTTTTCTTGACTTTTATTGCAAAAAACAGTATATTTTTATTAAGTTAAAAATAATATCCTACATAATCGCTAATTTTGTTAAATTTGTTTTTAATTTAATGAATTATTTAGTCAGGAGGTAAAATCATGGGAAAGATATTTGTTTTTATTTGTTTAATCAGTTTATTTGCTTTAGTTACCTGTAAGGAAAATCTGCCGCCAGCGAATCCTTACGAACCGGTCAGTCCCTGGGGTATAACATATGATGGCGAAAATCTATGGGTGACCGATGATAGTTTAAGTATGATATACAAACTCGATTTAGAGCTTAATCTGGAAGACTCTTTTGCTGTATTTAAGCCATACATAAGAGGAATTACTTTTCTGAACGATAGATTGTGGATTGTAAGCGATTCTTCTGTTGGTGATTCTATAGGAGATTTTTTTCACTATGATAAATATTATAGTTATGGAATTGATAGGTCTAATGGAACGATAATTGATTCAATTCTGATATTGATACCACAATCAGGTTTCCCTGACGGAAATTTTCTTTGGGGAATTGGCAGTTTTAATTCAAACTTGTATATTTCTTACAATGGTGGATATGGAGACTGTATGCTTGAAATCAAACCTCAAACTGGAGAAATAAACAGGTTATGTTGTGCTCATCCATTGGGTTTGACAGTTATCAATGATACTCTCTGGTGTGCAAGGGATGGAAGTACGGTTTTAGTTCCTATTGTGATTTCATATCCTGATGTTGGTCCATCTCCCTCTTCCAGCGAAATTTTTTCCCTTAGATACGAACTTGGATTTCATGCGACAGACCTTGCATTCGATGGGGAAGATGTCTGGATCGTTGATAGTAATTCCTCTTTAATCAGAAAGATAACCGATTTGAGATAGGGTGAGATAGAATTATCTTAAAAAACTCTTAATATAAGAAATTATTCTATTCTTGAAAATATAAAGATGTAGATGCCCTGGAATGACAGGGCTTGACCTTGAGATATGAAAAGGTTGGTATTTTGTGTGATAATAGTATGTATCAGTAAGATAATATAAAGAGATACGGGAATTAGAACGCCCGCTTGACATAATAGATAAATTATATAACTTAGAAAGTAAACATGAAAACCAGTAAATTAATCATTTATTATCAGATTGATAATTAGGAGGAGTATCAAAATGAGAATAAAAATAATTCTATTAATTTTTCTATTTAGCACACTTGTGTTTGGCGATTTATTAGCTGGGGAAATGCCCCTCGTCTATGAAGTTGAGAACACGGGCGCAGACTGCTCGGAGCCGCCTTTACCTTCAATCGACTCGCTCCCGATAATCGAGGCTCTGCCCGATCCATTTATGTGGTCCGATACTAGCCTGGGCCGTATAACCAGCTGTGACGATTGGCGGTGCCGACGCGCAGAAATCGGCGCTCTGATCGAGCATTACGAACTGGGGACCAAGCCAGATCCTCCGAGTAACCTGGAAGCCAGCTTCACTGGTGATACACTGCTTACAGTAACCATAGTTGAAGGCGTAGACACACTCACGCTGTATGTGCCTATTAGCCTTCCCGATGGTGAAGGTCCCTTTCCGGCTGTGATCGGGGTGGGATGGTTTCCAACGGGTAGTCTCCCATCCGATATCTTTACCAGTCGCGGGATCGCGACCATCCATTACATGGAGTCGCAAGTAGCGAACGCCTGGTCCAGCACCCGCGGCGACGGAGCCTTCTTTGATCTTTATCCGGATACAAAAAGAGGTAAATTTATTGCCTTTGCATGGGGTACCAGCCGCATTATAGATGGGTTGGAGGCGTGCCCCGAAGCTAACATCGATCTCTCACGTCTGGCTGTGACCGGCTGCTCCTATGCCGGTAAGATAGCGCTCTTTTCCGGGGCGTTCGACGAACGTATCGCCCTTACTCTTGTACAGGAATCCGGCGGAGGTGGGGACGCGACATGGCGCTTCTCGGAAACCCTGCCACCCGGTGATGTAGAGGCCCTGAGGTACGCCCAGGGTTATGCCTGGTATCACCAGGACCTCTCCCAATTCAACTACGCGGTTACAAAATTGCCCTTTGATCATCACGAGTTGATGGCCATGGTTGCTCCGCGTGCGTTATTGATAATAGGAAATCCTGATATGGTATGGATGGCAGAAGAATCCGGCCATGTCGGGTGCAAGGCTGCACACGAGGTTTGGAAAGCTCTCGGAATACCCGACAGATTCGGTTTTTCCAAGGTTGGCCACGAAGACCACTGCGTACTTCCGGACATTCAGAGACCAGAGGTGGTGGCTTTTGTGGAAAAGTTTCTCCTTGGGAATACGACCACGAATACGGACATCGAAATTAGTCCGTACGATCCGGATCTTTCCCCCTGGATTACATGGGATACACCGGAGCTTGAAGGAGCATCAGTTCCCCCTTTCATAGGTAATTTCGATCTTATGCAAAATTACCCAAATCCTTTTTATTCGGTCACTACCATAGATTATTCTTTAAGTCAAACAAGTCATGTTCAACTTTCCGTTTATAATATTACAGGTAAGAAAATCAGAACTCTATTAAACGAACAACAAACTACTGGCAATCATACATTAACATTCGATGGTTCTGAATTACCAAGCGGCATTTATATTTATAGACTAAAAGCTGGTAAATTAACAAAAAGCAGAAAAACGTTGTTATTACACTAGTTGTATTGACAGGGGCTGACCTTGAGCTGTGAAAAGGTTGAAATTTAAGAGTTATCAAAAAGTAGAGGGGTCAGGTCTTATTTTTTGAATTTTCGACTTTGGACTTTGGACAAAAAAAATCAGTGGAAATCCGAGTTCATCCGTGGCCAATTTAGGGGTGGTGGGACGGGTTTTAAAAAACAACAGAAAAAAATCCTGTAAATCCTGTTAATCCTGTCTAAATATTTGAGGATATGGGTTGGGTTTTAAACAAACTAAAATATAATTTTTTTTCTCTGTGTGAGATTTTTTTTGTTTTTTTATCTGCGTTCTCAGCGACTCTGCGGTAAATTTTTCAGTCGATCCAGTATAATATTCTTCCGCAGTTGGGGCAGGTAATCACTGATTTGTTCTGTTGTTCGGGTGATATCATCTGTGTAGGCAATAGTAAGTAACAGCCCTGGCAAATGTTATTTACTACGGGAACTACCGCACTGCCATATCGTTTGGTTAGTCTGGTATATTTTCTATAGATATGGTCTTTTATTTGAGAAACAATACTTGACCTTGCTTCCTCCATTTTTTTTATATTGTCAATCTCAAAGCCCACTTCTTCTTCCTTTATTCTGTCTTTACGTAAAATATCCAATTCCTGCAAAGAAATCAAAAGTAAAAGTTGTTTATCCATTTACACTCCAAAAAGTTTACTAAGTTCGGCTTTAAAGTCTTTTTCATTGTTTACTGAAAATAATTTTTCGTCAGCAGAAATTTCATTGAAAGTTTCTGCTATTTTGCCCAGTAGTATTAGATATTCTCTTTTGGAAGCATATGGAGGTGCTACCAATAGAAATACAAGACGTACAGGTTTCTTATCGAGAGCTCCGAAATTAATTGGCTTAATGGGTCTACCTATAGCTACCATTAACTCTTTAATAACAAGACTTCTTGTGTGAGGTATTGCTATACCGTTACCTATACCTGTAGAGCCAATTTTTTCCCTTTGAATAACAGCGTTTATGAGCATTTCTTCTTTGTCTGTATTTATTTTTAGAGACTGTACTAATTCGTTTATTATTTGAAATTTTTCCTTGGCGTTAACGTCCAACCTTATTTTCGCGTTTTCCAGTATTTTTTTGATTAGACTTTTTTCCATAACTGTTTTAAGTATAATATCCTTTGACCAGTTGTCAATCCCTATTTTTAACCACGAGATTACACAAGATTTACCAACCACACCTTACCTTCTTAATTAGACAGACTAAACAAGATTAATTTATGGTTAGATACAAATTTCTAAGGAGTTTTTCTATTTGACAAATGAGAAAAATTTCATATATTATCCAAATGAAGAAGGTCAATATAAATTTCCAGACTATTTATTTGAAACTACAAGAATTCTGGGCAAAAAAGGGTTGTACTGTCGGGCTTCCATATACTTCCGAAGTTGGAGCCGGAACTTTTAATCCTTTAACTTTTTTCGGAGCTCTGGGAAAAGAACCTTTGAATGTAGCCTACATTGAGACTTCGAAAAGACCTAAAGACGGACGGTACGCGGAAAACCCAAATCGTATGCAGCAGTTTCAACAGTATCAGGTGATTTTAAAACCTGTGCCTTATGATGTACAGGACCAGTATCTCAAGAGCCTTGAATATCTTTCCCTGGATATCAGTAAACACGATATCCGTTTCGTTGAAGACGATTGGGAATCTCCTACTCTTGGGGCATGGGGTTTGGGTTGGGAAGTATGGATGGATGGTCAGGAGATAACTCAGTTTACATATTTTCAGCAAGTAGGAGGTATAAACCTTGATCCTATTTCTGCCGAGTTAACTTACGGGTTAGAAAGAATTGCTATTCTTCTTTCAGGGGTTAATTCGGTTTTTGATTTACCGTGGTCACCGAAGAAAACCTGGGCAGATTTAAATAAAGAGCAAGAATATCAGTTTTGTGTTTATAATTTCGACGAGGCAAATATCAATTCTCTTTCTAAATATTTTGAAGAATGTAAAGAAGAAGCTAAAAGATTAATTAATATTAATTTACTTTATCCCGGATATGATTTTGTAATAAAAGCATCTCATACTTTTAATCTTCTCGATGCACGTGGGGCTCTCTCTGTAGAGCAGAGAAATAATTATATACTTGAAATAAGGAAATTAGCAAATATCGCGGCTAAAAAATGGATAGAAATGTACTCATAGAGATTGGCACAGAGGAAATACCAGCCGGATATTTAGAGCCTGCCGCCCGTTCCTTTGAAAAGGGTCTGCGTGATCTCTTTTCTTCAAATAAAATACCATATTCGAAAATAAGTATTTTTTATACACCAAGAAGACTTGCAGTTATAGTTGAAAACATTGCCGAAAAGCAGGAAAGAGTTGTAAATAAAATAAAGGGACCTCCTGCAGCACTCGCTTATAAGGATGGTAAACCTACAAAAATGGCAAAGGGATTTGCTTCTTCTAAGGGTATAGCTATTGATTCTTTAATAATAGAAAAAATAGATGGAAATGAATATGTTGTAGCGGAAATAGAACAGGAAATAAAAAGTACAACGGAAATATTTAAAGAAAATTTGCCTTCTATAATAAAAAGCATAGAATTTCCTAAAAAGATGCGTTGGGAGAAGACTGATTTCCTTTTTGCGAGACCTATTAGATGGATTATTGCAATGTTAGGTAATAAGGTTATACCAGTTTGCCTGGCTGGTGTTGAAAGCTCAAATACAACTCGAGGAAACCGTTTAATTTCTAAGGGGAAAATAAAGGTGAATCCTTCCAATTATAAAAAGAAACTTAAAGATTCATTCGTTATGGCTGATCAGAAGGAGCGAAGGAATTTTCTTAAAAGTTTAATAGAAAAAGAAGCCGGGAAAATTAAGGGTGTACCTTATTTTTCACCCGGGCTTATTGATGAAGTTTCAAATCTTATAGAGTATCCTTTTGTCATTTTAGGTTCTTTTGATAAAAAATTTCTTACTCTTCCTGATAAAGTAGTGATTTCAGCAATGGAAACTCATCAGAGGTATTTTTCGGTAAAGAAAAACTCGAAACTCATGCCGTATTTTATTTCGGGAATAAATAATAAGCCAAATAAAGAAATAATTAAAGGCAACGAAAAAGTACTTACTGCAAGATTGGAAGACGCGAAGTTTTACTGGGAGGTAGACAGGAAAGTACCTATAAAGGAAAGATTGTCGAAATTATCAGGTATAAAGTGGCATAAGAATTTGGGGAATTTATTTGAAAGAACACAGAGGCTTATTGAACTTAGCGAATGGATAGGGGAGAGAGTAGATAATATAAACCTTTCTGTATTAAAAGAAGGCGCTAAGCTTTCAAAAGTTGATTTGACGACTTTAATGATAAGAGACGGAAAGGAATTTACCAGTCTTGAAGGTTATATTGGTTCTGAGTACGGTAGAGCGGAGGGTTTATCAGGAGACGTTTGTAAGGTTATTGAGGACCACTATAAACCGAGAAATGTAGAAGATGAACTTCCCTCTTTGCGAGAAGCTGCAGTTGTTTCTCTTGCGGACAGAATAGACCTTATCGTAGGAAGTTTCTTAGCCGGTGAAAAGCCTACCGGTTCCAGAGATCCTTTTGGATTACGGCAGGCAATGAACGGTTTTATAAGAATATTATTAGAATTTAATTTTTCTTTTTCTCTCGACGAACTTCTTAAAAAGAATCTTCAATTATTTTCGAGTATAAAAAACACGGAAATATTTGAAGAAATTAAGCGGTTTATAATTGAAAGAGAAGAAGCAAGCCTTCAGAATAAGGGAGTAAGATATGATATTGCAAAAGCTGTTCTTTCGGAAAAATGGAATGTTATTCTTGATTCTTATCTGGTAGCTAAGGCTATGATGAAGATTCGGGAAGATGAAGTAGAGTTTGAAAAACTTGTGATAGGACAAAAGAGAGTTTCGAATATATTAGAAGGGAAAACTCCGGGTAAAGTAAATAAATCACTCCTAAAGGAGAAAGAAGAAAAAGATTTATTTAATAAGGCAAAAGATATTGAGCCGGCTTTAAAAAAATTTATAGGTAAGAGAGAATATATTAAAGGAATAAATCAATTGAAGAGAATAAGACCGTATATCGATAACCTTTTCGACAATGTTTTAGTAATGGATAAAGATGAAAAATTAAAAAATAACAGATTGGCACTTCTTTACTATGTAAGAAGTTTATTTCATCTTTTCTGTGATTTTGAAGAAATAATAATCGATTGAAAAAGTTTACCGCACCACAAAAATAATCTCACACAGAGCCACAGAGCACACGGAGATAATAGGACGCAGATAAACGCAGATTGAAAAGGATTTGTTTTTTTAAATTCCTCCCAACCCAAAAATATTTAGACAGGATAAAAAAGGGATTAACAGGATTTTTTTATTTTTCGCTAACAGTGAACGCAAAGTCTAAAGGCTAAGTTAAACAACAAATAATACGAATAGCTAAACAAGTTTTTTTCTAAATCCAAAATCCTAAATCCCAATTTAGTCATTTTAATATTTAACTTCTTAACTGTACCACCATGTGCATGAACTTTCCCGAAGTCTCAAAATAACACTCTTGACAAAAAATCTTTTCTTCACTATAATTATAATCTAAGGAGGTTAGTAGGAAAATGAGGATTTATTTCTTATTACCAATAATATTTCTATTACTTTACTCCTGTACCAACAATGAAAAACAAGCGGATTACTTTCCAAACGCGGATGGAAACTGGTGGGAATATCAATATTCTGATTCATTAACGATGAGATTGGAGCTTTCAGGGATAGGAACCATTAACAGTACGGAAGTTCAAAGATTAGTATGGAATGATGAAGGAGATATAAATACAGATTATCTATTAAAGAATGAAGCAGAGATTATTCTTTATACTACACCCCAGTCCTGGTGAGCCTTTACCCTCGTAAGACTTCCTCTTGAGGAGGGTAATTCATGGCAGGCTTTCCGGATGATAGTGTTGGGCGACACGACTACCATTACTGCCCATGTGGAAGAAAAGCAGAGTGTATCTGTCCCTGCCGGTGAATTTGCCGATTGTTATCGAATTTACTATGAAAATCAATCGTTAGAAGAACCAATAAGAATATATTTTGCCCCTGATGTAGGTCCTGTGAAATTTGAGTATATTACTGGAAGAGAGGAGGTGTTGAAGAACTATGCGGTGGAATAAAATAATTAGGTACTTAAATTCGGAGAGTAGGTTTCCTCTACAATGCTCACTTGACAAAATTTAAAAAATCTGTATAATTTATAAATATATAAAGTCAACCAGAAATGTGAATTTTATGAAATTTTTCTTAGTATATATTCTGGTATTTATTAGTAAAAAATATTCTGGAAAGGAGGAAATAAAATGAGAAAATCAGTAGGAGTATTATTAGTAGTTGTGTTGCTTCTTGGAGTAATCAGTTGTGCAAGCAATCAGGCAAAAGGTACTGTTATTGGAGCTGCTGCAGGAGGAGTTGTTGGAGGTTTAATCGGTAAAAAGGCTGGAAATACCGCCGCAGGAGCTATAATAGGCGCTGTACTTGGTGGAGCCGCGGGAAATTATATCGGCAATTATATGGACAAACAGGCTGATGAAATGAAACGAGATATTGCGGGCGCAAAGATTGAGCGAATTGGCGAAGGTATCAAGATTACCTTCGATTCCGGTTTACTGTTTGACGTAAATAAAGCTTCATTGAAAACAGCAAGCAGGGATAACTTAAAAAATCTTGCCATAATCCTAAATAAATATGAGGATACCGAAATAGTATTAGAAGGACATACAGATGCTACAGGTTCCGAAGAGTATAACCTTCAGTTGTCCCGTTCGAGAGCAAACTCAGTTGCCAATTATCTTCAGAGTTTAAATGTTAACGAGACTCGTTTTACAGTAATGGGTTACGGCGAGCAGCAGCCTATCGCGAGTAATGAGAGTATCGAAGGTCGTCAAATAAACCGTAGGGTTGAAGTTGCCATTTTTGCCAACGATAAGCTTAAAAAGATCGCAGAAAAAGAAGCTGGCTGATTCAAAAATTTTTGTTTATAATAAAACGAGGAGACTGTAATAAGTCTCCTCGTTTTATATGTTATTTTTATAATTTATTCTATAGATATTTTTCAACATAGATTAAGTGGTTTATCATCAATCCATTTGCCAATGTATTTATCAGCTTATGAGAAAGGTGTTGATATAAGTATAAAAAAAGTTAAAATAACTAGTAAGAGAGGTATTGATTATGATTAAGAGAAAATTGAGTATAATAATAATGTTTTGTATTCTTCTAACCAGCTGCGAAGAGTTAGAAGAATTTCTTACAACGGTTTCCGGTAAAATTTATGCGGACAATTGCAAAGTTGTCCTTGCAGTCAAAGGAGACTTGGACTTACTTCACTATCTGAATGCTATACACGGAATTGATGAAGTATCTTTGCGTGATGATGATATTTTTAGAGGTTTTGATCTGGCAATAGGGAACGATAGTTTATATAATATTACGATGCTGTCTTTTGGTGAAACCTATTTTCTTGCTGTAGTAGATGATGGTTTAACGGAAGATGTGCTTGATACTCTGGATCATGTTGGATTTTATGGGGAATCGGATACTGTAGATATTCCTTTGATTGGTGGTGGCGATACTACTTTTGTATATTCTATTCCGGAAAGAATGAATATTAGAGATAGAGTAGACGAAAGTGATGTTGATATTGAAAATTTTATTAAATTTAAATGGTTCATAAAGATTTACCAGATAACCAACCCGTGAGTAAAGAGTAGATAGTAGCTAGTAGTGAGAATATTGGGTATAGTATTTAGGGGTATAGGGTATAGTAAAAAAACTAAAAAAATCAGTGTAAATCCGTGTTCATCAGTGGCAGTATTAGGTATTAGGTTTTAGTAAAAGAAAAATATATTTTTTTTCTCTGTGTTCTCTGTGAGTTTTTTGTTTTTCTCTGTGTACTCTGTGGTAAATTTTTTTTATTTTTTTTACGTATTTTCTTTTTCTGAAAGGTAATAGCTAAGACGAGCTAATTCCGAGGAAAGGTCAATATTACGAATAATGAAGTTATCCGAAAAGTTGTTCAGAGAAGACAGGTAAGAAGGGGTAAAATTCAATACAGCATCAATGGTAGAATTTTTGATTTTATTTATTACATTGACCACTTCCTCTGACGGAACCGCAATTATAGCAATTTTCATACCTTCTTTTTTGACTTTCCGTTTAAAGTTCTCGATATCGTCAATTTTAACTCCGTTTATTTCACTTCCAACTTTTCTTTTGTCTTTATCAAAAGCTAATGCAATTTTAAAACCCTGAGTCTTAAAACCATAGAAATTAAGAAGAGCTGAACCAAGTTTTCCCACACCAATTAGCGCCACCTTTATTTCTTTACTTGGAAAAGCAATTTGTTTTATTTCTTTAAGGACATCTTCGGTGTTATATCCAACCCCACGTTTTCCCATTGATCCTATGTACGAGAAATCTTTTCTTGCAAGAGTCGGTTTTATATTTAATCTGTTTGCAATGTCGTCCGAAGAAAAGCTTTCTTTGCCTTCCGCGCAAAAACTTTCAAGGCATCTTGCGTATATATATAACCTGTTTATAACTTCGTCTGGTACTTCTGGTTTGTTTAAAATTTTTCTTTTCACTTTGTGATTATAATAACAAATATCCTTTTTGTCAATATTTTAAATGCCACGAAGACACTAAGACACAAATAGGAAAATTAATTGACATTAAACTTTAACAAATAAAAGCCCTTGAATATCTTGCAGAGTGGATTATTTTACATATGTGGATTATTTTACATATGTGGATTATTTTATATATAAGGAGGTAATATGTATGCAATAGAATATAAGGGAGTCGTAGTAAAAATTGTAAGGGGTGATATCACAGAACAGGATACGGATGCTGTTGTCAATGCTGCGAATAAAAAGCTTTCACCCGGGGGTGGAGTAGCAGGTGCTATTCATTCTGCAGCAGGTTCGAGGCTCTGGGAAGAATGCAAGAAAATTGGACGTTGTGAAACAGGAGAAGCGGTTATTACTAAGGGATATAAATTACCTGCAAAATGGATTGTTCATACTGTAGGTCCTGTGTGGGCGAGCCGTCACGAAGATCCTGAGATGCTTTCTGCTTGTTATAATAATTCTCTTACTATAGCTGATAAACATAATATCCGATCTATATCCTTTCCTGCAATTTCGACAGGAGCTTTTGGTTATCCACTGGAAGAGGGGGCTGAAATTGCCGTTAAGGCTGTCTCTGAGGTAATCGAAAATCTTTCTTCGGTTAAGTTAATTCAGTTTGTCCTTTTTGACGATAAAGCATATAACATTTTCGAGGAAAAATTAAAAAATTTAGAAGAAAAAGAAAACGAGTAAGGAAATGGGACGCAGATGAACGCAGATTAGAAAGTTTTTTACTTTTAACTAAATCCTGTATCCCAAATCCCAAAGAAGCTATTTAACTTAGATTCGAAGAATCTACAAAGAGTTTTTTATCAACAAAACTACCGCAACTGCAGTATCTTCAGAATGGGATAGAGATACGTGTGGGATAACTCCCTTCATTTCAATCTCTAACTTTTTGTTTAGAATTTTAATTACAGGTTTTTCTTCAGTTCTGATTTCTGTTGCTTTCCACCCGTAATTATGATTTTTTGCTTTATAAAAGGATTCCTTAACAGCAAATCTTACAGCATAACACTGGCTTCTATTAATTTTATTTTTGCAATATTGCTTTTCGTTTGTGGTGAATATTTTGTCTATAAAGTTATCTCCCCAGCGGTCAATTGCTTTTTCTATCCGGTTTATTTTAACTATATCTATACCAATCATTTATCCTCAAAGATTATTACCGTATCTCCGGATTTTATCATACCTAATTTTTCTCTTGCAATTTTTTCGAGAAGAAAAGTATCTTTTTTTATCCTTTTCAAAGAATCGAGTAAATCGTTTTCTTTTTTAAGAAATTCCTGCTTGTTTCTTCTCAGTTTGATTTCCTTTCTTTTTAGTTTAACAATGTTTATAAAGCCGTAGGCTCCGAAAAAGAGATAGTAAAGGATTCCGCAGATTATTAAAACCAAAAGAGTCTTTTTTAAGTGCTTTTTTAGAAGTTTCTTAGAATGCTTTGAACCTCGCGGCATCTCCTAATTCCTCTTCAATTCTGAGCAGCTCGTTGTATTTTTCTAGTCTTTCGCTCCTGGAAAGAGAACCGGTTTTAATTTGACCCGTATTTAGACCGACTGCGAGGTGGGCAATAAACGTATCGGCAGTCTCTCCTGAACGGTGCGAAACAACTGCTGTCCAGCCGTTATTTTTTGCCATCTGGATTGCTTCGATCGTTTCTGTAACGGTCCCAATCTGATTGAGTTTTATTAAAACCGAGTTACTTGCATTTCGTTCTATACCTTTCTGGATTATGGAGGTATTGGTTACAAAGAGATCGTCACCAACAATCTGGATTTTATCTCCCAATTCTTCTGTTAATTTTTCCCAACCATCCCAATCGGCTTCAGAAAGACCGTCTTCAATTGAAATTATGGGATATTTGTTAACCCATTTTTTATATACGGAAATCATATCTTCCGAAGATAAAGACTTCCCTCCAAAATTATAGGACTTATTTTTGTAAAACTCGGAGGCTGCGCAATCTAATGCTATTGCAATTTCCTCACCCGCTTTGTATCCGGCTTTCTCGATGGATTCAAGAATTAAGCTCAATGCTTCTTCATTTGTTGAAAGATTTGGAGCAAAACCACCTTCGTCCCCTACACTGGTAGCATATTTTTTGTCAGAGAGAATTCTTTGCAATGAATGAAAGACCTCGCTCGCTGCCCTGATTGCTTCTTTGAAATTAGGTAGTCCTACGGGAGCTATCATATATTCCTGAATGTCAAGATTATTATCAGCATGTTCTCCACCGTTTAGGATGTTGCATTGCGGAATAGGAAGCTGACACGCGTTTGTTCCTCCCAGATACCTATAAAGAGGTATATTTAAAAAATTACTTGCGGCTCTCGCGACTGCCATAGATACCGCAAGAATAGCGTTAGCTCCAAGTTTACCTTTATTTTCGGTTCCATCCATTTTACACATTGTAATGTCTATCAGTCTCTGATCAAAGCAATTCTTACCTGCAATTTCCTGCCCCAATATGTTTTTTGCGTTGTTAACAGCCTTAAGAACTCCTTTCCCGCCATATCTTTTTTTATCATTATCTCGAAGTTCCAGCGCTTCTCTTGTTCCTGTCGAAGCGCCGGAGGGGACAGCTGCTCTGCCAAGGATTCCTGATTCTAAAAGACATTCGGCTTCTATAGTGGGATTACCTCTTGAGTCGATGATTTCTCTTGCTTTAATGTCAATTATTCTCATTTGTATTTGTCCTCCTTAATTTTTACCTACGCCCGGAAGGATTCGAACCTTCAACCAGCGGATCCGAAGTCCGCTACTCTGTCCAGTTGAGCTACGGGCGCAACCATATTTATCAATCTTTTAGTTGAAAACCAAGTTGATTTTAA
>Ga0315539_1000777_pt1 | contig 23788 bp, 14 predicted proteins | sample SalMarSW160150MG_FD_203097 | JGI IMG/M metagenome (GOLD analysis project Ga0315539, IMG submission 203097) | Salt marsh sediment microbial communities from the Plum Island Ecosystem LTER, Massachusetts, United States - Salt Marsh Sediment SW1601-150 ... | reverse complement strand
TGATTATTTAATAGATAATTTCAATAATGTCGCCCATATTATGCATTGCGAAGGTCCTCTTAATATATACGGAGACGAAAGAAGGTGTCCTTATAATATTAGGAATATGTGGTTCCTGTTTGAAAATCAACAGGGGGCAGTTGTTGAAATTAAATATCCATCAGATGAAACTGTCACCGTAGTAGGAATGGGTATTTATGAGAAAAAGTTGAGTGTTTTCACTGGTAAGACTATAGATGGTAGAACAATCTTTGAGGACCTAAATAATATGTATTGTAGATCAAAATTAGTCATTAAAACGAATGCTGAAGCGTTGCTTGAAAATGTTAATTGGGAGATATTTCATCAGCATAGAGTAGCATTTTACGGTGATTTTAGAGAAGAGTTTAAGAATCTGGCTAAGTTAATCGGATTTGAAATTGTAGAGGTGGATAGATAGAAGGAATCTTAAACTAACTATAGATTGGCAAAATGTAACAAAAGCACAATTAACAGGCTGATTTCGATATTTATATAATAAGGTTTTGCTGATTTCCTCTAACGAAGCCTATAAAATGTTGATAAAAAGGTTTAAATGCAAGGTAAATATTGTTTTTTAAAATATTTTTTTGATCAGATTAGTGCTGAGTAGTTATTAATCAATTTGGTATTAATCATACACTAATGGTCCATCCAGGATCTTGTTGTAGCCAATGAAGCATATAATAAAATTACTGGTAATTCGGTATAAACCAGAGAATATTGTTATGAGGGATACCTTTTATTGTCCTGTACCTTCTGGAAAAACGATATATCATGGAATATTTTAGACAACCTATTTTCGTAATAGCAATACTGCTATGCCTGACAAGCATTTGTCCAGACTGCTATCAAAATAGACAGGAACAATTTACCGGACAGGATATTTGGAGATTGGAGGAAGGAGGTATTTTATGGGGCTTTCTTCGATCCAAATATCCATCATTCCCTCTTCTATTGGAAGAGAATGGGTATTTCATGGGGGGATTCGGAAAGCAATACTGGCCGGCTAGGTTTGAAGGAAACGGAGTTCATACCAGATCCACTGGAAATCAATACAGACAGCAGAGGTTCGATCCTCATCCTCCTGAAGGTCTCAGTTAACTTGACCTGGTTGCCGAACTTGAAGATTTCCCCTCAGATGTAACTGAAAACAGCCCATTCTTCTTCTGGTTTGGCATCCAAGACCCCCCCATACCTTTTCCTGAAGGATTAGGGAATAAAATGGGTATTGATACTTCAAAGATCAGGATGCCGGAATTTCTTCTGGATGCCCTAGCCATCCGGTGTGCACTTGCAGACTACATGGATGAAATTGAATTGATTGACAGGGAGTTTGGAAAGGTTCTCAAGGTAATGGAAAAGAATAACCTGATAGAGAATACAATTATTATTTACACTTCAGATAATGAAATGCCGCTCCCGATGGCAAAGGCTAAAGTTTAAATATATAAGGGTAATTACATGGCAACAATTTTTCAGAATCAGCTACAACGATATTTTTCTGGTTTTTTTTTTGTGGATCTGGATAAGTGGTTCTGATTATTTGAAAAACATTGATTAAACTGAAAGTAAATGAATATTAATATACAACTTAGCGGTTTGAAAATGAACTACAGTTTTATTCTGCACAGCTTAAAACCTAAATCCCTTTTGTGCAATCCATGAAAATTTAAAAATGAGAAAAATATTATTCATCCTAGGTGTTTATTTAGCACCAATTTTTCTATTGGGGCAACAAGCTAATAAACAACTAAATATCTCTCCGAAATGTAAATTCAGTATAGCCCCTCAAGAGTTGAGTTTTGAGATAATAACCAAAGAATGTGAAAAAGATCTGATTATCCATTCTTTCACTTTACATTCTAAAGATTTCTGTTCTCCGGCTATTATCAAATGGTGTTTTCCGGCCAATGATATACAATTTGTCTGGACGCCTGAATTTCAAAGCAGCCTAAAACCCAATTGGTATTTGCAGATATTAACATCAAGGGCTACAACTCAAGCCCCCATCTTATGTCTTATTAATGGCAATAACCAAAACAAGTATTCCATAGCTGCTTCTGATGCTTTAAACACAATTGAAATGAAAGCAGGCGTCAGTGAAGAAACAAGTGAAATAGAAATAACTCTTAAAATATATCCAGAAGCGTTCAAATTTAAAACTAAGTATTTATTTGATTTAAGAATAGATAAACGTAATATTCCTTATTGGCAAACCCTTAAAGAAGTATCTGAATGGTGGGCATCTTTCGAAAATTATGAACCCTTAAGTGTTCCTGATGTTGCAAAAAAACCGATGTATTCAACATGGTATACATTTCATCAGGAATTAGATGTACAAGAAGTAATTGATGAATGTAGAATTGCGAAATCATTAGGTTGCGAAACAGTTATTATTGATGATGGTTGGCAAACCCTCGATAATAATAGAGGCTATTCTTTTACAGGTGACTGGAAACCAGAACGAATCCCTAATATGAAAGCTTTTGTTGATAGCATACACCAGTTGGGGATGAAGTTTATTCTTTGGTACTCTGTTCCATTTGTTGGTAATCAATCAGAAGCAAAAAAACGATTCGAAGGAAAATTCCTAAACAACTTACCAGGCCAGGAAACTTATAAACTAGATCCCAGATATCCGGAAGTTAGAGAATATCTAATTAGTATTTATAAAGCGGCTATACAGGATTGGGATATTGATGGTTTTAAGTTGGATTTTGTTGATCAATTTAAAGAAGATGAAAATATCCCGTCTGCTAACGAGCTGATGGACTTTTCAAGTGTAAACAGAGCAACTGACAGACTATTAACCAATGTAATGAAAGAATTAAAATCGATAAAACCTGATATTCTTATTGAATTTAGACAACGTTATATTGGACCATTAATGCGTAAGTATGGAAATATGTTCAGAGCAACGGATTGCCCGTATGGTTTGCATGATAACCGTATTCGTGTATCCAATGTTCGCCTTTTATCTGGGAACACAGCCACACATTCCGATATGCTTATGTGGCATCCAAATGAAACAAAAGAAGTTGCTGCTCTTCAGTTACTAAATGTAATGTTTTCTGTTCCTCAAATATCTATAAGGTTAGAAAGCTTTCCAAAAGAACATATTGCTATGCTTAATTTTTGGTTAAAATTTTGGAACGATCACAGAGATGCTCTACTTGAAGGAGAATTTGAGCCGTATTATCCAAACCTAAATTATCCTTTTATAGTGGGGAAATCTGAGAATACATTAGTTGCCGGATTATACACCTCTCATGCAGTTATTCCTGTAAATGTACAAGAGCAGGTTGAAAAAGTTTATATAATTAATGCCTCGGGATATAATAAAGTGATGGTTGATTTTCAGAGAAATTCGGCCAAATGGAATTTGACAATATATGATTGTTCAGGAAAAGTTATTGAACAAAAAACCATTTTAGGAAAAGGAATAGTAAAACTTAATGTCCCATTTTCAGGGCTAGTAGAGTTTATAAGATTAAGTATATAGGAATAGACTTTAAACCCACATAGTGTGGTATAAAATAAAATTAATATGCAACTTAATATTACAATAATTCAAATTGCTTAAAAACTTTTAAGTAGAATTAAATATGTATTAAAAAACAAAGCGCCTTATGAAAAAGGATTGGTCAAAAATAGTCATTTTAATAAAAACAATCATCAGGCAGTGGGACTTTAAGCAAACCCTTGCAGCTTAATCTTTTAAGACTGTTTTTATTAGTCGAAGGCCCGACCAAAAAAAAATAAACAAGGAAATTCAGCTGATTTTACCAGACTATTGAACGAAGATTGTTTTTATAAAGATGGTTTATTGTTATAACCAAGAGCGACCAATGGCGATTAAATCGCTGCTTAAAGAAAAAAATGGGAAAACATTGTTAAATAATTTGCTTTACAACATAGAAGAGTTTGCTGATCTTTTGTTTCAGCTCATGTATATTGTTAATAAACAGGCTATTAAGTTAATGAATATATAGGTACCGCTTGAAAACGTACTGGCCATGCTGGAAGCCATTCAAGAGTTCGGTTAAACAATTAAGCTGATCGATAAATGTCCTCGAAACAATTTTCATACCTGCTGCTGCTTACCCTTACCGCAACTTTCGGAGGGCTCCTGTTTGGTTATGATACAGCAGTTATATCCGGAACAGCCGAATCCCTGAAGGATTTTTTTATCAGGCCCTATGGATGGGCTGAAACCAAGGCAAATGCCTACCATGGTATGGTGGTATCCTCAGCACTTTTCGGCTGTATTGCAGGTGGACTCTCGGGCGGGATAGTCAGCCTGTACCTGGGCCGTAAAAAGGGACTTCTCCTGGCAGCTTTTTTGTTTCTGATTTCAGCCCTCGGCTCAGCTATGCCTGAGATGTTTATCAGGCCTGTCGGTCAGGCTGATCACAGCTTTCTGTACCCATTTGTGGTTTATCGTATCATAGGGGGCATTGGGGTCGGACTTGCATCCATGCTATCACCCCTGTATATTGCCGAGATTGCACCTGCTCACCTGAGGGGCAGGCTGGTCTCATGGAATCAGTTTGCCATCGTCTTCGGTATGCTGGTTGTCTATTTTGTTAATTACAGCATAGCCCTGCAGGGAGAAGATGCCTGGTTGCATCAGGTTGGCTGGAGATGGATGTTCGCCTCCGAAGTTATACCCGCCTCCCTGTTCGCCTTACTGCTAATATTTATTCCTGAAACTCCAAGGTATCATGTACTGAAGAAAAATCATGAAAAGGCCCTAAAAATTCTCACACATATCAACGGATTGGACAAGGCCAGAGATATCCTGGAGGAGATCAAATCAACCCTCCGGCAGACGGCCAGAACAGGAAAGCTATTTTCTTTCGGTTTTGCCGTTATAATTATAGGTCTGGTACTGGCCATCTTCCAACAGTTTATTGGAATCAACGTGGTATTGTATTATGCTCCGGCAATTTTCAAGGATATGGGAGCCAAAACGGATGCTTCACTACTGTCAACAATTTATGTTGGGGCCATCAATATGATATTCACAGTGATTGCGATCCTCACGGTTGACCGGTTCGGTCGTAGGGGCATCATGATCATGGGGGCACTGGTGATGGCAGTGGCAATGGGAGCACTGGGGTTTACATTTTTTTTCCGCCTTGAAGATATCCTTGATGGCGGACAATCGGTCAGCCGGTTCAGCAGTCAAGGTGCAGCCTACGCAGCTTTTATCTTCATCCTGGTCTACATAGCAGGTTTTGCCATGTCTTGGGGGCCGGTCACATGGGTCCTTTTGTCCGAGATCTTTCCCAACCAGATCCGGGGCAGGGCCATGGCGCTGGCAACAGCAGCCATCTGGATATCAAACCTGATCATTTCCTGGACCTTCCCGGTTTTGAATAACAACTCCTTCCTGATCGGGAAATTTAACCACGGGGCCACCTATTGGATCTACGGATTGATGGGGATATTGGCTGCCATTTTTGTCAGACGTTTCGTCCCTGAAACAAAACAAAGAACACTTGAAGAACTTCAACAATTATGGAAAAAATGAAAAATCTCGTCTTGTTGTTAGTGCTGTTTTTATCCCTGGCAGCTTGTGTCAATGATCCGGTCCGGATTATTTATGAAGAAAATGCATCTGAGCAGATCAATCTGGCTGCAAAAGAGTTGCGTCGATACATTTACCAGTGTACCGGAGCAATGCCTATTCTTTCTCCCGTTACAGCAACCGCAGAGGGTATTCAGCCCCATTCAATTTTGCTGAAAGAGGAGCCGCTTGGGGAGGAGGAATTTCATATTCTACCGGCCGGGGAACAATCTCTAATTATATCTGGAGGCTCTCCTCTGGCCATACTCTATGGTGTCTATCGATATATAGAGGAATATGGGGTCCGGTACTACCTGCATGGGGATGTGATCCCGGATAAAAGGCAGTCTCTCATTATCCCGGAGGAAGCAATTATGGAGAAACCCCTGTTCAGGATAAGAGGTATCCTGCCTTTCCATGATTTCCCGGAGGGACCCGACTGGTGGGATGCAGATGACTATAAAGCGTATTTCTCCCAGATGGTGAAGATGCGCATGAATTTTTTCGGGTTACACACCTATCCCGATCACTCCAACGGCCCGGAACCGACCACATGGATTGGCCTGCCGGAAGATGTACTGTCTGGTGGGAAGGTAAAGTTTGGCCACAAGGCAAAATACAGCAACACAACAAAGGATTTTTCCTGGGGATATTATCCCAAAAAGACTTCCAACTACTATTACGGAGGAGGTAACATCTTTGAACATGATAACTACTCCACGGAATTAATGGTGCCCTATATGTCTTCAGAAATCAACGAAGATGTATTTAACGGGAAGGAAGAAGTAGACTGGCCCGATTATTCACCTGAACAGTGGGCAGAACTGTTTAATGAGGCCGGATATTTTTTTAATGATGTTTTTAGTTTTGCGAAGCAGCATGGGATTAAAACCTGCATCGGTACAGAAACCCCCATAACCATCCCGGATGAAGTAAAAGTGAGGCTTGCTGAGCTCGGAATGGAGCCAGGGTCCCCGGAAAATATTAAAAAAATATACAAGGGTATTTTTACACGGATTTCTAGGGCATACTCACTTGATTATTACTGGGTCTGGACACCGGAATCCTGGATATGGGGCAACAGCGGAGAGCAACTGGAAAAAACCAGGGAGGACATGCTGCTAGCTTTGGAAGCCATTGAAGAGCTTGGCAATCCTTTCTCACTTGCCACCTGTGGATGGGTTCTAGGTCCGGCTGAAGACCGTTCCATGTTCGAAGATATCCTACCGAAAAACATGCCCATGAGCTGCATAAACAATTATGTGGGATTCTATCCCGTTGATCCTGGTTTTGCCAAAATCCAGGGTCGTGATTTGTGGGCCATTCCCTGGCTGGAGGATGATCCGGGGTTAATTGCACCACAATTCTGGGCGGGAAGGATGCGGCGTGATGCGGCAGATGCCTTGGCATACGGCTGCACCGGGCTGATTGGCATACACTGGCGAACACGGGTACTTGGACATAACGTATCGGCCCTGGCCCGTGCCGGGTGGCAACAGGACTGGAATAAAGAAAAGGAAAAACGTTTTGGTTTTGAAGAAGCACTGATGAATTCGCAGACCCCACCACGTGATGCACCTGTGGATGATTTCTATGCAGATTGGGTTGAGACGCAATTTGGATATGTCCGGGATGATGCCCTGGCAAAGATATTCACAGCTATTGACGGGGGAGAGATTTACAACTGGAGGGCAATTAGCTCGAATATCCCACGAAATTCAAATTGGGACCATGGTCCGGGCGGTGTCATCAAGGATACCCTAACATGGGAGCAGCGAAAAGGTAGTTACGAATTCATTGACCACCTGGAGGAATACCGCCCTAAAATTGAAGGCAAAGGAAATATTGCCCGGTTCGATTACTGGCTGAACACCCTGAAGTACCATCGGGCCATCGGGAAATTCTCCTGCACTCTTGGGAAGATCACACACCTCGAAGAGGAGATGGATAAAACTGCCGATAAACTGGCTCTCATTGAGAAAAAGTGGATTCCACTCAGGGTGCAGCTTGTGAACGATTTTGAGGAGATGAATCTTTACTTGCTTAAAACCATTACAACTAAAGGTGCCATGGGAACCCTGGCCAATCTCAACCAGCACGTTGCTTATTTATATTTTGATCAGCCAGCAGGAATAATCGCGAGCAAAATAGGTGAAAAATTGCCGGAAAACTGCTGGCCATTGAAAAAGGACCTGAATACCCCCCGGATATTTATGCCTACGGTACGTTCTGTATTAAATGCTGACGAAGATCTCAGTTTGAAATGCATTGTCACTGGAGATGCGGGTGAACCAGTGCTTTATTTCCGGAAACTGGGTGAGAAGCGCTTCCAGGAAAAACAAATGGAACACCTGGAACGGGGTGTATATAAGGTAATCCTCTCGCCTGATGAAATGAAGGGTGATATTGAATATTACATCCGGTCTTCAAATAATTTATATTATCCACCATCAGCCCCGGAATTATGTCAATCGGTGGTGATCAGAGATGCTTTCTTACATTGACAATGAAGTAATGCCATGCCATCACTTCTAAAGAAATAAAAATATGTGAATAGAAACCAGCAAATTAGATTACAAAAAAATGGGACAGCTTCTGATTTTAAAGGAATCTCGGTAAAAACTATATTACCCGGGCCTTTCAATATACTCATGAAGCAGACCCGGAAGACTTGCTTTTTTACAATGATTTTGATTTGCAGTATTCAAAAAGGTAGAAAAAAATTGATGCTGTTGTAAATATGGTCGAAGAATTTAAAAAAAGAAATATCCCTATTCAGGGATTGGGCATGCAGATGCACATAGGTATATCTGCTAGCAATAATGAAATTGAAAGTGGAATGCGACAACTTGCAGCTACCGGTTTATTGGTTCACATATCAGAAGTGAGCATCCTGGTTTCTGATTGGAAAAAGGATACGAGTTTGGTTTTTTTACAGAAGAATTGCAGAAAAAACAATCAGACAAATATCAGTTTATTGCACAGGCGTACAAAAGATCTGTTCCTGCTGACCAACGATACGGAATAACTGTATGGGGCTTAAGTGATGCACATAGTTGGATTAGTGGGTTTGTCCCACGTGACTGGCCTTTGCTATTTGATGATAATTATCAAAAGAAAAAAGTATATACAGGTTTTCTTAACGGTCTTAAGAAATAATTTCATATGAATTATTGAAAAACTCGTTTTCAAGTTTTCTCGCAATTTAGGTAAAAACCTTGCAGAAAATGTTAGGAAAATCACCAAACCAAAAAAAGAAAAATTTATTTCAGCCCTTTATTGGTAATTTCAGTGATGCTGAGCCATCAATTCCGGAATAAAATGAGTACCCTTCTTTGACATAATCAAACCTATCCATTTCGTTGTAATATAAATACTTAATCCAACACAAATGGATTTTCTTTGTTGAAAAATTGTGGTTCATTCTTAACCGGAGAATATGGTTCACTTTAAGCTGAATTAATACATGACCGATTCCCAAGATGAGCCAATGGTTTTGCGAATAAGGGCAAAGCAAAATCGGTGAAAAGAGATTCTGTATTGTTTGGCGAACTGCCGTATATGAGATCCATACCTACTGTAGTGTGAGAGGTGCACTGGTCATGCTTCACCGTGATAAGGCGCCTACTCGATTATGCTTTCGTTAATATTTATAATTTAAACGATACCAGTTCTATTCGATTAGCTTTTGCTTTTAATATCCCATCGACAAAAATCAATAAGCCCTTTCCTCTTTTATATTTATCACCGGTTTTATCCCATACAATGGTAAGTTCCCTACCATGATAAATTACTTTGTCCAGACAAAACCAATCCCAATTATCCGGAATGAGGGGATTTACTTCAACAATATTATCCATTCTGGGTTTAAGTCCTAAAAGATCTGAAATAACCAAATCACAAAATCCAGAATGATTATAGTCTTTGCCTCTTTCTATTCCACCTTTACCTTCCGACCATGTTCCATTGTCCCATGTTTTAAGTCTGGTTCTTGAAATCCAATCTCCTGTAAAAGGATTAAGATTTTCATCGATCCATTTTTGGCTATCTCCCTCTTCATCAACTATTGAATGACTTTTTGCATACTGTAATAATAGTATAAAGTAATCATCCTTTGAAATACCCCCGTGATTTGAATAATTATTTAACAGGTTTGACATACTTTTAAGTGTTTGAGTAGTTGCAAAAGGCCAGGATGGACCATTCCATTTACACTCATGCCCAGTATAGTTTATCTCGAAGAAAGGATGCAAACGTTCGCATGTGGTCAATCCATATGGTGCGTAAAACCCTGTTGTATCCATCACTTTGTTCCAGGCAAAAGCGTATTTGGGATTATCATCAGGTAGATTAAAATACCAGGGTATGTATCCAATAAGTTCCCTAACATTGATAGGTCTTGTGGTATCAGAATAATTTTTTGGGAGAACAGTGAAGAATTCGAGATCTTCATTCCAGAGACGATTTTGTACTTTTTGCTTTATTAGTTTGGCCTTAGAATAATATTCACTGGCAATTTGTTGATTATTTGTCAAATTTGCCATAGTTGCAATTGCTTTAGCATCACCATACTGATAACTATTAATGGTTGGCCGTATAGCTGCCATTCCGCTAATGGGAATTCCATTATTTAATATGCGGCCACTAACAGAGACTTCCATACCATCTCTATCATCTATCTGCCAAAACAAAATTTTAGAAGAATCTCGTCTTATCTTTTCCCATTCATTGTAATTGTTTATCAATAATGGTAATTGATTAGATAGTATTGAATCATTTCGATGTATTTTATGAAAAGCAAGTGCAGCATCAGCTGCCCAAAAACTATATCGACGGATTCCATCATCGGATTTATTTAACCAAAAGTCAATGTAGTCAAGCACAAATTCCGGATTCCTTAGCCACCTACCTTCATAGATATGGTGTCCAGCTGAACAATTAATGGTGTTGTGCTTTCCTGCCCAGGGTACTTCGGGCAGAAACTCTGTTATTACAAATCCATCGTTAGTTTTTTTCAAATGCTTTCTATAGGTCCACCAACGGAAATAGTAAGTTTTTTCAATATCTTTGTCCGGTACTTCAATCAGGGGTATATTTTCAGAAAGAAATAGTAAGGCTGATTCATTAGGCACTTGCTGTATATAAAGTTCATTATCCTTCAGGTTAAAGTTTTCAATATAATAACTAAAACTGCTATTATCGAGGATCTGAAATGAGTGATCCTTTGTACAGCTTAATTGGATCAGTATTATAAAACTAATGATTGTAATTCTTTCACTTTTCATGTTGTCTTATTCGTTTTTGACACACAATTTACTTATAAATTCACCATATGACTGAAAAAGTGAATCTATCAAACATTAGTGTGCTGGCTAAATTTACCTTTTACGGTTCGGTAGGTGCATTTGTTTACAATAAAATTAATGTACTCCCATAACATATCCAAACTTCATTGATTTATAGATCTATCAAATGCTTCAGACCTGATTTTGCCCAATAGTGATAAGGATTAAAATCCAGGGCCCTGGTAAAATAATTTTTAGCCTCTTCCTTATTATTAGCAGACAATTCTGCCAAACCGCTTATATAGCTACGCTGCGCATATCTCAGATCGGATATTTCCTTCTCAGCAAATTTTGAGAAAAAATCTATCTCTTCTTCCTGCTGTGAATATTCCTGAAGGACTTTCCAGACTTTCCGGCTTTCTTCCTTCTGGTTTAGCTTTTGGAAGGCGAGTCCCTGGTAATATAGATAAGGCGTATCATCCAGAATATGTTCAACGGCCTTCTGAAAATACTCATCTGCCTTCTTCTTCATGTTAAGTGCCTCGTATGTAAGTCCTATATAGAAAAATGTCTGGGCAAATCTTTCTGTCCACTCCGGTCGGCCCATTTCCAGATTACTAGGGTATTCATTTGCTTTTAGGAAATAATCCAAAGCTTTATCATATTGCTTTTTATCGTACATAGCGATTCCATTGAGCAGGTGTGCATCTTCATAATATTCGCGAACAAGACTTCCCCCTTCCCATCGAGAAAAATGATGGCTGTTTAGATCATTGATGGCCTTATCAAACTGCCCATCCTGGATATATGCTTTAACAAGCCTGGATATGGCATCAGTACGTATTTCAATAATCTCCTTGTTTTTCTCAAGTAGTTCTAGGCGTTTGGAGATATCTGTTTTGTTGGTTTCATACAACACATCAATCTCATAGAATAAGCGGGGGTCCTTGTTATTCAGCTCAATAGCTTTCTCCAATGAAGCTGTTGCTTTTGTATAATCTCTATCTATCTGGCTGTATCCTATCGCCAGGTTACGGAATACGTTGTACGGAGGATTTTCAGCCATGACTGATTTTTCCCACCATTCCATTGCGGCATCTGGTTGTGAATCATATAATAGATTCCCGATATAGTAAGTACATTGAGCATCCTCAGGATGTTTCGTATAAACGTGCTTTAAAACTTCTAAAGATTCTGCTCTGAATGGGAAGCAGAGACGAGCAGGCTGGGTAGAGGCAAGCTCGTAATATTCGAGTGATTTTTCTGTTTCACCGATCTTGTCGAAACAGTATCCCAAGTAATAATAAATCATGGGATAAGTGGATCCCTCTGGATTGCTTGTTATATCTATCCTTGAGAGTAGGTCAATGGTTTCATTCCATGCCCCGCAATTCATATAAAATGAAGCTATTTCCAGGTATTCCTCATGCTTGTTACCTATCAGTTTGTCGAGTAAGAGCAGGGATTCAGTGGCGGCAGAAGATTCATTTAACTCCCTGTAAGCATTGATGAGCTCATTTATCGCCAGGAAATCAAGGGGAATTTCAATTAAAAGTTCTTTCATAGCTTCTCTGGCATACTGAGGCCTTTCAAGTTTCCTTGAGATATAAGCCATCAGACAAGAACCCACACGGTTATAATGGTTATAATTCACGGATTGATTTATGTGCTCCAGTGCCTGTGTATAATGGCCCTCCTTGCAATCCATATTGGCAAGGGCGAAATATGCGGGGGCTTTATAGTGAATATCCCAGCATGCCTTATAATAGTTATCGTAGGCTTCTTTATCCTTACCTAGTGCCTGTTGGGCAACTGCCAGATAGTAGTATGGTTCGGCATTTTGGGGATGCACATAATTATTCGCCAATCGGCCGACTGCTTTAGATAAATGTTCTTCTGCTTTCTTCCAGCTGAATCCCTTACAATCTAGGATACCCAGTTGGATATTAACCTGGGAGTTACTAGAATCCCGCCGGAGTGCTTCTTGGTAATAAAGATCAGCATCAATTCTTCCGTTATAAAACTGGTCGAGTCTCAATCCTTCCACATAGAGTTCCTCTACAGTTTCTATTTCTTCAGGCTTTGACGGGGGTAAGACTGTTGCTGGTTGATCTATCCTTGGGTAATTTATTGGCTGATACTGAAGCAGGATCCTGCCATCCTTATCTTTCAGCGAGACCCGGAGTTTGGTTTTATCCACGTTGGCTGAATGGGTTATGGTGAAAGCATAGGGAGCATCCGGTGCAATCAGGATGGTTTTATGAGCGATTTCATTTCCATCATACATTAAATTCAAATAAGCATCATCAAACCGTGACGTAGTAATCACCTTGACCTGCACCTCCAGACCATCCACCAGTATATTCATAGCCCCGTTTATATTGGCGTATTGCATACCATTCAGGTTGCGAATTGGATACCAGTACTGTGTTACAAATTTTGATTCATAAGGTTTGATCCAGCTATAATCAGGTTGGTTGTCAGAAAATGCCCCTGCCATCAATTCAATATAGGGACCATCTTCATCGGTTAACTTCTCATCCTCCATTTGGCCTCTGGGACCATTACCCCAGGTGAAATACTTCATGCCCGGCGCCAGGTGATGATTGGTCACATATGCAACTCCAGCATCCTCAGAATGATTGTATCCTCCAAAATAGTCGGTCTCGTAATTCCATGCGAAGAAAGAAACCGGGACAGGTATATTTTTCCACTGGCTAATATTGGTGCCTTTCCAGTCCCTTCTCCCGTAAAAACCCTGTGATACCGGCCATTCTGAAAAATCATTTTTCCCATGATTTACTACATACTGCACATTGGGAGGGAAAATTACCTGATATGAAGAATCTACATGAACGGCAGGATTTGCCCAGTACAGGAAGGAGTGTACAAGCGGGTTCGGATTATAAGGATTGATTTTTACTTCCAAATAGGATTTATCCGGGTATAATGTCATGCTCATTGTAAACCTGAACCGGTGCCTTTTATCAAATTCTGATATCCAAATTGTGGCACTCCCGTCTTCATTTTCTTTCAACAAATAATTTGCGGGCAGCATGGAATTTGCCTTGTGGTGATGAGGGAAATTCCATTCAACACCCCCGGAGATCCAAGCACCAAGGGTTCCTATAAGAGATGGCTTTATCACTCTGTTTCGATAGAAATAATCATAATTGTTTGTTTTGTCAACTGCCGTATATAATCTGCCTCCCAATTCAGGCAGGACAGTAATCTCAACATACCTGTTTTCAAGGGTGATCAGGGTGTATTCTTTCTCCACCTTATTATTTGTCAGTACATCATACATAGGATAGGGGTAAACACGCCCCTGAGCACCCTGGGTGATGCGCCCTTCATAAAACCTGGGATTTACGTCAGGGTCTCCAGTTTCATAAGTCGGGATTTTCCGGATCTCCTCTTTGATAATCACTTTCTCCTGTTGTGCTAAAATATTGGATGACAGTGAAAGGAGGCAGAGTCCGATCAGACATTTTAGTAGTGTGTTCAAAGTTTTTTTAATTTTTTTGTTAATATAATTTAAATTATTAATGCGCTGGCAGCTCAATAGCACAATGCGTTTTATATAAGGCAATATCCATAAAAAAATTGCTCATTAAAAGATTGTTATACTTCGGACTACGGTTGACTTTGGATTTCAATGTTCATTTTTGCTCTAAAAACTTCATAAGGCGTTAATCCTCCGTGCGATTTATGAGGTCTGTTAAAGTTATAAAAATCTTAGGATTTTAATCAAACTTTTGTGTATTGACCCAGTTTATTAATTATTTGTGAGAGAATTATTTGACAATATAATTAGCTGGACAGCTAATATGTTATTTTGGTTGGAATATTAACCCGGATTATTCATAAATAATCCTGACGACGAAGAAATACCTCAAATTTGAGTTCATTCCAATCCTCAAATTTGGGTATTTTCTTGTCGGGGTTTCCCGCATTGCTTCCCTCTATCCATCACACATTCATGCAATGCACTGCGTTTTTGCATGAATAATGCGGGTTAACAATACGAAATTTTTTATCTTCCCATCTTCCAGGGAAGCCATGTCAATGATGCTGCTGGAAGTGGCTTCAATGAAACCCCCTTTGATCTGTAGTGATATTCAGGAAAATTTAGCCGTTTTTAATGATCAAGAGGTCTTGTTTTTCAAAACGGATGACCCTGATAATCTGGCTGAAAAGATTGACTGGAGCCTGGGCCATCCTGAATTTATGGAACAGTTAGCCCTGAAAGCCTATGACCGGGTAAAAAAAGCATACCAGTGGAGCAAAATTGCAGATGAATACGACAGACTTTACAAAAATATTTTGGTTCCATGATAACTTTAATCGCCAGATTAATACTTTTTAAACACTTCCGGATCAAGAATTCTTTCATCATTTTTAAAAGCAACCACAAATGCATCCTTATACCCGTTTTCTCTGCATATTTTTTGCAGCGCAAAAGCTGGTTTTGTTGCATCGAAGTTTCCAATGGTATACCTGTATGCTCCCTTATACAGATATTCAAATGTCCGGTATTCTTTATCGCCTATTGTCACCATATGATCCCCAAGTGATTTCACGGATGCTTTGAATTGCACTCGAAACGCAACAACATCCCTGGTTTCAGGGGTTTCTTCCACGATTACAGGTTCCGGCTGAATGTTTTCCATGGTATCGGTAACTGGTTCAGTAGTTAATGCAGTGACAGGAACTTTGGTCACTTCAGCAACTTCGGCTTCAGGCAGTTCAAAATCCGGAGTTTTAGAGTCTGTTGTCACGACAGTATCAATTTTGGTTGCAATATCCTCTGTTGCCTGTTCGGTCTGTTCTTCTTCAACCTGAACAAAAACAGGCAGATCCTGTATTGATACAGGCTGGGTCTGTATTCTATCCCTTGTTTCACCTGCAGGTCTGTTAACATAATGATACTCAAACTCCGAGGGATCAATTACAATATTGCTTGCAAGGAAATTTTTACCTGAAACCAGTTTTGCATTGAACAATTGAAACCGCTTTTTAAACAGAAACCGGTTGGATGAGAAAAAGGCATTTCTTTGATTTGCCCTGTCCATGGTAAAAGCGATCTCATCTCCTTCGGAATTTACGGATTCACCAAGATTGACTACCTGTAACCGGTTCTCATTGTCAAAGTTGGCCATATAAATATCAAATCCACCAAATCCGGGCCATCCATCGCTGGAAAAGAAAAAAGTCCGGGGATTAAGCAGGAAAGGGAAAAGTTCATCGCCCGGAGTGTTTATTTCACTACCCAGGTTTACAGGTGTTCCCCAATTTCCGCCTTCTTTTTGTACAATATACAGATCGAACATGCCGTATCCTCCGGGCATATCAGATGAAATGATCATGATGGTACCGTCACCCGACACGGTTGGTTGAATGCAGGAATAGTCCTCTCCGTTAAAGGGTAACTCCTGGATCTCTTTTGACCATCCCGATTTCTTCTTTTTATTGCTTTCAATATATTCTGTTTTATAGATCTTGACGATCTCATTGCCGGATGCTTTGAATTTTGATTTTCTGGTAAAATACATCGTAGCAAGGTCATCCGTAAAGGTTGTAGCTTCAGCTGGAAAAGGATAGGCAAATAGGTTAGAAAAAAAATCAGGATTTCCTATACCATCATCATTCAACGGGGCATAATATGTATCCAGGCTACCAAACGATACTCTCATGTCCTTCAATTCGGTCTTTGAGTCTGATAAATAAATAATACCATCCCTGTAAAACTGGACTCCGGAAGAAGGATCAATGATATCTACTGCTTTAAATAAATCAGAAAAGAAAATTAAATTTCTGATCGTTTTAATGGTATCAATTACCTGGGTGGTATCTATTAAAGATGTATCCTGATAAAACAATCCATATTGATGATTCATTTGCATACTATAATTTTCATCCGGCTTAACTGAAGAAAAAGGAACTAAGAGGGTCAGAAGAAAAACGATCCGTGGTATGAAGGTTATTATTTGTTTCATAATGCTTGTGTAAGAGGGTCATTTTGGCATTACCAGTACCGGCTATCACCAAACCTGTTCTTACCCTGTCCGAGATTTAATCCTGCAACTATTTCGGCAATTCCATAATTATAATTCCAGATCTCGCTCATCGGGTAATCATATGCAAGGCCGACGAAAAAATTCCGGAATTGATATTGTCCCATAAAAACAATCCCTTCATTCATTCTGTAAGATACAGCAACGGAGAATGTTGAATAATAAACTCTTAAATTAACATCAATATTTTTATAGAACGCTGCAATATCCTCATCGTTGGTTTTTACAAAAATGGAAGGTTCGATGAGAATATTTCGTTTGATAAGAAATCGATAACCTACAAGGAGAAAATAATTCCTGGATATGGGAATTTCATTGTATTTATCACTTTTCCAGCTTATGGATGTTTCGAACAATTGGGCTGCAGAAATTCCTGCAAATACATTTTGGTCATAATAATAAACACCGAAATTTGCATCCGGAACAAATGCCTGTTTACTTCCTTCATCTATTAAAGGATCCCGTAATGTATTTAGCTCACCATAGTTAATTGAATAGATAAAACCATTAAATGAAAGTCCAAATGCCAGGTGTGATATGGATTTTTTGCTGAGGGGTACGTGGTAAGCATAGGTTACCTGGAATCCGATTTTTCTTAATGGTCCGCTGACATCATTGTAAATATATCCCCCCAATCCTATATTTGTGAATTCTGTCCCTCTTGTTAAAATATCTTCTTTTATTGCACGGTAATTTGGAATTCTGGTATGAAAACTTAGAATTTGTGTCTTTGGGGCATTGGCTATTTTTTCAACGTTTTGACGAGCCGAAAGTGAAAGAACGGAATAATCCTTACTTCCGGCAATTGCCGGATTGATAAGGTATGAATTGAATCCGTACTGAGTATGATAATAGATAGGAATTTCCTGTCCCAGTAAAGGATATTCATAAAAGGCTGAAACTAAAAAAATAATAAACGTAAATTTTATATAACTGTTCATCATAATCGGTTTATTTAGATTTTGTTCATCTTAAACGATTATATTGTAATTTTTTTCTACCTCAGGACGGTAACATGTCCTTTAATTGGTTGCTTGCCACCACCGAGCTCGATTACATACAAATAGTTGCCCATTGGTACCAATTCCCCATTCACAGTTCCATTCCAGCTACTGTCACTACCTTTATATTCGATGAGTAACTTGTTGTTTCTATCGAATATTTTAATGGTTGCATTCGGGAAATCCCGGACGAACGGGATGCTCCAATAATCATTAAAACCATCCCCATTGGGAGTGAAAATATTTATTATGCCATATCCGAGTTCTACTTCATTTACTTTTATTAACAGCGAGTCGGAATAGTAACCATATTCACATTCATTTTTCGCCCGAACAGAAAGATAAGCATTACCAAAAAAGAATTCATCCCATCTTATCGAACAAGTATTAAATAATGGATCTAAGGTTCCAGCTGCTGAGGGAGATATCTTCCAATCATATTCATCAGCTTCCTCCATATCAATCACAGTATATTCAGTATCCGGACTATTTTGAAAAAGCGAATCAGGACCTTCTGGTATATCAGGGGCAGGTGGTTTTGGGGACACATAAATATCTATTGGGGAAGAAACAGCCGATAAATTAGATCCATACGCATAAAAATAAAGATCGCAATTACCGGAGAATAATGGATTCCAGTTAACGGTTATAGCTTTACCTGTACCTAGTATCGTGCCGGCACTTTGTGGTGATACCACCCATGAATATATGTTTGCCTGACTGTCGCCAATTGTTGCGTAATCCGTACTTTCTGTTCCCTGGCAAAATTCTGATGGTCCTTGAGGTATTGTTTCATTTCCAAGTAGAGCTAAAGCACCCGTCCCCATAGCATAGATCCATTCTTCAAGATTAGTAAAACCGTTACTGTTATCATCCCCATGTGGATCAGCTTCAGGATAGCCGTTTATAGAGCTGAGAGTTCTTGTTTCCAAAGGATATGATGGTAATCCTCCTACACCATCGGAACCATAATATGTTCCTTCGGGGATTCCAAACTCAGTTAATCCACTTCCGGATACTGTCAATGATTTATCAGATCCGGTTTGGGTTGTCCTGAAACCAATGAATGTACCACCTGAAAGTAAGAAACTCTCCACTCCTGCAGGTAATTGCGGATTAATATGATCAAATACGTCCTGAAGGGAATTACAGTCCTGGTTAAGCTGAACAGTAGTACCATTGATTGTAAAACTTCTTGGACTTGAAGACCAATCATATCCATTTTCCATATAACCTTTTGTTGAACCGGTAACATATACACCGAAATTGTAAGCCCTTGCGGGTAAGGGTCCCGGACTATTAATGATTTCACCAACCCGGTTATGCACATTGGTTACAACCCTTTCATCAATAGGCTCACGTTCAAAAGGCTTTGCACCAACATTTGTTACAATATAATCTTCTACCAAAGAGGCCGGTAATATATTATACCCTTCAAGGCTTAAGGGTGAGGAAGTGGCAAGTTTAAGATCAGGATCTACAATCCGGATTTTGTCAACCTCCGGTATGGATGGATTTTCTATTGATTGAGTACAAATATTATCCTCAAAGTACAATTTTGAATCAGGACTGACATTTGATTCGATAATGGCAGCTAATTTTGACATGCCATTTGTTGTACTCTGAGTGCGCAGTACAACGTTTCCAATATAACTTGAGTGAATCTTTGAATATGAATCTCCATGGTATGCTGCCCCCATCTTATAACCAAGCCCATTGTACATCATATTATTGATAATTACAATTGAATCAGCTCTAGTAAAAGGATTTCTCTCCATGGAATAAGCGAATAAATTATTTTTTAAAGTCATGTTGTAAACATCGGTTATAAGCATAGCAAATCCATGTGCTTCGGGTTCATGTTCACCTGTTTCACGAAAATGATGAGACAAATGCAGAGGTTCACTAAAAATACAGTTACTTAAGGTTATATTATGGCACCGTGTAAGATCTGTGATTCCATCCATTGACCAGGAAAATGAACAATGATCGATCATAACATGACCGGTAAAAATGCTAAAAGCATCTCTGTCGTTAAATGGTGTACCTCCTAGATTATCACCCGTTCTAACTCTTATATGCTGGATAATAATGTCATGTATTCCACGATTTTCATTAGTTGAGGGATAGTCAACCTGAAGATAGGTACCGACAATTGTAATACCTACACCTGGAGCTGTTTGACCTGCAACGGTTAAATAAGATTCTCCAATAATGATTGATTTATCTCTGGAACTATAATCAATAACGCCCCCAACTTCAAATAAGACAATTCTTGGATAAGGTCGGTTAAGACACCATAAAAAAGTCCCTCTACCTGATGCCTCATCACCAAAATCACCAGGATCAAGATTGTCTACAATCAGGATTTTTGGTGTTGAACTACCAGCATAAGCACCCCTGTTATCACCGTATCCTTCTGCTCCAGGGAAAGCTTTCTGTGAGAAGGAATACATATAAAAACATAGCATTACCAAGATAATGAATATCCTTTTCGTCATTTCAGTATTGATTTATTTAAATTAAATCTCAGTTGTTTCATGGCTGAGAGTTATTCATATACATTCTGATTTAAAATCTAAGAAAATAACTATTTATGTTTTTCAGAATATAATACAAAATGATCTCTTAGTTTATTAAAAAAACGCTTCACGAAATAGTTGAATTTAGCCCAATTTTCAATCTACAAAAAACAAGTTACTAAAATCTAAGCTAAAACTCATTACACAATTAGAAATTATTTCACAATTTACAAATAATATAACACTCCCCAACCCAATAGTTGTCCTTAAGGTGGTGATTAGATATTCAAATTTATCCGGAAGTTTAAAATACATTTCCAAGCCATCAAGTTACGATTTATTTGCTTACCTTAATGTCCAATTTAATGTTACAATAACAAAGTACTCTTGTGCAAAAAATCGGTATGATATTAATCATCACTGTTTTATTGAATTGTTGTTCCTCCAAGGACGAAAATCCGATACTCCCCTTTATTTTAACTGGTGAAAATACAAAAGAAAGATATTTATATACTGATTTACTTAATGATACAATATTTAAGAAGGAATTTTCAATAATGGAATTCTCAGATACTTTTTCCCTGGATGCCAACAATGATGAAATTGAAGATATCAAATTCCTTTTTTATTATAGAAGAAGTCCTGGCGATTACTCAATAATCATTTATTCCTTGCCATTAAACGGTACTCAAGTTGCTGTTGAATCCAGCAGAATATTTGATCAATATTATTCCCCGTCACCCTTGTCCTTCGGGGATACAATTCATAATGATCTATATTGGCTAAATGAAAAAACGATCTTATATGAATTTTTTTCTTCACAAGCTGGTTCTTATATAAACGGCTATTGTTATGAACAAGAAGATAAATACCTTGCAATTAAAATTCAGAAAGAATTTAAAAAATATTTTGGGTGGATTAATTTCAGTACTTTAAACAACTTCCTGGAAATTGATGATTATGCTGTTTCCAAATACCAGGCTTCCTGGTGGTAGGAACGAAGTTCAATAAAACAAATAGCTGCCTTTTTTGCCATACCATTTGCTGATCATGCGAAATACTGGTATGAAGCGCAATACAGAGATTGTTGAAGTCTTTTTGGGAATATATCATATTTTTCATTATGGGGGCATTGGCAGTAATATATAGGCATCAGGGACAAAGAATGGCAAAAAGTGAAGACGTTATAAGTCGTTTTTATCATTCAGGATGCCTTCTGTACATGTCACTTTTCATAGTCTGTTCACAATTAGCGGATCAAGCCACGGCCGCCGATAGAGCAATTACGGGCATCCACAAGCATCATGTGGTTGAAAGTTATTACCTGGCTGATTATTATGTTGCAACTTATGGAAACGACGATAACCCGGGAACATATCAACAACCGTTTGCGACCTGGCAAAAAGGCTTTGAATCCGCGTCTGCCGGCCATCTTGTATATATCAGAGGCGGTGTTTACACACCCACTTTTCCCGTAAAGAGAGGATCAGATTGCTGTGGGGTTTATATTTTAAATAAAGGAGGAACATCCAGCGATACGATTAAAATATTTGCATATCCCGGAGAGACACCTGTTTTGGATTTGGATGAGTGGGTCTACCATACGACTCAAAATGGAATAATGATAGAAGAGACAAACGGGGAAGCTGATTACTGGTATATTAAGGGGTTGACAATAAGGAATATATCACAACAAATCGGTCAATCATTTTCAAGAGGTATTATACTATTAGGCGCTGATCATTGTGTGATTAAAGAATGTATCATTCACAATATTGGAGGTGTTGGTATTTATGGTATTAAAAATGGATCTAACTATACGACTAATCATACCATTATAAACTGTGATTCGTATGATAATTACGACCCTTATTCAAATCCTGATGGTGGTAATGCGGATGGATTCCAGTTTTATGATGCAGATGCTGGAACAATCACTTTGACTGGTTGCCGTGCATGGAATAATAGCGATGATGGGTATGATTTCTTTGATAATGATGGTGTGGTTATCATTGAGAATTGCTGGTCATTTGATAATGGATACCAAAACGGGGATGGAACCGGGTTTAAACTTGGCAGCCCAAGAATTCCGAAATTAGAAGGAATTTATCAGCGTGAAATTAAAAATTCATTAGCCATTTACAATGATGGTACGGGTTTTTATGAAAATCAGGCATCAATAAATATGAAACTTTACAACAATGTTTCAGCATTTAATGGTGTTGATGAAAGTTCTTCTTTAGGTACTGGATTTCAATTTTATTATAACTCAACAAATGATACAAACATTTTAATTAATAATATATCTTATTCCAATTATCGGGGTGATTCATTTAACTCAACTGTTTTCCATACAACAAATTCATGGAATCATGGTGTTCCAGCGGTAACAAGTTTGGATTTTGTAAGCCTGGATACGACAGGCATAAGAGGTGTTAGAGGTTCAGATGGTTCATTACCCAACATTGATTTATTTAAAATTGCAAACGGCAGCATTCTTATCGATGCCGGAACGGATGTCGGTTTACCATATAATCAAGCGGCTCCTGATCTTGGTTTTAATGAATCGGACTATAAAACACCTTCAGGCAATGGTATTCACTATTCGGTTGAAACAGATGTAATTGTTGAAAAAGTGAGAATACTATTACTCATTTTAATCCAACTTGTACTGCATAAAATATAAGTCTGCACAATGCATTAAGTGGAATTTGGATTACTATATTTTATCAATGGGTCCTCAAAATATGGCCAAATTCTTTATTTGTAAAACAGAAATAATTTTTGGAATTAAAGTCAAAACTTAACTGCTTAAAATAAAGCGCAGTGAAATTTCATTTTAATACAGCACTTTGTTGGGCAACTCATGTAAATTCCATCATATGCCACCTGAAAGTATATAGTGAAAATTCATAATTTCCAACTGAATTGTTCCCTATATCTTTTTGTTCGCTACAATTTAAATGGTACGCCCTCTTAAAAATGATAGTTCAATTTATCCAATTAAATTTTCATACAGTATCTCATATTCTCCTATAATTCTTTTCCAGGAATATACCTGACTTACTTTATTCTTAGCTTTTCTAGCTTTTTCTGACATTTCTTCCATATTATTGGTAGCCCAGACCAACTTTTCAGCAAGGTCAGCAACATTCTTGTTCTTAAAAAAAAGTACTTCATCATCATTAAAAACTTCTCTATTTTCTGGAATATCGCTGCAAATAAGGGGTGTTCCGACACTGGCCACCTCCAGAAGCATTATAGACATTCCTTCCGTTTCAGAAGGGAAAATAAAAAGATATGACTTCTG
>Ga0315539_1000776_pt1 | contig 23817 bp, 22 predicted proteins | sample SalMarSW160150MG_FD_203097 | JGI IMG/M metagenome (GOLD analysis project Ga0315539, IMG submission 203097) | Salt marsh sediment microbial communities from the Plum Island Ecosystem LTER, Massachusetts, United States - Salt Marsh Sediment SW1601-150 ... | reverse complement strand
TCATTTCTGATCTGTTCTTGAGCTTTCTGAATCCTGGCCAGACGGCAGCTATTCCCGACCCATGCGATCCTGTTTATAAAGGAGGTTGCATCTTTGCAGGCGGAGAGGTGGTTAGTTTACCGCTTTGGGAAAGAACCGACTATCTCCCGAATCTTAGCACCTTTCCGTCTTCCAAGGACACCGTTCACTTCCCGAAGATTCTTTTCCTGAATTATCCCCACGATCCCACCACCGCAGTGGCGGACCCGGAATTCTTCGGGGAGTTGGTCCAATGGGCACACAGGAAGAATATCATGTTGGTGAACGACGCCTCCTACAATGAGATCTGTCATGATGGATACATGCCCACCTTGCTTTTGCAGGCTAGGGGAGCAAAGAAAGTCGGAGTGGAGCTTTTTTCCTTTTATCCTTTGACCGGCATCGGATTCGGCTTTTTAGCAGGTAACAAACAGATAATTTCCCAGGTTGAAGCCACAGAAAGAGTATTCGGCTATGGGGCAAGTCAGATAATGTTAAGGATTGGTCTGGCGATTTTGAAAAACTATTCGGCCGCAGCAGAGCAAAACAACGTGGAGTTTGCCAAAAGAAAAGACATCCTGATGAAGGGACTTTCAGACTTAGGGTGGAAGGCGAGAAGGCCCAAAGCCGGGCCGTTTATCTGGGCTAAGGTGCCGCCCAGATATTCCTCGGTCGGTTTTGTCCGGATGCTCTTGAGAAAGGCCGGAGTCTTGGTTTCGCCTGGCTTCGGATTCGGAGAACACGGAGAGGGGTATGTAAGAATAGCCCTGAACCGTCCAGCAAACGAACTTAATAAAGCTTTGGCGAGGATCAAGGAGCATTCGCATGTCTGGCAGAGGAGATACCGACCGGCAAAGACTAGCCCCTAGTGCCTAGCCCCTAACCCCTTTTTTTCAAAACATGGGTGTTATCAGATTACACAACATGACTTTTTACGGCTATCATGGAATCTCCGCCGCGGAGAGGCAAACCGGCAGAAGGTTTGAGGTGGATGTGGAACTGGTGGTGGATATGAACAAACCGGCCAAGTCGGACAAACTGGCGGATACGGTCAACTATACGGAGGTCTACCGCATAGTGGAAGGGCTGGTGGAACAAAACAGATTTGCTCTTCTGGAGACAATTGCGGTCAGGCTGGCAAATCAGATTTTGAAAAAATTCAGGAGCAAAGAGGTGACGGTAAGGGTTAGAAAGAAGATTCCTCCGGTGCCGGGGAATCTGGATCATATCGAGGTGGAAGTAAAACGAAAAAGGCAAAAATGAAAGAAAAAAGCTATAAGTTTGAAGGTTTGAAAGTTAGAACCTTCAAACCTTTGAACCTTCTAACCTTCAAACTTATTCGAGATTTACGTTGTCAACTGCATATATCAGCATCGGGTCAAACTTGGGAGACAGGCTGGGATACATAAGAGAGGCAAAAAGAAAGTTGGAACAATCACAGGAGATTGTGATTCGCAGAGCTTCTTCTGTGTATGAGACCGAGCCGGTAGGATATTGCGTCAAGGGGCAAGGGTCAGGGGGAGACGAGCAACCCTGGTTTTTGAATATGGTCACAGAACTTGAGACTACCCTCAAACCTCTGAGCCTTCTTGAACTTTTATTAGGCATTGAGAACCGGATGGGGAGGAAACGAAACAAAAAACACGGACCCAGAAATATCGACTTGGATCTCCTGCTTTACGATGATGTGATTTTAGATTCGGACAAGCTCACCTTGCCCCATCCGCGCATGCACCGGAGAAAATTCGTGTTGGTTCCCTTAGCCGAGATTGCCCCGACGGTGGTGCATCCCTCATTGAAGAAAACTGTGGAAGAACTCCTGGAGGAGTGGTCAACGGATTCCAATTCGGGGGAAAATGAGTCTGAAGTTAGGTTGCATTCGGGAACCTTCTGAAAATGCCTGAGAGCGATTGTGGCAGAGATTGATTACATAGCCGTAGAAGGCGCCATTGGAGCGGGGAAGACCAGTCTGGCCAAGATATTGGCGGAGAAGCTGGAGGCAAAGCTGATACTGGAGGAGACTGAGGAGAATCCCTTCCTTTCCGATTTTTATAAGAACAAGGAAAGGCACGCTTTTCAAACCCAGATCTTCTTCTTATTGTCCAGATACAGACAGCAGCAAGATCTCTTTGCCACCGACCTTTTCCAAAAGAAGCTGATAAGTGATTATTTCTTTGATAAGGACCGAATCTTCGCCTCCGTCGCCTTGGGCTCTAATGAATTCTATTTGTATGAAAGACTTCTCTCGATTCTGGAGAAGGACATCCCCCGGCCGGATCTGGTAATATATCTTCAGGCTAATCCGGAGGTTCTATTAAAGAGGATAAAAGAGAGAGAGCGTCCCTATGAGAAAAACATCGACTTAGAGTACGTCCGGGCTTTAAACGAAGCTTACAACTATTATTTCTTTCATTATGCCAAAACCCCGCTGTTGGTGGTGAACACGGACAGGATCGATTTTGTGCATAATGAGGACGATCTGGATGATCTTTTGCAGCAGTTGAAAAAACCGCACGCGGGAACAAAATACTACGTCCCCATGGGCGAAAAATAAAGCGTTGCTTCGTATTTGAGGATACGGAGTGCGGATTTAGCTAAAGGTATTAAGCATGCTGTTTGTGCCGGAGGACTCGGGTCAATGAATACGGACAAAGTCACGGTGAGGAGTTTTGCCAAGATGAAGGAGAGGGGGCAGAAGATCGCGGTGCTGACGGCTTATGATTTCTTCACCGCTCGAATGCTGGACCAGATAGGAATGGACTCCATCCTGGTGGGCGATTCGGTGAATATGGTTTTTTATGGTTCTCCCACGACCTTGTCCATAAGCATGGATCAGATGATCTATCACACCAGGGCGGTCTCCTCTGCGGTTAAGAGAGCCTTGGTCATAGCGGATATGCCGTTTTTGTCCTATCAGACCAATCCCTCAGATGCAATTGGGAATGCCGGACGCTTTCTCAAGGAAGGGGGAGCGCAGGTGGTGAAAATCGAGGGGGGGGTGGAAATGGCCGAAACCATTAAGAGAATCATAGAGGTAGGCATTCCGGTGATGGGGCATATCGGCTTGACCCCCCAGTCGATCCATAAGCTGGGAGGGTTCACCGTGCGTGGGAAGACCGAACAGGATAGAACGTATTTAGTGGAGAGCGCCCGAATCTTAGAAGAGGTGGGCTGTTTCTCTTTGTTGTTGGAGTCGGTGCCGAAAGGGTTGGCCGAAAGCATCTCCAAGTCACTTAAGATCCCCACTATCGGTATCGGAGCCGGGGCAGGATGTGACGGGCAGGTTTTAGTGATCAATGACATCCTAGGGCTTTTTGAAGATTTTCAGCCAAAGTTTGTCAGAAGATATGCAGAGTTGGGAAAGGAGATGAAGAAGGCCTGCCAGACTTACCTCAATGACGTCAAGTCCGGCACGTTTCCCTTGGAGGAAGAAAGCTACTGACGAAAGTTCAAAATTAGAAAAGCAAAGTGAAAAATTACAATTCAAAATTCAAAGTTTGTACATGAAAAGGGTATATCGGCATCTCAGATAAAGCCAATTCAGCAAGAGTTTGTCTGGAGTGTCAAGCTTCAGCTTGACCTGAGTCCGTTAAGGCACAAGGAACGTCTGTTTGGTTCACCTGAAGGTGAACACTCCAGCTTTTCTCCCCCTCGGTCTCAGTATTGATTTTGGATTTTGAATTGTGATTTTGAATTTTTCATTTTGACTTTTTAATTTGTCGAGAGATGCGGATAATCAGATCGCCTAAGGTGATGCAAAGGATTTGCGGGGGATTAAAAAGGGAAGGAAAGATCATCGGCTTTGTTCCCACCATGGGATACTTGCATGAAGGGCATCTGAGCCTGGTCCGAATCGCCAAAAAGAGGTCTGACATCCTGGTGGTTAGCGTATTCGTCAATCCCACCCAATTCGGACCGAAGGAGGATTTCAAAAGATACCCAAAAGATTTCAAGAGAGACAGATTCTTGCTGGAAGGAGAAGGCTGTGATTTTATTTTCGCCCCCCGGACGAAAGATATGTATCCTGATGGGTACCTGACTTATGTGAGCGTGGATAAGATAACCCGGGGACTGGAGGGGGCCATCAGACCAGGGCATTTTCGGGGAGTGACTACCGTGGTCTCAAAGCTCTTCAACATCGTGAGGCCGGATATTGCCGTATTTGGACAGAAGGATGCCCAGCAGGCGGTGGTTTTGAAAAAAATGGTGGATGATCTGAATTATGGTATAAAAATGATAATAGCTCCCACGGTCCGGGAAAAGGACGGCCTGGCTATAAGCTCAAGAAACGTTTACCTCTCAAGAGAAGAAAGAAAGCAGGCAAAGGTCTTGTATCAGGCCCTGAGTGCTGCAAAGGAGATGATAAAAAAGGGGGAAAGAAAAGCAGACAAGGTTACTTCCAGCATGACCGCGTTGATAAATAAACAACCCTTAGCCAAGTTGGACTACGTAGCCATCACCGATGCCAACAGTCTGGAACCTCTGAAGAGAATAAGAGGGGAGATATTGATCTCCTTAGCGGTTCAATTGGGCAAAACCAGGTTGATAGATAACGTCAAATTCAGAGTGAATTGAAATCTTTTGCTCCGTCGGGATTCTGTGATCGCCATGGGACCACGATCGCGACAACAGTATCCCCAACACAGCGAGAGCTAAAGGCATTATGCGCAATTAGCCGCTCGGGAAAGGAGGCCTGTTAAAATGTCTAAAAAGAGTATAGTTTCATGTTTGATAGTCTTTTTGGTTTGCATTAGCATGGCAGGTTGTGAAGAGAAAAAACCGCTACAGAGGGCAGTATCCGAAAGAGCTGTTGCGGAAATTGATCCTTCTGCGGGGTCGGTGCAGTCTTTCACGGTAAGCCCGGACAATAGGCGGATAGCTTACGTGGCTGGGTTGGGGGATGAGGGTTTTGTGGTAGTGGGGGGGGAGTCACGGAGACCATACGATGATATAGGTGGCCCCATCTTTAGCCCGGACGGCAAACGGTTGGCCTATGTGGCCCGAGTAGGGAATAGGCGTCTGGTGGTGGTAGATGGAGAGGAGGGAAGAGGATACGATGAGGTAGCGGAGGACGGCCCCATCTTCAGTCCGGACAGCAAGCGGGTGGCCCATGTGGCTTCCGCTGGCGGCAAGGAGTTTGTGGTAGTGGATGGAGAAGAGGGGGAGCCATACGACAGCGCAGGTAACCCCATCTTTAGTTCGGACGGCAAGCGGGTGGCATACGTGGGTACCTTGGACGACAAAAAGTCTGTGGTGGTGGATGGAGAAGATGGGAGACCGTACGATGACGTAGGCGAACCCGTCTTCAGTCCGGATGGCAATCAAGCAGCCTATGCAGCCAGAGCGGGCAATACGTGGCTTGCGGTTGTGGGTGCGGAAGAGGGGAAGCCATACGAGTACGTTGCCGACCCGGTCTTCAGTCCAGACAGCAAGCGCCTGGCTTATGTGGCCATGATGGGGGGTCGGCAGTTTGCCGTGGTGGATGGAAAAGTGGGCAAGCAGTACGATGCCATCGGTGAAGGCACCTTGATGTTCAGTCCGGACAGCAGGCGATTTGCCTGTGTGGTTCTGGCCGAAGGCAGGTCGGTGGTGGTGGTGGATGGAAAAGAGGAAAAGCCGTACGATGCCGTGGGCGACGTCATCTTCAGCCCGGACAGCAAGAGAATGGCTTATGGGACCATAGAAGGTGACAGATTATTCGTGGTGGTTGATGGAAAAGAGGGGAAGCCATACGACGCTTTGGGGGGCGGTAGTCTTATCTTCAGCCCGGACAGCAAGCGGTTGGCTTATGTGGTCAAAGTGGGCGACAAGTCGGCTGTGGTAGTGGATGGAAAAGAGGGGAAGCAATACGACGAAGTTGGCGCGCCGGTCTTCAGCCCGAACAGCCGGCAGGTGGCTCATGTGGCCGGAACGGGCGATAGGTGGTTTGTGGTGGTGGGCGGAGTGGAAGGGAAACAATACGATGCCATCGTTTCAGAAAGCGAAGGAAGGGTTATTTTCGACTCCCCGGATAGCTTCCATTACCTGGCCCAGATGGGCCATGCCATCTATTTAGTGGAGGAGACCTTGAAGTGAAATAGGGATAACAATGCGGCGTCCTGGGTGCGCGACGGTAACGGTCAGGTCCTCAACTGCTGACAAAAGAGGGTCGATCCTTGGCTTGGGCATCTTATGTTTTGTCAGGTGTTCAAGCAGGCGCCACGACTTCAAGCAAGATGAAAAGGGGAGGATGATCGAAGAAAAACCCTTGCTTCTGACGCGGGTTTTTGTAGATTAAAAGAAGAGATCTGAGACGGTCGGCGGTTTGAGCCATAGGGTTCAACCTGGATGACTGATGCGGATGCAACGGGTTTGGGTGATCGGATCTGAATCAATTCTCAAGAAGGCTATCATGTTAGTGACAATCTGTAAATCGAAGATTCATCGGGCCACAGTGACTGAGGCTGATCTGAATTACGAGGGGAGCATCACCATAGATAAGAAGCTAATCGATGCCGCTTTGATTCTGGCCCATGAGAAGGTGCAGGTGCTCAACCTTAACAACGGTGCGAGATTCGAGACTTACACTCTGGTGGCAGAGGCAAATTCCGGGACCATTTGTCTAAATGGGCCGGCGGCAAGGTTAGGACAAGTGGGCGATCTTTTGATCATCGTTTCCTATTGTGAACTCGAATTCGAAGAGGCAAAGAAATACAAGCCGAAGGTCATCTACGTGGACAAGCAAAACAAGATGGTTAGAGAATAGTTGAGAATTTGGAGTAGGGGGTTCAGAGATTTTCTCCTTTTTGGCTCGTGCTGGTTTGCGGTAGGCCTGCTCAGGGTTGCTAAGCGTGCCGATGCTGAGTACGCCGCAAAAGCGCACCTGGGGCAAATAACTGGTTAACTAGTAAAGCGATCAATATGAGACCGGTCATTGCGCTCATCCTGGCGGCGGGGAAAGGAAAGAGGATGAAGTCGGATTTGCCCAAGGTGCTTCACAGATTGGGCGGAAAGCTAATGGTGGAATATGTGGTCGAGACCGCCAAGAAGGTAGGCGTGGAAAAGATCGTTATGGTGATCGGATACAAATGGGAGCAGACCCAAGACTCGCTGGAATATCTGGCCAGCGGATCTTACGGAGAGGTCGATTTCGCGGTCCAAGAAGAGCAACTGGGCACCGGGCATGCGGTTATGCAGGCCAAGGATCATTTGGGTGACTTCGATGGCGACGTTCTGATCTTGAGCGGAGACGTGCCTCTTTTGACGAGCAACACGCTGAAGAAGCTTTTGGAGGAACATAGAGCCAGAAAAGCTAAGGCCACAGTTCTCACCGCCATAATAGAGGATCCCTCCGGATACGGAAGAATAATAAGGAACAAAGATGGAATGGTGGAAAGAATCGTGGAAGACAAGGATGCCTCCGCCGACGAAAAGAAAGTAAAGGAGTTCAATACCGGCACCTTCTGCTTTGACAGCAAATCGCTTTTGTCGGTGTTGGAGAGAATTACCGCAGACAACAAACAAGGGGAATATTATTTAACCGATGCTCTGGAACTTCTAAGAGAGGAGAATCTCCCCGTCTGGGCAGTGGTTGCAGCTAACCCCCAGGAGACTCTGGGGATAAACTCTCAGGAGGAATTAGAGAAGATGGAGCAGATTCTGTCCGCACCGTCTTCGGGACAAACGAGCATTTTGCTTTAGGCGTATGATAAGATGCCGGCGGAGCTTTAGGTTTTCCGGCAAAGAGCGAAGGTTTGAACTCCAGCTTGACATTTCTTTAGGGTGGCGCAAAAAAGTATTGACAGGAATGCGGGAGGTATTTATATTTCTGCCGATAGATTTACAGTGGGAGGCGAAATAACATGAATCGAGCGGTTAAGCTAGGGTTGGTTTCCTTCAGTGTGGTTTTACTTTCGCTTTGCTCCGCTTTTGCACAGATCCCAACGTCTCCCCAGAGTCAAACCAGCGGGAATTTGCTGGGAGTCGAATCCAACGCAACAAACTTCAGTCTTCTCGATCCGAGCAGATTCCGGATGTCCCACAGTTACAGCTTTTCTTATTTTTCAGGCGGGAGAACAAGCGGCAGCTTTGGCGTGTATACAAACCTCTTGGAGTATCAGGTCTCCAAGCCCTTGACTTTGACTCTGAGCCTGAACTATCTGCATCAACCTCTTTCCGTTTTCGGTGAGGACCGGCTGAGAATAAATGATGCGATCTTGCCCAATTTTCACCTAAGATATAGGCCCAGTGATAGTTTCTCTTTTACCATAGACGTCCTGACTTTCCCGTATTCCTACCAGCAGGAGAGTGGGAATCCTTGGTTTCGTTAGCCAGATGGGACAGGGAGGGAAAGTGGGAGTTCGATCTTTTTGCCTTACGTTCTTCTTTTCTAAGGATTTTGCCAAAGAGTTGATTTTTCATACTTATCGTGAAGAGATTTTTCCCAGAGACCTTGATTGACAATTTCCATTCCTCTTTAATAAACTAAACGCTGCCCTCCAAATCTGACGGATGTTCAGAAAAAGCAAAAAAAGAAAAGTCCACAGATTCTACAGAAAAAGAAAAAAGCAGAAGAGTTCTAAGGTCTTGGAGGCATCTATAGTCCTGGTGGCCTTCCTGATTTTAATTTACGGTTTCTCGTTTTTCAAAAAGGTCAGTCAGAGTGAAGAGACATCGGTTTCAAGCCAGGATGAAGACCTTGTTTTCGTAAGAACCCAGATCCTGAACGGGTGTCAGAAAGAGGGTTTGGCACAAAGCTGGTCAGATGGATTGAGGGGATTGAGAGTAAGCAATATGGTTTACGACGTCATCGAAATCGGAAACTTCGAACATTCGGAAACCGAGCGGAGTTTCATTCTGGATCGTACGGCCCACGAAAAGGAGGCCGGCCCATCGAAGATGGCGTTTCTGACCGCTGGAGCATTGGGGATTGACAAAGAGAATGTGCTCTGCAAGGAATTGAAAGACAATTATCAGGAGATAGAGCTTACCATTGTGATAGGCAGGGATCACGAGGGACTTTTCAACTTAGAGAGGTGAGAAGTTCAGGGTTAGGGGTGAAGGGCAAGACCGGGAACTGAACAGTCCTTAGCCTTGAACCCTTGACCTGGTGCCTAAAACCAGAGGAGAGAAAGTCTTTTTGAAAATAACGCCGAAGAGATTGGCATACCTGGCAGGCAAACTGGCTTTGGACAAAAAGGCAACCGATGTAAAGATTCTGGATTTGAGGAAACTATCCACCTTATGTGACTTTTTTGTGATCTGTTCGGCAAGCGTGGAGATCCACGTCAAAGCCATCGCCGATTCGATTTTGGAAAATCTAGAGAAAAAAGGAATAAGGGCATGGCATCATGAAGGACAGCAGGCTTGTCGTTGGATCCTTTTGGATTATGTGGATGTGGTGGTACACGTATTCCTAGATGAGGTGAGAGAATTCTACCAGTTAGAGAAATTATGGGGAGATGCAAAAACCGAGGAGCTTTCTGAGAGTAAAATAAGTCCGCCGGTGGGACGAACCGAAGCAGGCAAGGCCAGAAAACGACTTCAGAGTTGAAAGGATACGTCGATATTTATATAGAAAGGGGAAAGAAATCTTCGCGAAGGCGGATGGGAAGAATCACCACCCTGTCTTCAACGGTAAGTCCTCCCTCGACCTTGAATCTCACTTCGTGCCGCACCTTGTCCCAAGATTGAGTGTTGAGGGAAGCGCACTCAGTGCGAGGCAGGATCGAGTGCAGACCATAGGGGAAGGAAGTCAAGGGCAGATCCCCACCGTGGGTTAGTGGAAGCCCGAGAGGTAAGGCAGGCCATCGGTTGGCATAAACCGCATCAATCTCAAGGAGCAATATCCAGCAAAGACACTATCTCTTCAACCCAGTTGAATCTGAGCGTTAGATTGGGGGGAGGAAGCTTGTGTGCAGGCCCAAACAGAACGATTGATACCATAGGAAGAAGATGCGTGGTTCGATCCTGCTTGGCTGAGGCAAACGTCTGAAGGCAGGGCTTTCCACCCGAAGCTTGTGCCGGGGCGGAACTTGGACCATAAACCCCAAAAGAATTGCCACTCATTTTTCTTCATTTTAGACTCTTTTTCACAAAGGAAAAAGCGATTCACGGATTCACTTCGGAACCCTTCTTTGAAATGCAAGCGAGTTTGGAATAAAATTAAACTTATATCATAAGAGGACTTATTGTGCCAGAGGCAGCATGAGTCCTTCTTTGAGGAAAGGTGATGATTTATGGACATTGTGGAGTTGAAGAGCAAGACGGTCTCTGAACTTCTGGATTTGGCGGATGATCTGGGCATCCCGGGTATGGGGGGTTTGAGGAAACAGGAATTGATCTTCAAGATTCTGGAGGCAAAGACCGAAAAAGATGGTTTCATCTTTGCGGAGGGGGTCTTGGAGACTCTGCCGGAAGGATACGGCTTCTTGCGATCCCCGGATTATAACTACCTCCCCGGACCGGACGACATTTACGTCTCCCCCTCTCAGATCAAACGCTTCGATTTGAGGAAGGGAGATACCATCTCCGGACAGGTGAGGCCGCCCAAGGAGACCGAGAAGTATTTCGCCCTGCTCAAGATCGAGGCGGTGAACTTTGAGAATCCGGAGGTCTCCAAACATAAGATGTTGTTTGACAACCTCACTCCTCTTTATCCTTTAAAGAAGATAAAGCTGGAGACCGCCTCAGAGGAGATCTCCATGCGAGTCATGGATATGATGACCCCCATTGGTCGGGGCCAACGTGGACTGATCACTTCTCCGCCCAAGGCTGGCAAAACCATACTCTTGCAGAAGATCGCCAATGCCGTCACCACCAATCATCCGGACATCAAGCTGATCGTGCTCCTAATCGATGAGAGGCCGGAGGAGGTCACGGACATGAAAAGGTCGGTGAAGGGTGAAGTCGTAAGCTCTACCTTTGACGAGCCGGCTGACCGGCACGTGGCAGTGGCGGACATGGTGCTGGAGAAAGCCAAGAGATTGGTGGAGCACGGACAGCATGTGGTGATCCTTTTGGATTCCATCACTCGATTAGCCAGAGCCCACAACTCCGTGGTTCCCCACAGCGGAAAGATACTTTCCGGAGGCGTCGATTCCAATGCTCTGCAGAAGCCCAAGAGATTCTTTGGAGCTGCCAGAAACATAGAGGAGGGGGGGAGCTTGACCATCATCGCCACCGCTTTGGTGGAGACCGGAAGCAGAATGGATGAGGTGATCTTCGAGGAGTTCAAGGGAACCGGCAATATGGAGATGGTTTTGGACAGAAGGCTCTCCGATCGCCGTATCTTCCCGGCCATGGACATCAATCGCTCCGGCACCAGGAAAGAAGAGCTATTGCTCCCGCCGGACGATCTTAACAAGATCTGGATCTTAAGGAAATTCTTAAACGAGATGAACTCGGTTGAGGCCATGGAGTTTCTTTTGGATCGGATCCGGAAGAGCAAGAATAACAACAAGTTCTTGGAGTCCATGAAGGATTAAAGCTTTCCTGGCAATCTGAGCCTCAAGATCGCCTTCCTGAATCTTCTCTTGCGAAAGAGAGGGTTGTCTCATTTTTCAAAGTTCTTCCGTCATGCCGGCGGATGGTGCGCCACATGGTCTAATCAAGCATATTCAAGCCATGTCTGCAAAGGTCTATCTGGGACTTTCTTGGTTTTGTACTGGTCGAAAGGTTGGAGCAAGGTTTCCATGATGGGAAGCTGCGGAGAGCGGTTTGCGAATACAGTCCGCTGCACGAAGCATGGGGGATCTTGTGGTCTTTCCCCGCCAAAAAAGGAGACCTGTCCGTCTGAGAGGTCTTCCAAACAGGAATCACTGAAGGCCCGATTTTTAGGAGGACTCGTCGGGCAAGGGAGGAGTTTTGAACATCGCCGGAATGATCGATCATTCTCTTCTGAAGCCGGAGACTTCAGAGGAGGCAATAGGAAAACTCTGTCAGGAAGGAGAAAGACATGGCTTTGCCACCGTCTGCATCAATCCGGTCTGGGTCAGCCTTTGCGTTGATTTGCTAAGAGGATCGCCGGTCAGAATATGCACCGTTTCTGGATTTCCCTTGGGGGCAAGTAGACCGGAGGTAAAGGCTAAGGAAGCAGAGATCGCAATCCACGAGGGAGCCGACGAGATCGACATGGTGGCAAACATCGGAGCTTTGAAGTCGGGCGATTTCGAACTGGTGGAAGAGGACATCAGAGCTGTGCGTAATGCCGTGGGAAACGAGAAAATATTGAAGGTGATCATCGAGACTGCGGTTCTGACCGATGAGGAAAAAATCAAGGCAACTGAGATAGTCATGGACTGCGGAGCAGATTTTGTCAAAAGCTCCACCGGTTTCGGATATTCCGGCGCTACGGTAGAGGATGTGAAGCTTCTGAAAAAAGTGGTGGGAGACAGAATAAGAATCAAGGCCTCCGGGGGAATAAGGGATTATGCCACCGCGTTGGGGTTGATTAAAGCCGGTGCCAGCCGGATCGGAACGTCTTCCGGGGTTAGGATCGTGGAACAGAGTAAGAGAGCTGAGAGTTGAGACGAGAATTGCAGGAAACGGCCTTCGTTTTCGGTAATGTCAAGCTCCCACGATCTCCGACATCTGCCTTACCGAGACTTCCTAATGGATGACAAACCTTCATCTGGTTCGCCTGAAGGCAAACACTCCAGGGTTCATTTGAATGGAGTTTCCTGAGTGTGCGCTATGCAAATGTATGAGCTGATCGGAAAAAAAAGGGACAAGAAGAGACTCTCCAAGGAGGAGATTGAGTACTTCGTCTCCGGCTACACTAAAGGCATTGTTCCTGATTATCAGGCTTCAGCCCTCCTGATGGCCATATTTCTCAATGGCATGGACACGGAAGAGATATTCAATTTGACCTCTTCCATGATGAGATCTGGAGAAGTTTTAGATTTGAGCTCTATTCCGGGCGTAAAGGTTGACAAGCACAGCACCGGAGGCGTGGGCGACAAGGTCTCTCTGATACTGGCTCCCCTGGTAGCGGCTTGCGGCCTAACCGTTCCCATGATCTCAGGCAGAGGGCTTGGCCATACCGGCGGAACCTTAGATAAGCTGGAATCTATCCCCGGATTTGAAACCAATCTGTCTTTGGAAAGTTTTGTAAAAAACCTTTCGGATGTTGGCCTTTGCATGATTGGACAGACGAAAGAAATTGCCCCGGCGGATAGAAAACTCTATGCCTTGAGAGACGTGACCGGCACGGTGAACTCCATTCCTCTGATTTCTGCAAGCATCCTGAGCAAGAAATTGGCAGAGGGAACCGATGCCTTGGTTTTCGACGTCAAACTGGGAAATGGCGCTTTCATGCAGAAACGAAAGGAAGCCATCCTTCTGGCCAAGAGTTTGATACAGATAGCAGGAAGATTCAAAAAGAAAGCTGTTGCTTTGATTACCGATATGAACGAGCCTTTAGGTGAGGCGGTGGGAAACTCGATAGAGGTGATCGAAGCGGTTCAGGCTCTCAAAGGCAAATGGCCGGAGGATCTTAGGGACGTCACCCTGGCCTTGGGAGCTCACATGCTGGTCTTGGGCAGAAAAGCAAAAAGCCTTAAACAAGCAGAAAAGAAATTGGAAGAGCGGCTAGAAAGCGGAGAAGCTCTGGACAAATTCAGGCAGATGGTGAAAAGACAGGGAGGCAACCCGAAAGTGGTGGATGATTATCGACTTCTTCCCTGGGCGAAACACAAAATGACAGTAGAATCCGAGCAAACCGGATATGTGAAGTCGATAGACACTTTGAAAATAGGCCTTTCGGCGGTGAAGCTAGGTGCGGGCAGAGAAAGACTGGATAGTAAAATCGACTACGGAGTGGGATTTCTGATAAAGAAGAAAGTGGGAGATCGGGTCAAAAAAGGTGAGAGTCTGGCAATCGTATTCTGCAATGATCTGAAAAAAGGAAGATGGGCAAAACGGGAAATTGAACAGGCATATCAGATAGGTAAGAAAAAAACGAATAGACTGAAAAAGATTTTATTCCTGGTCGATGAGAAAGGCGCCAGGAAGCTGGCTGGCAGTTCTTGGCCATGATGAAACCAGCACCTAACTCAAGTTAGGTGCTGGTACTGGCAACAGAGCTCTCCGACCATCGCTTCAGTCTTGCCCACAGTGGTGCGGAGTTGAAGCTTCGTTCCTACATCCTCATTCCTGTGGTTTTACTGAAGTGCGGATACGTGTTGCCGAAGAAGATATTATGCAGGATTTGATATGTTTGAAGAAACCGGAGACCCAAGTGTAGATTTTGACAGACCCTTATGATTCTGGCAGGTGGCTTAATCTTCGCGGGCCGTCGGTTCAAAATCCGCCGAATGCAACGGTGGCTTGAGCACATAAGTTCAAACCATCGTTTTGGTTAGGAGCCAGGAACTTAAACAAGTTGTTGTCTGACGAAAGAAGAAAGCCGATATTCTTATGGAAGAGAAAAATCGCAACGTTTTTTACGTTCACATCGTATACTATTCTAACATAGAATAGTATCATTTGTACTATCAGAGGTTTGAGTATGAGCAAGAACGAATTGGTGGTCCTGGGGCTCTTAAATCAGAAACCCATGTACGGTTACCAGCTGCATCATGAGATAGAGAGAACCGGAATGGAGGTTTGGGCTGAGGTAAACCTTTCCTCTGTTTACAATACGCTTAACCGGCTGGAGCAAAACAAAATGGTTAGGGCCAAGAGGGAGAGACCGGGCAAGATGCCGGAACGAAGCGTGTATCACATAACCAAGAAAGGAAAAGAGAAATTAGCGGGCCTGCTGGAGCATACTCTTGGGGATAAGCGAATTCAACCCGCAAACCTTATGCTGGGCGTTTTCTTGATTAGAGGCTTGTCCAAGCGGAAAGCCATCGGTTGCGTTAAATCCAAGATACAAGTTATGCAAAAGCTATTAGGAGGCTTGGTCAGAGCCCGGAAGGATGTGGGAGAGGAGAAGCCCTTCCCCTGGTCCTTTTTTGTGCAGGGAACTATAGATCACCTGAGAACCGGGATCAAGAGAATGGACGATTTGGTCAAGCATATGGAGACAATTCGAACCTGGAAATAGTCTTTGGCTAAAAAGAGAGGTAGAGCGAATGAAAAGAGTCGTTTTTTGGTTATTTCTGATAGCCATCATCGCTTTGGTCAGCTATCGGGGATGGGTGGCTTACGAGCGAAGCCAGATAGAAGAGGTTGTTGTGAAAGAGGAAATCCCGCCGGTTGAAATCCAGGTGGTCAGCACCAGCTCTTTAACTGAATCACTCAATCTAACCGGTGACGTGAGAGGAATAGAGGAAATAGACGTCTTTCCCAAGGTCTCGGGCAAGCTGGTGGAGATGAAGGTCAAGGAAGGCAGCAGGGTCAAAAGGGAGGAAGTGTTGGCAATCATAGATAGAGACGTGGAGGGAGTGAGATTCGAGCGAGCGGAGGTCACTTCACCGGTGGACGGAATCGTGGGTACAGTCTACCTGGACAAGGGAGCCAGGGTTAACCCGCCTGATCCGTCACCCAGCATGGGGACTGCCTTAGTCAGGATCGTAAACATGGACACAGTTAAGGTGGTGGTAAACGTCATAGAGAAGGATCTATCCAAAATCAAGGAGGGCAAACAGGCACGAGTCAGAGTGGATGCTTATCCGGATGGGGCATTCAAGGGAAGAGTTACTCTGGTTAGCCCCACCGTCAATCCCATCACCCGAACCGCCTCGGTCGAGATCAGCGTCCCCAATCCAAGACACCAGCTTAGGCCAGGCATGTTTGCGGAAGCGGAGATCATAATCAGGAAGACGGACGACGCCATTTTGATACCTGCTTACGCCATCCTTGAGAAGAGCGATGCCCAAAAGGTGGTCACGGTGGTGAACGGAAAAGCAGTGCCGACTGTGATCGAACTGGGCGCCGATCAGGGGGACTGGGTGGAGGTTAAAAGCGGGCTGCATGAGGGGGATACTCTGATTGTAGCCGGACACCATAAGCTCCTAGGCGGTGATTTGGTCAGAATAGTTGAGGGAGGAACCCGATAATGTTCCTGCCCAAATTCTCCATCAGGAGACCGGTCATGGTCTCCATGATCTTCATTATTTTCATCATCCTGGGAGCAATCTCCTTTGCCCTGCTTCCCATAGACCTGTTCCCGGATGTGGATTTGCCCATTGTCATGGTGGTGGCAGGCTACAAAGGTGCCGGTCCCTCCGAGATAGAGAGCATGGTGGCCAAGCCCCTGGAGAATGCCCTGGCCGCCACCAAGAACCTGAAAAACATCTATTCCTACTCTCTGGAAGAAGCCTGCGTGATCATGGCCGAGTTTGACTGGGGATCGGACATGGACGTGGCAGGAGCGGATGTAAGGGAGCAGGTGGACATGCTCCGCTCCATCCTCCCCGAGGGGGTGGAGAGCCCGTCGGTAATAAAGTTCGACCCCTCCATGATGCCCATCATGTTTCTGGGTGTATCCGGGGAAGGCCGGACCCCATCCGAATTGCGCTACTATGCTGAGGAGATCATCCAGCCCAGAATCGAAAGACTGGACGGTGTGGCAGCCGCTTTTCCCATCGGAGGCCTGGAGAGGGAGATAAAGGTCGATATCGACCGCACCCGACTGGAAGCTTTGGGACTTTCCGTAAACCAGGTGATCGCCGCCATCGGGGCTTCGAATATGGATCTTGCTGCGGGACATCTCAAGTTTGCACAGAAGGATTTTCTGGTAAGAACCACCGGCCAGTTCACCCATCCGTCTCAGCTGGAGAACGTGGTCATCTCCAATCATCAGGGCATCCCCATCCGCCTGAAGGACGTGGCCAGCATCAGGGACGACTTCAAAGAACAGACCAGCGTGGTAAGAGTGGGAGGGGCTTCTGCCATAGCCATGCTGGTGCAGAAGGAGTCTCAGGCCAATACGGTCACCGTCGCGGATAGGGTGAAGAAGGCCCTGGCCAGCGTGAAAAGAGAGCTTCCGAAGGACATCAGGATTGATTTGGTGTGGGACAGCTCAGATTATATCAAGAAGTCGGTCGGCAACGTGGAGAGGTCGGCCGTGGAGGGAGGCTTGCTGGCAATCATCGTTATCTTGGTCTTCCTCAGCAGCTTCTCCAGTACCTTGATTATCTCGGTTGCCATACCGGTGTCCGTTCTGGTCACCTTCGTGTTGATTTACTTCGGCCAGATGACCTTGAACATCACCACCTTGGGGGGACTGGCCCTGGGAATAGGGAGGTTGGTGGACGATGCCATCGTGGTTTTGGAGAACATCTTTCGCCACCGGCAGCGAGGTGAGAGGCCCGCAGAGGCGGCGGTGGTGGGAGCCAGTGAGGTCTCCACCGCGGTTTTGGCTGCCACCGCCACCACCATCATCGTCTTCGTTCCCATCTTCTTCGTCAAGGGGATGGTGGGTATTCTGTTCCGCCCCATGGGATACACGGTAATCTTCTCTTTGGCTGCCTCCTATTTCGTGGCTATGATTTTAGTGCCGCTTTTGGCTTCGAAGTTTCTGAAAGTCGAAAGACTCGGAAACCCACAGGGTCCTACCCTAAGGGGCAAACTCTCCTTGCTGAGCCAGAGGGTTTTCGGCGCTGTGGAAGACCACTACCAAAAGGTCCTGAGTTGGTGTGTCACCCACAAGACGCTAGTGATCCTGGGAGTGGTCTTGGTGCTGGTTGCCAGCGTGCCCCTCGTCGGTCTCATCGGAGCGGAATTCATACCTCAGATAGACGAAGGACAGTTCGACATCAACCTGAAGCTGCCGGTGGGAACCGAGCTGGGGCGAACAGAGGAGGTCATAGCTCAGATCGAGAACATGGTCATGGATAATGTGCCCGAGCTGAAGACCATAATGGTCCGGGGAGGGGTGGAGGGTGAAGGCTGGCAAGCTCTCTCCTCAATCTTCCAGGACATAACCGGCTCTCATGCTGCCAATCTGGAGGTGAGCTTAGTAGATCGAAGCAAAAGGGAAAGATCCATGTTCGAGATCATGGAGATTCTCCGCCAGAAGTTCAATGACATTCCCGACGCCGAAATCCACGTCAAGTCGGCAGGGATGACTGAGCAGATGACCAGCTTTGGCGGAGCTGCCGCTCCCATAGTGGTGGAGATAAGAGGTTATGACATGGAGACGGCCAACCGCCTGGCGCACGAGGTGAAGCAGATCATAGAAATGACCGCGGGAAGCAGAGACGTAAGGATCATGCGCGAGGAGGGATTGCCGGAGCTGCAAGTCAAAATCGACCGGGATCGGGCCGCCGCGCTGGGTTTGACCTTGGGGCATGTGGCCCAAACCATCCAGACCAACGTGAAGGGTACCGTGGCCTCACTGTTCCGGGACCCGAAACTCGGCAAGGAGTACAACATCCTGGTTCAGCTGAGACAGAAGGACAGAGAGAACCTGCTTGACTTAGACCGGATATTCATCACCACGCCGCTGGGGAAACAGATTCCCCTCTCTAACGTGGCTGAGGTGGTCAAAGCGGAAGGTCCGGTCAAAATCGATCGCAAAAACCAGGAGAGGATAATTCTTGTAACCTCCCAGGCATACGGCAGAGCTCCGGGAACGGTCGCGGCTGAGGTGGAAACCAGAATCGAAAACAACCTCCTTGTGCCGGAGAACTTCTTTGTAAACGTGACCGGCGCCTATGAGGATCAGAAAGAGTCGTTTCAGATATTGCTTTACGCTCTGGTTTTGGCGGTGGTGTTGATCTATATGGTGTTGGCGGCGCAGTTTGAATCGCTCTTGGATCCGCTGATAGTTATGTTCTCCGTTCCATTAGGAATAATCGGCGTGATCTGGGGTTTGTTCTTGACCGGAAAAACCCTGAGCATCCTTTCCTTTGTAGGAATGATCATGATGGCGGGAATCGTGGTTTCCAATGCCATCCTTTTAGTCGACTATACCAATATCCTGAGAAAACGTGGGCTTAAGCTCCATGATGCGGTGATTAATGCGAGCAGAACTCGTTTGCGCCCCATCCTGATGACTTCCCTCACCACCATGTTGGCCTTGGTTCCTATGGCTTTAGGGTTAGGAGAGGGGGGGGAGATGTACTCTCCTCTGGCCGTGGCCGTCATCAGTGGCCTGTTTATCTCCATGATGCTCACTCTGCTCTTTATACCCACATTATATACCGTATTTGAGGAGAGACTGAAAAGAAACCGATTCGGTCAATAATGGAGAACCTCAAAGAAGCGAATGATTATCATGAACTTGATATTCTTGATATTTAATAGCCCCTTAGAGCCTGAGGTGAAGGACCTTTTAAAGAAGGCTGAAGTGATTCATTATACCCGTTGGGAAAATGTAAAAGGGGTGGGAGAAACCGGTCCGCATTTCGACGACGAAGTTTGGCCCGCGGTGAACATAGCTTTGATGTTCTCTCTGGAGAGCGAAAAGAAGGAGTCGGTGGCCGAAGGCGTGCGGAAAATCAGAGAGGAGTTCCCGGACGAGGGGATACGAATGCTGATTTTGCCCTTGGAGGAAATCGTATAGCGGGACGTTTCCCGTCGCCCGCTTCCAGAGGAGGTAAGGATGCTTCTTAGATATCTCAGCAAGGTTTTTTTGATTTTGTTTGTTCTGGTCAATTTTTGCCAGGCACAACAGAGAGTATTTGACTTGAATTTGGACGAATGCTTGGAGTCGGCTTACGAAAAGAACAAGACTCTCTTGCAGTTGGAAGAAAAAACCAATTCGGCCAAATACCAGATTGATGAGGCCCGTTCCGGCTTTTACCCTCAGTTTTCGTTCAGTGGAAGCTACACTCGTCTGGGAGAGCTTCCTTCGTATGACGTAGGGGGTGGCATGAAATTCTCCCTTGGAACAGAGAACAATTACAATCTAAGTCTCTCCTATCAACAGCCCCTCTTCACCTGGGGAAAGATTCGGGCAGGTTATGATCTATCTAAATATAATCTTTCCTTGACCAAAGAAGAATATCGAATGAACAAGCAGGAGATAAAATTCAACGTGGTCAATCTGTTTCATAATATCCTTCTGGCCAAGGAGCTGATTAAAGTCAGGGAGGAGTCGATCGCCCGAACAGAAGATCATCTCAGAACAGTTCAGGAAAGATATGACAAAGGATATGCTTCGGAGTTTGACGTTCTGAGAGTGAAAGTCCAGTTAGCCAACTCCAAGCCTCCTTTAACCCAGGCCAAGAACCTATACCAGTTGACCATGAACAGTCTGAAGAACATTCTGGGGATCGATCTGGCGGATTCGGTTAAACTGGAAGGAGCGCTGGACTTCGAGCCGATCGAAGTAACTCAATCTCAAGCTGAGGAGTTTGCCTTCAAGAGTAGGTCCGAGTTGAAATCCATCAGGCATCAAAGAGGAATCGGTCAAAAGGCGTTGACTATTGCCAGAGCCAACAACAAGCCTAGTCTATTTGGATCGGCCAATTACGAATATAAGCGACCTTTTTATTCACTAGACGAGTGGGAAACAGATTGGAATTTCACTTTCCTTTTGAGCGTCCCCATCTTCGACGGATTTCTGACCAGATCAAAGGTACGCCAGGCAGGATCGGATTTGAAGCAGCTTGATATTGCCGAAACGCAGGTTCAGGATTTCATAAAGTTGGAGATCAGTCAGGCCATCTCCGATTTGACTTTGGCCGAAGAGAACATCATTTCGCAGAAGGAAAACGTCAACCAGGCCAAAGAGAGCGTTAGAATCGCCGAGGTGCAGTATCAGCAGGGGATGATAACCAATTTGGAGCGGATGGACACCGAGCTGGCTTTGACCATAGCCCAGACCAATTACCTGCAAGCTTTGGCAGATTACCTGGTTGCCGAGGCGAAATATGAGAAAGCCATCGGAAAAGATTGAAAAGCAGGGTCAAGGGGGGAAAGAATAGAAGCCTGTTGCATCGGGGTACCTTACCCAGATGCAAATTGAGGTCAGGGGTAAGGGTACCCCTGACCAACGGACTGATTTGGGCCATCCTGCATACGTGGGCGATGACATAATTAGCTGCAATTATCGCTTTAAGATAATTAGGAGAATATAGAAAATCCCTGCTCCCATCAGTGGGGGGAAGACAGGAACAGGGTTGGTTTAACTGATCAAAACCATCTTTTATACAAGTCTTCGAGAAAACTTTTATACTGGGTGTTTAGCCGTATTGTTACATTTAGATCGTTTAGTTCTCTAGCCTTTCTTATTGGATTTGTTTTGCTCAAAGACACACGAACCATTTCTTTTCGATAAGCGTTAATCTTATCCTTGTATTCTTTAATGAGCAATACAAGATCCTTTTTGATGTCAGGTGAATTCACCCTATTACCTCCTTCTATTTCCAAAATCCCGCCAAAGCAAGAATTCGTATGAACGCTTCGCACCGAAAGTGTGATGCGTCATGAATGGGAATTCCCGACGCTAAGAAGCACCGGAAGTCCCTGATGCCGATGCTTCACAAGGCTTTTGTTTTATTCTATTATGGCCAACATTCCTCGTGCCAGCAGGAAGCGCCTCCTTCCAGTGGTGCGGGGCCACCCAAGAACAAATAGTTAATCATGTAGATGATATCGCCCGTATCGACGGAACCGTTGCTGTCGCAGTCGGCGGCCTCGCAAACGCAGGGTTCCTGCGCTTGGCGGAGCACGTAACCGATCAGAAACACAAGGTCAGCCACATCCACCATGCTATCTCTATTGGCATCCCCCGGTACGCTCCAGAAGACGAACAATTCACCCATGGAATAACTCCAGGGGATGAGGTTGCCCAGAGTGTCGGACACCGAGCTGGTCGCTGGAGCCAGCAGGATGTATGCGCTACGAAGAGTATCCGCATCCGGGATACAGCAAGCGTCCATCTGGATGCGAAAGAGGCAGTCGTAGCCGGGACCGGCCGGAATGAATTCTCCTGGTTCCGCGATCCCTTCCACGTGCACACCGTCACCATCTCCCAGACACAGGCAACTGACGTATGAAAGGGCATTTGCCGAGCAGCCTATTGTGTCAATGAAACACTGCCCAGAGGTGTCACAGGAGAACCTGGCCGCATGGGTTGAAGATAGTTGAAAGAAAAGGCTGTAACCCGCCACAGGTACGGAATTCCTCATGGACACCACGATCCACTTGTGCCAGCCGGGATAAGCAGTAGTGTATTCGATGGCTATATCAACCGTATCGTCATTTACCTTTCTAGAAAGATCAGGCGACTGGCCATTGACCGATCCGTTAAGACCGGGCAGCACAAGAAGGCCCGCCAAGCATAGGAACGCTAATTTGGTCCTCATACTTATACCTCCTTAATATTTCATAAACCCCCGAAAAGGGGAATTCGTGTGAATGCCTCCCCTCGAAAGCTTGACCTTTTTGTACATTGTTGTGATCTCTTCCTTCATATTACTATGATATACTGTCTTGTCAAGCATTTTCTCAGAGATCTATGAAAAAGTCGAATCAGCAAAGGTTTTTCTGGAGTGTCAAGCTTTAGCTTGACCTGAAACCTCATTTCCCTCTCTGAATAGTTTTTCAGAGACCTCTCTCACGTTACTTGCAGGTGGGGCATGCTGCGACTTTTGTCTATACTCCGGACTCCGGTTTTTGAGTTCGCAGGCAAAGGTATTTAGTGCAAAGCCCCGGAAAGGCGGGATCTTCGCTTCGCTACGACAAGCTTTGCCACTACAACTTCCTACTTTTCCCTTTGAGTTTTCCAGCGGTTGTGTTAAATTGGATGTATGATGAATGAAATCTTGGCCAAGGTTTACAGAGGCAAAACCATCGAGAGCATTCACTACGGGTCAGTCGTGGTGGTGGATTCCTCCGGCAAGCGCATTTACCGGATTGGCGATCCGAGTTTCGTAACCTTCCTGAGATCATCTGCCAAACCGTTTCAAGCCATGCCCGTGGTTGAATTAGGAGTGGCTGAAGCATTCGGTTTCACCCAACAGGAGATTGCTATCATAGCCGGCTCCCATAACGGCGAGAAGAAGCACGTCAAACTGGTGAAGAGCATTTTGAAGAAAGTCGGTCTGAACGCAAGTTTTCTGCAGTGCGGCACACATGTTCCTCATTACTACACGGCCTTAGGCATAACCCCACCCAAAAAGAGATTCTCCCCTCTGCAACACAATTGCTCCGGGAAGCATGCCGGTATGCTGGCAGTGTGTGTTTACAAAAACTGGAATCTCAAGAATTATCTGAAGCCAAATCATCCGGTACAGAAACTGATCTTAAAAAGGATTTCTGGGCTTTGCGAATACCCTGAAAGGAAGATCAAGATTGGCATAGAAGGATGTGGAGCCCCCACCCACGGTTTGCCGCTTAAAAACATGGCCATCGGATTTTCGAAGTTGGTTACGTTCAGATCGAAGAACGAAATCACTTCCCAGTCCTTGCAGGTTGTGGCAGACTCCATGTGGAAATACCCGGAGATGGTTTCGGGCAAGGGAAGATTGGATTATGCTTTAGCGACTGCCAGCAGAGGGAATATCATCTGTAAAGCCGGGGCAGAGGCTTTGCATTGCGCAGCGATATTGGATAAAGGCTGGGGGTTGGCCATCAAGATACTGGACGGTACGCGAAGAGCAATCAATCCAGCTTCGGTCGAGGTTTATCGTCAATTGGGAATTCTAACAAAGAGTCATGTGAAAAAAATAAAAGAGTTTGCCTCTCCATCTGTCTATAATCACAAGAAAGCCAGGGTGGGATTCATCAAGTCAGATTTTCGCCTTAAACGTGCCAGATAACTCCATCTTCAAGTTTCTGATAACGGTCCAGGAACAGGAGTTCGCGGACTGACCATCTGTGCTCTCCGATTCAACTGTGATTTCAGCGCCGATGAGTGGGGAAACTTCAGGTCAAGCTGAAGGTTGACACTCCAGAAAGTTCCTCTCCAGTTCCAACCCT
>Ga0315539_1000774_pt1 | contig 23853 bp, 18 predicted proteins | sample SalMarSW160150MG_FD_203097 | JGI IMG/M metagenome (GOLD analysis project Ga0315539, IMG submission 203097) | Salt marsh sediment microbial communities from the Plum Island Ecosystem LTER, Massachusetts, United States - Salt Marsh Sediment SW1601-150 ... | reverse complement strand
TCTTATCTTTAGTAATCTCAACGGTCAAATCAAGAAGCTCCAGAGCTCGCTCATAGCAATTCTTGACTTCTTCGAGATCGTTTTTCTTAATCCAGTTTTTTGCCCGGTTGAGTTCATTAGCAATCATTAATTCCCTCTGTTTTACCGAAAACTTCCCCCACCTTTCTGGCTTAAGATTTTTATGTAATTTCAGTTTGTACATCAATTTATGAGTTTCTTTGCTATTTTCTCAATCTTCTTTCCTGTCTTTGCATTTTCAACTTCCATACTGGGGTTATCTTCAGACGGACGAATATTTACCAAAGCCGTATATTCAATCCTTTCCTTTAAAGGCTTCTCCAAATATCGGTTCTAACTAACGTCCTGAGTTCTTGTTCATTAATCCCCAACTTATTCATTTTTCAGCATAATGTTTGTTGCCATTATGTCAAGTATAACACCAAAATTATTTGTACGGCAAGACATTTGAGAATTAGAAAGCTTCATGTTTTTAACGATTGTCGACTATGTTGACCAAATTAATAGAAATTACACAGAAATAAAAATTTGTCACGTCACCAAGAGAAATCCATATTTGACATCGCCCAGCGAATTAGCTATATTGCCCTGAGAGATTGAAATACGATAATAGCATTGGTAAATTATCAAAGTTAATTGGGATAGCATGGGAGGAAACGAACTAGTCTATTAACGAAAGTTAGGCTAGAGGGGAATTTTATGAGTGGGATAAGAGTTTTTGGAATAATTTTTGCAATAGCAGTTTTGATATTTTCGATTGTACGATATAAATCCGGGAAATTCAATAAGACTGACTTACTACTGAGCCTTATTATTTTCGTTAGCCTTTTGTCGGTATCCTTAAATCCAAACATATTTAACTTTGTATCGAACATTTTTGCCGGAAGATATACCTCTACTGGAAGACTCCTTTCCATACTAGTCATTTCCAATTTTTTCCTGTACATCATTATCTTAACATTGATTAGCAAGGTGAACTCCACACGAAGAAGTCTGGGAAACTTAGTAGAAGCCTTAGCGCTTTCTAAATTCAGCGAGGAACACAAAAGTAAGCGATTCAATAAAAAGATTGTGGTAGTAATTCCTGCCTATAATGAGGCGGACAACATAGAGAACCTATTAAAAAGAATACCTCAGAAGATATTGAGCTACGAGGTAGAGACGCTGGTCGTCGTGGATGGGGCAACTGATAACACCGAGCAAATAGTTCGCCACTTAGGATTTCTGGTCGTGGTGAACAAAATTAAAAGAGGGGGGGGAGCTGCCCTGCGGGTAGGTTATCAAGTGGCGCTGTCGAAAAATGCCGAAATAGTGGTAACTTTAGATGCGGACGGACAGCATAACCCTGAAGAAATTGAAAGATTGGTAGCGCCCATTGTTAAGCGACAAGCAGATTTTGTTAGTGGATCTAGAATACTAGGAAGCCAAGAGTTGGAAAGCAGAATCAGGCAGTTTGGAAATTTCTTTTTTAATAAAATAATTAGCGTTTTATTAAAGAGAAGGATTACTGACTGTACTAATGCTTTTAGAGCTCTGAGGGTAAGTGAACTAGCGAAGACCGAGCTAAAAGAAGACCAATTTCATACTACTGAGTTGATTATCCAAGCTGTACAAAAAGGAATCCGCTTTGTTGAGGTACCGGTAACAGTTCTAAGAAGGCAAAGCGGAAAGACAAAAAAACCTAAATCTTTGGGCTACGGTTGGGGAATCGCTAAAGCTATCTTAAAGACGTGGTGGAAAGGATAATATAGTCTGAGGTAAAAAAGGAAATACGGAATGAAAGTGCTGCTGATTCACCCACCTCTTACTGGAGAGGAAAGATATGGAAAATTTCAAGAGGTAGGCTCGTATTTACCACCCCTAGGAATATGTTATATTGCAGCCGTTTTGGAGAAAAATGGTATTCAAGTAAAAATAATAGACGGCCTGGGGGAAAAACTCTCAATTGACCGTATTTGTGAAATAACGAGAAGATATGACCCTGACTATATTGGCATAACTATGGCTTCCATAGCTTACTACAATGCTGTTGAGCTAGCAAAGGCTTTCAAAAAAGAAATCGACCATGTTCCTATAATAGTTGGGGGGCCTCACGTCAGCATTTTCCAAGAAAGGGCTCTGGACTCTCAGTATTTTGATTTTGGAGTATTCGGAGAAGGAGAGATAACTTTTCTGGAGCTGATTAAGACTATTAGCAAGAGAGACGATTTAGGTAGAGTGAAAGGAATCTTATATCGGAGGAATAACAAGGTGCTCAAGACCGCCCCCCGGCCTTTCATTAATAACCTAGATGAGCTGCCCTTTCCCGCACGTCATTTTCTACCCCCCCTCCAGACGTATAAAACTACGCCCATGGTTTACAAGAGGCTGCCGGTTACTAGCATGATCAGTAGTCGAGGGTGTCCTTACAAGTGCATCTTTTGTAACAGAATCTTTGGTAGACACTATCGCTTTAACAGTGCTGAATATGTAGTTGAAGAAATGGAAATGTTGGCAAAAGATTATGGAATTAAGGAAATTACCTTCTATGAAGACGATTTTACTGTGAATAGAACGCGAGTTCTTGAAATTTGTGATTTGATTAAACGTAAGGGACTCGATGTTACCTGGTCATGTTTGGCAAACATAAACAGCCTGACCCCCGAGATGTTAGTTGCCATGAAGGAGGCAGGATGCTGGCTCATATCCATCGGGATTGAGAGTGGGGACGAGGAAGTACTTAGATTTATCAAGAAAAATCTTTCCCTGGAGAAGGTGAAACAGATTACCAAATGGGCAGATAAGATCGGTATGCAAATGAGGGGATATTTTATCATTGGCCATCCCATAGATACTAAAGAAAGAATCAAAAGAACCATTGACTTTGCCAAGTCCTTGCCCTTGCACACAGTAAACTTTTGTCTTCAATATTTGGTCCCCGGCTCGGAGCTTTATCAGATTGCTCCCAAGTACGGTGAGACAAACTATGATTTCCGAATGATTACCGGTCATTCTTCCGGAAATGAACTACCCTTTGTACCCTATGGGTTGACCAAAGAGTACATATTCCATGCTCAAAAAAGAGCTTATCGGGAGTTTTATCTTCGCACAACTCAGCTATTAAGGATGATCAAGGCAATTGATAGCTGGAATGATTGTAAGAAATATCTTTCTATGTTCAAAACCTTTCTACGGATTAGTTTTTAAACCCATGGATGCAGTAATCACCATTGATGTTGAAAGGCTTTACCCTGGAGCAGAAAAGGGAACCTATCAGTTCTTGTCCCTGCTATATAATTCAGGGATTAAGGGCACTTTCTTTATCACCGGAGATGTAATATCTAACTGCCCGGAGATAATTAATCAGATTGTCAAGGCGGGCCACGAAATTGCCTCTCATGGCTTCAGCCATCCCGGACATTCTGACAATTTTCAACTGCCTTACCTAATGGACCTGAGCTTCGATGAAGCAAGAGAGGAAATTAGAAGGTCAAAACAGGTTTTTAGACAATATGGGTACAACGCACGTGGCTTCAGAGCCCCAGGCTTCAGAATTAAAAAAGAATTTCTGAATATAGTTGGTCAATACTTTGAATATGACTCCTCTATAGTGAATTCATTATTACCGGCTGACAAGTACAAAAGATTACCGCGAGTACCTTCCAAGATTGGCAATGTACTGGAGATACCGGTCTCGAACCTGAACTTGTGTCGGATACCCTTAGGGACTCCCTATTTTCTTACTCTGGGGCCAACTTGGTTGATAAGACTTCTAAAGTGGCTGGGGACTACCAATCCCATTATTCTATACTTCCATTGTTTCGATTTGGTAGGTCTCAATAACCAGGCTTTGCCTCATTCAAGATTCAAAAAGAAATGGTATTTTGAGAAATGTGGACCTGAGAATATCTACTTTTTCGAATCTCTTTTCTCATTTCTCCTAGAGAGAGGTATCAGGTTTAGGACCTGCCAGCAGATTTCTGAAGATTTGAAAGAGGCCTAAAGCGAAGATAGGTCTCTATGGAAATAAAAGAGGTTCAGGAAAGAACAGAATGAATTAACTCTTATAATTTTTTAAAGGGCATAAAATCAGTAGAGAAATTAGAAAATACCAAGATGTGGATTGAGCGTTTAGATATTTCAAATAAGGAGAAAACATTTTCGACAAAAGAAGCACTAGTGCAATCCGAAACAGACTATGTATTTTTGACGCCAGAATATCTCAGGGTTATAAGAGATACGTATTCCTACAGAGTGTTTTATCTCACCTGTTTCAGGAATGGTAATTTATGTGGTATTGTCTCTTTCTATGAGAAGCCCGGATTGCTAAAGAAGAATGTTTTAGTAAGTGTGCCAGGGGGTTTTTGGTCGACAGATAGGCTTTCTGAGAAGATTTTGATTGATAAGCTAAACGAGATTGCTGATAATTATGATCTAGGCGGGCCATATTTTAGAGATTTGTTTAAGCCGCTTTACAGTTTAACCAATCCAATAGTTATGTATAGGGGTTTTATGGAACTACCCGAAAACAAAGAAAGCCTAATGGGGCTCCATGCGAAAAATATCCGAAGGGATATTAGGGCAGCTAAAAAGCACGGATTGAAAGTAATAGAAAGTAATGAGTTAGGAAATTTCTATAGGGTTTGGTCTCACCGCATGCGTGACCTGGGAACTCCCGTTATTCCCTCTGCCTTTTTTATGAATATGAAGCGCGTCTTTAAGGATGATATGGCCTTATTATTGGTGAAAAAAGAAGGCAAATGTGTCGGAGGTGTGGTATTGTTGCAGTTTAATAATGTTGTCATAGACCCATATTTGGGCTGTCTTAGTGAGACATTTAAGTATTGGTCTAATCCATTGCTTTATCATGAAATGTTATCTTGGGCTGTAGACCATGGATACAAATATTTCGATTTGGGCCGTAGCCAGCCCTGTAGTGGTAACGAAAGATTTAAATTAAGATTCGGTGCAAAACTGAAACCGCTCTATTCTTACAGCCCGGATAGACTTCAAATTAATAGTCCACTTAGAAAGATATCCATATCCTGCTGGAAAAGGCTGCCTTTATTTATGGCAAATTACTTAGGACCAAAAATCAGAAGGTATATCCCCTTTGGATGATGTAGCTTCCAAGAAACTAAGAAAAATAGTATGAAATTGTACAGCTGAGTATTAGCGCCCTCAGCACCTAAGATGTCGTTTAGCGATCTATTCTCGTCGGTTCTGTCTAATTCCAAACTAAAGATTTTGTCAAATTTATGGAGTAAATTTGTGCCAATAAAAATCGGTAGATTTATTGGACCTTGTTTAAGAAAACAACTTGGACGATGATAGATAAGGAACTAAGAGAAATTTTGGTTTGCCCTGAATGTAAGGGAGATCTAGACTTTAATCAAAGAGAAATAACTTGTTTTGCTTGCGATAGCTGTTATCAAATCCATACCGCAATACCTGTAATGTTAACGCATCCTTCCAACAAAAAGTGGAAGACCCTTTATGAAAAAAGTGCCTTAGAGAAAAAGGACACTCCATTAGCCTGTGGACATACCAACAGAAGCTATTGGTCCCTGAGGAGCAACATCCTTCCTATGATTGGGAATGTGGAAAATGCTAAAATCCTTGATGCAGGCTGTGGGCCGGGCTTGTTCTCAGAGCACTTTGTTTCAGATAATTCTGTAATTGGTGTTGATTTCTCTTACAACATGTTGACTTTAGCCCGCAAGAAAGGAATTCATTCAGTGCAAGCTGATCTACTGAAGCTACCGTTTCCGAAGAACAGTTTTGATCTCATTTTTTGCATAGAGACCGTGCAGCATTTTGAAGATTATAGCCAGTTGGTGAGTAAATTATCCAGGGCTCTGAAGAAAGAGGGAAAGTTGGTTCTTTCATTCCTGAATGCAGAAAGCGTGGTCAGAAATGTCTACAGAAGCACGGTAGGAATTCTGCATAGCTCCGAGATAAAGCCAGAATGGTACAGCATAAGCGAACTTAAGTGCGCATTTTTGAGTAATGAACTTTCTGTTGAAGAAATCTTAGCTACCTATTATCCCCTAAAGGTATCAAAAGTTCTACGGAAGGTTAATCTAATTGATAACTATCTGGCGAGCAATTTTGTAATTAGGGGTGTGAAATAAAATTCAAGTTATTAAGAACATTCATTTACTATACACTCCCTGCTTTTATCTATGTGTAATTTTTAACACTATTGATTTGAACCCGTTGTTGGAATCAATGAGAAATGCATATATTCAACTAAGGCTAGATTCCATTGAACATAAGATTTCTTAAAACATTAATAGTCTATGTCTTACCAATTATTTTATTGGGTTACTTTTTTTCTCAAATTGGAGTTGAACGAGTAATTTTTTCTTTTAAAAAACTAGATATAAGCTGGTATCTACTAGCATTTTTAATATTTGTCCTAACGCAGTTATTTAACTCCCAGAGGATTAAAATTTCAGCCTCATCATTCAAAATTACTTTGTTCAGACTTTTCAAAATTACTAACCTCTATACCTTTTACAATTCTGTTCTACCGAGTCGAACCGGAGAATTATCCTTAGTTTTTCTTTTGAAGAAATATTCAGGGACACACCCGTCTAGAGGATTTATGACCTTAGCGACTATACGCTTTCTTGATTATTTTTTAAACTTTTCTATTTATCTATTATTACTTTTGATTTATTGGAGAGTCATACCCCAAATACTTCAGACCTTTATGATCATCTTCGTCCCAGTGGTTATGGTGGCGTTGTCATTGGGAATCTGCATTCTGGTATTCAAAAACAGGTTTATTCGGCTTCTTTTGACTCTCCTTTCTAAAACAAAGATCGCCAGAATTAGTTTCTGTAATAAATTGGTTTCATTCTTCAAAGCGGTTCTGAAGGATTTTCAAGAAATTCGTTCAGGAAACCTCTATATCTTACTATTCATCTGGACAGCAATCATTGTTTTTCTAAGATGGACAACACTTTATTTTCTTGTCAGAAGCACCGGGTTTAACTTAACTATTGCCAATCTTCTATTTTTATCAATAGCGCAGCTACTGAGTAGAGCTATCCAAAGCGTGGGAAATTTTGGAACGCAGGAAGCTGGATATACGGCTGCATTTATGTCGTTCGGTCTTCCTAGAGAAAAGGCAATTACGTTATCAATTAGTGTACATCTTCTTGAACTAAGTCTTGTTTTAGCACTGGCCGGCCTATCGGCTCTTACGCTTAAAGCCAACAAAACTGAAGGCTCTGGTGAATCTTATCGAGATGCTTCAAAAACGAATGAACTATGATAATTGCCTTCCGATACATCATTGACCCTTCTGCCGCTTACTACTAGAGGAGTTCCCGACCAAGCTGGATTTACCGTTTGAAAATTGGAGCTGGGCGGTTATCAAAGCGATAAAGTACCATATAACGGGGAGGAACGTGAGAAATAGACGTCTAGCAGAAGCTTGATGCAGGTCTTCCTTGATGAGGATGGTTATATAGATCCCTAAGAGAAATAAGATTAGATTTGAAAGAACCATCAGAAACAAAAAACGGTGTTTCCAAACTCTCTCAATATGGAGAGGAGTACTTAAAATCAATAAATAAAAAATTGGCCTACAACAAAGCAAGACATACTTCCAAAAAAAAGCAAGAACCTCGTTCCATAGTGCAAAATTGAAAAAGCGAGTGATCATCGGTAGAAATACGGGAAGTTGGGAGATTGACCCTAGAGTCCCCATAGAATGAAAATGAAGGAACCGTTGTAAATAGATGCCCCACCAACGGGCGATGGAAAAATACAGAACACTAAAGATAAGGGGAGCAAAAAAACGCCGCCGAGAAACACCAACATATAGCACAATGACTAAATATCCCATAAAAAATATTCCTGATGCCTGTCTTACCCAAGCGCTTAACCCAAGAAAAATTCCCGCCAGTAATAAAAAACTCCTTTTTTGCCTCCGAATCCAGCCATATAAATAAAAAGTTCCTACACTAAAATAAAGGGCAAAGGCAAAATGAGGATAAGAGTTGGTAGAATACATATAGATATAAGGGGTAGTGACCAAAACTAAAGTGAATAATAAGGCATGATAACGGGGGACATAATCTCTCAAGAGATGATAAAACAGGGCGACCAGAGAAATGAAGAGCAAGGGATAGAAAACCTTGGGACTAGCCCAACCACAGAGGTATAGCCAGGTATGTACCAGAGAAGTCATAGGGCTATCTTGAAGAATAGCGAAACCGTAACCCACGTTTACTATTCGATCTAGTATCTTGGCCAGTGCCCCAGGGAAGGACTGCGTCTCAAAAAAAAGCTTGGCTCTTAAATCGTAGCTAGTTAGGGAATCAGACCAAAAGACCGGCCAGTAAACTGCAATTACTAGATGTGAGAGAAGAAAGAAGATCAGTAGTCCGATGAGAATTTTCTCAAAAGCGGAAAGAGAACCCATGAACTGTTTTATTCTCGTAAAAGGATTCACTTTCATGGCCGAACGCAGTCTCAACCAATTCCTTTTCCCCGTAAACAACAACAATACTCCAATTATTGCCGATACGAGGATGGTGGTATTGACCAGAGAAAATTTGAACCCAAGAATATTTAGGAAAAACATAGCCAGAGTTAAAAAACCAAAGCCCAAGCTGTAGGCTAAGGCAAAACACTCAGGGATAGCTGCATCTGGAATAATTAACCAGCAAAGGGTCAGACCCAGTACCACAGGCAACAGTAATCCCACAATTAACATCTTGCTTTTACCTTTATCTCAAAATTTCACTCTTCTGGCTGATTCAGAAAATCTAACTTCTTTTGCAACTCTTCTAATCTCCTTATGGCATGTCTCCTCCCACCACTTCGTTTATAGCTTGAGGCAGTTTTAAAATGCTGATAAGCCTGTTCGTACATTTCTCTTTCCCAATACAGGTCCCCCAAGGCATTTTGAAGCCAAGTGCCTGAGGGATCAATTTCGGCAGCTCTTTTGAACTTTTCGAGGGCTAAATCAGCTTGATTCTCCTCTCTATAGACATCACCCAAGGCAAAATGAAACCAGGCAATGTTAGGTTCTAACTCAATGGCTTCCTGGTACTCCTCGATGGTTCTGACAGGGTTTCCCTGTCTCCAGTACATTTCTCCCAAATTAAAATGAACCCAGGCATCTTCGGGATTGAGCATTTCTGCCAGTTGATAGTTAGCTATAGCTTCTTTTATCTCATTTTTGGCTCTATAGAAATGACCCCGGGCAAGAAAAGTGGGGGCACAGTCAACCCTGGCCTCCAGTTCTCTTTCCCTTTCCTGTCCTCGTTCCAGTTCTATGACGCCATACCTTTCCAGATAGGGCATCTCCAGAGGAAGGCCAGGGTTTATACCGATTCTGATGATCTCCATTCCCTCGCTGGACCAGCCCTTTGCCAGCCCATATCTTTTAGCCTTTTGATAGAGGTCGTTAATGGAAAGAGTTTCCCAGGAATTATGGGTTCGATTAGATAAAGACTCAAAAACAGCTAACCTATCGTTAGTATATCGAACCTCAGCAATGAGATTAACACTGTGTCTGATATTGGCCTTCATCCTGGCTCTGATTGATACTCTATCTCTGAGAGGAACATTCACTGCTTTAGTCCAATAATCGTAGTTATTGCGGGTATAGGTCAGACTTAAGTATTCTAAGGGAGAATCAAAGTCCAGTATTCGGTGGTCATTAGTCTTTTTTTTTGAATCGGAAAGATAGTTTTCCAAAAGAGGTAGGGACAATATCAAATTTCTGCCCAAAGTCTTTGAAGACGCATCGGATAGAAAAGCACCAACGGATAAGTCAGCCAGAAACACTTCTCTTTCTGTGGGAAAGTGAACGAATTCTCTGGCAATAACGGGAAACTTTGGCCAACCGTACATTCTCCGGTCAGTGGGTGTTCCTCTTCCCCAGGCTACCAAAATATGAGTAATCGCTTTATTGGTCTCAATTTCTTTTGGATCTTCCCAATGAAGTCTCCTGGGATATAGAAAATATGCCAATAAGAGAGAGTTTCCCTGATTTATCCATGGTGTTACCCAAGGAGGGTACATTATGAGAGCATCAGAAGGAGTATTATCTCTTACAAATGCCATAAGGCGGTGATCGGTTCCCAATTGGAATATCATTCTTTGATCGTAGGAAGCGGAAGGATTTCTTAAGATTGTTTCCCAGGAGGGAAGACTCCATTTAACAATTTCCACGACTTGAGAGGTTGCTATCCAGAGAAGAACTCCCCCCACGATTACCAGAAATCTGATGTGCACAAAAAGACGCTTGAATGAATCCGGAAGCTGCATAGGAAATCCTTTTTAGGGGGAAGAATCTTACACCAAACCGACTACTCAAGGAATCTCTTAATAGTATATTCATCATCGGTCCTACCCCGGCTGCTGACTATTATTTCACCTATTAATCCGGTAGAGATAACTTGAAAGCCAATCAACATCAAGAGGACTCCCAATAGCAGCAGAGGTCTTAACCAGATTCCCTGCCCCAGGAGCCACAAAATTACAAAATAGACATTTACGATAAATCCCAGTAGAAAAAGTAACAATCCGACGGCTCCAAACAAATGAAGAGGCTTCTTCATATATCTGGTCAAGAACGTAACTGTAAGTAGGTCGGTGAATCCCCTGAAAAGCCGCACCATGCCATATTTGGACTTTCCATGTGCTCTGGGATGATGTTTTACCTTCATTTCGCCCACTTTGTAGCCTTTCCAATGGGCGAGAACTGGAATATACCTGTGCAGCTCCCCATAAAGTTCGATATCTTTGATTACCCCCTGGCGGTAGGCTTTAAACCCACAATTAAAGTCATGAATCCTGATTCTGGTTAACCTGGAAGTCAAATAGTTAAAAATCTTGGAAGGAAGAGTTTTTGAAATGGGGTCTTGCCTTTCAAATCTCCATCCTGAAACCAAATCATATCCCTCATCCAATTTCTTAATAAATTTGGGAATTTCTCCAGAATCATCCTGAAGATCGGCATCCATAGTTACAATTACCTTTCCCTGAGCATGCTTAAATCCAGCGGAAAGAGCAGCCGCCTTACCTGAATTTTTCCTGAACTGGATGCCTTTTATATCTTTATCTGCCGTATGAAGTTTCTCCAGGACTGACCATGAATTATCTGCACTACCATCGTCCACAAAAATTATTTCATATGATTCACCAAAGCTTTTTAAGGCAGACTTCAGTTCACTATAGAGTGAAGCAAGGTTCTTTTCTTCATTAAACAAGGGAATAATTATTGAAAGTTCTTTTTGACTATTATTCTCTCTACTTTGCAATTTCTCTTCCCCAGTGATTTTACTTACCCTTCTCAAGGGATTCTAAGAAGAATACCAGGCCCAACCCAATCACCAGACCTATAACGGCAGCAACTACTATATTGAGAGGTATATTAGGTCTTATCGGTTCCTCGGGTTCCTCAGCAGGTACAATGGTCTCTGTAATATACATTTTTGCTGATTCTAGCCTCTCAAGTTTAGCCTTTTCCGTCTGCACTTCCCTCAACTGGACCATAAGGATGTCGTGTTGTTCTCCTGCACCTCCTGAAAGTTCGGTTTTCTTGACCTGAATCTGTCTCAATTCCTCCATTAGAGTATCGGATTCAATCTGGATACTGCGCAGGAGTTCGGTTTTCTTTATCTGAGTTTCTCTCGATTCCTTCATTAGAACATCGTATCGATTTTCCTTAATTTCAATGTTTACTCGATAGCCTCCTATTCGATTGGTGATATCCTCTATTCTGCCCACCAGTAGTCGGGATTCAGCGTCTGAAAGCGGCTTTGGGTCTTTCATTCGGTTTTCTAGCTCAAGAGAAATAACTTCAGCAATTTCCTCTAACCTGGCCATTTCTCCTTTCGTCTGATTAACATCTTTTTCAATCTCAGTCAATTGTTCGTTAATCCCTTTAATCTGTGCATCATACTCAGTTAGAATCTCCTTTCTGTGGATGTCAACCAGAGTCAGTTGTTCATAGAGACCTTTGACCTGTTCATCGTATCTGGCCAGAAACTCCTCTTTGCTTTCATCAACGTCAATGAGCTGTCTATGGAGACCGGCGATATGTTCATCATACTGGGATAGAAGAGCAGTCTTATCTTCGTGCTCAAGCTTGATTTGATGATGGCGTTCCACAAGCTTAGCGGTAAGGTAGCGGGATGTGCTTAATGCTTGCGGGGGGTCAGCCATCTCAATTCTCATCTCCACTAAATCCTCTTCCTGCCTAATGGGCTCTGCGGAAATCTTTTTGCGTAGTTTCTTAAGAGTAAAAGGCAGCTTCAAATCCCGTATTGCATCTGTCAGAAGCCCGGGTCCCTGGAGAAACTGAGCCGATGCAACAGCACTTTCAATTGGTGTTTTCTCGAAGGTGCTCAAATCCACAATCTGTCCAATCTTTATAATTGATTTTACTTGATACACCGGCGGCAGCACAAAACTCAATACTGCGCTGCCTATTATGGCTATAAAAAATACCAATAAGATAGTCTTCTTCCTTCTTTTGACCACCTCAACATAATCTCTTAAACTGAGTTCTTGTTCTTGCAAGGTCCTCTCCTTTTTGGATTAACCCTTATTTCTGCCTCTTCTGAAAATCCTGTTTTTTGTTTGATGAGATAGAGTGGTCTTTGCTGAACCTCTACATAGATTCTTCCAATATACTCTCCCACTACCCCAACCACGATTAGTTGTACTCCCCCCAGAAAAATGACCGCAGCCATGAGTGTAGTCCAACCTGGCACTACTCTACCAAAGAATAATCCTGATATAATTATAATTGCAGCATATAAGAAACCTGCCAGGGAAACCACCAAACCCAGCTGAGTTACCAGTCTAAGGGGAAAGTGAGAAAAAGAAGTAATTCCATCAATAGCTAGCTTGACCAATTGCCATAAGGTATATTTCCTTTCCCCTCTATATCGCTCATCCCGGGCATAGCTGATACTAGCCTGACTAAAGCCAACCCAACTGGCTAATCCCCTGATGTACCTGTTCCTCTCAGGCATATTTCTTAAAATATCTACCACTCTTCGGCTCATTAAGCGGAAGTCACCCGCATCTACAGGAACATCAACCTCTGATATTCTTTTGAAAAGCCTGTAGAAGGCGAAGGCAATAGCTCTCTTCAAAATAGGGTCTTTCCTGCTTTCTCTAATTGCATAAACTGTATCATAGCCTTCCCTCCATTTCTCAATTAATTGGGGAATAACTTCAGGGGGGTCCTGCAAATCGGCATCCATAACAATCACCGCATCACCTGAGGCATAGTCAACGCCAGCCGTAATAGCCATTTGATGACCAAAGTTTCTGGAAAAGCTAATGATCTTGACTCTTGGATTGCTCTCCCGAAGTCTCATCATTATTTCCAGGGATTTATCCCTACTGCCGTCATCCACAAGGATAATCTCGTAGTCTTCGTATGAATGCTGCAAAACCTTAGATAAACGACGATGAAGTAGCTCTAGATTCTCCTCTTCATTGAAAACGGGAATTACTACCGAGCAAACTTCCTTATCCCTGCTCAAGTTAGTCCCTCCTTGCAATCTGCCTTTATTGGTGAACGACTGGAACGAGAAAAAAAAGAAATTCGCTCAACGATTGAGCCAGCACTTTTGAGCACCGCCTTAAAATCATGCCAACTATGTATTTTGAGAGCAGTCCTCAGAATATAGCTGGGCCGAAAATAGAATTGGCGGTAAGCTCTCACTCGAGCCTTTTCCACATCCTGCCTCGATAGCTCAGGAGTTTCAATGAGAGAATTACAAGCCGCAAAATCCTCCCAGTCGTTATACCTGAGCCAACCCTCTCTCTGACAAATCTCATAGAGGGCCGTCCCAGGGTGAGGGATAACCACAGCAAATTGGGCACTATCCGGCCTTAATCTCTTAGCAAACTTTATGGTTTCCTTTATAGTCTGGTTAGTCTCTCCCGGAATCCCAAAGAGGAAAAATGCCTGAGTCTTTATTCCCACCTTTCGACATAAATCAAAAGCTCGCTTAATCTGAGCCAAGGTAATTCCTTTTTTCATAGCATCTAAAATCTTCTGGGAACCTGACTCCACTCCAAACCTTATGTAATGACATCCTGCCCTCTTCATAGCACTAATGACCTCTTCATCCATGCTATCCACTCGACACTGAGGTATCCATTTAACCTTAATATTCTTCTGATTAATCAACTGACAAATTTTCAGGATGCGGGCTCGATTTAGAGCCAGAGAATCATCATCAAAATATATCTCATCAATATGCAAATCTTCTACCAGCTGCTCAATCTCGGCTACCACATTCTCTGCGCTTCTAGCCCTGAACCGGTTTCCATACAAGGTTCTAGGCCACAAACAATAGGTGCACCGGTGTGGGCATCCCCGTGAACTAACCACAGTAGTACATCGCTTGCCAGTGAAAGTGCCCTGTCTATAGTACTTACTTTTCACAATGTGCCTGGCTGGAAAGGGCAACTCATCAACATTTTTAATAAGGGGACGCTCTTCATTTTCCTGTATTTTCTGCTCATCCCTATAGGTAATTCCTTTTACTTTATCCAGTTTATCGCCATTGGAAAGGGAGACTGCCAAATCTTTTACTGTCAAATCAAACTCTCCCCTACAAATGGCATCAACGGCCGGATTCTCCTTCATAATTTCCCTATGGAAGAAAGTGGGATGAGAGCCAATCAAAACTATGAAAACATCACTCATCCTTTCCTTTAAGCTCTTGGCCGTCAAAAGGTCGTACTTAATAGAAGGGGTAGAGCACTCAATAACCACCATATCGGGACTTATTTTTACGGCAGCATCAGCAAAGTCCGGTATGGAGAACTCCTCTACCACCGCATCGATGAATTCCACTTCGATTCCTGCTTTCTCCAGAACTGCTACCACATAGGCTAAATAAATAGGATATTCTATGAATTTATCACTTCTCTTATGCGGCCATCTCACATCTGAACGAGCTCCATACCCTGGTCCTGGCCAGGGAGGATTAGTAACCAGAACTTTCAACTCACAGCACTCCTTTCAAAATCCTGGCAGAGCTTCACATAATGCTCAGCTAATTTCTGCCATTCGAATTTTTCTTTGACTAATTCCCTTCCCCTCTGTCCCATTTTCTTCCTGATGTCTTTATTCTCTATGAGAAGCATTATTTTCTCAGCAAGACTCTTAAAATCACCTGGCTGGTAGAAAAAACCTGTCTTTCTCTCTTCAATAACTTCCTCAAGGGCTGGAAGGCGAGGAGCAATAACGGGAATGCCGCAAGCCCAATACTCGAATTCCTTGAGAGTTACCCTACCCCGGGCCGAGAGGATATCGGGAAGAATGACCAGACCAATGTCACTAGCTGAGATGTAGCGGGCTAATTCTTCTTGCCTAACCCACCCTGAAAAATAGAAATGTTCGACTAGATTCTCCTCAGCGACTCTTTGCTTAAGCCCAGGTAGAGCGGTTCCATCTCCTATTATCCAAAACATCGTCCGTGGATGTTTTTTCACTACTTCTCTGGCCGCATCTAGAATAATCTGGGGATCATCCTGAGGGTCAATTACCCCCTGAAATATAGCGATATTTTCGAGGTTCTTTCCAAATTCCCTTCTCAGTTTTTTTTCCTCAGTCCGTTTGAAGATTTTGCTATCCACACCATCACAGACCACTTCGATATTATCTGACTTTGCCCCATAAGTCAAAAGGATTCTTCTCATACAATTACTGATAGTAACTATTTTGCTCGATTTCCTGATGGCTTTCCTCTCCAGACGTTTTCCAATAAATTGAACTAACCTCATCCATCTTCCAGACCGATAGTCTTGTAGATACTCAAAGAGTAAATCAGTTAAATCCAAAATGGCAAGGCACTTTTTATGGGATTGTCTAACCAGAAGCGCAGCAAACCCGGCAATGCTATTATGAGAAATAATCAGGTCAGGCTTTATTTTTCTGGCATGCCTTACCACGCGCCATATATTGAGAGGGTGAGCATAAAGGTATTTTATCATTTTATTTGAACTTAAGCGACTCACCTTCAAGAGAGGTATTAAATCAACGCATCCCAACTGGCTAATGGCATTCTCTTTCTTCACCCCAATCGAAGATGCGACATAGACTTGATGTCCTTTTCTGATTAAGGCTTTTATTATATTTGATATCCTGGGAGTTCCTCCACCACTCAAGGGAACCAATTCTTCAAAAATAGTGACTAATACTTTCATCTTCTGCTTTCTTCAGCCGCCTCTGGCAACTAAATAAACACCAATGATAATCACCACTACACCGATCATTTTATGCAGAGTGATTGTCTCTTTAAATAGGAAATATGAACCAAATAATATCAAGACATAGTTGAGTGCAACAAATGGATAAGCAAAACTAAGCTCCATCCGGGAGAGCACATACAGCCAGATGAGCATACTGATGAAGAAGCCAACAAGGCCAGCTATGACAAAGGGATTTAGAAGGATTTTGATATATTGGTGCACCAGGGTGGATATATTAAAGGAAAATTTGCCGACGCGCAGCATTCCCATCTTCAGTAATAGTTGCCCGACAACGGCAAGAAAAACAGAAATAAGAATAGCCAGAAGATCTAATGCTCTCATAGTTTCTCCTTCAAGGGGACTATTTTCTTCCTCTTCTTTTGGACTACAATATCAGTTTTTATAGTGGACTTTCTTGCTACACATAGCAATAATACTCCACATCTAAAATCGAATCCTTCCAAAAATCGAGCTTCCAAAGAAAACATAAATCCAAGAAGCCTGTTTATAAAGTAGGGACGGTCTTTTATCCGAATAACAGGTGATGAGTTATCGGCGACATTCTTGGCAAATTTTTCCTTGACTCGGCCAAGAAGAACAAATGGAAAGAAAAAAGTCTCAAAATAAGTTAGTTTCTTGACGGCAAATCCCGCTTTTTCTACTTTATTTTTCAAGTCACGAGCTACATATCTTCTTCTATGATCGACTGCCACATCATGGGCTCCCCAAAGGAACCTATGGGCCGGAACCGTAATCAGGAGAATCCCCTCGTCTTTCATAACTCGGTAATAGTCACATAGGGCTGCATAGTCATCATCAACATGTTCAATCACGTCTAACACGGTAATTACATCGAAGGTATTATTATTGAAGGGTAGATTTCCCTTGTCAATTTTGAGAACGTCTTTGCAGTTACGAAGCCGGGAAAACCTGACTGCCTCTTCGGATATATCTACACCCGTCGCATGACCATACTTGTCTAATTTCGCTAGGTTGAAGCCTGTACCACAACCAACATCGAGCAGCCTGAGTTGGCCTTTCACTACTGGTAAATATTTGTCCAATATAGAGAACACAATCTTGCGCCGACCGACAAACCACCAGTGGCTCTTTTCATGGTCATAGATATTTTGACCAATACGTCTCATCATAGAAAGACCCTCTCTTTCAGAAGGTCAATAACCAAAACTACTGATATGGCACAACCGAATTCTTGCCTTCAACTTCACTAAGTCATTTAAAATCCTAGATTTTCGAGTGGAGGTTGGATAGTCACTTTCCTATTTTCTGCATATATATAGAATATCAGACAATGGTAGACCCTTGTGTGCTTTCTTTATACTTACCTTGAATCCGATTCTTTCTAAGAGTTCCTGGAATTCCCGCTGATTACGAAAGAATATCCCCTCACCGATATTCAGCATTCTGTCGACTATAGTGTTAAACCAATACTTGCAAAGAGGTTTATTGTCAACTTCTTCGATAATGAGAAGACCTCCCGGCGATATTTTTTGATAACAACGAGCCAGAAGCTCTTCCTGGGCTTTATAATCAATATGGTGCAGAAAATCACTCATCAGCATAGCACGATATTTTCCTAATTGTAGGTCAAGCACATTGACCAATTTGAAGCGAATTTTCCTCCGACTATCGGTAGTTTTTTGGGCTACACTGATTCTTTTTCCTGAGAGATCTACCCCGATAACATCCCTTCTATTAGACTTTAATGCTAGAAAATTAGCCAACAGACCATATCCACAACCTATGTCAATAATTTTCCCTTCATTTGGGACATATTTTTCCATCTCCTCAAAGGGACATAAACGCCAACGCAGATACGCATATAATGCCACTTTAAGCCCCTGGCTAGAATAAAACCTGAATAGCTCGGAGGGAATCCTGCCCAACATAATCCTATCTCCTCTCATTCAACTTTGTAAAGTATTGTTTTTCTGTCTTCATATTTTACTGTGTGCACCAATTCTAAACCTGGATGTTTTTCACTTTCCTCCAGCAGAAAGGCAAACTGAGGTCTGGTTCTTGGAATTGTCCACTCATCTATTACCAGATAGTCAACTTTTTTGGACCTGGCATACTCAATCAATCCCGGGTATTCGCCGTAGTAAAGCGGTTCGTGCCTCGCTTCTGCATAGAAAGGCACCCCTGCCTTCCTCGACATTACACTCTTATTTTCAACATCATCTATATTTTCTTTCATCCATTGACCCACTATTTTGTACTCATAGGGAGCGTAACTCAGCTTCTTTCCTATCAGGACGCCTGAATAGCTGCCCATCGCAAATAAAAGTATCCCCAGCGGTAAATATAGAATAATCTTAGTAAGAGCTCTGTTCGTATGAATAATATTTCTTATGCTCCAATTTTGGAGCATAACTATTATCAACGCTAGTACAAGCAAGAGAAAGGGAAAATAAGGATAGAAATAACGCCAATCAATACCAAAGAAAAAATAGATGAGGGAAGAAGAGGCTATAACTAACATATAAATGTGCTTTGCCGCTATATGTCGGGCCCTGGTAAACTTGATAAAGCCAAAGCTAATAAATAATATTAAAAAGACTAACCCGCTTCTCACTATCCAGGGGGAAATTCCTAATAACTGGGATTGTCTATCCTCACTAGACCATATACTCGCCAGATTATGTCCCCATCTTGCCAGTAGTTCTTGGCGGTTAGAGATGACAAAATTGAGCAATCCGCCCTCTTCTAACCACTTTGATTGTGCCCCTTCCAAATCCGAAGACAACTCAAAATTGACTCTCTCCCAATCGTCTCCATAGTAGCCAGTGAACGTGTGAGCACCTCTTCCACTGAATGTCCATGCTCCCGTATGGCGATAGAGAAAAATCCAAAGAGGGGACGAAACTAAGGAAAAGACTATAATTAAGATAACGCTTTTAAATACGATTAATTTTACTATTGATAAGTATGAACCGGTCTTAAGTTTAAAGGAAAGTAAGTAGAGTAAAAGAAAGATAGGCATAAACATAATAGCTTCTGCACGAGTCAAGTAGCATAAAGCCAACATTAAACCAGCAAGCACAGACCAGATTAGATATTTACTTTGTAAAGCCTTCCACCCCACAGCCACTACCGTCCACAATAATAGTGTGTATAAGGAAGCGACGCGAACCTCGGTTGAGCCGAAGATAAGAGGAGGGCAAATGACAACAAAAATGGCAGACCAGAGTCCAGCTTTTCTTCCGAACATCTCTTTTGCCAGGTAAAAGACGGGGATAACCAGCAAACTCCCAGTAATAATAGAAACCATCTGACCAGAAAATTCCAGATTATGGGTAAACAGCCATGAAATTCCAATCAATATAGGGTATAGGGGAGGATTCACTAATTGAGGAGTACCTTGAAAGGAATAACCCAGCCCAGAAAAGAGGTTCTTACCGCTAACAGCGTAGCCAACACCATCCACCCCACCGTCAACACCAATAAAATGGTAAAAATGTAAAGACAAGAGCCTAATGGCAAATGCAGCTAGAGTCAGGATGCTAACCACAATGAAATCCCGCTTATTAAAGTTAGGCTTGATTTTTTGTCGCATTTGAGAGTACCAAGCTTTCAACAGTAAAGCTAACTTCCTCCATCTTATTCTTTAAACATGAAATCGCTGAAAAAGTACAATTTCGTCCCACCTCTTCCTCCCTCTCAGGATTACGACCTCAGTAAAAGTTTTGCCGCATAAAAATAGCGCTTGAAATCATTAAAGGACCGTATATTACTAACCAAATTCCAAAGTGGACGCGGCCGAAGATAGAATGACCTGACAGCTCCTCGTTGCTTTGTTTTGAGCTCCTTTGGATCTCTTCCTTCAGGCACAAAGACCGGTTCTGCCTCACTGAATCCAATGCCCGGAATTAATCTGGACCAGGTATCATTCCCCACTAAACCTCTTTCTTTAGCCATTTCATAAAGCTCTGTACCTGGATAGGGGGTTATTATATTAAACTTAGCGAAATCTAGATTTAATTTCTTAGCAAAACTTATCGTCTGCAGGGTCTCCTCCTCTGTCTCGGTAGGCACTCCTAATAAAAAAGTGCCCCGGACTTTAATCCCTGCTTTTCTCATCATCTTGACCCCTTCTCCTACTTTTTCTAATTTGAGATGTTTGTTAAGAATACCCATTAACCGCTGAGACCCTGTTTCAATACCAACACAGATACATCTACAACCAGCGGCTCTCATCTTTTTCAGTAGAGGCTCATCAACCCCATCTGCTCTGAGCGCACACGACCAATCCACCCTTCGGTTGTAGCCCTCCTTGATAAGGATATCACATATTTTCTCTGTTCTCTTCCGATTGACAATGAAGTTATCATCAGCTATACCAATATTCTTGATGCCATATTGGTTCACCAGAACGTCAATCTCTTCAATGACTTTTTCCGGACTACTTGCTCGATATTTATGCCCTGAAATTCGCCTGGAAGCACAGAATATACATTTATATGGACACCCTCTGGAGGTAATCATAATAGTGGATGGGGAGCGATAGTAAATATCTGCCTGGGGATGGTATTCTCTGATAGGAATGAGATGCCTGGAAGGAAGAGGCAGCGAATCCAAATCCGTGGTTAAGGGTCTATCGGGATTGGCGACAATCTTTCCATTCTCCCGATAGGTTATCCCCAGAATAGTATTGAGATTAGCGCCACTTTTTATCGTTTCCACTAACTCAAAAAGCGTGATTTCACCCTCGCCTCTAACTACTATATCGACATTCTCATCGGCTATTGTCTCTTCAGGAAGCACGGTTGGATGAGGACCACCCATAATAACTGTTATTCGGCGGGAAAAACTTTTCACAGTTTTGGCAATCCTGTGAGCAGGATATACTAATGGTGTATGGCAGCTTATTCCCACGATGTTAGGATTAAATTGCTTGATGTCGCTTATCAAGCTCTGCTCACTCAGGTCATTTACCTGACCGTCCAGTATCTTCACGGGAATGTCTTTGCTCTCTAAATAGGCAGATAGATATAGCAAGTTCAAAGGAATCATAGAGGGGGCAGTTGTGCTTGCTCTCCCAAACATCTTTGTATAATCTATTTGTGGGCTAATTAAAAGTACTCTGGACTTAGACATCTGGCATCCTCTATAATAACTCAGGTGAAGGCTTGTTAGACTATTATAAGTATTTCTTGCTAAAGGTCAAGTCCTGCAACGTCTTGCCACCCCCCAGTTTTTAAATAAAGAATCTGAAAAGAACAAGAACATAGGCATTTTTGAGGTGAATATTTATATTAGAAGGGATAAACAGTAAGCAATAAATATATTTGGCCTGAATTTTAAAATGCCTACAAATACAGGACTTCATAAATTTCAATATGCAAATAGCTAAGTCATTTCATATAAAGGCTTCGATAATCTTTCAAGCATTGTAGAATTTGAGGAGTCTAACGGTATCTTTTAGTCTTTCTGAAATAGTGATAATCAAGTACAAATATTGAAAAACTTGAAATTTAACAGTCTTAGTCCACCCGAAGACAACCAAAAATCGACAGAGACAGCCTCCCTTTAATAATGCCAAGTTCAGCAATAGAAAAAGCTCAGGTCAAATCAGAATCACTGGCTCTTGGCTAAGATAGAAACAGGATGTGAATATCCTTTGAGAGGGAAATTGTATTCTAGTTCGATTGGGAATGTGCTATTCTCAGCAGCATCAAACTTAGCATCTTTCCGGATAAGGAAAGAGGGGCGAGAATTATGTTGCCTGAGAGTATCGAGGGATTAGCAAGTTTTTAGAGCCTGAGTCGCTCTTTCTCACAGGAGTTCTGCCTGGATACAGAGCCTCTTAGATCTTTGGTCGAGTATACTTCGGCGCTGGGACCTGGGAGCAAGAGAGGCTTTTTCTTCTCACCTTCGAACACGATCCTCAAATATCTTAGCCTGGATTAATAATGGCTGAATGCGAGCTGTGCATTTAACTAAAGAGCGAAGAAAGGAGTCTACCCGCTTCTTGATGTTCAATAGTAGATCGACTAATTTAGCGGCACAATGAGCACTAGCGAAATCAAATAGATCACCAAATACTTCACTAAATTCTCTTTCCGTGTGAGGACAGGTGAGTTTGTAACCCTTCCCCTTCTCCTTTTACATAAATCCGAAACTAGCTTTTTCATAAGTTCTACCACTTTTTCTGATTGGTAGATCAGTCATATCAACATCTACTGTAAACCATTCATTCACTGGATCTCATCTGGCAAGACTTTGCTCATCAAAAAGAGTCAGGAATATCTCCTCCAATTGAGGTAAATTCTCGGCTGTGATTCGATGAAGGACTAAACTTGCCCGAAATTGATCAATGAATTGTCTCACACCAGGCTACTGCAGATAACTTGCCAGGTACCAGACAATTGTTAAGCGTTCTTATGTCTGGACAACCGGAAATTACGGGAGGAGCAAAGAGCTCTATGATTTTGTTGGCTCAGGTATGATGAACAGTCCTCATCTTGATTTTGAGATGCTCTTTAAAGAGGTCAATGAGCCCAATTTTTTGAGCATAATGGCCAGGGGTAATAATTATCGAAAATTGCTTTGTTGCCTTGGTTAAAGAATTGATAGGCCTCAAAAAGATAGATATATCCTTTATGAAGAGAGGATTTTTTATGAACCAAATCTAACAATCAAACCTGAAAGGAAGGAAGCAGAAACACTTTTTCTCTTTCTAGTTGATTAAAACATTCAGTGAGGATATTGATTAAGTTATCACGAGTAAGAAGAAAGGTATCGGAAATTGCGAAAAGGGAAATGGTAAGCACACTTAAAGTTTTCCTTGTTCCGTGTCTTGGTCTAGAGCGAGGGATTTCTATTCTTTTTCGCAAGGATTTTCCTATCTCACTTATCCCTAAAACTAAAAGGAGAATGTAAGTTAAAACCATTACTCCCAATAGGCGATCTAATCTTTCTCCTTTTCTCACCTTGAGAGAAAGTCCCCTTACCCCTAGATGAGATTTAAAATCGCGAAAGGTTACCTCAATCCTCATTCTTCTTCGGTATAGTTCTACTACTCTTTCCGTAGAAAGTATATCTTCTTTTCCGGAAGGTACCAAAAGAAACCAGGGTTCTTTAAAGCTTTTCTCCCGATAGACAATTACATCTACCTTTATTTCTTTTTTCCCCTGGTAGAAACAGTTTCGATAACGGCAAGGTTTTCTTAAAGAATATTTTAGTCTTCCAAGAGATCTGTGGCAGATTCTTTTATTCTCCTTGTAATACATAATTACATCTCTTCTGCCTCGGATGATGAAAAGCTCTTGTCTTTCAAGGCGGTTCTTTAGAAGGATGCTTTTACCATACCCGCGGTCTGCTATTTCAACTACTTTTATCCCTTTAGGAATCTGAGAAGAGAGACTAGTCAAGAATTCCTCTTCTATGAGGTTTTGGCTTCTTTCAATCTTAGTGTATTCAAAGGTAGAAATAGCTAGAGGGATACTTCTTCCTTCTGCTGGAACATTTGCTGAAATTACCTGAACATCACCAATTGCTGTTTGATCAATAATTACCGGAAGAATGTCCTCTTCTTCATAGGTAAGACGAGCTAAATCTGTAGTTAAACTGATCGTT
>Ga0315539_1000771_pt1 | contig 23888 bp, 20 predicted proteins | sample SalMarSW160150MG_FD_203097 | JGI IMG/M metagenome (GOLD analysis project Ga0315539, IMG submission 203097) | Salt marsh sediment microbial communities from the Plum Island Ecosystem LTER, Massachusetts, United States - Salt Marsh Sediment SW1601-150 ... | reverse complement strand
CGGTCAATAATGCCAACGTAGTGATAACTGATATTGAGGCTTCCAATGGCGTTATCCATGTAATCGACAGTGTTCTTCTACCCCCGAAATCGTAGTATCCAGAATTGGCTTAACGCAAGCTTTGATCTTTTGTTCGCAATACGGAGAGCGGACATTTTTTCGAAACGTGTGGATGGACGATGGCAGCTTTTCCCTTGAGCAGATAGGTTTACGCCAAGGCCTGATTCCATTGTGTGAAACAGGTATGAACAGACTATATTCACTAGCTTAGAGAAAGGAGAATGTCTTGCCAATAACAAGGAAAGAATTCGACAATAGTACGGATACATTATCTGCCAAAGTGGTCAGATTCCTGGAGTCAAATCCGGATGATGCATTTGAACTTGAGGAATTAGCAGAGGCTGTGGGTGGCAGACAGTTGGAGGTTTGGGCTATCCTCGATGAGTTGAAGCGGCGAAAGCAAGTCTCCGGTAAGTGCATAAAAGGGACGGGCTATTATTGCGTTGCCAAATAGGCAAGGCAATCTTCAATTTAAGGAGGTGCAGTATGTCTATTGACCAATCGACCGAACAGCGGCTTTCTAAGCTGCGCAGATGGAATATCGTTGTCGGCCTGATCCTCGCGGTACAGGCTGTCATGATTGCGTTACTTACGAACGACTTCGCTCTTCCGGTTACGGCCACGTTTATGGTCGGGCCACCAGGGACCGTGCCCGAGCTCCACCACCTGTTTGACATATACACGGGTTGGGGCGTTTTTGCTTTCCTTGCAATCTCAGCCGGTGCTCTGTTGATAATCGCCTCTCCACCTGTCTTTCCATGGTACAAGCGCAACCTGTTAAAAAACCGTAACTACGGGCGCTGGATCGAGTACTTCTTCAGCTCTTCAATTATGATTGTGTTAATCTCTCAGATAACCGGTATCAGCGATATCGCTGCCTTATCGGCCATCTTCGGCATAAATGCCTGTATGATACTTTTCGGTGCTTTGCAGGAAAAGTATGAAGAACCGGGCAAACCAAGCTGGCTACCGTTCTGGTTCGGCAGCTTTGCAGGCATTATTCCGTGGATCGCAATCGCCATATATGTCTGGGCACCGGGGCTCAGTACATCACCACCTGCATTCGTATACGGTATCGTGATATCACTGTTCGTTTTCTTTAACTGTTTTGCTATCAATATGGTGTTGCAGTACAAGAGAGTCGGTCCCTGGCGGGACTACCTGTATGGTGAGAAGGTTTATATTCTTCTTAGTCTCACGGCTAAGGCGTTGCTGGCCTGGCAGGTGTTTTTCCCGGTGCTGTTGTCATCCTGATTTCTAAACGGACGTCCATGGGAGTGGTCCTTTCTCACACCTGGTATTCTGGGGACATAATACCTGATTTTTAGCAGGCCTGATTGGTATGGTATCCCTGGAATTCGGCGTCTTCTGAGACAGATTACCAAAGACGGAACTGAATTTATTAATTAGCGCTTAAAAGCGAGTGGCAAGCTGGATATTATGGCCGTTTGTGCAGTGCAGAACTTACTTCTCATTCCCCACCTTTTTGCCCCTCAAGCAGATCGCTTTGGCGTCTTCCCCCAGTAGTTTTGATTCTTCAACCACGAAACCTGCTTCTCTCACCATCCCTACAAGTTTCTCCGGTCTTAGATTCCTACCATACGAACATGGCCCACCGTATCTTCTCAGGTATCGAATCCCCAGAGCCATCTTTTTGACAAAGCTCATCCCATATCCGGTACCATCCACAATTACAATCCTTCCGTTATCCTTTAGGACTCTATGGCCTTCCATTAGAACAGCGCGTGGGTCCATGACAATATGCAGCAAGTTTGCCATCAGCACGCCATCAAAAACATTATCTTTGAAGGAAGTGTTATAGCAATCTTCTATCCGGACTTCTACATTGGTGAACTGGGCTAAGTTCCGCTTAGCCTGCTCAATCATTTCTGGAGCTAAATCTGTTGCCGTCAATTGCTTCACCCTTCCTATTACCATCTCGGAATAGAATCCGGTCCCACAGCCCAATTCTAGGACAACATCTCCCTCGTTGAACTGCTCTACAAGCCACTCCCTTATCACTTGGTTAACCTTTACCCCGAAAACATAAAGATTGTCCCGGTGAAAGTTGCTGGCAAGTCTGCCCCAGTATTTGTATTCCTTCTCGCTTCCTGGCATTTTTACCTCCCTTCTATGTCGTTTCCCCTGTTTTTACAGTTCCCTTGCATTCCCTAATCGCTTCCCAACCTTTTACTAACGAAAATAGCGGGCGCAAAGAGTATAAAATCCACATAGATGCCCATAGCCGGGCGAATTTGTACCTGTCAGTTTCGTAAATACCTTAATTACTCCGCGAGCAGGATCCGTACACCCTGTTAGTTGTGTATTTTATACCCACGATTCGTCTCTAGTAAAGACGAACAGGGAAAGGGCTACAAAGTTAGACAATCCGCTATTTTGTACAATACTCAATATGCAGTGGTATCCTGGGGACATAATACCTGATTTGTAGCAGGCCTGATTGGTATGGTGTCTCTGGAATTCTGAAAATCGAACCCGTCTGTACCATTGCACGAAAGTCAGTTTCGTTAATGATAATTCGATATATTACACAGTTCGTCATTTTGTCTTCGCCAAAGGTTTCGCATCAAAGATAATTATACTCTCGCGTAAATGTGGCCTTTTATTTTTCCTTTCATATAGCTGTTTCCATTGCTGTCCTGGCACACGACGCAGGTAATGCATTACCTTCAGTTCTCTCAACAACCATCCGGTCTGTGAGCCGATATTTGCAATAATAAGATCCACAGGAATTTCTACTCCGGCATATGCGGACGTCGAGACCACAATCCAAACACTTGCATCCTCTCGTGCTAGACGCGTGAGGTTAACAAGTACACGTTTAATATCTTCAAAATAGGCCTGAATCATGGACGGGATACGCCTATTCCACAGAGTGTCAGCATGCTTCTTAATCTCTAAAAAGCTATCCGTAAATAGGGGGCCGAAGTCTAATTGTTTTGGATTAGCCCAGTCTACCTGCACGTGTGAACGGATAGTTTTCAGCCGTAACGCTTGAAGGTCTGTTTGTGACTTCACAAACTTCCCCAAGAATAGCTCTGGTCTGTAAATATCGGTGTAGTCAAATGAATTTAAGTAAGGCGGTGACATAACACAAAGCTTAAAACGTTTTCCTTGAAGTACTGAGCTACCGAGTTTCCTTGAATCAATTAGACGAATATCAGCATTTAATGCTCTTAATGGATATTGTTCCAGATCCTGCTTCACTTCCTCAACCCGCCTCTTGAAAGCTTTGATAAAGTCCTCTTTCCCGAACTGTCGTTCTTCCCAATCTGGCCGATATCGTAGGCACTTGCCATCCTTAACTGCATTACAGACATCCATTGCCGCACCAATGAGGCAGAGTCGAAGTAGGTCACGAACCGGACCATATTGGTTTACCGTGGCTCTCCAACCACCTTCAAATGCTCTAAGCACATCTTTGTTAAAGAGCCACTTTTTAGCCTTCCCTGGATCTGTGAAAGTGGAATAGACTTCAAGGGGTGATATCGCTCCTTGCAGCGCTTGGTCGGCGATTATACCTAAGTGTTTATCAATCGTCTTGGGATTGCACTGAAGTAGCTTTGTTTTAGCAACAAAAGCGAGAAATGGATTGACTTCAAATCCTACCGTACTATATCCTTCTAGAGCCGCTGTTACCGGGACGGTACCTCCTCCACAGAATACGTCAATAATTAGGTCGTTCTTATTACATTTTGAATCTCTAATAGCTTGACTAACTAGACTAGGTGAAAACGCCTCTTTAATAAAATACCATCGATGTCTGGGGAGCACCAGAGCATCCAAGGCGCTGGTACTATTAAGTTCTCCCACGGAATTTGAATATTCAATAGTTAATCCACTCTGCATATCGGTCCTGTAAACATCCTTATCGGTTCTTCAAAGTCTTCTCTAATTAGATGGAATGCGGGATTATAAGTTATTTCTTTGTCCTCGTACCAAAAGCCATCGCGATGGTTTACGCTCTTTGACGAACTACTCAAACCTCTTCTCCTCCCATCAATTACAACAAGATATCCCCTCGTCTGATGCGTTGGGACTTCAGCATAATTTTCATCAAGGTATTCAGCAAGTTGTTGTGCCCCTTCTCTTGCACGGTAATCTGTATGACGGACAATTTTGCCTTCATCATTTATAGATTTGCCCAACCACTTAATCTCTACAAGTGCAAGTCGGTTGCTGAACATCCAAGTTACTTTAATATCAACGGGGTGTGTTTCATCGATTACTTGTTCGGGTCGAATTTCAGCGATGCCTCCTAATACAGTATCTAGAAATTGGACAAGAGATCGCCGCATTGTCGATTCTGGCCCGTTAATAAAAAATAGACGGTGGCTTTCTTCACCTCCATGCCATACGGTACAAAAGATGCGGCAACGTGAAGTTCTTATCCAGCGCCACTTATAATTTTCAAGTGCATCCCGGAGTAACCGAAAGGTCGGAATAGAAAAAAAACTGGCATAAACCGGGCTTGGATTAGGAACAATACACTGGTTGCCTCGAATGAAGAAAATATCTTGCCTATTTTTGTATAAGTAGACGATAGCTCTATCATGCAATTGGGTCACATCGAGATTAAAATCTTTCCAAAACATTAAATCCCCATTGCTACAAATTTGTACGGCGGAGTTATAAGGGTGAGAGTCAGTGGCATATTCCTGAGCAAGATATTGTGGGTTTGTAAATCGCTGTGGATTAGGCAAATCGATTGGACCAGCATTAGAATCCAAGAGCTTAAAAACCAGCAAAGATCCTTTTACCAGCTCCGGCTCTATAAATTGAAATAGCTTATGTAATGTTTCAAGTATATCCCGTAATGTTGTTACTCCAGTCTCTCCATAAGCTTCTAGAATCTGACTGACATATAAACTATTTACGATTTCCTTAACCTTATTAGGATCTAGATATATCAATTGCTTGACTCCCAGATTTAAAACCTTCTTGCTCAGAGAGACATTTTAGCCATACCAGTGCTGGTACTATTAATTCTCTAACCTCTATGCCAATAACGGAGCTCAACGTAGAGAATTGCTCGTAGATAATAGATTGTTCTGCGTTTGTCAGGAGCATGCGGCTCTGGGAAAGTTCTAATGCCGACTTTATTTCTGGCTCTTGGGAAAGGCTTTTACGTATAATACCTATCGGCATCGCTAAAATGGTTGAGCAAGCACCTTCAATGAAGGGCTCTCGCCAGTTATTAAGTTCTAGAGTGCGCAGTTGATTATAAACTTCATCCCCACTTTCAGTTAATTCCACGTAATATTCTTTACTATCTAGGAGACCGCTATTTATGTGATCCTGAACTGAAGTGTCGAGAGCAACACTATATGGATAGCCCTCTTTAGTAATTGAAAATTGATATTCCCAAGATGAGGCAGGCAGTTTCTTATAAAGAGATAGCAAACACGCTAAATACGCAAAAAGGTATATCTCTGCGATAGCTGTATTTCCAAGGGTATCCTGCAGGCGCCTACAGATTGACAGACTATCAAAATATGCGAAAGGGTTTATCATTAGGCAGATTTTCCCCCTGAATCCAGAGCTGCCTCAATCTGAGCGTAGGCTTCTTGGAAGAGTTTCTCCTCTGCATTCTGAACATCAGAAAGTGGTGCCCATGAAATCATTCTATGTAACACCATTTTCGCCCTTCCACATATTGCGGCCATTCTCTGAAGTATTTGGGAGGTGTTAATGTTCGCGGTCATAATGATGCCGTGGCCAGCATCTGCAAACCGGGCGAACATCTGGCCAGCACGACTTTCATAAGCAATATCAAGCGAGCCTTCTGGAGTGTCAATGAACAAACATGCTTTACCTTGCGGATCAGACATATACCTGGCAAGGGCCATTCTGAGAGCTATATCAAGGAAGAATCTCTGACTTTCCGATAGTTGATATAACTGACGACGTACTGCCCCTTGGACTTCGATATTAAACGATAGTCCCAGAGACGTCACGCCTGTACTATATTCCATGCGTATGTCTAAGTTTATACCAAGGAACAAAGAGGCAAGTTCTTTAAACAAAGATATAAAATCTGTCTCGGCCTCAAGGTATCTCTGTCTCAGTTCATGGTACAACTTGAGTAGTTCATTTTGTCTTTCGTCCCGCTTAGCATAATGTTCATATTTCCTTTTCAGATATTGGTCCATCTCCTCTCGTTTCTTCTTAATAGTAAGACTTACGCTTTCTGATTGTTTTGATAACTGGATAAGGTACATTTCATTGGTAGATTCATATTCTGTCAATAAGGATTTCATACCCTCTAATTGCGCTTCTGAGGTCTGCAACTCAAGATTTACTCGTTCAATAGATTTGTTAGCTATATCTAATCGCTTCTTGGCTTCTGTAATAGATTTATCTATTTTTTGAAGCGTTACAATGGAATCAATATCCGCTGATTTCTCAGGAATAGGACTATTGCATAGAGGGCAATGATTTGACTGTATCTTACTCTGTATTGACTCAATAACTTCAGAGCCTAGACTCCCGCAAAGGGCACATTTCATTTCCGAGACGGAGCTTTTTATAAGAGGATGTAATTCAACTCGGGAACGCTTATGGACTTGTCTGGTGAATTCTTCTGTATATTGTTCTTGTAACGACGTCAATTCAGAACTCACTTCCATGCGCTTCAACTCAGCATCATGAAGTTGTCCTTTTTTCTCATTGACTTCATCTTGCTTACGTTCGAGCTCATCAGCCAGCGACTGGTGTTGCACCTTGGTGCTTTCCAGATCAGCATCAGACCCTTCTGCTGACATAGCTTTGCGAAGTAACTCTATTTCGTCGCGCAATCCCGAGGCTTGCCAACTATAATTACGCGCGAGAGAAGCAGCCTTATCCCTCTCTCTACGTAGTGAATCTGCTTTCTGAGCTCTCTTAAAATCCGCACCAATCCCAAGAAAAAGGGCCAGATTTAAAATATCTTTATCCCATAGAAGAAGCTTACGGCGTTCGTCAAACGTCAGGACAAAATGCTGCAGGAAAACAAATTGTGGAAATGAGGCCAATCCAATGTCTTCAGTAATATGTTGTTCATATTCCTGCTGTCGTTGAGTAGGAGTGAGCTCTTCCCCATTAAGGATGGATTTATCAGAACTGGACTCGCCAATAGTTAGCTCTCTTAATTCCTGTGGTTCAAACACACCCTTCGTTAGATGATAGAAATGGTCACCAAGTTGTAGATGTACACTTATTGCAGCAGCTTCTCTATCATCTTCACTTATTTTTCCTGTAAAAAAATCGTCGCTATAACCAATGCAATGTCTATAGTATTCATCTGCTGACATGAATTTACGACCAGGATCTGGAACTATTCCAGTAATAGCAAAATTCACAGCCGCCAAAAAAGTCGATTTGCCTAAACCATTGGCTCCAGCAAGGCAAAAAACGCCATCGTTAATGTCTATTTCTATGTTCGGCTCTAATGAGAACAGCGAAAACCGGTATAACTTCACTTTCTTAATTTTTGGCAATAGGAGTTTGGCCGATTGACTCATGTCGAACACCTCGAGATAGATTTTCCTTGGTTTTCAGCTATATAATATTGCTTTGATAAAACTTTTTCAATTAGCACAAAGTCTATCACTCGCCATTAAGTTTGTCAGGGTCTAGTGGTTAAGCAGCTTTTATTGAACTGAAACATATAACATAGGTTATATGCAAGGCCTCCCTTCAAAATCATGGCAAATATTTCATTGGTGCTGCACTTCAAGCCATATTTCTACCTGATGTTCTCGCTTACTTGGAAGGTTGCCGCTATCTACCTCTGCGGCTCGATAGGCACGTTTGGGAAACTAGTAGTCAGGAGACAGGAGTCAGAAATCAGTAGTCTCAGGATTTGTCCTTTGGATTTCGATATTTGGAATTTAGCCAGTGAGATTGCCACGTCGCCTGCGGCTCCTCGCAATGACAAACAGAAGTGGCCTGCTTCCTCCAGCCCCAGTCGGTGGGTAATCCCCAACGCCCGGCTCTATGGGAACAAAGACCAACGCCTTATTAGCTCCACTGTACTGTGAGCATTGTCCTGTATGCTGTTATTCTGGGGAAATAATACCTAGTTCGAAGCAGGCCTGAGGTGCGGTGTCCCTGGAATTAGGGAGTAACAAAACGCTATCCTGTTGGACATGTTCTCCACACCTTTATGGCATGATCACAATACGCCCTCATTCCCGTTTGTCATTAGTCTGGGAGCCACGAACATGGGTATGATTAGAAAAGGCTCAGATTAGGTTTAAATACTTATAGATTCCATTTCCTTAATCCCAGTTGTTCATTGCGTCTACTTTCCATTCGATGTACATCTATTTCGCTGCCACCAAAACCATTGAGCCAGCTAAGAATCCTGCCAAAGAAAATGACTAGTAAACTGATGCATTTAGAGAATCCATTATTAACACTATAAGACTTTGATTTAGTTTCTGTTTGAAACGTTTTTTCTGTATTGGATAGGATAAAATCCTTTTCATTGGTTGCTGAAGGCGTTGATTCCAATGCGACCATTCCTAAATTCTTTTCTTGTTGACCAATTTTCACTTTCCCGTTCTTTACAATCGTTGTATTACTCATTTTTCGTACCTCCCGCTATGATAATTCCGCTAATGCAATAACCTTGATTGACAACCTAATAACATGCTAAATGCATTGGACAATTTTGTCATCGCTCTTATTGGTGATTATCGACTAGTCCGTGAGATCGAATTCCGATGGGGTTTATCCAACTTTAAGTACTTCTCCTTCTCTGACTGTATATTTTTGAGTAGAGGGAGCCTAATACTTGAGTAGTAGATAAGCATCAACCCATGGGGGGATGAAATCAAGAAATGAATCTAGTAATATTTAAACTGTGAATTTTATTAGGTCATTTTGGGCTACGATAAACCGTCATCCATTGTTGACAGACATCATCTTGACGTCTGCACTTGTTGGCCTTGCCATTCTGAGCCTTTATTCAAGCTGGCAGCCAGGACAAAAAGTTTCATTCCTAACGGCGGTGTTTCTCACCCTGATACTCATTATTCCCTTGATATTGAGACGCTACTTTCCCCTGGCAGTCCTCATATCTATGATGGTTGTGGAAATTTGTTATCGTTTCCTATTAATACCGGAACCCAGGTATACGGCTTACGCTTTGTTATTTGCAGTGGCTAGTGCTGCAGCCTTTGGTAGTAGGCAATGGAGAACATGGGTTATTGGCATCTTCATATTAATCGAGATGATTGCTATTATGGTTCTGGCAATTGTGTACCCAGAGTCCGGTTGGGCGGGGGACACACCCTTAGCTCAATTCCTCACGTACTTATTAAATCTGTTTTTATTCGGGACTGCCTGGTGGGTTGGAGAATTATTCAGGTCACGCCGTGAAAGGGAGGCAGATCTCAAGGAACGAACTGAACAATTAAAGATTGAGCGTGAAGAAAATGCCCAGCGAGCAGTTCTTGATGAACGTGTTCGTATTGCACGAGAATTACACGACGTGGTTGCCCACCACGTAAGTGTGATGGGGATACAGGCAGGTGCTGCTCGGAAGGTACTAAATAAACAACCGGATAAAGCTAATGAAGCATTATCTACAATAGAGGCATCCAGCCGACAGGCAATTAGTGAACTTCACAGGTTATTGGGATTCTTACGACCAAAGAATCAGGTTGAAGGAGTATCACCTCAACCCAGTCTTAAATATTTAGACATATTAGTCAATGAAATACGTAATTCGGGACTTCCTGTGGAGGTCAGGATCATCGGTAAGGAGCAAACAATCTCGGAAAGTATTGACCTCTCCGCATATAGGATTATTCAGGAAGCGCTCACGAATATCCTTAAACACGCTGGTCCTGCTAAAGCAACTGTTACACTTAAATATTCACATGACGTGCTAGAATTAGATATAAGTGACAATGGAAAGGGTAGAATAATAAACAGCGAGAAGAAACCTGGTGGTAAAGGAATAATCGGAATGAAAGAAAGGGTTAGTCTGCATGGTGGAGAATTGGAGACAGGAAATATACCTGACGGCGGTTTCTTTGTGAGGGCAAAGCTACCGCTTGATAGAGGGAGAGTATGAAAATTAAAGTACTTCTCGTAGATGATCAAGTGATGGTCAGAAAGGGATTTCGTTTATTACTTGAAGCAGAGGAGGATATGCATATTATAGGTGAGGCCGAGAATGGTGCCGATGCCATTTCTCAAATTAGTCGAACAAATCCAGATGTAGTACTGATGGATATACAGATGCCAGTAATGGATGGCCTGGAGGCAACCCGGCAGATAGTTGATAGTAAACCTGAAATATCCCCAAGGGTGTTGATATTAACAACTTTCGAGAAAGACGAATATATTTTCGAAGCATTAAGATCAGGAGCTAGTGGATTTTTATTGAAAAACGCACCGCCGGAGGATTTAATAGATGCAATTAGGATAGTAGCTAGTGGGAATGCATTACTAGCTCCCTCCGTAACTCGACGTATTATTTCCGAATTTGCAAAGATATCGTTCTCTGAAAAATATAAGAGCAAATTGGAACAACTTACTGTGCGGGAAGTTGACGTATTGCAGTTAGTGGTAAAAGGAAACACAAATGCCGAAATCGCCAATGCATTGTTCATTAGTGAAGCAACAGTTAAAACACATATATCGAATATTTTTACGAAACTAGATCTACGTGATCGAGTACAGGCGGTCGTTTTCGGTTATGAGAGTGGTTTGGTTCAGCCGGGGATGTCTTAATTTTACTAATGACTTTGTTTATTCATTGCTGCTAGATTCAGGGATACTACCTAATGTTCAGTGGTGAAGAATGGGCAACTCATCCGATTTTTATCTGAAAAGGCCAGAATTTTATTTATACACAATCTATCGCTTCATTTGGTCACAATTCGTCAGATTGTTACCTGATATTCTCACCTGCTTAGAAAGCAACCGCTATCTACCTCTGCGGCTGGATAATCACTTTCGGAACGCTAACGCCCGGCTCTGTGGGGGCAAAAGACCGGCGCCTTATTAGCTCCACTGTACTGTGGGCATTATCCTGTATGCTGTTATTCTGGGCGTCCCCGTTACAGCTGTTCTGGCTCGCCGAAGCAATGCTTCCGTTCCCTTCGACCCCACCCATTTCCTCCAGTTTTCCATCTTCTCCCATGTGCTTATCATTACGCCGACAGACCGATCCCCCTCGCTGACGAGAAATTCAGCGGTAATGAAGCCTGGAAATTGCATGGCATACGATGTCTGTATCAGCCAGGTTAATTGTTACCGGTCTGGCTCCGTGCTCTTTATCAGTTACCTGGCTAGTTTTCGCCTGGCACCCTCCTCCGATGTCTTCGCCAGAGGTAAAGGCCACAAACAGGTCCGACAATCGTTGCGAGCACAACAATATCGCCGCTGTTCGCGTTAGTCTCGGCAAGTGAACCTAAAGAATCCCCTTCCTCATACCTAAGCAGCTGGATATCTACCATTTGGTCAGCAGTAACCGTGCCTCTCAATTTCGTCAGGTAGAATTCATCACCAGACAAATAAGTAGAAACCAGCTCAGGCAGTATCTCATAGTCGGACAGGTCCTCAACGGACACCGTCTCCCCAAATTCCAAAGAAAACGAGTTTTCTTCCCAGTAACCAAATCCAATATAGAACGGGTATTGTTCGGGCACCATTACGTAGTCAGCAAACACATACAAAAGCACTTCGGGCGACGTTGCACTCAGGGAGGTGATTCGCAATGGATAGACTATCTCGTCGGATGCAAAGCTCAGTACTATGGGCTCAATGGCCCCCTCCGCCAAGGCATCGCCGGTGCCTTGTTCAACTGCGTTGATTTTGGTGGCGACAAAATACCATTCCTTCTCGATGTACCCGCTGATGATTTCCTCACCCTCTTCCGGGAAAATGTACCCGTTCGCGCTCAGCCAGTTTACCAGTGCTGTCGCGTTCGTCGCTGATAGAATAGCCGTAGCATAAGGACCGACCACCTGTTCCTCAATGACCTCGACTCCATCCTGTTCCGACGGACCAGCCGTGCACCCCCAGGACCTGGGGATTACTTTTCTGGTGAAGTCGGACAACTCCCAGAACAACTCGGGGTCGGTAACTGCTATCTCAGGCTTATCAGGCACGGGGACAACCCAGGCGAAGTCTTCAGCGTCACCCTCAAAGCTGACCGACAGAATCAAGTGCTCTGTACTGTTCCCATATAGTATGACAGCTCTCTGAGCTGATTCGTAAAGATCGTGGAGCATCGCTTGCGTGAAGAATCCTCCATCGGCAAGGACAGGGGTAGCCATTGCCGACAATAGAAACAGAACAGCGATCAGCGGTGCGGCTATCAACTCTTTCTTCATAATGTCATCTCCAGATTTTGTAGTAGTATGACTTATGAGAGACTCTGCTTTTTGTCATTGCGAGCACCCGAAATCCAAATGCTTGTATGACAAAACTTATACCTTGTGTCATTCCCTATGTTCTCCTTAAAATACTCATGTTACTATCATATACTACAATTATTAAATTTTCATTAAGGAAATTACCAGTCATTTTTTTGTGCGTCGTCCAAGACATAGCCGCTGAACGCGATTTCAGTCCTGCAGCCCCGAGGTCGTTGGTTAAAATCCCGCTGCTTGGAAGGCAACTGCTATCTACCTCTGCGGTTCGACAATCGCGTTTAGAAACTAGTAGACAGTAGCCAGTAGTCAGGAGTCAGTGATTAGTGATTGGAAATTAGAGATTAGAGATTGGAATTTAGATATGGGATTGCTTCGGCACTATCGTGCCTCGCAATGACAAAAGGAAGGGCTCGCAATGACAAAAAGAAGGAGCCTCGCAATGACAAAAAGAAGTGGCCTGTTTCCGCCAGCCCCGGCCGAGGTGTTGTTTACGGAAGCCACCCAATAAGCGATTCCTCAAGAACATCGGGGCTGCTTGTGTAACTAAAGAGAAGGGACGGCCCCGTATGGCCGCCTACTGTCTTCATCTTAAGACCTACTAAAGGTGGATTGTCGTAAGCAGGGTTTCTTACTTCTCCAGTCTCAGTTACAGGGATTTCATGTACCCCAGCCCTGTCTAACGCTTCAAAGAACTTAGAGGTGGTTCCCCCAACCATTACCACGTTAGCACCTCGGGACGAGGCAAGTCTGAGGAAGTCATGAAGCTCCGTATCATAAACTCTTCCTTCAAACCACTCACCACCAAATATGATAACAACCTCAGGATTAAGCTCCACAGCTTCCGGGATGTCAGACGAACGAACTACATCGCCTCTCATCTCCAAACGGTCAACCAGTTGAGAGGCAAGGGCACCACCCCCTATGTGGAGTATGGTCAGATTGTCGAACTCAGCACCTATTAGATTCGTCCCCGGCTCGGCCTCTGCTGGTGATGTGGGCAAAACTGTTACTGCAAGAAGCGAAATTAACAAGACAAAAGCAGATACACATAACACAGTTATTTTAGTAAGAGCCATCACCGACGTCTTCCTCCCCTTTTTCCTCGCATTGTATTGCGTTTAGTTCACCTATTACAGTATCATGCTTGACCTTAGTTTGTCAAGTGCACGTCCCTCTCTACAGTGTTCGAAATGTACTTTACAGTCACTGACTTGCGGTCAAACTGGCATTAACTTTTCGTCAGATTGTTACCTGATATTTGCGCTTAGTTAAAGAGCAGTCGCTAGCTACCTCTGGGGCTCGATAATCACTTTGGGAACGCTAACGCCCGGTTCTGTGGGGGTAAAGACTGACGCCTTATTAGCGCCACTCTACTGTGGGCATTGTCCTGTATGTTGTTACTCTGGCCACTCCCACCACAACTTCTTTGGCTTGTTTAAGCAAATCTTGCGTTATCCCTGACTCCACCCATGACCTCCAATGCTCAATCGTCTCCCATGTGCTTATCATCATGACGACAGAATAATCCTCCTCGCTGACGAGATTCTCAGCGCCAACGAAGCCCGGATATTGCATGGCATACGACCTGAGCTTCATCAATATGGGCTCTACATCCTTATAACTCACCACCTTGTATCCTATGACACCTTTTATCATTGCCACCTCCTTTCACTTATTGCCTGCAGTTTCCTTCCCTTTTATGCTTCAGGTTATCTCGTCGAATGTTACTTAGTATGCGCTAACTTCAATCTAACCATCCATTGTGTAATTGTCAACTCGCGCAGCACACCGTCGCAGGACATCATTGCCTTTTCGGGCATACGGCTTGTAATTAGAACTTCGGAAAGGCAAGCGGCGTTGACTAAAGACTGGGGCACATTCCATCATTTCGCTACTTTGCCTAGGGAATGGAATCATGAATGCAGGTCTGGCAACCATGACTTTGAAGTCTTGGCTATCGCTGGCTACCGGGTAGCTGAGTTATTGACCAGCCTCACCGGCAGTGCAAGTTACCTTTCTCATCGACCTGAGTTCGGCTATGATGGTCCTGACCTCCAGTGAGATGATGAATATTCCTGGCACTACGATTAGCAAAATAAATCCTAACTTGGTGGTGACGAAAGAGGAGAGGTAGCCTAGAAAAGGCACGTAGAACCACACCTTCCCTACGACATTCTCCGCAAGAACAGCACTTCCATCAGGCTTAGCGTTGCTGTCGCCGGCGGTGCGAAAGCTGAGTGCCCCGCTGTCGTTTGACACTTCAACCACCCGGTGAGTCACCACCTTGTGCGCTTCCGTGCCTGTCCTGAAGGTGATGATGTCGCCGACTTTGATAGCAGATGCTTCCACCGATTTCACCGTGACTACCGAACCTATCGGAATCGTGGGCATCATGCTGCCGCCGTAGATAGTAAAGAAATTCATCCCCAGGAAGTGAGGCACCAGGAAAAAGAAGACCACAGCCAAAATGACCAAGGCTAAAAGTATGTTACCTATCCAGTTTACTATTTTCCGCATAGCATTTCCCCCTACCTAAAGATGATAATTAGCCCGGACTTCAACCAGGTCGTGCCCAGTGGTATCTCCCTTGCTGCCCATAGCCTGGAACCAGACCTCAATGTTATTCACCTTCTGAGCGGTATCGATGAAGGCGGACACATCTATTGTCTCGCTGAAGTCCTGTTTGTGCGTCGGTGGTACGGTCAGAGTATAAATCTGCTCACTGCCCAGACCATCAAATACCTTCAGCCGCGCCGCATCAATATGTGGACCCCTTTGCCATTCCATAGTGATTAATACCTGCATAACGGTGGCAGCAGCCGGAATATCAGGGAAGGTAAAACCCAGATACACAGCATCGGAGTAGCTATCGCCCCACTTGGCCTGCACGGTATAGCGTTGATCATCGCTTGCATTGAGCTTATCTAAGTCCGCTGATGACAGATTGTAGATAGCACCGGTCTTATCCACCCCGGCATCTGGATATAAATATCCCCATAATGACTCCCATGATGCCCCGAAGGTATTACCAGCATTCGGCTCGGCATCAGTGAAATATGCCGCAGCGCCTATACCAGCTTGGCCGGCAATTAAGCCCACCAACAGCAAGACCATTAATAGCCTGTTCATCATTCGCTCCGCCAAACTTCCTCTTCCGCTTGTCTGGAGCAGACTAAGGGGAGGGACTTGGTGCCTCCCCTTAGTCCTATCTCGAATACTAATTATGGATTACTGGCAGTTTGTTCGGCATCAAAGACAAAGGCAACGGTGCAGTTAGTGCCCTGGTAGGTATTGTCTGTATTCAGAGGCAGCGTCGCATTGAAGCGAAGCCTCTCGCTAGTTCCTAAAGCAAGTGTTCTATCGCCAGTATCTTCACCCTGCGCCGGATCACCAAATAAGGCCGATGACAGCACGCCATCAGGCCCATAGATATTTGGTTCCCCGACCACATCATCATCTGTATACCAGTCTGTATCAAGACCGGGGTCTGTCACCACATCAATGGTCAAAACGAGCTGCTCATCAAGGGTGCTAGTGTCATCCGCGGTGGTAGTCATAGCGTACCTTAGCTCCAGACTACCGTCGTTACTGATTTCGAGACCGCCGTACTCTACGTCACCCGGCGCCATATTTGACACGGTAAACATGACAGTAGCTGGGTCAATGCCGAGAATCACTGTGCCTGTTGTGAAAACATTGTCCGGGTTGGTCTGCTGGTCAGTAAATACAGCCATTGCCCCGGCTGTAATCGAGACTGCCAGAACAGCGATTATCATCAGGCTTGTTAATATCTTTCTCACTTTTTTCACCTCCTTTCCGTTTAATTAGGTTTCCTCGAGTTAATATTTGCTAAAATATTAACTACTACATAGTTACCTCCTTTTTGCTATTTGGCGAATTTCCACTTCATGTTTGATTAGCACATAATAGCCTTTCCTAAACCATTTACTCACGTATTACATACGTGACATATTTAATTATACCTGAGCATGCTCAGTTGTAAATCACCAAAATGGCCTAATTTGAGCAGAATATAGTACTAGGACGATAGTAGTGGATGGGATGGGTGATTAAAATGGCGAAGCTACTGGAAGCGAAGAGTCTGCCGGTTGGAGCAGGCGAGGGATAATACCAGGCAAATTGCACATAAAGCCATTCTGTTTAGTTCCTCGTCTTGCATTGACCGAGACAAGCGACTGTACATTCGTCAGATTGTTACCTGCTGTTGTCGCCTACTTGGAAAGCAGGCGCTAGCTACCTCTGGGGCTCGATAATTACTCTCATAACAGGAGTCAGAAGTCAGGAGTCAGAATTCAGCGCCAATGAGATTGCTTCTTCCCGATAAATCGGGGCTCGCAATGACAAAAAGAAGTGGCCTGTTTCCGCCAGCCCCAGCCGATCGGTAATCATCTCCCGCACATGTATTTTGCCAGCCTGATATTAGCCTCAAAGTGTTATTATATAACTGGTGAAGGAATTACCAACAGGTTGACGTGTCCAAAACATGCTATGGAGTTAATGAGTCACAAAAGGCTATCTTGTTGGATAACTGTCTACCCAAAAGGTTACCGCAAGGTATATCTCATGCTTCGGCAACTCAACTGAATCTTTCTACTATTATCCGTAGTGAGATTAGCCTCTAAGGTTTCACTTGGGATGATTTTCCGGCGAATTAAATCCCGACTAAACTTGCCTCATTTCATTCCTGCGAAACATCCTTATCTCAGGGATGAGAAGAACAAGAACTAGTATGGAGGTAAGAGCATCTGCAAATGGAAATGCCAGCCATACGCCGTCAAGTTGCCAGTAGTTTGGCAATATGAACACCAAAGGAAGCAAGAACAGAAGCGGCCTAGCAATTGCCGTAACGAATGCCTGAGGAGCTTTACCAATCGCTTGGAATACCGTAGAGCCGACGATGATGAAGCCTATCAAATACACTGCAAAGAACATATGCCTGGCAGCGTGAGCGGCTAAAACAATAAGTTCACTAGCAGTAGTAAAAACACGAATAAACAACCCCGGAGCGAAATAGAGAGCGAAGAATGCAATGATGCTATAGCTTGTTGCGGCAATAACAGCTATCTTGATGACTTTTAACGCTCTGTCATAGCGCCTTGCCCCGTAATTGAAACCCAGAATAGGCTGCATACCCTGGCCGATGACTATACCTGGCATCAAGGCAAACATCATTATGCGCTGAATAAGTCCATAGCTAGAGATAGCTAAATCGCCGCCGAAAGTGACCAGCGTTCTATTAACAAAAACTACTGCTAAACTCTGTGCTGCTGTCCTGGCAAATGAGGAAATGCCTATGGCAAGGATGGATTTCAGTATATCCCATTTAATAATCATGTTCTGCAAATGGACTATCAGGAAACTCTTACCGGATAAGTAATAACGCAGAAAGTACAGGCTGGTAAGTAGCTGAGCTATCACGGTCGCCAGTGCCGCTCCTTTCACCCCCATACCAAGCGGTATGATGAATATCGCATCAAGTACTATGTTCAAACCGGCACCCATAATCATTCCAATCATAGGAACACGGGCATTTCCCGTAGCTCTTATTAGAAAGTTTTGTGACATGGCAAAGGTTCGAAAAAACACACCGGTAAGAATAATTGTCATGTAGTCCCGGGCGTAAGGGAGAACACTCTCCGATGAACCCATGAGCCTGAGCCATAAGTCGGAATTCGATAAACCAGCTATCATTAGTACAACAGAGATTATAAGGTTAAAGGTTAGAGCGTTCCCCAGGGCATGTTCTGCTCTGGGGGTATTACCGGCTCCAATTAATCTAGAGATCAGCGATGCGCCACCCATCCCCGTCATCTGCCCAATCCCCATTGTCAGCATTTGAATGGGGAAAACTATAGAAAGCCCGGCAATACCGAGGGGACCAACGTAGTGTCCGATAAAAATTGTATCAACCACGTTGTAGAGAGTCATGACAAACATGCCCATAAATGCTGGGAGGGATAGTTTCAACAGCAACTGACCGATTCGGTCATCGTCGAGTACGTTTTCTTCCCTATTATTCATAGAGCTAGACCTCACGACTGTGAAGTTTATTTGAGTTCCAGGTGGTGTACCCTAGTGCAATTTTGACAATATATCCTGGAGCTTTCTCAATGTATTCGCTAAATCCTCAAGCTCTTCATCTGTGAGGCGAGACATAGTCTCCATAGCAGTACCCACTAATCTGTTTTTGTGTTCTTCTAGAAAGGCTCTCCCTTGACCAGTGAGAGTGATATTGATAGTTCGTCTGTCGGCTATGTCCGTCTTCCGTTCAACCATGTTCAAGTCCGCCAGCTTATCTATCAGATGGGTCATCTGCGCCTTAGCTACGTGTAACTTCTCTCCAATTTCGGCAACGTGAAGAGTTCCGGTTTCCTTAAGCAGCGACATAATTTCGAAGTGAAGTGGGCTAATATACACATCAGTACTGGCGAGGGTTGCCTTAGCCAGCTTTCTGCGTATCTCTCTGAAGATAAGCGGTGGGATAGACAGTAAGTCTATGGCAACCTTTTCCAGAATGTCTTCGCGCACTGTTAAATTCATCCTAATAGAGCAGCCAAAAAGTAGTATATATTATATAAAGTTAACAATATATACTAATATTACCAGATTGTCAAAACTGTACGGGGCAAAATTTACGTGACCTTTTAATAATTGCACAAAAGGCTATCTTGTTGGATGACTTTCTACTATGTTATTGCATTCAAATAAATATCGGGGGGTTTGTCTTCATGCAAGAATAATCTAACCATAATGCTCAGCATTGGTCTAATAAATAATAATAGTGACACTAAAAATATTGGGTATGTTCGACTCCCTCTGGTATAATTATTTCTTCGAATAAGGACACGTATTGAAAGACTATCTGCTTAACTTTGCTATTTAGGTTGAAGAAAGCTTGGAATTAAGAAGGTGAATAGAGCCAAGCAAAAGACTTATCCTGGAGGTAAAACGTGAAGAGAGTGCTATTAGTGATACCGTTACTTCTTACCATTATTCTATTAGTGGTTTTTTCTGCACTAGATACTCCGACATCAGCCCCGGAACTGCAGCATAAACTCGACCTTCTGGTGGAGCAACTTGAACAACAGCGCCAGACGCACCATATACCGGGTATGGCCATCGCGGTGGTCAAGGATGACGAAGTGATTCTCACTCATGGCTTCGGGATTGCCAGTGTCGAGGAGGAAACGCCGGTGACGCCCGAGACCATCTTCGCTATCGGTTCGGCTACCAAAGCGTTCACGTCTACCCTTGTCGGCATGCTTGTCGATGAAGGTAAAATGGACTGGGACGACCCGGTAACCGAATACCTGTCCTATTTTCAGATGAATGTCGAAAGTAATAATAAAAGCGCCGAGATTACACTGCGAGATGTACTTTCACATCGTACCGGCTTTACGCGCATGGGCTTGCTCATTGCCAGCGGTCAAATCCCCCGTGAAGAAGTGCTGCTTGATGCTACCAGAGCCGAACCATACGTGCCCTTCAGAGAGAAATGGTATTACAGCAATGTGATGTATATGTCCGCGGGCGTAGCAGCTGGTAAAGCAGATGGGACGGACTGGGATACACTGGTTACAGAACGTATCTTTGAGCCACTGGGTATGAACAGTACGACAACATCCGTAACCCAAGCTGAAGAGGATTCTCGACTGGCATCAGGCTACCTGTGGGATGAGGATTTACAGGCCTACGAATATAAACCCATGCGTAATGTGGATAACATCGGCCCGTCAGGGTCCATCAATTCCAATGTGATTGACATGGCGCAATGGCTGCGTCTACAACTTGACCGTGGTGAATACGAAGGCCGTCGCCTCATCAGCGAGGAAAACCTCAGTGAAACGTGGACAACTCAGATTGATATGACCGAGAACGTAGGCTACGGAATGGGTTGGATGATATGGGAATGGGAAGGTCAGCCGGTCATTGAACACGGTGGTAATGTAGATGGCTTCTCGGCACAGGTAGCTATGCTGCCAGAGTCCAACCTCGGCTTCGTACTACTCACCAACGCTTCGGCAAGCCCTCTACCACCCCAGGCCATCAATATGGTCTGGAACACGCTGCTTTCAGAGGAAGCAACAGATACCAGCACTACTGAAGATTATGAACCGTATGTTGGCAAATATATCGCCAACTTCGGCCAGTTTGAGGATGAGATATTCACAGTGCTGGTGCAGAACGATCGACTTGCTATCGATGTGCCGGGTCAACAGGTTTTCGAGCTAAAGGAACCTGACGAAGAAGGCAAATGGTACTTTGTGATCAGCAATGAAATCGCTGTATCTTTTGAAAGCGACGAAAACGATAATGTCATCGGTATGAAGATGTACCAGGCAGGTATGACCTTCGATTTACCCAGAGAAGGTGTCGAGATTGCACCGGAGATTCCTCTGGACGAATTACAGAAGTATCTCGGCAGCTATCGTTTCGAGGAACTACAAGTGACTGTAGAGGTCCTGATACAGAACAACAGACTTGCCATTGATGTGCCCGGGCAGATGGTATTCGAGCTGTATCCTCCCGATGAGAATGACAAGTGGGTCTTTCGTGTCACACCGGATATAAGCGTGAGTTTCAACGAAACACCCACTGGGCAGGTAGATTCGTTGATCATGTACGAGGATGGTGAAGAGTTTATCCTGCCCCAGATTGAAAGTAAGAGCCTGCCGACAGTTACCGAAATCATGGCTCTGCGCGATGCCGAAGGCAACGGGGCCGCCCTGGAAGCTATGGGCAACTATAGGATTGACAGCACTATTTATAGCGTTCAGTCGGGGGTTAGGGGTACAGTCTCCACCTATGTCGCCGGTCCCGATAAATATCGTGCCGATGCGGACTATGGCAAGTACGGCTATAGCCATACGGTGCTCAATGGTGACCGTGCCTGGGTTGAATCAAGCTTCGGGCCGTTTAAGGAACTACGCGGCCAGTTACTGGAGCAGGCAAAGAGGGGACATCCTTATGTAATGACCGGTGATTGGCGTGACTACTTTGACTCAATAAAAGTGCTTCGAGCTGATATTCTTGATGATAAAGAAGTCTATGTAGTGGAGTTGAAAGCCGGTGACTTGCCGGCGATGACTGTATTTGTTGATGCCGTAACGGGTGACGTGCTCCTTTCTGAAATAATCTCAATCCAGGAGGGGGGTATCGGTATCCCGGTAACTATCCGGTCCGAAGACTTCCGTGAGGTGCATGGCATTCGTGTTCCTTCCCGCTCAATCTCAAGTAATGAGCATTCAGGCCGGACTATTGTTGAGGACGAAACAATCGAGACCAACATACAGCTAGACGACGACTTCTTTATACTAACACCCCCTGAAGAATGATATGCTGTTTAGTTAGTCGTTAATAAGAAGGGAAGCACCTCCAATACAGTTGATAAGCAGCCTGGTATACAGAGATTGACATGGCAGCGATGCGAAGATCCAAGCGACCAGGCAACATTTCACGAAGTTATAAAGGACATTGACGATGGAATCAAGAGAATTGAGAACCACTCGGATTTGCAAACTCGAACGCGCCTGATGGAAGAAGGAGAGAAGGTCAAGAAAGCAATAGCAAAATCTAGCGCGTCACCTGCCTCATATTTGTTTATTATTGAAAAAAATGACCTGTTTTCATTGGTTGGAGTGAAGCTTTCTCCCAGAGCATTACGCCACATTGTTACCTGATATTTTCGCTTACTTGGAAAAGCAGCCGCGAGCTACCTCTGCGGCTCGATAATCACTTTTAGGGAGTCTTGAGCCCGGGCGACAAGCTGGAATCCCAGGCCAGTTTCCGCCAGTCCCAGCCGGTGGGTAATCATCTCCCGCACACGTATCTTGCCAGCCTGTATCAGTTCCAGTGCTGCGGCATAATCGGCAGGGCTGCCGCCATAGGAGCTGGTAAGCGTTATCTCATTGCGCCAGAACAGGTCGTTCACCGATATGGGAACACTGACGCCCTGCTCCGTGGGGGCAAAGAAAAGAACGGTGCCTCCCCGCTCCACCGATTCCAATGCCTGGCTTATAGCTGATGTCGCCCCACTGCATACCACGACAAGGTCAGCGAGACGACCATCGGCTGCCCGCCGTAGATAGTCTGGAGTATACTCTTTAGCCTGAATGGCAACATCAGCTCCGAATTTTTGCGCTGCCTCCAGGCGATAATCAACAATATCCGTCGCCATAATGTAGCTGGCACCTGAAGTCCGGGCCAGTTGTATATGGAGCAACCCGGCGACGCCGCTACCGATAACGAGCACACTCTGCCCTGGCTGTAGATGAGCTAATCTTTGCCCACGCATGACACAAGCCAGCGGCTCAACAAAGGTCGCCTCCTCAAAAGATACTTCGTCAGGTAAGGGAAATATGCCCTGGTCGACATTGATGCTCGGCAGCCGGACATATTCAGCAAAGCCACCGGGGTCGAAGTTCGTCTGGCGCAAGGTATCGCAAACGGTGTGGTGGCCACTGAGACAATAATGGCACTTGTTGCAGGGAACATGATGAGCGGCACAAATCCGGTCACCTTCTTTATAAAGTTTCACCCCCTCCCCGACAGCAGCAATCACGCCGGCGACTTCATGTCCTAAGACTAAAGGTGCTTTGTGCAAGCGATACCATTCCAGCAAATCGGTGCCACAGATGCCGCTGGCCTCCACCCGCATCAGTACCTCGCCGGGGCCAATCTGCGGCGTGACCATTTCCTCCAGCCGTATATCTTGATTACTGTAATACATAGCTACGCGCATGGTAGTTTCCTTTCAGCAGACCATAAGGCGGGGATAAACCCCGCTACTATATCTATGCACATATCACCCCTACCCTCCACCGAGATTGCTTCGTCGCCTTCGGTGCCTCGCAAAGACAGAAGGGGTGCCATTGCGAGCCCTTCCTTTTTTAAATTTGTCATAGCGTGCCTGCGCTTTACGAGATGCGAAGCCCCTGTCAGGCGATGTGGCGACTTCGCATGTACCGAACCCGCGAACCACTTACTCGCTATGCTTTTTGTTCGTCAACGGCTCATGTTTGGGGTTTAGGCCAGCGCCATGCGAACCAGGCGATTAGTCCTGTAACCACAACTGTTGAACCAATAAGCAGTATCAGGTAAGCAGATGGCTGCGCCAGATGCTCGGTTAAATGAACGATGTTAAGAATTGTAAAGACTATGCCCACAACGAAGTTTGCCCAGCGGTTTGCCGAGTCCTTCAAGGTCAGGGATAGGACAGCCATCACCAGTGGTACCCACCAGAATAGAGCCATAAACAGAAGCATCCCTGCGCTCAACTGCATCCCCTCTACTTCTGCTACGGCGCCTGGCTCCATAAAGGACAACACAGCGTGGGCTGACATAGCCACCGCCATGAAAATCCACAGCACCGCAATTCTTGTCTTCCATCTCAAGATTTCCATAATTTAT
>Ga0315539_1000767_pt1 | contig 23935 bp, 18 predicted proteins | sample SalMarSW160150MG_FD_203097 | JGI IMG/M metagenome (GOLD analysis project Ga0315539, IMG submission 203097) | Salt marsh sediment microbial communities from the Plum Island Ecosystem LTER, Massachusetts, United States - Salt Marsh Sediment SW1601-150 ... | reverse complement strand
GAATGGTTAACCGGTTTCAGCGGGTCAGCTGGAACGGTTGTAGTAACTTCCCGTTTTGCGGGATTGTGGACCGATTCAAGGTATTTTATTCAGGCAGATGAACAATTGAAAGGAACTGGTTTTCAATTGATGAAATTGACCATTCCCCATACTCCTGAATTCATTAATTGGCTGTGTACCAGCCTCACGGCAGGTAGCAGGGTAGGGTATGACGGTAAGGTAGTTCCCATTGGATTGCATCGAAAAATTTGCTCCATGCTTGAACCGAAAGGGATCGATGTACATATTCATACCGATCTTATCAGCCCATTGTGGAAAGATCGTCCTCCCCTGCCGGATACGAAAATAGTTGAACATGAAGTGAGATTTGCCGGTTGTACAAGAGAAAAAAAGATCGATAATATCCGGAAGAAGCTGGTTGAAACCGGATCAGATTATCACCTGCTCGCAGCATTGGATGACATTGCCTGGACCTTTAATCTCAGAGCGGGTGATGTTCGCTATAGCCCGTTGTTTATAAGTTATGCAATCATTGGCATGAACGATGCATACCTTTTTGTTCACCGGGAAAAACTTCCCGATGGCATTTACCGGCAACTGACCGGGCAGGGAATTTCCGTTCTACCTTATCTGAAAATAAACGATATCCTTCAGAAGATACCGGATGGGGCAGCGATCTATCTCAGCCCGGGAACGGTAAATTGCTGGATCTATCGTTCCATTCCCGATCGGGTCAGCATCCAGGAGGGAATTAGCATTCCTGCCCGTTTGAAAGCAGTGAAAAATCAAACCGAAATCGGTCACATCAGAAAGGTTATGATTAAGGATGGTGTAGTCCTGACCCGGTTTTTCATATGGCTCGAAAACACCATAGGAAAAGAGAAAATAACAGAGATGTCTGCCAGCCGGAAACTTGCCGCATTCAGGGCTGAACAGGAATATTACCGGGGCGATAGTTTCGCCACAATTGCTGCATACGGACCACATGGAGCAAGTCCCCATTATGAGCCTACTCCGGAAAGTGATGTTGAACTGAAACCGGAAGGCCTATTTTTACTCGATTCGGGAGGGCAATACCTGGATGGAACAACCGATGTGACCAGGACAATAGCCCTGAGCAAACCCTCAGCACAACAAAAGAGGGATTTTACGCTGGCCCTGAAAGGGACCATCAACCTGGCAATGGCTCGGTTTCCGGAGGGAACCAAAGGATACCAGATCGAGGTCCTGGCACGAAAAGCCCTTTGGGAAAACGGATTGAACTACGGTCATGGCACAGGACATGGAGTCGGTTTCTTTCTCAATGTACATGAAGGCCCGCAAACCATCGGAACAGCTGCATCCGGTAACATGAGTGTGAATCTTGAGCCGGGAATGCTAACTTCGGATGAACCGGCTATTTACAGGGAAGGTGAATATGGAATCAGGACGGAAAACCTGATGCTCTGCATCCCGGGTACAAAGAGTGCATACGGACAATTCCTCGAATTTGAAACCGTTACACTCTGTTTCATCGACAGATCACTGATCGAAAAGTCATTGCTGGTGGAAGAGGAGGTCTGGTGGATCAACGATTACCACAAACGGGTTTATGACCAGTTATCTCCCGAACTCAGTGAGGAAGAGAAAAAATGGTTAAACGAAAAAACAAAACCGATATAGCTAAAACAAACCCTGACCATGAAAAGACAATTACCTGTTAAACACCGGAGCCTTATTTCCTGCTCAATGGTGTGTCTTATACTGTTTGTATCCTGCGAGAGCCGGATCCTTTCATTGCAGGAGAGACTGGATACCCTTCCGGATGCTGAAGTGACAGAGATCGAGGGTGATTCAATGTTTGTTTCATCCTATGAAATACTCCTGCAACAACCGCTGGATCATCAAGACCCGCAGAGTGCCACATTCCCTCAAAAGATATATATCTCCCATGTTGATTCCACATTGCCGGTTGTGCTGGTGACAGAGGGGTATAATGCGAGAGGAAACCAGCCAACGGAAATCACCTGGTTGTTGAATTGCAACCAGATTGTTGTGGAACACCGTTATTTTGGTGAATCCGTTCCCGATTCAATCGACTGGCAATTTTTGACCATTGAACAGGCAGCCAATGATCACCACCGGATCATCACCCTCTTTAAACGGGTATATCCCGGGGAATGGATCACAACCGGTATCAGTAAAGGGGGACAGACCGTCATGTACCACAGTTATTTTTTCCCTGAAGATGTTGATGTGCGGATTCCCTATGTTGCACCCTTGAATTTTTCGGAAGAGGATCCACGGATCTATGAGTTTCTGGAAACCGTTGGAACAGAAGGTTGCCGCCAGAAAATTCATGATTTTCAGGAAATGATTCTCAAAGAACGGGATATCTTTTTCCCGATGTTCCGGGATTACTGTTCAAGCAACGGACTAACCTTTACACGCATTTCAGAGGAAGAAGCATTCGAATATTCCGTTCTTGAGTACTCCTTCTCGTTCTGGCAATGGGGATGGGAGTGTGATGGCATTCCTGGTAGCGACAGCCCGGATTCCGTTATGTTCCTTCACTTTTCAAAGGTGGGTGGATTTGATTATTTTTCAGATAATGGAATTGAAACCTATGAACCCTTTTTCTACCAGGCCCTGACAGAAATCGGGTATTACGGGTATGATTTTACTGAATTTGATGGATTACTCCAATCGGTAACGAATTCCACCTTTACGTTTTCTGCTCCTCAGAATGTAGAACTTATCTATAATTACGACCTGATGCAGGAGGTCGACCAATACATCCGGCATAGTGCATACAATTTCATTTTTATTTATGGGGAAACCGATACCTGGTCTGCCACTGCAGCTGAACTGACTGGAAGTACCAACTCGATCAAAATTGTTAAACCGGGAGGGTCTCACCGGACCCGGATCAGAAACCTGCCCGGTGAGCAGCAAGAAACTGTCATATCCACACTGGAACACTGGCTTGAAATAGAGATCGACCGGTCGCGGATCTGAACGGGTGGTGGTAAATGGAACTGATTTGCAGAATGCAAAGTTGTGGGCTAAAGCCCGCTTTTTACTGAGCGCTATACCCCCGGGATAACTGAAGGATTTCCAGAATAATAGCTGACTTACCCCGGCATTCCCCCATTGGGGTCCCGGGGATGCCGGGGGTACGAGGAATTTAAAAAACCGGGCTTTAGCCCATCATTTTAACATAAAACATAAACCCGACAATGAAAAACACATTCTGTATTCTATTATCAATTCTTCTTTTTCTTTTTTCATGCACAGGTGAGAATCCAAAACCGGTTAATCCGAATGCAACAAAGGAAGCCAGAAAACTGCTTGATTTTTTATATGAAATTCAAGGGACTTACACGCTATCCGGGCAACATAATTTTAATGCTACCGGATCAAAATACAGTGAGATCATAAAGGAGATGACCGGGAAATATCCAATTGTATGGGGATCTGATTTTAGTTTCTGCTATGAGGGCGATGAACCGTTCAGGTATCAACACTGTGGTCCGCTGAATTTATCAGACCCGGGGAGCATCACTTCTGATGAGGATAGGAAATCTCATGAAAAAATTTTTACCAACCTGAAACCTCCTGAAGCGCGACAGAACATGGTGGAGCATGCCATTGAAAAACACAAAGAGGGTTTTATCATTACGCTCATGTGGCATGCATGCCCTCCAGGCTCAGGTGATTGTTGCAATGGCGATGAGATTTGGACCATGGAAAACCGCCCGTCGCAGGAAGAGTGGGATGAGCTTACAACAGAAGGGACACCGTTAAACACAGCATGGAAACAGCAGGCCGATACCATTGCCTTTTATTTAAAGCAACTTAAAGATGCCAACGTGCCTGTCCTGTGGCGTCCATATCATGAAATGAATGGTGTATGGTTCTGGTGGTGCAATAAGAAAGGGGAAAACGGATTTAAAAAACTCTGGGTTATGATGTATGATTATTATGTTCATCATCATAAACTGGATAACCTGATCTGGGTGTGGAATACCAATGCACCCAGAAACACCCCCGGCGATGAAGCATTCGCCTATGAAGAATTCTGGCCCGGATTGGAATACGTTGATGTTTTAGCTGCCGATGTATACCGGGGTGATTGGAAGCAGTCCCATCATGACGATCTGCTTGAGCTTGCTAATGGTAAACCCATAGCGCTGGGAGAATGTGCTCCTCCACCAACCCCTGAATTATTGACAACTCAAAACTATTGGACGTGGTTTATGCCCTGGGGTAACCTGGTATTATGGGGCAACGGGCCTGATATAATCAAGGAATTGATTGATGATGAAAAAGTCCTGACAAAAGAGGATGTGGTTATCGATAGAAATGGCAATTACCGGATTAACCTAAAATAGAACATAAAACAGATTGATAATCATTCATAGAATAAAACGATTTGAAAATGAAACAGATTCTGTTAATTACTATTTCCCTGCTGGTTCTTTCTGCATGTACCCCTTCATTAAATGAAGAAAATCAGAGAATCATTGACGAGATGGATAAGTCGCTGAGATTTGAGCTGTTAGATGCCTGGTATCCGGTTACCATCGATTCTGTATACGGAGGATTCCTGAGCGATTTTACCTATGATTGGCAGCCGGACGGCCCTCAGAATAAGATGATCGTTACCCAAACCAGGCAGGTGTGGACAGCTTCAAAAGCCGCTGTTTTTCTTGATGAAGATCGTTACCGGGAAATAGCCGAACATGGATATCGTTTTTTGAGGGAAGAAATGTGGGATAGCACCAATGGTGGCTTTTTTACGCTGCGTAACCGTGAGGGGGAAGCTTTACCAACAACCTTTGGGGATAATAAAAGTGTCTACGGTAATGCATTTGCCATCTATGCCCTGACCGCGTATTATGCAATGTCCGGCGATTCCTCTGCTCTCCAACTTGCCAGTGAAACATTCTTGTGGCTTGATAAGCATAGCCATGATCCTCAGTACAAAGGATATTTCAGCCGTATCATGGAGGGTGATTCCACCTTGGTCGAAGGTAGTTCGATAATGAATGCGCGTGATTTCGGAAGAAATGGCTGGAAAGATCAGAATTCCTCCATTCATTTACTGGAAGCCTTCACCGAGTTATATCAGGTCTGGCCGGATAGCCTACTGCATCATCGCCTTCTTGAAATGCTTCAACTAATAAGAGATACCATCACTACCGATAAGGGATACCTGACATTGTTTTTGGAGAGGGATTGGACTCCTGTCTCTTTTCGTGATTCGTCGGATGCAGTGCGGCAGGCCAACTATTTCATGGACCATGTTTCTTTTGGCCATGATATTGAAACAGCTTACCTGATGTTGGAAGCTTCCCATGTTCTGGGACTGGATCCTGATACAAAAACAGTAACAATCGCAAAAAAAATGGTTGATCATGCCCTTGCCAGAGGGTGGGATGATGAAAACGGCGGATTCTATTATCAGGGATATTATTTTAATGACTCGGACTCTATCTCTATCATCAGCGAAGTGAAAACGTGGTGGGTGCAAGCAGAAGGATTAAACTCTTTACTCCTGATGTCAGAATTGTTTCCTGAACAGGAAGAGTATTATCAGGCTTTCAGAAAACAATGGGAGTATATAAACAGGTATCTTATCGATCATGAACACGGAGGCTGGTATGAAGAGGGTTTGGATAAGAGTCCGGAACAGACAGACGCCCCAAAAGGGAAAGACTGGAAAGTCAACTATCATACCATGCGGGCGCTGATGAATTGCATAAACATGCTGAAATCATAAGTGATATATGGTAGATGGTGGGCTAAAGCCCATAAACGAAAGCCAGCTCCGCGATCATTTATAATCCTCCCTGGGGGGGCAAAAAATATCCAGAACCCTGCAATCGGTAAGGGCCCTGCCGGAATGAACCGCATTGGATGGAATGGTCATGACCATCCCTTTTTCCAGTGTTCTGCTTTCATCATTCATGGTCATTGACAGTTTCCCCTCCTGTACAATGGTGACCTGCTCATGCGGGTGCGCGTGCACCGGCAGTTCACTCCCCTCACGAATCTCCCATAGAGCTACGGTCATCTTTTTCATGTGAATGAATTTCCCGGTAAAACCCGGCAGGATTTCCCTTGCTTCTAACCTGTCAATTTCGTGTATTGCCATTTCTTATGGTCTCCTGGTTTGTGAAGTGATACGATGACTTATGCCGCTGTTGAACGGTCAACGCACCACTAATATTTGGTTTAAAGTTGCTCTGTATAAAACTGTTACTTCCCAACCGGACAAACCGATACGCATATTCCACACAACCGTTTATTTTTCCCGATCATTTTATGCCCAAGTTTTCTGCACATGGCTCTGCATTTGAACGCGTCAAAAAATTCATCCCTGTCAAGTTTCGTATTCCATTCCTGACCGGTTGCTGCACCTGCTGGACATTTTTCTACACAAAGGTTGCACTCTCCGCATTCACTATGCAAAAATGGCGCTTGAGAGCTTTCCAGGGGAGTATTCGTCAGGATGGTAGCCAACCTGACACGCGGCCCGTATTCGATTGAAATAAATAAGGCTGTTTTTCCAATGTCCATTCCGGTTAAAAAACAGGAATAACTTCCGGTTTATCAGGTATCCGAAATCATCCTGTCGAAATCTTCGACGGGTATGGCCTCGGATGTTGTGAAGGCAATTCCCGTCAATTTGCTGACAGCCACGGAGGCCTTCATCACCTGTACCGTGCCGGGAAATGTGGCAATGATGACCAGGTCCCAATCCCCCAGCAATGCATGAATGGATTTAATCTCCCCGCCATACTTCTCGAATAGTTTGTTGGCTTTGGCAGTTCGGTCTGCGCTCATTCCCTTCGTCGCATCGGACGAGTATTTCCCGAATAAAAAATAGGTTGCCATGTGTTTTCCTCCTTTACTATTGTTTTTTTTGGTATGATAACATCACCTGCAATCAATGATCATTAAACAGGCTTGAGAACAACTAAATTTACGACATAAAACCGCAAAAGTCAAGTACCCGGAAAAGCGGGGACAATAAGAACAGAAACTGCTTCCGATCTGTTTCCGGCCTGGCCCCTGCCCGATTGAAGTTTTTTTTGAAGAGAAAATGAAAGTGAATGCACGGATGATTTTCCGGATAAGTATCGATCTGCAATCATCAATGTAGCCAACCAGTGCTCCGTGAAAAAACACCTGCTCGACCCCCCGGAGTTCGATATCAGGGCAGGTAATGCAAATCCTCTGGGATTTGAATGAAGCGGTTGTAAAGGATGTTGTTGATCATTTCCTTTGCCCAGATATGATTTGGATCGAGTTGCAGGGCTTTTTCAAACAGGGCTGATGCTTTTGCATTACTTCCTTGCCCCAGATAACCCAATCCCTGTATGAAATACGCGGAAGCCTGCCTCCTGTTTGCTTCCATGTCCTCACCGAACTTAGCGAAAAAATCAATCTCATTTGTCTGTGAAAGCGACTCCGTCCCCAACATGATAAGTTGTTCGTATATCCGGTCCGCACGTTCAGCATCGCTGAGTTTCTCACAGGCGAGTCCCGCATAGTATATGTATTCATTGTTCATCCGCTGGTCAGAGGCAGCTTTCTGATAATGCATTTTAGCTTTTTCCGGTTGATTGGTCAGGTCATAACCCAGTCCCGTATAATATTCGATCTGGGCATTTCGAATGTAATTTTCTGCACGGCCCAGCTGATGGTTGTCGGGATACTCATCTGTCATGAGAAAATCATCCAGAGCTTCCTTGTAATTACCCATTCTCATCCTTTGCAATCCTCTCAGCAGGTGGGCATTTACATGGATCTCATGAAGGTCCCGTGAGCCCTCCTGGCTATGGAAAAAATAATCTGTCAGGTAACGAATGGCTCTGTTGTATTCTTCCGCATGGACCAGTACCTTTATTTCACGTATCAGCGCATCTTCCCGTTTCATCAGGTATTGATGGTTCTCAGTCAGTAGTTTCAGCCTTTTCTCAATTGGAGTACCCTGTTTTTCATATAACAGGTCAAGTTCATAATAATACCGGGATTCCTGCCTGTTATGCTGAATGGCAGATTCATAGGCTTCAATGGCTTTTCCCGGATCATCCAGGTAATTGGAATAGCCCCATCCGAGATTCCGGTAAGCTATGGAAAGGTCTTTCTCCAGTCTTACTGCCTCTTGCCAGTCTTTCATCGCTTTTTCAGGTTGTTTATCAAAAAGCAGGTTCCCGCGGTAGTAATGGGCACGGGAATCATCCGGTGCATATTCCAGGGCAGTCTGATAAACCGGCAATGATTCCAGGCGATAGGGGAAACAATAATCCGTAGGTAAAGACCGTGCTTTTCGGAAACTCTCCCGGGCCAATGTTTCATTTCCTTTCAGATGGTACAGGTATCCCAGGTAATAATAGATGGTGGGGTAGTTTTGAACTCTTTCTGAGCCGGATTTACCAGCAAGCGTTAACAGGGCAATCGATTCATCATAGAGCCCTGAGTTCAGGTACTCCACTGCCAGTTCAAGGTACGATTCCGGATTATTACCCATCCTTTGGGCCGGCAGTTCCGGCCGGTAGTTCTTTGGATCCGGTTCGGTTATGTCGTTTTGAAGAAGGTACCTTTCATTCATCCCCATGAAATTGAGCGGATCGAAGGCAAGGACACGGGCTACTATCTCTTCCGCTTTCTCTTTCTTACCGGTTTTCCGGAGAATGGCACATTTCAGGTTCAGTGCACTGATATTTTGTGAATTGGTAATCAGGCAGTTATCCAATAGTTGAAGTGCTTGCTGAAAGTCGTTTCTAACAGAGGATATTTGGGCAAGGTGATAATACCCTGCAGAGCGGTAAGGATAATCCCACACAGCACGGTAGAGGGTATCCATGGCATCCTCATATTTTCCCTGTTTCTGGAGAAGCAATCCCAGGTAATACAGGGGTTCACAATCTCTTGGATGGGTATAATCTTTTGTTGACCGTTGAATGGCTTTGCGAAAATACCCTGCGGCAATCTCATAGTATCCTCGTTCTTTATAGTGGAGTCCCATCTGGTTATTGCAGCGGATATCTCCGGGGTCCCTTGATAATGCTTCACGAAAATAATCGGTTGGATCCATTCGTGCATTATGAAACTGTTTAATTCTTAATCCAGTCAGGTAGAGCTCCTCTATGGTTTCGATCTCTTCAGGCTGCAGGGGAGGTTTCACTGCTTCAGGAAGTTCAGTTACCTTCTCCAAACGTATCGGCTGATAACGGATCAATTCGTTGTTTTGGCTATCCAGCAATATCAGGCTCAGATCCTCATCATCAATGGGGTCATTCAGATGAATTTCACGCGAGTATGGTTCAGAAGGATCAATGGTGATCTCTTCTTCAAAGAGGAGTTCTGAATCATGCATTACTTTTATTTTCGCACCCCTGTATCTTTCAGTTGTATTTGCCGCGATGAAGATGGTATCTCCGGGTTTTACTTCAAGGTTCAGGAGACCGTTCAGGTTGGCAGTTTTCGCTCCTGAAGTTTCCCGGATCGGATACCAGTACTGTTTGAATTGTTTGATTTCGTAAGGTTTAATCCAGCTGTAATCGGGTTGGTTATCAGAATATGCTCCTGTCATCAGTTCGGCATAGGGAGTGTCATTATCTGTCAGCACCCTGGTGTCCCACATGGCACCCCTCGGTCCCGGCCCCCATTCCCATAATTTTGCTCCGGTTACGATGTGTGGATTGCCAACGTGCATTGTACCGGCGTTTTTACCATGATCATAACCGGCAAGAAATCCCTCCTTTAGATCGTGTGCAAAAAAAGAAACCGGCTCGGGGTGATTCTTCCACCAGCTTGCATCGATACCGCTGGAATAGTATTCCCTGTTTACGTATGATTCACGGGTAACGGGCCAGTGACAGAAACTGTTCTTTGCATGATAGGTGGCAATTTGAGTGCTGGGAGGAAAAATGATCTGGTAATTGTCGTTGGCGTGTGTGGCTACGTTTGCCCAGTACAACATGGAATGAATATTCTCAGTCAGGTTCATCAGGGTTCCGCTAACTTCGATATAGGATTTATCAGGATATAGCGTGATGCCTATGATCCATCTCATCCGGTGCCTGGGTTCCGTTTCACCAATGCATATGGTGCTGCTGCCATTTTCATTCTGCACCAGGGTATAGTCAACCGGTAAAAAGGTGGAAGCCCTGTGGTGATGAAAGACACAAAATTCGATTCCACCGGATATCCATGCTCCGAGCATGCCGATAATAGCTGGTTTGATAACACGTTGATGGTAAAACACCTCATACCCATTCGTTTTATCCGTGGCATAGAAAAGCTTTCCACCGATCTCCGGCAGGACACATAATTTAATGTACTTGTTTTCAAGATAGAGCGCTTTATAAACAACATCTTCTTTATCATTCGAAAGGTTATCCTGCAATGGGTAAGGATAGATTACCCTGCTGGCTCCCTGGTAGGATTGATTGCGGAAAAACATCGGATTGACATCCGGCGGGTGGATCAGGTAGGTTGGCAGTGTAAGGGTATCTTCCCATATGTTAACTACTCCATCAAACTGTCCCTTTGCAGACAAATTCAGAAACAGGCAGACACTGAACAGGATATATACCCTGATTTGAACTGGAAACCGTCTGTCGGAAAGAAAAGTAGCCATCACTTGTTTATTTAATCCGGTGGTATGAGGTCATTCAACGATCAAACCTTCCCGACTGAACGTTATTCGGACGGGAATGATCTTTATCCGAAAGATACGTACAACGTTAAAGATAATACCCATAAACCGGAAGAAAAAAATGGCAGGCGCATTAATTTTATCTACTTTTATGAAGCAAAGTTATTATCATGACCGACAAACAATGGCAAACACTGGTTAATGTGATAAACGGGGAAATTTTTGATCCCCTTCCTGTCGGTCTAATCATTGATTCTCCCTGGTTACCCAACTGGTATGGCATTCCAATTCTTGATTACTTTTCCAATGATGATCTGTGGTTCCGGGCAAATATAAAAGCGATTGAAACGTTTCCTGAAGTGATGTTCTTCCCCGGATTCTGGTCTGAATTTGGCATGTGCAGCGAACCGTCTGCTTTTGGTGCCAGGTGTTCCTTTCCGCAAAACGAATTCCCTCATCCTCATAAATGTATTCATTCAGTGGAGGAGATAAGCAGGATTGCTAAACCGGATCCACAAATGGACGGTCTGGGCCCACTTATCCTTAACCGGTTAAAGATCAACAGGAAAAGAATTGAAGATGCAGGTCACAAAATACGCTTTTCCGTCTCAAGGGGACCGTTAAACATTGCATCCTTTTTGATGGGAACCACGGAATTCCTGACAGCCCTGTTGACACATCCCGAAGAGATACATGCAATGATCCGGATCATTACTGATTATTTGATCGAATGGCATGAATTACAAAAAAGCAGCTTCAGTGACATTGATGGAATGTTGGTACTGGATGACATCATCGGTTTTATCAATGAGGAGCAGTTCAGGGAATTCGGCCTTCCTTACTTTTTGGAGATTTTTAACAGGAATGTCACCATAAAATTTTTGCATAATGATGCAAATTGTATGGAATCCATCCGGTGCCTGCAGGAAATGGGAGTGAACCTGTTTAACATGGGGTACGGAACCGATCTTAATCAACTCAAAGAACTGACTGACAATCAAATCACCATGCTTGGTAATATTCCACCCCGGGATGTCCTTGCAAAAGGAAAACCGGGGGATGTTATGCGTTCGGTTCGGGAATCAATAGAGGGACTGAAAGAGAAGTCACGCGTGATATTATCCTGCGGGGGCGGAATGCCACCGGGTGTTGCAACAAAAAACATAAACGCTTTTATTCAGGCTCTGTTATAATAAACTCAGAGGAGGTCTGCAGATCATGAAAAAGGATCGTTTTGTAATCATTGGAGCGCTGATAATCCAGGTGTTTATTTTTAATACAGGGATTTATGAATAGTGAATAGAATGAGAGGTGTTGGCGTGGTATTTGATATAAAGATTCTAATCGATTGAGGGCGGATATTTTTATGGTACCCGTTTTATTCCTTATTTTTACAACCGGACTCCTGATACTTGAACTAATTTTACATTCATCAACAAACAAGTGGCGAAAATGAAAAAGAGGAAAAAGATTAAAAAGCATGTAATGATGGGCTCAATCCTGACCGGATTATTGTTGGTCCAGTTTACCGTGAATGAAGGGGATTTTGAAAAGGCTCTTTCAGAAAAAATGGAAGCGTATAAAACAAATTATCCGATGGAGATGATCTATATCCATACGGACAGGGATGTTTATTCCCCGGGAGATGAGCTCTCTTTCAAAGCCTATATCAGGGATCTCTATTCATTTAAACCATCGGAGCAGAGTGAGATCTTGAATCTTGCACTGATGAATTATCAGGGAAAGATCGTTTTAAATAACCCGTTTGAGATCAAGGGAAGCCAGGTAGCTGGTAAACTCCTGTTTGCTAATACAATACCCGAAGGGAAATATTTCCTTATCGGTTTTACTGAACTGATGCGTGAATGGAAACCTGAACATGTTTTTATTAAGGAGCTGTTTGTTAAGACCATCTCCTTTCCCGGCACCATCATTCATCTCTCCACTCCCCCCGATACAATGTATAACCCTGGCGATGAGGTAGAAATAGATGTTACTTTGCTTTCCACGGCAGGTAAAACCATTCGAAATTCATTCACCTATGACATCAGAAAAAATGGCGCCTCATTTTTCTCTGGAGAGGGAAAAACAGATAGAACGGGCAAATCAGTAATTCATGCACAACTTCCCGAATTTCAGGATCCTGCATTAATCACACTTGACCTGACTGTAGAACGTTTTAGAACCAGTGAGAAGAGTTCTATCGTTATTCCGACTACCGGGTTACCCTATACTGTTGATTTTTGCCCCGAAGGGGGGAACCTGATCGATGGTGTTGAGACAAAAGTTGGATTTGTTGCAAAGGACTACTTTGGCAACGTAACAGAAATTGAAGGTCAGATCCTTGATCCGGACAATAATGTTCTGACCCGTTTCAAAAGCCAGTTTAACGGAATCGGATATTTTACCTATGTCCCGGATAGAAACAGACCTGCCAAAGTTAAACTCGCAAGTCCCAGGGGTGTCGATGATCCAATTGATCTTCCTGAGGTGTCTTTAAAAGGAGCAATGATCGCTCTTAGAGGAAGATCAGATGATCATCTCTCATTTGATATCGTGAATACGGTTGATGGAAATGACAACCCGTTCCATGTTGTTGCAGAACAGAATGGTGAGATCATCTGGTATGAATCCTATCCGATTGATAAAACGATACAGTTTACCATACCCGTCTCAGATCTTCCGGGAGGGGTGATCCATGTTACGCTCTTTAATTCCCGGGGAGATGCACTGAGTCACAGGGCAGTATTTCTTAAAAAAAGCAATTCAATAGTTCAGGTGAAAACAGATCAAAATGAATATATCCCGGAAGAGGAAGTGAAACTGAACATCGAAATGCAGAACGCTGAGGGAGCTATGATAGCGGCAGACCTCAGTGTTTCAGTTACCGATGCAAACCTTAATCCCGATTGGAACCAGGATCCTGATATCTTTTCCTATTGCCAACTTGGCCCAGGGATTGGAAAACCCCCTTTGCCGCCGGGCTATTTTAATAAGAAAGCCAACGAAATAGAAGAAGATCTTGATATTATGATGCTTGCAATCCGGGATGAGAAATTCAACTGGAATGCCATGATGGGTGAAGAAACCGGTCCGCCTGAGAGGAAAACCGGTCAGAATATACTTGGGGTAATAAGGAATGCGTACCGGTTGGATCACATTGGAATGTTGTATTCTCAGATTGAGAATTCCCAGTTTTTTAATCGGTATATTTTAAAATACAACCTGATATTTCCTGAATATTATTTGGTTAACCAAAGGTATTTTGCAGAAACAAAAAAAGAAGAAGACCAGCACTTTCGTGATAACTGGGTTCAGGATGAGCTGGCAAGTGGAACACCCATCCTGGATGTCATCCGGAGGATTAAAAACTTCCAACTCATGGACAACAAGATTGTCTTTTATGGTCCGAATTCAATATTGAACCAGGAAGGAGCGCTCATTGTGTTCAATGGAATAAAAATGGGAACGGATGTCAGGACCTTAGAAAGCTTAAACCCTCATGATATTGCGAACATCAAAGTTATCACAAATCCTTCTGAAGTGCTTATGTACACTGGGTTTAATCCCGTAGGTATTATAGAAATCACCACCAAGGGGGGAGTAGGACCTGAGGAAGATACGGCTGATGAAATCCAGGAATACAGTCCTACATTGTATTGGAATCCGTTCGTTTATACCCTGGAAGAGAGGGAGACATCCCTGTCGTTTAAAAGCACGTTTATGAAATCAAGCTATACTATCGTGGTGCAGGGTATCGATGAAAACGGAAATCCGGTATATGAGACAAAAGATTTCTCGGTATATTAATCCTTAGTATTCTGAAGCTTTCGGGTATGTGGTAAAGCATGAAGCTCTTTTACCTGTGCGACATGCGGTCCCTTCCAAATACTTACTTTTTACCAACATCTACCAAATTAACGGCACTTTTCTTGATTTGCTGCCAATAATTTGATTATCTTTGGTACAAAATAATTTAATTATCGAAACAAAGTTTAAAATACAGGAGCTTAAACGTCAATTTGCTCAGAATAGTGTATTTACAACATCTGAATTAGTTGATTTTTATTCAAAATATGAACCGTACATTCCAAGAGCGACAGTAAACTGGAGGGTATATGAACTGGTGAAACAAGGTGTTATTGATCGTATCGGCAAGGGTAAGTTTAAGTTAGGGCAATCTGTTTTTTTTATACCGGAAATCCCATCTAAGATTTTTAAAATCAATAAAACCATTAAAACTAACTTCCCATTTTTATTATACTGTATTTGGCCCCAACAATGGATAAATGAGTTTTCACAGCATATATCAAATTCGGGTTTAATTTTAGTGGAGATTGAACGGGATAGCGCTGAATCGGTATATCATCATTTGAAAGAATTTTCACAATCTGTATTTTATAAACCAGGCAAGGAATTCTTACAGGATTATATTCATGGTATTGGAAGTGCATTACTGGTAAGGCATCTGGTAACCGAAGCGCCTGTCCAGATTGTACAGGGAGTTCCCACTGTGAGTATTGAAAAATTATTGGTGGATATTTCCTGTGATCCTGAATTTGAGTATCTCCGGGGAAGGGAAACCGGCCATATTTTTGAAAATGCATTTAACCGCTATAGTGTTAATCGGGCAAAGCTTTTGCGGTATGCCAACAGGAAAAAGAAGAAAATAGAAATTATGGAGATAATTGAACGTAATAATCTTATTTAGAACATCTGATTAAAAAGATCAGGAAAAATGATTTCAAATGATTGCTTAAGTATTGAATGGATTAATACAGTGTCTGTAAAGAACAACAAGGCAGATAATATCCTGGGCGATAAACTTACGGCTTTTGCACCTGAAACAGCAGGCATACCCTATGAAAGAAATGGCCAGAGCATGGCCATGGAAATTATGAAACAATTATATGACATCGGTTCATTATTTAATCATTGCTCTGATGTTAAATCTATAAAAGAGGCCTTTTCAGATTTTGCTATTCACCAGTTAAAAACCAGATTAAATAAGTTAAAAAAATCAAATCCTGAAGCTTTTTTTTACTGGTATAAAATATTTGAAATTGAGAAAATAAAACCACAATCATAAAAAAATGACACTTGCTGAAATAATAAAAGATTCAAACTATAGATTGACACAGTTCAATCTTATTGAGATTTCTAATCTTGAAAGGAAAATTGAAACAAAAACAGACAAGAAAGGAAATATCGTTCCTTATATCCAATGTGTTGTACGGAACAAAAGCATTAAACTCACACCCGAAGAGGCTATCCGTCAATTATACCTGCAAGTGCTTATTGAACAGTATAATTATCCTGTTGAAAGGATGGAACTGGAATATGCAGTATCATTCGGGCGTGAAAAAAAACGTACCGACATCGTGATTTTTGACAAGCAGCAGACAACCTCCCCATACATCATGGTGGAATTGAAGAAACCAAAGTTGAAAGACGGAAAAGAACAGTTGAAATCCTATTGCAGTGCAACAGGAGCACCTATCGGCGTGTGGACAAACGGGGAATCCATATCGTATTACCACCGTAAAGACCCGAATTTCTTTGAAGATATCCCCGAAATCCCTAAAGCAAGTGAAAAACTATCCGACATACTTTCAGAACGATGGTATATCAAAGATTTAATTGATAAAGACAAGCTTGTAACTGAAAGAAAATCGCTGAAAGACTTAATCCTTGAAATGGAGGATGAAGTATTGGCGAATGCCGGGGTTGATGTGTTTGAAGAAGTTTTTAAACTAATTTTTACCAAGCTTTTTGATGAACTTGAATCCGGCAGGAACAAGTTACGACACCTTGAATTCAGAAATTACGGCGATACCGAAACCGAGTTGAAAGAAAAAATCCAAAATCTTTTTAATCATGCAAAAAGAAAATGGGAAGGCGTTTTTTCTGACGATGACCGCATAAACCTTACCCCATCACACCTTTCAATTTGTGTGTCATCCTTACAGGATGTTAAATTGTTCAATTCAAATCTTGAAGTGGTGGACGATGCCTTTGAATACCTGATCAATAAAAGCAGTAAAGGTGAAAAAGGGCAATATTTCACTCCCCGCTTTGTGATTGATATGTGTGTAAAAATGCTGAACCCGCAGGAACATGAAACAATGATTGATACTGCTGCCGGAAGCTGCGGTTTCCCGGTTCACACCATGTTTCATGTTTGGGAACAGATCATGAAGGATGAAGAATTGGAAATACTCAGCTTGAATGAAGAATAACACTATACAAATGAGGTTTAACAAGGCACAAACCTTTGAACCTGACCATATCAGGCCATTAACAAGGCTTACAGGACTATATTTCATTTTTTCAGAAAACGTTAAAATAAAATATCCATTTGGCGATTCAAAATTGCTGTACATTGGTATGAGCGAGAAAAAGACAAACAGCATGGGCAGCCGCCTCATGGGGCATTTTGAAGGCACTTCGGGAAATCTGGGCCTTATGAATTACAGGAAGGTTGATTCTTTGTTTTTTACATACATCAACTTTGAAATGGTGAAGCAATTCTGGAAATACCGGATTGAAGACCTGGAGAGTTATTTTATACTTGATTTTGTTAAGAATTTTGGAGTTTATCCGATCTGCAACAACAAATCAGGATATGAAGTACTGGAAAAACAAATTGAATCAGAATTTATAATTGATTGGCAGTATTTTAATTAAAAACGATAATCATGTCAGATAAAATTAAAAGTGGTAAGGTTGTTATTGATGATTTTTTTGCTGAAATATTGAATATTCCTGATACTCATGAAAGGACAGTCCAAAAACTGATTTCATTGTATTCAACCGGCAAACTTACCGATATAAATTTACAAAACGCCCTTGATGGTATCATTGAGGAAGAACTCAAACAAATCGAGTAAGAAAATGATGAAAATTAATTCATTAACCCTAAAAGGAATAAGGGGTGTTAAAAACACATTGCCTCTGGATATGAATAAAAAATCCTTATTAATTTTTGGAGAGAATGGCACCGGTAAAAGTTCAATTTCCGATGCTTTAGAGTGGTTCTACACAGGTAGTATTGAACATATTTCAAGCGAAGAAATTGAGAAAAGGGGCAAAGGGGCAATTCGTAACATGTTTATTAACCAGAATGATGATGCTTATGTGGATATTCATTTCTCTGAAAGTAAATTAAATACAACAAAAAGCATTGATAATTTCGCAAAAACATATATTTCAAATAATAACGAAGAGTTTCAGCAGTACATTAAGGATTCTCAATCAGAAAGATTGATCCTGAGATATTATCAATTGGTTGAATTTATTATTGCCACAAAAAAGGAAAAATTGGACAAGCTCCAGGAAATCATTGGATTTAGTGAAGTAGGGAAAATACGTGACCTTTTAAGGAAAACTGACGGCAGGATAAAACGCAATATCAGATCAGAACAATTTGACAATCAAAAAAGTGCAAAACAATCCACATTAATAGAGAATCTATGTCATCCGGTATATACACCATCCGAATTTATTAATGCCTGCAATAAATTAATAAAACCCTTAAAACTTGATAAGGAAATAGGAACGCTTACTGATGTTGGCAAAATAATAAAAGAAATTGAACAGAAAGAAGATAATACACTCTCAGACCAGATTAATTTCTATAGTAAAATTGCAGAAACATTAAGTATTATTCAAGAAAATTCAGGCCAAATATATGCCGAATACGAGGAATTCTACCAGGCTTTTAACCTTATTCAGAAAGAACCGGAAAAAATAAGAAAACTAAAACTTTCCAGTTTACTGAATGAAGGTGTTAAGGTATTAAAAGATGAAATAATCAAAGAAGATATATGCCCTCTTTGTCAACAGGCTAAAAAAAGGATAGATTTAATAACAGAGTTAAATGAAAGAATAGAAGAATTATCAGAAATTACCGAAGAAAAGGAAAAACTTAACGAAATATCAGCAAATTTAGAGAGCACCCTCAAAAGAAACCTGGACTACATGCGGTCATTGTTAAGCGAAAAACTCTTTAGAGATGAAGGTTTTATTGATTTAAAAAACAAAGTACAATTTTTTGAGATCAAATTAAAAACCTTGTACGAAGAACTAAACAAGAATGTCTCTCAATCTGAGCCTCTAAAAGAATCATCATCATTGCAAATCCCAGGAAAAGAATTTGAAAATCTGATTGAGTTATCTCAAAAAAAGGTTAAAGAATTGACGGAAAGTCAAGAAAAGAATATAAGGTTACAGATATACACCAAACTTCTCCTGGCAAACAAAGCCTTTTCAGATTATTTGAAAATAGAAAAGAAGCAAGAAATTTTAACAAAACAGCAAAGTACATTCGAATCGTTGTTTTCCGATTTCATTAGACGACAGGAAGAAGCAATCAATACTTTTCTTGACCTGTTTTCTCATGATATTAATAAATTTTATTGCATCATGAATCCGAATGAAAAGGTGCAAAACATAAAACTTGTGCCTATAAAAGACAGGAATACGGATGACCTGCTTGGTATAACAATCGAATATGAATTTTTTGATACCACAACAACACAACCAGTTGCCTATTTAAGTGAGAGTCATATTAATTGTCTTGGTTTATCATTCTTCCTAGCTTCAGTTAAGGCATTTAACAAAAAGAATTCATTCTTTATTCTCGATGATGTGGTATCGAGTTACGACCGTTCGCATAGAACCAGATTTGCAAAACTGCTTCTTGATAAATTCAATGATGAATATCAAATAATCCTCTTGACGCATGAACAGGAGTTTTTTGAATTGATATCACATACAATTAAAAGTAAAGGTTGGTTATTGCAGGAAATATGCTGGAACATAGATGAGGGTGCATTTCTAAAAACTGCTCAGTTTGATTATAAATCGCAAATTGAAAACAAATTAAAAGAACGAGACAAAAATGAATTGGGGAACCTGATACGAAAATATCTTGAAAGACAATTAAAAATAATTGCCAATAACTTAGAAACGAGAGTTATATTTAAATTTAACAATATGAATGAAAAAAGAATGGCTCATGAATTACTCGATTCAATCCAAAGTACTTTGAAGAAACATAGTAAAGAAATTAGCGAAAAAGCTGATATACCTGCATTTAATGGTATTCCGGCTTTTATTGCAAACACAACATCACATGATAATACATTTCAGGAAAGTATCGAAGATTTAGAAGTATTTTGGGAGGAAACAAGAAAACTGATCAAAGTATTTTACTGCAAGGATTGTAATAGATACCTATCTGTTGAAAATATTGATAAAGTTAATAAAAGAATAAGTTGTGGTTGTCCAGAATTAAATTATGATTGGAAAATTTAGAAAGCCAAACCTACACCATCCATTCGCTGTCAGGCACATTAGCAAAACACACTAAGCAACACTGAAATAAAATTTTACCAACATGCCTTCCAACCCATCACTCTGATTGACAAATATTTATCAAAAAATAAAAGGAATCCGATAGATTTTTACGATTTAAATCCACAATGAATTCAGGATGACGGTTTATTAAATTTTAAATGTACCCTTGTTACTATATATTGACTGTATTGCTAAGGGACAATCCAAAAAGACCGGTAAGACGAAGATTATGTAGGTCGTCTCTCCTGAGGCGACTGTAATGCGGTTCAGGAGACCTGCATGACCGGCAGGGTCAAATCGCATATCGTTATGTATGCTGCATATTATGAGTCATACTTATGGTAATGCACCAAACCTGCTGTTCCGAAGGGCACGTGAGGCATACCAGGTAATGAACACGAAACAGAGCAAAGGAACCAGGTAAGCCATGTTGATCCCGGCAGGAAGTTTTATTCCACCAGCAACCCTGAATCGATCAATCCATGTTGAAACCAATCCCTCGAGTTGAGTGATCACCGCTCCGCCAACAATAGCCATGATCTGTAGCGATGATGCAATTTTCGTGTCTTCTCCAAGTCCCTTTACGGACATCCCGAAAATAGTCGGGAACATCAAAGACATACAACCGGACACACCCACCAGTGCAAATACTCCCGGATATCCACCGACAAATACAACAGCAACACAGAGAACAGTAGCTACTGTGCTCAGGACAGTTAACAGTTTTTCCGGCCTTATGTACTTCATCAGAGCCGTACAGATGAATCGTGAAGAGACGAAAAGAATAAGGGATGCCAGGTAGTAATTGGCTGCTACCTGTTCTGCTGTCTTTTCTGATCCTGCCAGAACCTCTTCAAGGTTCAGTTCTTTCATTGCATACCGGATGGTAAAAGACCAGATCCCGATCTGGGCACCAACATAGAAGAACTGGGCCAGTGTACCCAGCATATAATTCCGGTTCTTAAAGAGGCGTTTCAGGGTGGGGCCCAGGTCAACTTTGCCTGATTGATCGCCCGTGCGGGGCATTTTCACAAAGTAGATCACGATCCATAGTATCAGCAATATGGCGCCAATGGTAACATAGGTTGTAGTAACGGCATTGAGCTCACCGTTTTGAATGATCTTTAATTGCTCTGCTGTCATGGATGCCCTTTCCTCGGCTCCAGCTTTGTCCAGGTATGCCAGGATAAATATCTGGCTCAGGAATACCCCCGTGATGGATCCGATGGGATTAAACGATTGGGCAAAATTCAGGCGCCGTGTTGCCGTCGAAGGATGTCCCATGGCTATGATGTAGGGATTGGCTGCTGTCTCCAGGATTGATAAACCTCCGAAAAGAATCCACAATGCCCCAAGGAAATGATAATAATTTGCGGTATATTTTGCCGGGAAGAAAAGAAAACAACCAATCAGGTAAAGTCCCAATCCAAGCAAAACTCCGGATTTGTACGAAAACCTCTTGATATAAATGGCTGCCGGGAGGGCGAAAATGAAATATCCCAACCCATAGCAGGAGATCTGGATCAGTGCGGTCCGTGAATCCGACATGCTCATTATTCGCTTAAATGCAGCAAGCAGTGTATCGGTCATGTTGTTAGCCAGACCCCATAAGAAAAACAGGGAAGTAATCAGAACAAAGGGTAACCAGATGCCTTTAGGAACCAATCTCTCTTTTTTGTCCATCGTATGATATGATAACTTGTGAATTATTGCAAGCCAAAATTTCAGGTGGAGTAAATATAATTATATTTCCCAACAATCTTTGCAGACTTGCAATCCCAAAATCATAGTCATCCGCTGTATTGGTTTCCGGTATGATTTTTGCGGTAATCTGAGACGTAAACCTAAACCTATCCGTATGAAAACAAAATACCTCTTTATCCTGATGCTCATTGGTTTAGTAGCAGGGTTCATTTCCTGTGAAGAGAGCTCCAATGAAGCGGATCCGGAAGGATCATTGTCCATTGGAATTGTAGTCGACCAGGATAATCCTGCAATGAAATCGGCTGGTGTTGATACTGCTGTCACCAACCTGTTTATTGCCGTTATTTCCGTAATAAACGAAGAGGGTGAAATGGTTTTGCAGGATGAGAAGATCGAATTGTACCGTTTTAACGACCAGTTTGTCAGTGAAGAGATCCGGCTTGTAGCCGGGCATTATGACCTGGTTCGTTTTCTGGTAATCAGTCCCGAGGGCAATGTGCTGTTTGCTGCACCCATGGAAGGATCTCCCCTGGCGTATCTTGTGTATGATCCTCTTCCAGTCCATTTCAGGATCTGGAAGGAGGAGAGAACCTTTGTTAGTCCTGAAGTTCTCCCCACCTGGGAGCATTCACCGGAGGATTTCGGGTACCTTAGCTTTGGCGTTTCTGTCGTCCGTCCGCTGGTGTTCTTTGCTGCAGCCTATATGTGTTACGAAAATTCAACAATCGTCGCTCCTTCCCTCATTACTTCAGCTGAGATGCTGGTTATGGCTGATTCAACCTGGAGGCATGGGTATAAACTGGAACCAAAAATCAACCGGATCATTATACGGGATGGCTTTCCTTACTACTACATTAAGGTGAAGAAAGAGGGATTCCTTCCGTTTGAAGGAAGATTCCTCCGGGATGAGCTGAGGAAACATACACAGACAAATCCGTTGATGTTCCCCCTGGTATATGAATTAACTGACAGTACTATTACTCCAGGAGATACAAGTTGGACGGGGAACGGTAAATAGGGATAAAGATATAGAAGGCAGCCCTTTTTTTTTATTGATCAGTTATAGCCAATTTTACGGATGGTGGTGGGTGTGAGGCAAAATATAAAAGACAAATTATTGACGATAAAACGAAAAAAACTGGCTTTCACAAACGTTTCAAATGTAATCCGCCGATTGCTGGCGGACTGCATTTAGTCTTGAACGACTCTTTCTATAAAGCATTACTGATCTTACACTTTTCCCACAGTTCCTCACCGGGTTCGAGTGGGATCAGCCAGAATTCGTAGCTGTATTCCTTATCTTCGAGCCGATACTGCGCATGGGGTTTGGCTCCCCATGCGTTGTCACCACCCACACCCCGTTGTTTGTAATCCAGGTTAACCGAAATAAAATCCCGCTCTACCAGTTCGTATTCATGCATTGATCCGCGGGATTCCTGTGTGAGGTCTTCGTTTGTATAGGGGAGGGCAGAGGCGCTCAGGATCGGACTGCCGACTGCAAGAAGACCTGCACCTTCCCTGTTTCTGAAACTGATCCACCGGATATCAGTACGGTTTCCGTTTTCCTGGGGGCTGATGTAGGGATAATACATCTCCTGAGGAGTGGCGGTGTAGTGTCCTACAAACGCAGCGGTATAACGGTCCTGGTAGTTTTCATGCGGTCCCCGACCGAAATACTCAATCCCGGAAAATTCTTCCGGAAGAAACATGTTCATACCGAATCGTGGTATTTCATTGAGGGTTGAATCTGCATAGGAAAAGCTGTTCTTGATCTTAACTGCACCACTACCCAGGATGGTATACTCGATAACGTGTGTTCCACCCACATCCGGAATATCATAACGGACGGTTATGATATGCATATTACCAGTCTCTTCCCTGACGGAAAGATCCCTGAATACCCTGTTTTTAGAAGCATTCCGCCAGGGAGCGAGCTGCACGTGCATCCGGTTGCCGAAATCGTTGTCTGTCGGGGGCCTCCAGTAATTGGGTGCTGGCCCTTTGACAAACATTTCCAGACCATTGAAGCGGTATGAAGCAATGTTACCGGTGAAGATGTTGATTCTCATACTAAAATTCTCCCCACGTAAAGAAATTTCATCACCTTCTGTAATAAATTCCAGGTCAGGGACTTTTGAGAGATCAAGTTCTGGAAGTTCGAAATGGAACGGGAGCTTAAACTGCTCTTTTGCTATTTCATATCCGGCAGGTATCAGC
>Ga0315539_1000766_pt1 | contig 23973 bp, 18 predicted proteins | sample SalMarSW160150MG_FD_203097 | JGI IMG/M metagenome (GOLD analysis project Ga0315539, IMG submission 203097) | Salt marsh sediment microbial communities from the Plum Island Ecosystem LTER, Massachusetts, United States - Salt Marsh Sediment SW1601-150 ... | reverse complement strand
TTTTGCTACTTTTATACTGATTTTTAAACCGGTAACTATGTTTCAACTGTTCAAAAAAAATAGTTCAGCTAAAAAAAGGCAACCCAAACTGGCAGATCTTGACGGAAATCCACTGAAGGAAGGGGATATTGTGGAATCATTACGGTATGAATTGGGAAAATGCAGGATTCTTTTATCCGAAGAGGGGTACATCTATGAATCATTGGATACAGGAAAGCGTGTCAGCTGGGCTAAAATGATTGATGCAACAACCGAAAACCAGAAGGTAAGGAAAATTGAATCCTGAATCCCTATCTGGAAAGAAATTCTTCAATTGCCTGAATATACCTGCTGGTAACATCTTTTGGTGAAAAAGATTCAAGCACAATGATGCAATTTTTATTGTAGCCATAATAATACTCTTCCGCCACATTTGATTTTCGACTTGCCATTTCACCAACCTCCAGAAGATCCAGATTATTTATTTTACAGAAAGTTACTCTTTCTTTATACCCCGGGAATTCAAGGATTGCCAGGTTGATCTCTCCTCCTTCATGTACAATCGGAAGAAGCATGATTTTATATTTCCCCGGAAAGGTAAATTTGCCTGACCAGGATGCAAAGCCGTTCTGAAGCCCTAGTTCTCCCTTGATTAACTTTATGCCCTGCTCGCGGGCTGGCTGAAACAGTTCGTGCTGAAAGAGAGCAGGGAACTCATATATCCTTTCCTCTGCCTTTGATAAAATTAGTGAGGCAAGAAACCGGTTGTACTTCATGCCATCATCATCACCGGTTTCATTTGTAATGGACACGTAGTGATCTGCTTTGGCAAACTGAACCTGGTATCGGGTTTCACAATAATGCCTGCTAAGCGGGGGATCAACATCAGCACACCTGAAGGTCGATACGGAAAAGATCCCGTATGCCGATTCCAGATCCGTCATCTGAAAGATCTCGATTTTGTAACCGGTTGACTTATAAAGGATCTCCTGCACACAGACCTGCCTGAAACCATACTCCAGGTAAATATCAGCACCTCCGTTAATGTATCCCCAGAGTGAGTTGCCATCATACTTCCGGGTACGTATTGTTTTCCCACCATTTAATTCATTATCGGTAAGGAAAAGAAGCGAATCGTTCTGCGCAGGAGTGGAAGAGCTGCTCAGCAGGAACAGTGTGAATAATATGCAATTTGCTTTATACATCATTAGTTCGTTATTCGTCCTACGGTCACGATGCCCGGGTCGGTTTACGGTTGACGTTAATCGTAAAAAGAATCAGAGTAAAATTTTAAATTACATACTCCTTATCACGATTAACATAGCTTCATACGAATTTTGATATACTTCGAGGTCTTTGAAGCTTCTTATTGGTTTAGTTTGATCTTTCATATTCTATTCGTGAACTACACGTTACCCTGCCCGTCCGGTCAGGCGGGCGTTTACCGTCTTACGTCATTTATTTTTTTTTCGTAACCGAATAACGACCAACGATACTGGCCCTGTGAAATAGCGGAAATTCCTGACGGAATGCCAAGATAAAATATTATTTCACAGGGCGGGTTTCGTTACCGCATGACGTCTGACGATCTTTTTCAGCCTAAATCAATCTTCTTCCACTCAATCTTCTCCAGTTCACATTCGCCCAGACCATACTCGTTCGCCATGACCATGAATGCCCTGTTTCTGGGATCCTCTTCTTTCTGAAGATTCTCTTCAATCCGTTTCCTGGTCACAATCTCGTAACCGATCCTGTCAACCGCTACCGGGTCAGTCCCGATCAGCACATCCTTGTAAAAGGTAAAGAATTGCGGATTAGCTCCGGGACCTCCGTTAAAGCACCCTTTGATCCCATCTACAATATTCAGCACAACCTTATCACGAATGGGTGGAAAAGCAGGGACCTGTGCACTGGTTTCAAAGTATAAATCCCGATGTAACCGCCCGGTGTTCGTGATGGATCCATAAGCAAGATTCTTCATACAGAGGGTAACCGATCCTCCGGCATTTTTCAGGATCGGGATGTTGATGATCTTATCAACCTCCTGCGTGCAAATTTTTGTAAAATAGGAGTATTTTCCTTCATTTACCATGTAGGGAAGCGTATAGGTGTCATATTCACCCTCCATATCAGCATAATAATACCACTCCCTGTCAATCATCTTTTCACTGTACAGTTTCCCGTCGCTATCATAAAAAGAATCATCACTGTCTTTTCTCTCCGTTCCGACAATTTTTATTCCCGGAAAATTTTCTCCGGTAAACCCTGCTTCGTGTAATTGATGTTCTCTCCTGTCCCAGATCAATATATCCCCTTTTGGAATGCCGGAAGATTCGAGTTGTTGAATAACTGCAGTCACAATTTCAACACTTGTTGTCAGGGATTTGCCGGCAATGGGATTAACCTTTAATCCGATGCGATCTCCGGGAGACACAAACATTCTCCAGGCATCGGCGATCTTTTTTTGGCCTGTAAGTGCCAGCATGCCTTTTTCAACCATCTCGTAAGCAGCCTTTGGCTCGGGCTTATCGTCCACAACACAGTTCTCATGATGGACGTGTATTACGCTGCCGGGAAATTTTCCCGGTATCGATTTTTCGTTCCTGGGGTAGGCTAATGCATCCTTGATATTGGTTTCCGGTTTTTCCTGGAGATCAGGCGTTTTATATGTTGCAGCATTCAGTGAAAATGGAGCAAACGATGCAGCAACTCCACCGGTTGTCAGGATCTTAAAAAAGCGGCGGCGATTGAAATTAGTGCTTGAAGGGTCGTTTTTCATAGTGAAGGTTTTTGGTACAGAAAATAGAAAACCGGGTATGGTATTCTCATAGCTTCTAAAAATAGAAAAAATAAAATCAAAAAAAATCAGTAACTTTATAAAATGAGTGAAATCAATACAAAAAGTCATGTATAGGAAAAAATTGTTTGGAGGAATAATGGTATTCCCTGTTCTTTTTCTGGGCATGGGATTCTCCGGTTCGGCTCAGGACCAGTTTGAAAAAGATGTCATTGCAACTTCAGAAGGTGATCTGGTAATGACCATGATCGGACATGGAACCCTGATGTTCGAATTCAATAAACTAATCATTCACATCGATCCTGTTGCCCGTGAAGCAGATTACAGCAAACTGCCGGCTGCAGATATCATCCTGGTAACCCATGAACATGGCGACCACCTGGATATTAGTGTGATTGAACAGATTAGAAAAAGCACCACCACCATCCTGCTCAATGGTGGTTCGGCAGAACGGGTTGAAGGAGGGATAGCGATGAAAAATGGAGATTCCCGTGAGGTTAATGGAATACAGGTTGATGCAGTTCCGGCTTATAACATCGTGCACAAGCGATCGGATGGCCAGACCTACCATCCGGAAGGTCAGGGTAACGGATACATCCTGACGATGGGAGGTAAACGGGTATATGTTGCCGGAGATACCGAGAATACGCCTGAAATGAAAGCCCTTAAAAATATTGATGTCGCATTTCTTCCTATGAATGTGCCATACACCATGACTCCCGAAATGGTCGCCGATGCGGCAAAAGCCTTCCGGCCCAAAATCCTCTATCCCTATCATTATGGGCAAACCAATCCGAATGAACTGGTTGCCCTGCTGAAGGATGAAAAAGGAATTGAAGTCCGGATAAGAAAACTGGAGTAACTCTCATCCGGTAACAGGTAACAACATTCAAATTCCCATTCAAAATCATCCTTAATAAAAAAACATGGTGACAGCTTCCTAAAAAAAAATGGTGACAGCTTCCTATTTATTTTAGACATTAATTGTCAATTTAAATGATTGATAATTAAACACTTTAATGATATAAATCATAAAAATGCTTTTATATATATTTTTTTAAAGTATTGATATATAGTATATTAAGTAATATTTAATAGGAAGCTGTCACCATTTTTGTCACCATTTTTTTAATATCTTTTTTCAAATTCTTTAATTTCTGTTCATAGTTACAACTGTAGATAATTTAAATTGTTTCTTTACAAACCGTATAGTATATTTCCGACAACTTTGAAGGTGGAATGGTTCCACTGACTGGTCAGTAAACAGAACAGATTTAACGAAATGACTATGGAAAAGAACAGATTCAATCGCCGGGGATTCCTGAAATCCTCAATTATTGGAGCAACCGGGCTTATTGCAGGACAAAAAGCCTTTGCGGGATCTTCCGACAATCATTCTACTAGTAGTAAAGATGAAGCAAAAATAGTATACCGCACACTGGGTAAGACAGGAATAAAACTACCCATTGTAAGCATGGGGGTTATGAGAGCAGACAATCCCAACCTGGTACGGGCTGCCCTGGATAAAGGGATTCAACACCTGGATACAGCCCATGGATACCAGCAGGGCAGGAACGAGGAGATGCTGGGTGAGGTACTGAAAGATTATCCCAGGGGTTCCTTTACCATTGCAACCAAGATCCAACCTCCCGGAAAGGACAGGAGAACGGGAACTTATACGGATGAATTTACAGAGGAGGGCTTCATGGAGATGTTCAACCTGAGCATGGAACGGCTTGGCCTTGAGTATGTCGATATGCTCTACCATCATGGCGTTAGCAGCAGGGAAAGCCTGATGTATGAACCATTGGTTGACGTGATGAAGAAAGTAAAGAAGTCAGGAAGGGCACGTTTCCTGGGTTTATCAACCCATAGTAATGAAGCGGAGGTTCTTGTGGCAGCTGCTGAAAGCGGATTTATAGAAGTAGTCCTGACTGCTTATAACTTTGCGAAAAATGTAGAGGAAATGAATGCCGCTATTGATAAAGCTGCCGGTGCAGGGCTCGGTATCATTGCCATGAAACCCATGGCAGGTCTATTTTTTGACAAAGAGAAGCAATACCCGATAAATACACAAGCCGCATTGAAATGGGTTTTGCAAAATCCAAATGTACATACAAGCATACCGGGATTTACCGCATTTGATCACCTGGAGGATAGCTTTGCTATCATGGAGAATCCTGAATTGACGGAAGAGGAAAGAAGGCATCTTGAAGAGGGCAAAAACATGGCTTCCCTCTATTGCATCGGCTGCCAGAAATGCCTTAGCCAATGCAGGAAAAACCTTCCAATCCCGGATTTCATGAGGGCTTTTATGTACACCTATGGGTATAGCAATCTTGAAAAAGCATACGATTTGCTCACGGATCTGGATCTTTCGAATGATCCGTGCAGCGGATGCAATACATGCACAGTAACATGTACGAAAAATTTCGATGTTGCATCTAAAATAAAAGATGTAAGCCGACTGCTTGATGTACCACAGGAATTCATAACATAAACCAAAACATGATGTTGAATACAAGAATCTTTTCCCGCTGGATCAGGGTACTGATGCTTGTGTTAATCTTTGTTTCCGGTATCCAGACCGTTGTACCGGCTGATCTGGCACATAAGAAAAACGAAGTTACAGGGGATATTGTTTTTCCCGAAATCGAAGGCTGGAAGCTGGTCCAGGACTACCCGGTTTACTATCCGGAGAATCTCTGGGATTATATTGACGGTGCAGCAGATGCCTACCTGAGCTACCTGTTTATGGACCTTCATATTGCAGAATATGTTAATAAGGAAGGAACCATTATAAAAGCAGAAGTGTATCACCATAAAGCGCCCGAATATGCTTTTGGTATCTACAGCATTGAACGCATCCCGGAATACGATTTCCAGGAGTATGGGACTCAGGGATATGCCGAAGAATCGCTGGTACACTTTATCACAACGGATTATTATGTTAAAGTAACCACCAACTCCTCCGGTGAGGAGATCCGGAAGAGTGTCCCGGTGGTTGCCCGGAAGGTAGCTGAAAGCCTTGGAGATCCAGGTCCGATGCCCAAACCGTTGCAATTGTTTCCGGAGAAAGGGAAAGTCACAAACTCGGATAAATTCATTGCTGATAATTTCCTGGGACATCAATTCATGAAGCGTGTATTTACCGCTGATTATAGTGAGGGGAATGAGGATTTTATGCTTTTTCTTATGGATAAGGATTCCCCTGAAGAGTGTAAAAAGATGCTGGAAGATTATTATGCATTTACCGGGCAAACGGTTGAGCTGAAAGAGGGCCCCCATACCATAACCGATAAATACAACGGGACCATTTATGTGATCTGGGATAAAAACTGCATATGGGGTGTGATGAATATAGAAGATCCGGCCACCGGGAAGAAATTCCTGGACCTTATGGGATCAAAAATCAGGTAATAATTCGATTTTAGCGAATCCGGTGTTCTATTAAAATAGTATTATCCATTCTGGTGTAAATTCTTGATTTTTAATAAACATATTTCAAGATTTAATACTCGTTGATGGACGTATGGTAAATATACGGTCCATGAAACGATTTCCTGCTGAATACCAAAGCAGTTGGCCCAGTATAATGCGTATCTCTTAACCAGGGGCTTCCGCCCCTGGCTACCAACATTTGATTCCTACGGAGTCAGAAGTTTTTCCTTAATAAGTCAAAATACGACAATGGCCACAGCCACCTGACCGTATATCTAAACCTGCTTTTTTAAACCCTACAGGTTTCGTAGAAATTTTCCAGAAAATCCGTTTAGCGAATAACCCGTTTGACGGATATATTTTTCGGTAATTAGTATTAGGATCCTCCAAATAACGATTAACGAATTTTACCTCGGGAAACCCTTTCATGGACCGCAATATGCCAAACGTTCATAAAAATTGTATTTATCCGTCAGACGGCATTACCCTCTGATTATCAATATTTTAAAAGTCGACAGTATTTACCTTCCAAATAGCACAGCGGGTTAGCTACAAAAAACCAAGCCCTGCTGTCGGCCCCGGTCTTTTCAGCAGGGCTTTTTACGTACCCTCAAGTTTCTATTGGGGTATGGAATAATACAATCATAACCCGAGTCCTGGATACCATGATCGTGCATTCAAATAGTAGATCTTTTCGAGGACCTCCGGATCAAGCTTTAATCCCAGGAAACTTTCTTCCACAACATCGGATGTCATCTCCTCATCGGTTGTAAAATATTTCCAGTCTTCCAACCAGACATTGTGAATCCGGTTTTTTAATTCATCTCCATTTGAATTTTCAGAGGCACCTAAGTCGGTTCCATAGAGAAGTCGATCCTGGTATTGGTTGATGAAGCGGCGGACTTTTTCCCGGTCCTGCACCTGGAAGTGACATATCCGGGCAGCCATGTCAACGGCAAGATTGGGGTACCGGTCAAGACAATTTGCCAGTTCATCCACATCCCATTCAAGGCTGCCAAGGTGTGCACCGATCGCCTTCAGGTCAGGGTGTTTCTCCAGCATGCGGTCCCTCGATCGGATCTGATCCTCATAAGAAGGATAATCCGGATGAAGGTACATATGGTATTCCGGATGGTTCCTGAAATATTTGCGGTCGCTTTTGACGGTCATTGAGTCAAGGGGAAGCCAGCAGTTTTTCGGCTCGCCGATATGGGCAACCAGGGGTTTCCCTTCGGAAGCGATAAAATCCAGAACCGGATCAAAGCGAGGATCATCGATCATGATGAAACTACTGTCTGTGTCGCGAAAGGTCATTCCGATATCCTTCCAGACTTTGACGGCAATGGCTCCGTTATCAAAGTCCCTCTTTAATCTTGTTATTACCGAATCCTGCCACCCTGTTTGTCCAAAATCTTCCATGGAAAATGTCGTCGTGTAATAGATTGTTTCCGGAAAGATCTCTTTCTGATACCTGGCAAATCCAAGTTGTTCCTGGATGTAGGACAGGCTTGCCGACCGTGTTGTAATGGTCAGTAACTGAAAATTATCCAACTTTGCCTGCTCAACAAATGATGGATCGGTTGTTCGAACATGAACATGGGTATCGATCTTTGGGAATGATTCAAATTCAGGAAGAGCAGTCTTGCATCCTATAAAGCATGTGCATAAAAAAGCAAGACCAACAGTGCGAATGAATGTATTCATACGATATCAATTTTAATAATATTTACTGGTTGATTTCCGTAATCATTGCATACATGTGTTCAAATAACAGGAATTCAATTGCTCTGTCTGTTTTGGACCAATTGAATGATAACCTCCATTTTCTCCGGTTCCGTTTTTAATTGTTCCCAGGACCAGAAAATTACCCCACATGAGGGAGGTTCTAATGCTTTGGAGAGCGATTTTTTAAACTCCCCGGGCGTGAGTCTCTCCTTCAGGTAGGCTTCTTTCACCTGTATGCTGGGAATGACCTGACTTTCCGTTTGTTCAAAGACGTCTTGCACAACGGAATGAATCCAGGAGGGGTCTTGTTTCACCATGTGAGCATAGGTCATGGGTGAAAGATAGTCAGCCCATGTCGCTATTTCAGAAAAATCCTGTCCTGCAATCGATCGGATAGCACCGTTGAAATCATCCGTTCGCCAGGGGACAAGATGAACATTGATTTTAATTTCGGGTTTTGTTTTCCTGGCTGCTTCCGATATTTCACGAACCATACTGGTGATGAGTCCGCATTTCCACTCTGTCCATTCGGGCAGGGATTTGGATTCTACCCAATGGGCTATTTCTTCCGTTTCGCAAAGAGAATCCGGTATTTTTAGTCCCCTCTTTTCCTCGAAGGCTGCTACACAGGATGAATCAAAACAGGTATTCAGCAGGGAATCCGGGTGGGTTTCGGGATATACCTTTTCCCAGAAAACAAAATGACGTATAAAATCAATGCTTATGCCATCCGGTTCCAGAACCCGGATCAGCTGTATTAGTGAGTCTGTTTTTTGCTTTCGGTAATCATTCCGGGAGGGACACACAAAAGTCACCCAATCGTCCCGTGCCGGAGTTCCGCGTTCAGTTAATGCATAGAGTCCGGGATTTTTACTCAGTGCTTCCGGATCATAGAATACCGGGAAAATAATGAATGTTGTCAGGTCATTGTCCCGTGTTAACGTTCTGAACTCGGAATTTGAATAGAGTTCGATACTGCAGAAGATCGTATTGATTCCTAATTCTTTCCACTGTTGGATTAGTTTCTCAAAGTCCTCCTTGTATTCGTAGATCTTAATACCAATGATCCGGTCAGTTGTTTCTGTTTCCTTTGTCCGGTTATTGCAGCCAGCAAGAGTCAGTGACACACAAAACAGAAAGGAAATGATTCCAATGCATGTTAACCGCACAGCGTGTTATTAATTATTTGTTTATTCTACATTAAAACCTGAGATAACCACATCCGGTGTTTCACCGCGTGTATCAGCATGTTGCACTTCCATTCGGACAGTGCGTTCTTCCCCCGGCATCAGGAATAGATAATTATCGCTGTAGATTACAGGCAGGATGCGGTCTCCGGTTTCATCCCGTATAACCTTCAGCCGTACCATCAGTGCCGGGTATTTCGTTGGATTGGTCATCCGGGTAGTCAGGTACCAGCGTTCTCTTTTCCGGATAACTTCTGTTACAGATTCCAATTTTACTTCCGGCAAATCATGGATCGCGTTGAAATTACCTTCTTCCACTCCTTGCCAGTAAAAGTTTTCAGAAATGGTTCTGTTATCTTTCAGCAGCTTCAGCCTGAGGAAGTATACATCACTGAGCCCGGATGGATATTCTATTCCAAAGCATGGGATCATGCTGTCTTCAGGGCTGTCAAGGGTAGTTTTTTGCTCCCATTTAACTGTACCGTCAAGGTTCAGTATCTCAACATTTGCCGTCAGGCCGGAAACGTTCCCAGCACTATAGTTGACCACTTCGATGGTATCGGTCAGCGGATTCCACTGGATATGGAGTGGTTCGGATGCTTTCTTACTCCCGAAGTATGCAGCTGTTGGTTCAAAGTAGTAGTCATAGGTTTGCCAGACAAAGGAGGGCCATGCCGGGTGGCTCATCCAGATCACCAGTCCCATTCTGTTTTTGCTCTGTGCTTCATACATGGCACGATACCCCTCGTAGTTTATCCACTGTGCCATAGAAACCCATTCTTCTGCATTATCGATGGGTCCGAAATTTGTTTCGATCCGTTCGACAAACGAGCGACCTCCCTGTGCTCCTTCCAGGCAGAAATCGTGTAATCCCCACATCCGTCCCCGGGGCCACATGGCAGAATCCGGCGTCATTTTTTGCAGGCTTTCATAGGTAACAATATTTGGCATTCCCATTTCGCTGTGCAATTTCTCAGTAGCACGCTCTTCAAAGTAATATTTCACTGGCATAGCCCGGTAGGGACCAAATCCGCTTACCGTTCCCATAGCAGAGTGAGAAATGTAATGAATACCCGGATGATTCACCGGGAGCATCTCGCGAATTCTATTGTCCAGTTCCTCCGGTGGATTCCCTTCATTGCGTCCGCAATAGAGAGCTATTGAGGGGTGATTTCTGATTCGCAAGACCATATCTTCGGCATTTTCCATGAACATGTCATTATCGTCGGGATTCGGTCCATCATACGGATTTGCAAGCCAGAAATCCTGCCAGATCATGACTCCATGCCGGTCACAGGCTTCATAGAATTCATCATCCCCGGTTTGTCCTACCCAGTTTCGGATCAGGGTGAAATTCATTTCGCTATGGTAACGCACGGCAATGTCATATTCACGTCCCCGGTAGGAGAGGTTGGATTCGGGGAAACCCCAGTTACCGCCACGACCGATGAACCGTCTTCCATTGATAAATATTCTCAGAACATCTCCCTCTTCGGCATAGTTCATCTGCCTGATCCCTGTTTGAAAAGCGGTTCTGTCTGAAACCAGATAATTAGTTGTTTCAAACCAGAGCTCCACATCATACAGGTTTTGTTCTCCATAGCCAGCAGGCCACCACAATTCCGGATCCTGTAACAACAGTTCGGGATGAGTTGAAGGATCAAATGTTATTTTCGTTGCCGTTGATGCTTCCAGGGTTGCCGGTTGCTGAAATGAAATGTCCCCGAAGTGTCCGTATAGAATTCCGGAGACTTCCTCCGGATCATGGTTCTGCAGGGTAACCTCAATACTAATCGATGCCTCTGAAGTATCCGGGAGGGGTAGGGTCGTTGTAACGAAAGGATTTTTAATCGTTACAGTACCGGTTTCGGTCAGGTAAACATCGTTCCAGATACCAATATTCCGGCCCCGGATAGTGGGGATCCAGTCCCAGCCGATGGATGCATGATAGGTCGGATTATCTGCTCCCAATGCACCCCCGTTCTTGTCAGGACTCAACACCGTTTGTTCTTTGACACATCCAGGTGTTGCATTTTTAATGATGCGCACGGCGAGGGTATTTTTTTCTCCGGGAACCAGGAGTTCGGTAATGTCAAATTGTCCGTGCATAAATGCACCTTCAATGCGTCCTGCTTTTTCTCCGTTAAGAAATACATCTGCTTTCCAGTTGATTCCGTCGAAGTTGATGAACATGTGTTTGCCAAAGTAGGACTCGGGCACGTAAAACTCATTCCGGTACCAAAAGTCGGAATAGAAGAATGATTCGGAGATCATCAGCTGGTTATCCCCGTAGTTTGGATCAGGAATTGCTCCGGCATTCCTGTAACTCATCAATACTGTACCGGGTACGGTGGCAACCAGCCAATTGTCATCATCGAATCCTCTTTTGGACAGTTCCTCACCCTCTGCATCGACGAGCGATTCACGCTGGATGCGCCATGCTCCTCCGACCAGATCTATCCGTGAATCATCCTCTGTTACGGGTGAATGTTTTGGAGTGACTACCGGTCCGCCGCGTCCGAAAACTTCCATTTCACTCAAAAGATATCCTTCGGGTGAAGCCGGTTCCTTCATAAAAATGCGCACATATCTTCCATTCACCGGTTGCTCAAGCCTGATTTCATCGTTCGGGTTTTCACTGGCTGTAAGGTTGGCAATCACCTCCCATTTTTTTGCATCATCTGACACCTGCACAGATCCGGTTTGAGGACGACGGATCCAGTATAGATTGACCAGGTCGAATGTACACTCTGCACCAAGGTCCACGTATACCCATTCCTCATCATTCCCTTCGCTCATCCATGCACTGGTGAAGGTATGTGATGGTGCAATCTCAACCAGAGCATCCAGGTGGAAGAATTCCAAACTACCGATATTCCAATTCAGGACATTGGGTGCTTTAAAACCGATCCTGTAAAAACGATATCCGGAGGGTGCATCAAGGGCGATTGATTCATTTAGTATCCTGAATCGGTTTGATCCTGGCCTTCTGGAAAACCTTCTGAACTCTTCTCCCGGGTAATCTCTGCCTTCTGATCGGCCCAGCTCCTTCCATGTTTGACCATCATTCGAACCGGAAACAACATAAGTCCACCCCCGTGCTGATTGATCATTCAGGAACAGTGCTCCGGATAGGATTATCATGTCAAACACTGGCGGCTGATTTCCGCCGTTCACCTCGATCTGAATCCAGCCTTCTGAACCTTCAAATTGTATTGATGATATGGTGTTGTGATCAATTAGCCATTCACGCTCGTTCTTTTTCATGGTACCGTGCTGGCTGGTGGAAGCGGAGAGCCAGCTGGGAAGCACAGTATCCCTGATCCCGTCAGTTATTAGCTGGGCAGTAAGGTTGTAATCGTAACTGCTTGAATGATATGCTGGCCGGTGAAGGGCAATATTCCGATAGTTCTTTTTATCCAAAGAGATCACCGGTGAGAAATCTTCATCAAAATCTCCGGGATAGATCCCGATACCACGGGTATACTCCTGTGAGGAGTTTTGACATGCAAACAACAGAATCAGGAATCCGGCAGATAATAGAAACATAAGCCGAATCGATGAATATGGACGGATTGATTTTTGTGTCCTGTTTTTTGGACGTGTCATAGTTTGGTTGGATTTGGTTGTGAATAATGAATCGTTAGTGTCCTCTTTACAAATATACAATTTGTTCACTCGGATATCGAACTCACGGTATATTAGTTTATTATGATCATCTTTTTTATCCCTTCAAAATATACGGTTTTCAATTTGTAGAAATAGACACCATTTGGTAAATCGGATGCATTAAACACGATTGAATGAACACCACGTTCCAGGTATGAATCCAGTAGTACATTTACGGTTTGTCCACTCAGGTTGAGGATTTCAATCCGGACCCTGGAATCCCTTGGAATGCTAAACTCAATGGTGGTCGTTGTGCGGAAGGGATTCGGATAATTTTGTTTCAGGATGATGTTATTCAGACTCACCGTGTTCAGGAGGTAAGAAATGTTCCCATCAATCCAGTCAATGCGTTGACTGATCCACTGTTTCATTTGCTGGATTTCTGCTTCGTAACTGTGTTGTTCGGCAGTTTCAGGCCACCGTTCAAAATTTCGCACTATTGCTTCGGATAAAGTGCTGGTAAAATTGTCGATGAGGTTATAAATATTATCCTTTTTCAACACGCCACTTCTCAAATCAATCCACCTTTCCTTTAATGTATTGACGAAGAGGGAATCACGGCTCAGCTTTTCCCACCAGAAAGGGACCTTGAAAGAATCCCAGTCACGATATTTACTGTAATCTACCTGCCATCCCTCTATCAGGAAGAGATCTTCGGGATACCAGGCCTTTCCAAAGCTGAGGTTGCAATCCCATATCGGGCCCGCGATCAGTTTCCCGTACCGGCTGTCACGGTCTTTATACAGGAATGCGCTTATCCGGTATGCATCGACGTTTTTTGATACTTCATTCAGGATGAAATGGTCAACAAAAGAGAGCAGATCGATGTATTTCAGATACCCGTTTACGGGATCATTATAATCCTCACCTTCCATTACGGTCTCAAACTCATTCATGAAATTCTCGATGTAGTTTTGCTGTTGCCAGACTATCTCGTCGGGTTTTGGGTAGTGATAATGGTATTGTGTGCCGAAGAGGGAATACCAGTATCCCACATTTTCACCACTGACCTTGTCGATTTTTATAATGTATCCGCCGGTTACTGCGTCACCGGTTATGTCGGTGGGATTCATTTCGGTTATGTTTACCCTGTACTGGTCTCGCTTGGTTTTTTCCAGCAAAACATAAAGGCCCCGGTAATCACCATCCAGGATCAGCTCGCAAAATTGTGTGCGGGAAGCATACCTCCCGATCAGGTTTGATAGTTTATAAGCCAGTGCATTACGGATTAACGACTGGTCATCATAGGGTCCGTTAAGAATCCAGTCGTTCTCCGGAGGAAGACGCATTAAAGATACATTCAAATTGTTGCCAAGCGAATCCTGCGTTTCTATCCGGTATTGTTTTTTCGGGTAGTAAACGGTTGCACTTCCCCTCAGCTCAATGGCGATCTTCCCGTTGTAGTTGTTGAACGGATCCGTAACATAATTCCGTTGTCCAATACCGTTATCGATGATTCCCATGTCGGCAACAATACGGTATTCATCCACAATTTGCTGACCTCCCGTATTGATCACAACAATGGGCAGGTTGGATGAGGTTAACTGATAGGATTTACCCGTATCAGCGTGGTGGAGATTCTGTGATAGGGAAGGGGTATAACCTGCGGAAAGAGACAACCAAACCACTGCCAGTAAACAGCTTCTTATACCGGATTTGGATTGATTATCAACTGATAAACAATGCAACAGCAGCAGCAATTGCTTTATCGATAAAACGGTGAACCTGCTTTCCAAACGCCCCTTTTTCCTGTATATCGATTTTCTTGTCAATTTGTTCATTCAGTTTCACCAGGGCTTCCATGCTTTATGATTTTTTTCATAATCCTGTTTGTAAAAAAGGGAGAAGGGAATAAAACTACCTATCGTATTTCGATCTCTTTTGCTGCAAGGGAGTTCCCCTCGCTATCAATAAATTCCACAACAAATTTTCCCGCATTGCCAAAGATCATTAAATCCATAACAAAGTCTTCCCCAGGATTCATTATAAATTCCTTTTCAGAGACAAACGACTTTTTTCCATTGTCAAGGACATATAGCTGCCCGGTTAAGGTATCGCCCTTTGAAGGTTTACCCAATTCAAAATAGATCCATACCTTGGATCCCTTTGGGAACTGGTCAAATTCTCCTTCACAGGGGGTATTGACGTCGAAGTAGGAACAGAATCGTATGGTTGGCTTCTGTTCTTCCTGGCAAGCCGGGGATAATAAAATAAGAAGAAAGAATAGTGGAATGATTTTTTTCATAATAAATTATGTGTTTAATAAGAATCAGCTTTCAGGATTTCTGTAATTTCTTTCCAGGTCATCTGCATGAATGATCAGTAGTTTTGCATCACTGGGAAACCCCAACCGCTCTGTGATGCTTTTGTTTCCCTGTGCCTGCAGGAGGGTTGCAGATAAGAAAAACAGAGAGAGAAAAATAAAAAGTCTGGAAGATTTCATGATGTTCTGATTAATCGTTATAACGAAACAAAATTAATATTTTCTTTGCGGTTTCCAGAAATCATCCGGTTTAAGACCGCATTCATCGATTATTTGCAAGAGGTGATTCAATCTGACTGTTTTCATACTTGCTTTTTTGTTCATAAAGGTAAAGAAGATATTGATAAATTTTTACCGGCGGGTTTTTCTTTTGTCGAATCATTTTATTTGGCAATATTTGTGTTTTCATCTACTGTAAAAAACTGAATGAAACCGGCATCTCTGCTATTTCTTTTATTTTTTCTTACCCTTCAGGTTCTGATTTTTGGACAAACTGCTCCTGTTAACCGCGAAAATTACCGGCTTGCTATTCACCAAACTGTTGATACGATCGTGGTAGATGGTTTGCTGGATGAAAAAGTATGGAGCCAGGCAGACCGGGCTGACTATTTTTACAGGATTCTTCCCATTGACACAGGGTATGCAGACGCCCAGACCGAGGTTATGATGACTTATGATCAGGCAAATGTTTACCTTGCTGTAATTTGCCACGATACATTGCCCGGAAAGAGACCGGTTGAATCGTTAAGGAGAGATTTTAGTTTTCAGAACAACGATAATTTCATTGCCTTCATAGATACTTACAACGATCAGACCAATGGTTTCGCCTTTGGAATATCTGCTGCCGGGGCACAATGGGACGGAATCCAGGCGAACGGTGGATTTGTTTCGCTTGAATGGGATTGCAAATGGAAATCAGCCGTTCAGAATTATCCTGATTACTGGGTAGCGGAGTTCAGCATTCCATTCCGAAGTATCCGTTATCGTGAAGGTGACAGAGAGTGGGGGATAAATTTCAGCCGGCTGGATCTGAAAAGCAGTGAAAAATCGAGCTGGGCTCCGGTTCCGCGTCAATTCCAGTCAGCAAATCTCGCGTACACCGGTACGCTGGAATGGGACCATCCCTTACCGAAAGCCGGTATTCGTTTCTCATTGATTCCTTACCTGTCCGGTAAAGCAATACAGGATAATTCCGGGGTAGCTTCTGACGGGAAGACTGGAAGAGGAACGGACTATTCTGCCGGAGCCGGGTTGGATGCTAAAATCACACTATCAACTTCCATGAACCTTGATCTAACTCTGAATCCTGATTTTTCCCAGGTTGAAGTGGACCGGCAGGTGACAAACCTTGACCGGTTCGAGTTGTTTTTCCCTGAAAAAAGGCAATTTTTACTGGAGAACAGCGATCTGTTTGCCAACCTGGGAAGCGAAGAGATCCGTCCTTTCTTTTCGAGAAGGATCGGACTTGACAGCCGCGTACTGGGAGGGATCAGACTGAGTGGACAGGTAGGTGAAAAATTGCGAATAGGAATCATGGATATGCAAACCGGACTGAACGATTCAATCCCTGCCAATAATTTTAGCGTGGCTACTATCCAGCGGAAGGTCTTTAGCCGGTCCAATATAGGAATCTTTTTTACGAACAAGCAACGAACTGCAGGTTTTAATGATTCAACCCACCTGGGCTATGATTATAATCGCGTGGCCGGTATTGAATTTAATCTTGCAAGCAGGGATAACCTGTGGACGGGTAAGATCTTTTATCACCATTCATTACATCCGGGGAATGCACGGGATCCATTTACCGGAGCAGCAAGAATAGATTACAGCAACCAGCATTTTTCAGCGGGATGGAACCAGGTGTATGTCGGGCAAGATTACCTTGCGGAGATGGGCTTCGTCCGCAGGACCGGATTTCACCGGATGAGCCCAACGGTCGGATATAAGTTTTTCCCGCTTACTGAACACGTTGCCAATCATGGACCAAAACTTGAGGTCGATCTCTTCTTTGATCCTGATTTCTCCCTGACCGATCGTGAAATACAATTGAGTTATGCTCTCGAATGGCTCAACCGGAGCACCATTCAATTGGAGCTGGAAGATGGATACGTGAAACTGCTGGAACCTTTTGATCCGACGAATACCGGTGGGGATTCCCTGGCTGTGGGAAGTGAATACCGTTGGCAGGAGGTTGCACTAACCTATACATCGGCACCCCGTAACCTGTTCAATTTTCAATTATCAACCCGCTATGGCGGATTTTATAACGGAACACGGTTAAGCCTTAATGGGAAATTAAACTACCGGGTGCAACCCTATGGCAGCCTTGCCATTGTGGCTGACTATCATCGGATCGAGCTGCCGGAACCTTACAAAAGTGCTGAACTGATATTGATTGGCCCCCGCCTGGACCTGACATTTACCGAGAAACTGTTTCTGACGACCTTTGTTCAATACAACAACCAGATCAATAACCTGAATGTGAACATCCGGTTTCAATGGCGGTTCGCACCGGTTTCTGACCTCTTTATTGTTTATACCAGCAATGCTTATCCTGAAGATCTTGTGAACAAGAACAGGGCGCTGGTGGTGAAATTTTCTTACTGGTTTAATTGAAATACAAAGGTCGTTTTTTCGCCCTTCGGGCGATTGGGGTATGGATGTATATCTCCCTTTTGGGTGTCTTCAACGTAGGGGCTGTATCATAACTGCTTTTCACGCAAAGAACGCAAAGGAAAAAGCTAAGCACGCAAAGTATAAATCATTATAAAACAGCTCTTTGCGAATCTTTGCATTCACTTTGCGGTCTCTGCGTGAACCCTTTCTTTTGGTTATGACACAGCCCCTACGTTGCTGTTCACCAGAAACATCCGGAATGCCTATTCAATGCAATTATACCCTCAGAAAGATCTTGAGGCGATATAGGATATAGAGGAACAACCAGCTCATGGCCATGTACCCGATAGCATTCAGCAGGTCATGCGATGATTCCGGGAAATAACTGATCAGTCCGCTGAAAAAGAAATCCGAAGTCCGCCTGAAGGAGATAATCCCCCGCTGAACCAGGTAGATCGTGATGGGGTTCAATCCGATCACGATGAAGAAAAAGGCCCATTTCTTTTTCTTCCAGACATCGATGATGAGGTAAAAAACGGATAGAAGCAGAAGGCTCCAGCCGCCGGCAAAAAGAACAAACGAACTGGTCCAAAGATTTTTGTTGATGGGAAAGAAAAGTCCCCAAAGGTACCCGAGCAGGATGAAAACCAGGCCGGCAGTGCCAATAAAGATTCCTTTTTTAAATTTTGATAATCCGGAATTGCCGGATCTGAGAAAATGACCGGTAAGTACACCCATCAGAGCAGTTGCAACAGCCGGGATAGTAGAGAGAATCCCTTCCGGATCATGGATTGTTCTATACAACCTGCCCGGTAATATGTGCCGGTCGATATAGCCTGCCAGGCTTCCTTCCATCGAGTAATCTCCTGCACCATAGCCAGGTACCGGAATAAACCGCATGATCAGCCAGTAAGCGATGAGTATGCCGGCAAACCAGATGTATTGCCCCCTCCTTTTTGTGTTCAGGAAAATGAGTGCCGCAAAAAACCATCCCAGGCCGATCCTGCCCAGCACGCTCGCATACCGCATGTGTTCCCAGTTGAATCGCAATAACCCATTGTAAATCATTCCAAAAAACACCAGTAACAACATTCTTCTTGTAACATGCCAGTAAATCTGTTTCCTGGTGTCACCCCGGTTTATCCTTTTTGTGAGTGAATAAGGCATAGAGACACCGGCAATGAAAAGGAACAACGGAAATATCATATCATAAAAAGTGAAACCATTCCATTCCGTGTGTTCCAGCTGCATGGAGATCCAGACAAATGCTGACCATCCGGTAAGTTTCGCAAGGGCGTGAAATATTCCTTCACCACCCACAATCCAGAACATATCAAATCCCCTTAGAGCATCCAGGGATGCAAGTCGTTCAGATAGAATTGACTTCTTTTTTTCTTTTGGTTCGTTCATTTTCTGTCCGTTTGTAGTATTTGATTTCAGTTAGATCTTGATTATCTTGTATGAAAATTTGACCGATAAACGGTTCGCTGAAAATTTAAATGTACATGTTTTTTTTCTGCGTAACAACCTTTCGTAATCGATATGATTACCAGTATGATGAAAAATACTGAATTGTAATCAATCTTATATTCATTTACCTAAAACCTTAAAAATATGAAACGGCTGGATCACCTGTTTTATGGCTATACGGCGATATGGTGGTATGCCAAATACCCGAACCATTATGCAGGCGATGGGAGTGAAGCCAACCCTGAAATAGGGAACCTGTTGCTGGATTCAAGGGCTGACCAGCTGGTCGAATTGATCAGGATATTGAAAAAGGATACTACTATTCTGGAATTGCAATACCGGTTCTATGAGGAGTCGAAAAATCCGTTAAAGACCAAACAATAAATTATTCCAACAACCGGAAGGTCACAAATGCAACTTTTTTGCTATCCGGGGACCAGGAGGGAACATTGATCGTACCCTGCCCGCCGAAAAAAACATCCGTCAGGTCCCTGATGTTACCGCCATCCGGATCCATAATCCTCAGCTTAACATCCTTTCCGAAAGGATGGCCCTGTTCCTGGTCTTCAATATAGCTCAGAAAGACAACTTGTTTTCCATCGGGGGAGGGGTGGGGAAACCAGTTGGAATATTGATCATTCGTGAGTTGCTGCTGATTGCCTCCATCTGCATCCATTCTCCATATTTCCATTTTGCCTGAACAGAAAGAATTGTAATAGATATACTCTCCATCTGCAGAATAATCGGGGCCATCATCAAGTCCGGGACATTCGGTCAGGCGTCTCTCTTCCCCACCGTTCGTCGAGATGGAATAGATATCGTATTCGCCATTACGTTGTCCTACATAAACCAGTGTTTTCCCATCGGGAGACCAGCCGTGCCAGTAGGAGGGGACCTTTTCCGTTATCCTTTCTGGGACTCCTCCTCCGATGGGCAGAATAAAAATGGCTGATCCGGAAGATCCTTCCGGTCCCTCCGCATGATGACTGATCACCAGTTGTGTCCCATTGGGAGAGATTCCATGGTCGTTGTTACACCGCTGGGCAAAGTCCGTATCAATCTTCTTCCACTGGTCCTCACCCCTGTTTAATCGATACAGTTTGCCGCTGCTGTTAAGGATATAATATTTACCATCACGTGACCAGTTCGGGGCTTCAAAAAGAATCTTCATGGTTAATATAGTTTCCCGCGAACCTGAAGCGATATCAACCACCTCCAGTGAACTTTCAATGTTGTTCCTCTGCTGGCCGAACAGGACCAGTGGGAAAAGTGTAAATAGCGTTGTTATCGTTTTCATACCTTGATAAATATTTTGTATCGATAGAGAATGTATGTCGGTATATAGATGATCAGCATATAGATAATGGCGTATAACATGGAAACGAATTTGGGAGCAAGACCGATTGCGGTCAGACCATCCATAAACAATCCATTGAGCGAAGCTCCACCGAAGATATCCCCATAGAATACAAGGGTCAGCATTCCTGCCAGAACGTATGCGGTAATGGCATTGGCACCATATACAACCCCGATCTTCGTCCATTTGATATACCCCCACATATCCACAAGCAGTATACAAGCTGCCAGGCCCATGGTTGCGGCACCGGATGTATACAGGACATAAGAGCTGGACCAGATGTTTTTGTTGATCGGGAAGAACCAGTTCCAGATCCCTCCGGTAACAAACATTCCAAAGCCGATCATGAATAACCAGACCAGTTTTTTGTGCTCATCCTTTTCCGTCAGGATCACTTTGCCAACAAGCATCCCGGTTATCCCGGATACAATGGCAGGAAAAGTACTCAGTATTCCTTCGGGATCCCAGGTTTTCTGCCACATCACACCGGGGAGCAGTATACTGTCAAGATAGTGTGCCCAGTTCTTTTCGGGACCCGATAGATCCGGTGCTCCAATTCCGGGCACGGGAATGTATGCCATGATGATCCAGTAACCCACCAGTATCCCTGCAGCAATCTTTATTTGAGTTTTCCAGCTGGTATTCAGGAATATCAGGGCGCAAACAAGGAAAACGACCGAGATGCGCTGCAACACACCGGCATACCGGATCGAGCTGAAATCAAAATCGGGCCACAACCATAAGAACAATCCCAGCAGGTAAATGATGACCGTTCGGGTAATGATTTTCCTGTAAAGTTGCTTTTTGGGCATGTTCGCCTCCAGTCGCCATGAATAGGCAAATGCAATGGAAACACCGATAATGAAAAGAAAGAAAGGAAAGATCAGATCGGTGAGCGTGCATCCGTTCCATTCGGCATGCCTGAGTGGAGCGTAAACATGACGCCACGATCCGGGCTCATTCACAATAACCATGGCTGCAATGGTAAAACCGCGTAATGCGTCCAGTGAAACCAACCGCTTGGGCTTAATGGGCTTGGTAGATGTTTGATCGTTCATGATAATAGTTTAAAGGGATCATTGAAAAAAAGTGGCCGTTAATTTTTAAATTTGGCACTACCGTAAAGTAAACATTTTCATACTAAAAATCCTAAACCCATGAAAAAAATGCCGCCAGCAGCTGAAAGGGGTTATCCCCACTCCTATGAAGAGCACCTTTCACGGGACAAAACTCGCATTGAGTGAGGGTCTGATCATCCATTACCAGGAGGGACTGGAAAACGAAGCTGAACACCTGGCAGCCAGTTTAGCAACCCTGATGGGTGAAAAACCGGGGATCATGATAAGTCATGATAACGGACCGAACATCATTTCATTAAAAACCGGAGCACGGGATTTGGATCCGGGGAATGATCAAGTCTATTCCCTGGAGGCAGATCCGGAAAAGGGTGTAATCATCACCGGCAGAAACGCTGCCGGTGTCTTCTATGGTATACAGACTCTTCTTGCAAGCCTTCCGGTTGAGGTGTTTGAAAAACCATCATTCCGGATTGAACTCGAAGCGGTATCGATACTTGATGCTCCTGAATTTGCTTACCGGGGAATGCACCTTGATCTGGCAAGGGATTTTATCCGGAAAGAGAGCATCCTGAAGCTGATCGACATCATGGCATTTTACAAGATGAACCGGTTGCAATTGCACCTGACGGACGATGAGGGCTGGCGGCTGGAAATTGAAGAACTGCCGGATCTGACCAGTCTGGGTGCCTACAGGGGACATACACTTAACGACAGAGAATACCTGCAACCATCGTATGGATCCGGACCCTTTCCTGATCCGGAAGGTTCGCATGGTTCAGGATATCTGTCACGTGAAGATTTTAAAGAGATCATTCATTATGCATGGGAACGCCACATGGAAGTAATTCCGGAAATCAATATGCCGGGGCATTCAAGGGCTGCTATAAAATCGATGGAAGCCAGGTATCACCGCCTGATGGAGGAAGGAAAGGAAGAGGAAGCGAAAAAATACCTGATCTCAGATCCTGCCGATAGCTCGGATTACTATTCTGCACAGGGATTTACCGATAATGTAGTCTGTGTATGTGATGAGGCGGTATACCGGTTTTATGAAACGGTTGTAGATGATATCATGGAAATGTACCGGGAAGCAGATGTACCGATCTCCATGATTCATACGGGTGGTGATGAGGTACCCTCAGGAGCGTGGGAGAAGTCGCCCATTTGCAACCGATTTCTTCAGGAAAATCCATCGATCGGCATAGCAAGGGACCTCCAGGCTTATTTCTTTGGAAGGGTGGTTGAGATCCTCACAGAGCGGAACCTGGAAATCGGTGGATGGGAAGAAGTAGTCATGAAATCCCGGGATGAGGGTGGCTGGATACCCAATCCGGAATTTATCGGCAAACAGGTTGTTCCCTATGTCTGGAATAGCCAGGGCAATTATGTCGATCTGGGCTACCGGATTGCTAATGCAGGGTATTCCGTTATCCTGTGCAATGTGTCCAATTTCTATTTTGACTTTGCCTATAATCACCATCCGGATGAACCGGGACATAAATGGGGAGGGTATGTAAATACAAGAAATGCTTATGAATTTATTCCTTATGACCTCTATAAATCTACTTTTATGGATGAACAGGGAAGGCCCATCGATCCGGAGAAGGAATTTAAAAACAGGGAACGACTCAATCCGGCATCAAGAAAAAATATTGTTGGATTACAGGGGCAGTTGTGGAGCGAAACAATAAAAGGCCAGGATACACTGGAGTACTATTATCTCCCCAAGCTGATCGGACTGGCTGAACGGGCCTGGACCGGTCACGTGGGCTGGGAGACGATTACCGGTGAGGAAGAACGGAAAATAGCCATGGAGGAAGACTGGAACCGCTTTGCCAATAAGATCGGAAACCGCGAATTACCGCGCCTTGACAACATTTTCGGAGGATTCAATTACCGCATTCCACCACCAGGAGCAGTAATCAGCGAAGGAGAGTTATGGGCAAATACACTCTTCCCCGGATTAACCATCCGGTACACTACCGATGGTTCTGAGCCTTCTGAAAATTCACCGCGCTATGAGGGTCCCGTCCCTGTCACCGGTAAGATCAAACTGAAAGCGTTTAATAAACCGGGAAGAGGTAGCAGAACAACGGTAATAAGGTAGGTATGGATATGGATGGCAGGTGATTTCGGGTTTAGAGAGGATTTGGAAGTGGGCTGATTTATTGAATAGTAATTCACTCATCACGCTAAGCGTGAATCGTGGAATTCGTAATTCGATGGTAATTCGATAGTCAAGCAATAGTCAAACAATTGTCATACAATGGTCAAACAATAGTCAAACAGTAGAACGATTGTCACTTTATCAAAAGCGTGTACTCAAATAAAATGTTCCAATTAAGAATTGTCCCGAAGGGACTAACATATAATAGGCAGTCACTTTAGTG
>Ga0315539_1000763_pt1 | contig 24108 bp, 24 predicted proteins | sample SalMarSW160150MG_FD_203097 | JGI IMG/M metagenome (GOLD analysis project Ga0315539, IMG submission 203097) | Salt marsh sediment microbial communities from the Plum Island Ecosystem LTER, Massachusetts, United States - Salt Marsh Sediment SW1601-150 ... | reverse complement strand
TTTCCTCGCTTCATTCATTAATCCGACACAAAAAGCGATGCCTAATTTTTTATATCCTTGAAGTATGGCAAATTCAATAGTGTCTTTCAATCTTGGCCACTTGATATAACCCGTTGCTTCAACTATTGACGCATTTTTTGTGATTTCTTTGGTTTCATCATCTTCTTCATATATTTTTTTTGCTTTTTCTAAAATGTCTGGGGCGATTCTCATAGGGCAATTTTCAATGCCTGGTCGATTAAATGTACATGGAGCTATTGCCTTTTTACTCAAATGACAAGTATATTTTCCCAAAATCTTTTCCCTCCTTATAGTGAAGTATTTGAAATAAAAATAATGATTGAATTTAATTTTTAACTTAAAAAGAAAAAGATAATAAGATCTACTTAAGCATTTCTCAACTGTTAATAAGTGTTAAGCTAATTTTAAAAAAAAAGAAAATATAATTTTTAAAAAATATTTTGGAAAAGATTGATTAACCTCCACCGATTAATGGGAAAATTGCTATAATGTCCCCATCATTGAGATTACAATCATTTTCTTGACGTATTCTATTAACCAAGGTTATCAACCTTTTTTCTTTCCTAGGTATTTTATATTTTTCGATTACAGAATTTACACTACTACCTTTTGGTAAATTTATCACTGATTTAGCCGCTCCATATTGTCTTAAATCGGCAAATAATTTAACCGTAACGGTAATTAAATCATTCGTCGTGGTCTTCCACCTTTTTAAAATACCACTTATACAGTAACGCCATATTTCTTGGGAAAATCGCAACTCTATCTCCGTCTTTAACCTTTTTTCGAAATCCGGAATATGCTCTATTTACAAATATATGACTTGTTTCGCTTTCTTCTATGCCGATTTTTTTAAGAATATCTCTTACTGATTTTATCCCTATATCATTGATATTAAAGATATTTGGAGCACCTTTCGAGTAATTGTGCTGCTGCGCTATTTTTCTTAAATCTCCGTACAATTTTACTTGTATAGGCATTTTTGTAAGCTCTTAAAATTTGAAGACACTGTCCAGTTCTTCATCTGAAACATTGAAAACTTCATTATCTGGAGGAAACTTTTCTTCTTTCATGAATTCGGGAAGTCTATCATCCAAGGATGTGAACCCAGCTGCTTTATTAAACTTCATTTCAGTTTCAATGACTTGCATTCCAATTGTAGGGATATCATCTAATGTTAGATTTGCCCCTAACACACCATTAACTGAATCTACAACCCCTTGTAATCCTTCAACAATATCAAGGATGGCAAAAGCTATGAATAGACAGTAACCTGTCGAATCTACAACAGCTGTGGCTACTTGTAAGTTGCGAGAGAGTTCTGCCTTTTTAGGATCTAACCGATCAGCTGTTCCTCCTACACCCATAATTTCCGTAGCTATTGCATAACCTGCTGTATGATCTGCACCCATAGGGGAAGTAGCGTAGGTGACTCCTATTCCTTTTATTGCTCTTGGATCATAAGCAGGCATAGACTGACCTTTTACTGTGGGGATTCTCGTTACTCCAAAAGCTTTACCAGTAAATTCCGTTCCATTAACCAATATTCTCCCAGTTGGGGTTTTTTTACGTATTTCTTCCAGAAGTTTTATAGCTCCCTTCCCATCTCCAAATTCAATTAAACCTCCTTCCATAGCTACTGCAATTGTGTCACCTGTTTCAATTGTATCCATCCCTAGGTCATTAATTGCGCGATTGAGTTCGCCTATGGTATCTAAATCATAAATTTCACAATTTGGACCTAATGCCCAGACAGATTCGTATTCTAGAACTCCGACAGGATCTTTTCCACCTGGTTTTGTCCAAACTTCAGAACACTGAATAACGCACCCTGGATGACAAGCATGAGGACGTGCCCCTCCTCTTTTCTTTATTTCTTCAGCCTTTTCTTCACCAGATACTTTTGATGATCTGTCATCTTGACCTCGGGAAAAATTCCTTTGGGGTAAACCGCCACTCTCATTGATGATGTTGATTAATACAGCTGTACCATAAGTATTGAGAGCTCCTCCCGGTTTAGTTACATCATGATCACCAAGTGCCTTTACAAGTTTAGCTATACCCGTTTTAAAAAGTTCTGCATTCTTGATTTCTACTCCTGGAGCGCCAGTATCATCAACAATTATAAATTTTAATCCTCGAGACGCCATAACTGCTCCAAGTCCCCCTCTTCCAGCATATCTGCTAGGCAATCCTTCGGGGTCATTAAAACTGAGTCCTGAATTACCTCCACGTAACTCTGCGGCGATACCAACACCACAGATACTGATTTTTTCTCCAAACTCTTTACGAAGATCCTTATAAACTTCGTAAAGTCCCTTTCCTACCCACTTATTTGCATTTTTTAATTCAGCTCCATCATTTGTGATCTTCAGAAGATAATAATCTTTTCCTTCACTTTGTCCCTCTATAATAATTGCTCCAATGCGTAACCTACCCAGCTTCTGTCCAAAATCTGTTCCCGCATTTGCTTCCTTTATTCCTCCCGTTAAAGGGGACTTTCCTCCAACTGAAATACGACCAGAGCTTGGGGCATTAGTTCCAGTTACAATTCCTGGAGCTAAAACAATCTTATTATTAGGTCCCAATGGATGACAAGTTGGTGGAACTTCATCCGCAACAATTGTCGAAGTTAAACCACGTCCGCCTAAAGCTTGATATTTCTCAGGTAAGTCTTCATAGTTTGCTTCGAGCTTGTTCATATTCACTCTTATAATTTTTTTTGGCATAATTTACACCTTTTATCTTTTTTTAAAATTTTTTTTTAATTTTTTTTTTTAAATTTGTTTACTGAAAAGATCCTAAAGGTATTTATACTTTATTTGTTGTTAAAAGCGTCATGTTTGAACGTACATAACGAAGAATTACTTACCGTTTCTTCGGAAACATTTTATTTTTTAGCATTTTTTGTATTAAATTCAATATATTGAATTAAAATGTATCCTGTATCCACTGAAAAAAGGTGAGGTTGTTAGTTCATTATTTGTGACATACTCGTTGTATATAATTTTAGGGCCATTTACCATTTAGCTTATTCGATATAGAACATCCTGAATGGTACCAATATTCTTCCGTTTTAACTATACCTATAGCATTATATTTAATGATGGGATATATGTATTTATTAAAAGCACACCCGCAAATCGCTAGAAACCCTGTTAGAGTTTTTCTTGATAAGGGCATGATTATTTCTGGATTAATCATTGTAGTCTTATTGTTTATCCAATTTTATTATAAATCTATAATACAAATTTTTGGAATAATTTAAATAAAAAATATTACTTATCAGACGAAGAAATAACTAGATATAATTGGAGATTCGATAAATAGGCATTGTATCTTTTAAATAATTAAGGTCTAATATAGAATAGATTATAAACCAAAAAATATTGATGTTAAAATATGAAAATTACTTAAAACAGTAATTTAATAAATTTCTTTATATTATTGATTGCAATAAAATAAAATTCTTCAGAAAATTTAGATTTGAAACTTTATATTTTTGGAAATTGGAAATTTTAATTTCTTAAAATTTGTTTAAGAACTTTAAAAAAAATATAAAACTTAAATGTTTTTAACTCAACTTATTTTTTGGTTCATAATTTAATTATTATAAAAAATAATTTTAAAATGTGTTAATGATGCATGATGTGATAATATCAGGAGCGGGACCCTCCGGATCTCAATGTGCTGAAGTCTTAGCTAAAGCAGGTTATAGAGTTGCTTTAATAGAAAGAGATGTGAATTGGCGGAAACCTTGTGGTGGTTCTGTTTCTTCCAGAGTTCTAAAGCTTTATCCTCAGATTAAAAAATTAAACATTCCAAAAATTCGAGGAGGTGTATTGTACTCAGCAGACTATCATAGAGTAGAATATAGACGGGAAGATAATTTGTTTTCCACAGTAATGGATCGTTTAGAACTCGATAATATAATGAGAGATACGGCCATCGATGTTGGAGCGGAACTTTTTGACAAAAATTTAGCATTTGATTTTATATCAAAAAATCAGGAGAAGATAGGGATTAAAACTAAATCTCCTTCTGGTGTAAAGGAATATCATGGCAAAATAATTATAGTTGCTGATGGCATGAGTTCTAAATTAGCTATTAAATCAGGATTGAGATCCAAATGGAAAACTGAAGAAATATCAACAGCTAAATGCGCAATAATGGAAGGAGCTAATAATATAGATGAAGAATTTATATATATATATTTCAAACCATACATGGGTTATGGATGGATTTTTCCGTTGGGTAGTAACCGATTTAATATTGGTTGTGGCATTGCTGGTGAAGACATTCTTAGATATAACTTAAATGATATTTATACAGAATTTATTGGGGATCCAAAAATAAAGGAATATATTCCAGGCTCTAATTATAAGATAATTTGGTCTGGTTCTTATCCTGTACCCATGGTAGGAGTTTTGGAAAATAGCTTGTATGATAATAATTTAATGCTTATAGGAGATACGGCAGGATTTGTTTCCCCGATAAATGGAGAAGGAATTTATGCATCAGTTTATTCCGGAAAAGCGGCTGCAGAAGTAGCGATTGAGGCTTTAGAAAATGAAGATTATTCTAAAAATACTTTAAAAAAATATAAAAAACATCCAGATATCAAACATTTGATTAGGAGTTTTAAAATGAGACATTCCTTTGCTAAATTCTTTGTTGAGAATAAGGGAATAAATTTAAATAAACTGTTTGAATTAGCTGAAAAAGATTCAAACTATATGGAACAGATAACTGGCCTATTTTCACAAGGATTGTCACAAGGATTAAGGAAATTAAGGAAATCTTCTCACAAGGATTAAGGAAATTTAAACTTTTTTTGCAAGTATTGCAGATAATATAATAAAAGAAATATAAAAAAATTTAACAATTTCTTTTCTCATATAAATTTCTTTGGAGATCGCCTGATTAAATAAAGAAATCAATGGAGCAGAAAGATTAAATAAAAATTTTTTTATAAAGAAAACTTTTCAGTAATTTCTAAAGATCCTTATAGTAAATTGGAAGAGATCTACTATTAATAAAAAATTATAAATATAACTTAACTTTCTTTATTTTCCTTTCTTTATTATTACATATCTTATTAGTATAAAGAAGAAGAGATTCTTTTTTTAGTATTATTCGAATCAAGTTCAATTAAAATGAATCTTGTATCCACTGAAAAAAGGTGAGATATCCCCCAATCCACATAGATGCAGTTAAATGAAGGTATAAAAAGCTAAATATAAAACCAAACACTATTCCGAAGATTACATCCAGTGGATAATGCATACCAAGTGTTATTCGTGTTAAACCCATTGCACATGCTATAATGATACCCGCCAGTAAAATTATCCACGAATTAAAATAAAAGGCAAATAAATATATGAAAAAAAGAAAGAAGGTTACATGGCCACTTGGAAAAGCTTTTTTTGCCTTAGTAATTTTATCTCTTTTTTTAATTGAATGGTCTTTTAGCTCAACATAAGGTCGTTTTCTCTTTACTATTACATATCTTATTATAATATAAAAGAAAAAAGTCTGGTCAAACCCTCCCGATATCAGCGAGAATAAATAATAATCTCTAATTATATAATTTACAATGAGAATTGCAATAGAAACGCCAATTAAAAAGTAAAGATTACCAAAAAATGATATTATCCTTGCAACTATCATATATTTCCGGGATAACTCATTTCTGTACAGTTTTAAAAATATCCTTTTATCCCAATCCAGAAGTTTATCAAATGAATTTCTTAGACCCATTTTATCTAAATATTAAAATCTTGTATCCTTTAAATTTTTTTTAATTAATTTTTAATGATTAAATCAAAAAATAAATTATTATTTGGAAATTTATTACCTATCCATTTTAAATAAAAAAAAACCTAATAATTCATTACGTATTAATTAATAAAAATAAAGTAAATCATAAATAACAACTATTGAATGTGAAATAAATGAAAAATTGGTATGAAACTTACTTTAAGGACCCAAAAAGAGAACCAGTATTAATTGATTATGTTAGAACTCCTATTGGGAAGAGAAGGGGTAAGGTTATTCGTTTAAGAGGGGATGATTTAATCGTTCATTGCTATCGGACTTTATTAGAACGAAATAAATTTGATCGAACTCTTGTTGATGATTCTATGGTTGCTTGTTGCACACAAATTGGCGAATGTGGCATGGATATTGGAAGAAATGCTGCTTTAGCTGCTGGATTACCTGTAAAAGTTCCAGGGATGACAATTAATCGTCATTGTGCCTCAGGGTCACAAGCAGTGCTCTCAGCTTGGCAGGCAATAGCCTCAGGTTATTGTGATTGTATTCTAGCTGGTGGTATTGAGGTTCAAAATAGATATCCAATCATGGAGGATCTTAAAATCTTTAAAGAAGGAAAAATGATCACGGTCAGTCCTCATAAAGATATTGTACGTCATCCTGAAATAAAAGCAAGTGCAGAAAAGTACAAACAAGGAATTCAAACCCAGATTTCAGCTGCAGATCTGATGGGACGGATTTGGCAAGAAAAAGCAGGATTTACTCGAGAAAGAATGAGAGAAGAACTTGATAGAATTTCATTGGACTCACATAAGAAAGCTTGCTCAAATTACGATAGAAGGGGTAAAGAAATTGAACCAATATGGTCTCCTAAATTAGATGAGAATGGAGAACCAATTTATGATGAAAATGGAAATGTAGCACAAGATAGTAGCACGTCTGAACTAGTTGAAAAAGATGAAGGTCCAAGACCTACCACTTCCTTTGAAATATTACAAAAATTAAACGTTTTAGGAAGTAAAAGGAAAGGATTATTAACTGCGGGAAATAGTTGCCCAACTTCTGACGGAGCTGGAGCGCAATTATGGATGTCAAGATATTTAGCGGAAGAATTAGGTTTTAAACCTCGCGCTTCAATAGTTTCTTCTGCCGTGATTGGATGTGATCCAATTACAATGCTTGAAGGACCAATACATTCCATGCCAATAGCGTTAAAAAGAGCCGAAACAACATTCGATGAGATGGATTTTATTGAAATTAATGAAGCGTTCTCCACGGTTGTTTTTGCATGTTGCCATGATCTAGGAATAGATTGGCGTGATGAGCGTTTTAATGTATGGGGTGGAGCCATTGCTTTAGGTCATCCTACAGGATTTACGGGTAATCGACTAATAGGCACTAATTTGCAGCAACTAGAGCAATTTAATAAAACATACGCGATAAGTTCAATGTGCGTTGGATTTGGAATGGGACAAGCGACAATTATAAAAAGAGAGTAAATATTAGTAAATAATCTTATTTTTTTAATTTTTCTTCTTTAAGTCTATATTTCATCTTTGAAAAGAAAAAAAGAGAAAATGTGCAGGGAGGGAGATTCGAACTCCCGAAGGCCTACGCCACTGGATCTTAAGTCCAGCACCTATAATCAGTCTTGACCCATATTCAAGTTTCTTATTGACCAGGCTCGGTTATCCCTGCAATATTACTGCTGAAAATTAAAAAAATATTCTTATTTAAAATGTTGTTTATCTAATTTATAATTATTTTATATTCGATCTTTAAAAATTATTTCTAGTTAAAATATCATTAATTCAGTTAAAATTATTTAGAAATGCCTTTTGAGATTGTTAGAGAAATAATTCAAATAAAAAACAAGTTGCTTAAATTTCTTAAAATTCTTTAAATAAATTTCTGACTTTTAAGAATGAGTTAATAAGTGATATTAATCGAATTGGATTTAGAACAAAAAAAAGGCCACGTGCTTTTATAATTCGGAAGGGAAAACTTTTCCAATTATTGAAATACCTTAATTTTCTAAAAGAGTAATGTAATAGATTAGATAAATTTCTTGGACTTAATTGATATGTTTTAATAACAGGGTCAAATACTGTATATTTCGACCAATCTTTAGTAATAACTAGATTTTTTGCTTCTAAATCCTTTAAAGTTTCACTTCCGGGAAAGGGTGTTAATAAACAATAACTAACGATATCTAAATCGACATTTTTCATAAATTGAATTTCTTTTTTAATATCCCTTTCAGTTGCATTCAAATTAAGCCCAATTATTAAGTTTCCGATAACAATAATATCATTTTCATGTAATATCTCTAAAGCTTTTAATACTTTAGAGAAATTAAACCCTTTTTTTATCATTTTTAATGTTTCTTCATCTACAGTCTCAATCCCAATAAAAACCACCCAAAATCCGGCTTCCGCCATTTTCTTTACCATATAAGGTGCTTCTACAATTGAATCTACTCTAATCTGCGCAAAAAATTTAAAATTACTAATTTCCTTTTTTTTTTTACATTCAATGATTCTTTCACACAATCTTTCAATCCTTTTAGTATTAGCGGTTAAATTATCATCTACAAAAAAAATATCCGAAATTCTTCTATTATGTGATATCATTTTTAACTCTGTAATTATTTTCTCAATTGGTCTAGGTCGCCACTTCCCTTTATTGATAATATGAGTTGTGCAAAATGTGCATTTATAAGGACAACCCCTTGAGGTTTCAATCGTTTCTAACCTTACGGTAAACATCTTATATTTATTTTTTTTTGTAAGATCTCTTGCTGGAAATCTAATTTTTTCAAAATTTTTAATTAATGGGCGTTCAGGATTGTGGAGTGTTTTTCCATTCGATTTATAGGAAAGTCCTTTAACAGCTTCTGGGGTTCCTTTTATTATTAAATCTCTGAATGTTAGTTCTCCTTCTCCCCTAACAACATAATCGATATCATTACATTTTAATGTCTCATAGGGTTCGAAGGTTGGGTGTCGCCCCCCAAATACGACTATGCAGTCAGAATTAACTTCTTTCACAATTTTTGCAATATCATAACAACAATTTATCGCTGCAGAAACAAATACTGAAATTCCTACAATATCAGGGTTGTATTTTTGTATCTTTTTTTTTATTTGTTTATAGGTTAAATTATTTACTTTAGCATCAAGTATTTCCACCTTAACATTTAAATCTATTAAATAACTCGCAATATAAGTTAAATTTATTGGTGGGAAATCCATATTATAGTAATCCCAACCAGTTGTTCTATAGTTTGGTTTGATTAACAGAATTCTTTTCCATCTAAAATGATTTTCTATAGGAACGGTAATTACCATAATACTGTTTTTAACTCCCTTTTATGATTGCTTGCTTTAATTCAATCATGTCATTAACATTTCCTAGAAGTAGTTGATTCCTTAGTTCTTTATTTAAATCTTGTATATTCTCCATAACTATCTTTCGCCACGTAAAATAAGACTTAACTGTTCTGTATGCTCTTCCAGGATGGAGAATGTATTTAAATCCTCTTGATTTAATTCCTCTACGAAGTAAATTCCATTTAGTGAACCAATCTCCACCATAAAAACCAACATAATGGAAACCAAGAAATAATAATTTTCTAAGAACTTTAGGACTGAAATTTGGTGTTTTTATTACAGGCGTGAGCCAATTATATTTAGAATAATCTTCAGTTAATAATAAATTTTTTTCCTTTAATTCTACGTAAAACCCTGTTGCAGGAAATGGTGTTAATAAAGTAAAGCTTGGTAAATCCAACGTTAATTCTCTTGTTCGCTTAATCGTAATTAGAACATCTTCTACAGTGTCATCAAGATTTGTACCAATAATTACATTCCCCATAACGATAATCCCACTTTCATGTAATACTTCTATTCCTTTTCGAATATTCTCCATATTACAGCCTTTTTCTACATTCTTTAATCCCTTGTTATCAGTTGCTTCAACTCCTACAAGAACAAGCCAAAAACCTGCTTTACCCATTAATTTTGTGATTCCCGGATATCTTGCCATTGAATCTAATCTTCCTTGGAAGAAAAAATGCAAATGTTTTTTAATCCTTCTCTCTCTTTTAGCTCTTATAATTTCCAGACAGAGCTTTTCAATTCGTTTCATATTAACAAGGATATTATCATCAACAAAGAATACATCACTAATTTTTTTATTTTTTGATACAATTTCTAATTCTTCAATTACATTTTCAACAGATCTAGGTCTCCAGCTCCGCTTGTAAACTACGTGAGTGCTACAAAATCTGCATGCTTGAGGACATCCACGTGAAGTTTCTATAGCATCACAATTCATATTAAATGCTTTATATTTATATTGTTTAACTAAATTTCTCGCTGGAAACTTTAACTCATCTAAATTTTTAACAAAAGGTCTATCCGGTTTATGGATTAATTTTCCATTTATTTTATAAGATAAACCATTTATATTGTCCGGAGTCCCCTTTTCAATCAACTCTCGAAATGTAAATTCCCCCTCGCCTCTAACTAAAATATCAATCCAAGGAGATGATAAGGTCTGTTCAACAGCTAAAGTTGGATGCCATCCCCCAATTACTGTTGTACAACCAAAATCTTTAGCAATTTTTGCATACAATAATACATCATTAATTGCACTTGATACTGGCACCGATAAACCTACTAAGTCAGGTTCATATTCCTCAATTTTTTTTTTAACTTGTTTTAAACTCAAATTATCTGCTTTAGAATCTAGAATTATTACATCGACTAAGTCTTCCACATAAGCTGCAATATATTCAAGAGCTAACGGAGGAAATGCAGAGTCATAAAAATCATAACCCGTACATCTATAGTTTGCCACCAATAATAAAATTTTATTCCATTTCATCGGATTAATTCCATTGTTGAATAAATAACTAAAATTACAAAATCAAAAAAAATCTTTGTCTTTTTAATAAAAGAAAGGAAAAAAATTAATATTTTTTTATCCAAATTTTTACAAATTATTGCATAAAATTAATAATATCGTTATATTTCCTTTTGGTGTTTATTTTTTAATTCGAGAGCTTTATCAATTTCCATTAATAAATGATCTTTGTTGATTCTTTTTTTACATACAGGACATTGGATAATATCATTTAAAATTAATTGTCCACAAGAAGAACAAAACCCTACCACTCCCTCTAACTTAATTCCAGAAATGTTTTTAATCTTTTCGTCTGAATTTGTCTTACTTGGTACCAAATTTAAATCAACATAATCCTCGGAACCATTGAAAATTTTAATTAATGAGTCAATTAGTAATTTATTTTCATTAAATTTTTTTGAAGAGAGAATCATATTAATTAAATTTATTTTAGGGAACCCCATATCTAACGCCATTTTGATAAACAATTTTTCTATTAATAATTCAAATTCCTTTGTAATTCTTTCCCAGATAAGCCCCATTTCTAGAAGAGATTCTGTCATATCTTCTGCAACTTTATCCAAATCATCAATTCTCGTTTTTCCCTCAATATTAAAATGTATCAATTCTTCTATAAGCCGATCTTTTATTAATCGCAAGGTGATAGTTCCTAAAAGATCGTCAGAATGAAAAAAGAATTTATCATCTCCTCGTTCAAACAAATAAAATCCTAAATTACTAGACATAATTTTATAGATATGATAATCAATGCTAACTTCATTTACCTTGTATAAACTGCAAAACTCCTTAAGTTCAAATCTAAAATTTGGTGTTAGAGCGGAGTTATAAAACATAAAAAAGAGGGACATAAATAAATCTTCGTTTTGTTCTATGGTAAAAAACTGATCTCCCAATTTTGAAATGATCCTAATTATTCGATTAATTATTGATACATCCACAGAAATATTCTCATAAAATTGAATTAGTTGTGATAGTTTAGAAATACTGCGATTAATTTTACTTATTAAAATTAAATCATCATCAAATTTTTCAAAAAGTTCTTTTGTAATTTTATTACCAGATTCAGTAAGGACATATTTTGGCCTTCTTTGGTTATTTTCTAATTCAAATAATCTTTTTTCTATATAATCTTTCTGGAGATGAAGGTTTACATATTTTGAAACTGTTGATTTGCTCATTTTTGAAAGATCCTTTAATGAGGTAAAGCTTTGCGGCCCAAAAGTTCGAAGAACAAAAAGAATTCTATCAGATTTAGCCATAGATTTAAAATAATCTTGATTTAATATTTCTTCTTTAATTTTTTGTTTTTCATTTGAAATACTCATGAAATAAAATAAGAAAAATAGTAATAAAAATTATACCTTTGTTCGAACTAAAATTTAAAAATTGAACAAAAGGATAATCACCAAACACCTAAACTTTAAATATTTGTATCGGTTACCTATAATTAACTGAAGTAATTTATAATTTCTGTTGAAAAATTATAAATAACAAAAAAAGATCCAAATCGAAAAATAATTAATAAAAATTAATTTAGACTTAAAATAAATAAAAGAAACTGAAAAAATTATGCCGCAATATAGATTTAGGCTAACTGGGGTACCCCCAGACCAAGCAATTAAATTAATTGAAGTAGATCCAAATAATAGCATAGCAGAAATCAAGAAAACAGTCCAACGAGAGTATAAACTCAATCCCATTTTAGCAATCCAGTTTATTTTTAAAGGAAAAGTACTTCCTGATAGTCTTAAATTTACCAAAATCGGGATTCATCCAAAGAAAGACGTTATTACAGTAATGGCCACACAAGCTGGTGGAATTTAACTTTTAATTTCTTTTTTTTTCATTTAAAGGTTTTTGCGAATTTCCAGATTTCATCTTTTATTGTGTGTAGGTTTTTAATTACTTTCCCGGTTGTCTTGTTTTCCATCTCTCCCGCATTAAACATAGCTTGTCCAACAGCAAGAATTCGATCATGAGTTTCATCTGCGATTCTGACTATATCTCCTTTTTTGATTGAAGGTTCAATTTTAGTTATTCCAGGACGCATTATATCTGCACCATTAGTCACAAATTTTATTGCACCCATATCTACAGCGATGGTTTTTAATCCTAAATTATCTTCTAATAATAACGATAGTGTAGGAATATAGATTTCACCGTTTTTCCACAAGCTAAGTTTATTATTAATTGCGATTAACTCATCGCCATGTTCAATTAAGATTCTCTCAACTTTAGATTTTTTTGGAAAAATTTTATCAACAAAACCTTGAGAATAAGTTTTTTTAATTTGTGAAATAATTTCTTTTATTTCAGAAGAACGAATAAAATGCCGCTGTTTAATATCCAAAAATTTCACTCACTAAAGAATTGAAATCAAAAACTCTATTATATTTAAAATTTCTATTGCTTTTAGTTTTTCGCTTTGAAATTATTTAGTGAGAAATCTTTATATGACTATTAGGTGTAATTATTAAATAAGTATCTCCGATCCTGCCTATAGATCCTCCTGTTAAATTAATCTCTGCCCTTATTTGGTCAATAGATCTCTTAAAATCGACTATTGACACATTTTGATCCCCCAAAATAGTAGATACATTAATAATTAAAATATTACCCCTCAATAACTGCTTTTTTACATCAGCAACCTGATCTATGGATGACAAATTATACTTTTTAATTAAATACTGTGATAGATGTGAGCTCTCAATTGCCCCCATTCTGTGTAAACATCCCATAGTCTCCTCTACTGAGGTTCTAAAGTCATATCGACCTTTTTTCCACAGTTTCAATCCAACACACAACCTTTTTTTTAAAAAATTATTTAAATGTAATTTTTTATAGTAAATTGAATTATGATGATATTTAAACTCGAAAAATATCAAGATCTATTTCTAAATTATACTTGTATGTGATCCAGAGAATATCCAAATAATACACAAATAATATATGTGCATTAGCAAGCCATTTCCTTTTTATAAATTCTTCTAAATATTCAGTAATATTTCATATATATCAAATCGCCTATCATTGTTATATTACAATGTAAATTTTCTTATTTTCAATAAAAAATTAGACTTATTAACATCCGAGTTGATAATTTAAATGATATATAATAATTTAAAAAAATTTATTTGAAAAATATAAAAGAGATTAATTAAAAAATGAGAACTTTCGAACAATATTATGAAGATCTTAAAAAGATGAAGCATAATATTTGGATAGGTGAAGAAATAGTGGGTAGAGACGACCCCCGAATTAGAGGAGGCATGAATATAATAAAAGAAACCTTTGATCATGTAAATGAAGAAGAATTTAAGGATTTATGCACTGCAACCTCTCATTTAACTGGGAAAAGAATAAACCGTTTTTGTCATATACACCATAGTGTAGACGATCTATTAAAAAAGCAACAAATGACTAGGCTTCTTTGCCATAGAGTAGGTGGTTGCATTCAGAGATGCATGGGAATAGATGCTATAAATGCATTATCTGTTATCACGTATGAGGTTGACCAAGCATTAGGAACTGACTTCTATAAACGATTCGAAGATTATCTTAAATTTTTTCAGGAAAATGATTTGGTCGCGAGCTGCGCACAAACTGATGCTAAGGGAGATAGATTAAAACGCCCTCACGAACAAGAAGATCCAGATCAATATTTAAGAGTAATTGAAACAAAAGAAGATGGTATTATTGTAAGAGGTTGTAAAATATGCATAACAAATACTGCTTATGCTGATGAATTTATCGCAATTCCAACAAGGTTTATGGGACCTGAAGATAAAGACTATGCTGTTGCATTTGCTTTACCATCAGATTGGGATCGTGTTAAATTACTTGCTAGACCGGCATGGTTTCGGCAAAGTAAATATGGATTGGATGCTCCAGGGTTAAATATTGGTGATGTTGAAACTATGATTATCTTTGATGATGTTTTTGTTCCAAATGAGCGAGTTTTTTTAAACGGAAGTGTGGATTCAAGGCAAAATCCCTATGCTGGTTTTTTAGCTTTAATGTTCGCTCATTATCATCGGCATTCATATACGGGTTGTAAACCAGCTGTATCTGAAGTTATTGGAAGCGCTGCGGCATTAGTAGCGGAATATAATGGGATCGAAAAAACTTCTCATGTTAGAGATAAATTATCTCATATAATTGGTACAGCGGAGCTTGTAAATGCTGCAGGTATAGCAAGTGCGTATCGCGCTGAGAAAGCACCCTCAGGAACTTTTATCCCAGATGAAGTTTTAACTAATGCAGGAAGGAGATTAGCTGGAGAGGAAATTTATAACGAATATAAAATATTAGCTGATCTTTGTGGTGGCTTTGTTGCAGCTATGCCCTTTGAGGGTTCTTTTTTTGCTGAAGATGTGGGTGAATTAGCAATGAAATATTTAAAGAGAAATCCAAAGATTAAGCCTGAAAATATTCTTCGTTGTATGCGAGGAATTGAAAATATGCTTGTATCAGATCTTGCTGGTGTAATGCAAGTAGCAGGATTACATGGTGGAGGCTCACCCCAGATGGAAACTATTACGATGATGGCGAGATATGATTTGGAAAAATTGAAAAATATAGCCAAATATCTATTTGGAATAAGGAAGACATTGCCTAAGTATGAAAGACCACCTGTAACACCTAGAAAAATGTTAGAAAAGTATAGAAAAGTAATGGAACTAAAAAAATAAATATTTGATTTTAATAATTGAAATCTTTTTTTTTTCTTTTTTTAAGATTTAGAAATCAAGTTAAATTTTTTTAAAACTATTAATTTATTAATAGCAATATTAGTAATAAAAAATTTTAACACGCAATTTGGTAATATTAAATGTCTGATAAAGAAGAACGTGAGATTCAAAGGTTTATGGAACTTGACAGTAATAAATTGACAAAAGGAAAAGAAAGAGAACTTGCGATACAAATAGAAGAAGATATAATGAATCAAAATGAAGTTTTAGCCGATCAAATAAATCAAGAATTTAAAAAATATAATATAAAATCCATTGATATAGTCGGTGCAATTGGCGCTGGCAAGACCGCAATAATAGAAAAAATACTTGAAAAATTAGCTTCAAAATATAGGATATTAGTTATATGCGGTGATGTTACAACCAGAGTGGATGCAAATCGAATAGAAAAACATAATGTGGAGTCAATCCAAATAAATACTGGCCGAGAATGTGCTTTAAACGCTTATCACATAAACCAGATAATTAAAAATAAGGATTTGAATAATTATGATTTGATTATTATTGAGAATGTCGGAAATTTAATTTGCCCCTCTGATTTCATTTTGGGCACAGATAAAAGAGTAACAATTGTTTCAATTACAGAGGGGGAATGGGTTATTGAAAAGCATCCGATGTTGTTTAAAATGTCCGATGTTGCAGTAATTAATAAAATAGATCTGGCTGAGATATTAGAAACAGACGTAGATAAGATGATAAATGATGCAAAAAAAATCAATCCTAATATTCAAGTTATAACTACAAGTGCTAAAACAGGAAAAAATATTGATAAATTAATTGAAATATTTGGTTTAGAAAATTAATTAAGTACTAGAAATAAAAAGAAATTATATATTCAATAAGTAAAAATAAGGAATTGAAAGAAATTGAAAGAGAAATTAGAAATTATTAGAGAACTTTTAGCAAATAATCAAGAAATTGATGCTTCAAAAATCCATATTTTAATGTTAGACTTATTTAAAACGCAATTTAAAGGGCTTCATGTTGAAAATTACATCGGTGATTATCCCACCTTTATTGAACCTGTATATCTTGGAGATAAAGTTAAATTAGGCGATGATGTTCTTTTAGGACCGAATGTCTATATCGGAAAAAATTCAGAAATAGGTGATTATGTCCAACTTACTAATAGTATTATTTTTGATAATGTAAAGATTGGAGCTAACATTAACTTGGAAAATTGTATTGTTGCTAAAGATAGTTCTTTGAACTTTAATAATCCTAACATAAAGAATTGTATAATTATCGGGAAAGCAGATTCAGAAGAAGATCTTAAAAAAATTTCTTTCTCAATTTAAAAATAACATAAGACTTAAAATTATGATTCGAAAGGCAGAAAAGAGAGATATTGATTCATTAGTAGAGTTGGTTATTTTATTTGAAGAAGCAATTGATGAGATTTATCAGGGTGATTTTGGTGAAATTGAGATAAATAAAGATGTAATTAAACAAATAATGATTGAGGGATTTGACGATAAATATCATACTATTCTCGTTGTTGAAGAAAATGACCAATTAATAGGATTTGGAGATATTTGGATGTATCCCGAATTTGGCCATGCAGGTTTTGCCGTATATCTTCATAATTTTTTCATTAAAAAGGAATTTCAGAATAGAGGATACGGTAAGAAACTGTTAAAAGAATTAATCGATATAGCAAGATCGAAAAAAGCTACGGCGTTCCACATTACTACAAGTTTTAAAAATAAAAAAGCAATTGCTCTATATAAAAAAATGGGAATTGACGATGAGGGTCTATTATTAGATAAGGTTTTAACTTATGATTAGATTGCAAGGGATCTCTTATGATTCAAAAAATTACAAATGAAATTAAATCTAAATTAAAAGAAAATGTTCGAACGCTAACTCAAGATCAAAAAGAGCGAATGTTAAAGATACTTAATTCAAGTAATCCCAATTTTAATACATATGCTCTTAAAATATCTGAGATTGAAAAGATAGTAAGAGATATTTTTAAAGAAAACAATGCATCTTTTGATGATTCAATTGAGATTTTTAAAATTTTATTAAAATCTAATATCAACGATGAAAAATTTGCTGGATTTTTTTTTATTAATAAGTTTAAAAAACATTTTGATGAACAAACTATTAATTTATTTCATGATGCCCTTTTCGAATCTTGTGATACCTGGGCTTTATGTGATAGTAGTGTTATTAGAGTAATTGGACCATTTCTCTCAAAGTATGATAAGTTGGCGAAAAAAACTATCGAAAAGTGGTCTCATTCTGAAAATTTATGGATTCGACGTGCATCTATGGTTAGTTTATTAAAAATTATTTCTTTAAAAAAAGATTTTGATGAGTCTTATGTATTTAACTTAGTAGAAAAAATGCTTTTGAACAATGAAGATTATATCCAAAAAGGAATAGGATGGTTGCTTAAGACGTGTTCAAAATATAAACCTGGTATAATTTTTAATTACTTAGAGGAGAATAAAAAAACACTTCCAAGATTAATTCTTAGGTATTCTAGTGAAAAATTACCAAAAGAGAAAAGAACACAAATTCTAAAAAATAACCTTTAGAAATTAAATTAACAATATACATTCTTAAATATGAATTTTTTTTATTCTTATAGATAAAAATCATAGAAATAGGAGAATTTTCTTTTGAGTTTTTGTTTAATTCTACTTAATTGGGAAAGAGAAAGGGGTATTAAAATAGACTTCACATATCCTGAGTCAGTAAACCTAACAAAAGAAATAATTGATAAAATATACGCGACGCATACTTTTTTACAAGATGAAACAAAAAATGAAGAATTTATTGAGATTGATCATAAAGATCAAATTATCATGAGTTATTTTAAGAAATCAATGGATCCAGAAGAAGAACATGAATTATTAATTTTTTTAACTCTTGCAAATGAGAAACCAGAATATTTCAATTTAAAATTAAAAGTTATATCTTTTGCTAGAAATGTTTTTAATACTTCTAAAGAGGAACGCAAAGATTATGTTATTAATAATATTGAGGCTAAATTTTCAAAAGAAACTCAGAAAAAAAAGATCTTAATATTAGGAAGAGCAAGTACGGGAAAAACAAGTATAAAAAAAGTAATCTTTGAAGGTAAAAACCCTCAAGAATTTTTAGAGGAATCAATTGAACCAACAAGAGGAGTTTCTCCTTCAATTTACTCTTGGTTTGATTTAACCTTAGGATTTTTTGATACTTCTGGTCAGGAATTGGACGTTTTATTAAGTGATGATCAAATACTCAGTACAGCATTTGAAAATTCTGATTATATTATATATGTATTTGATTATATTATTTGGAATTCCCAACAGCAAGAAATCATTAATGAAATAAATAATATTTTAAGAATAATTAAAACAAAATCATATAATATGAAATTAATTCTTTTTTGTCATAAAATTGATTTGATAAAGAAGCAAAAATATGGTTCAAAGCTTCACAGCAAATTATGGATAAATATTTTCAATTGCAAATTTCAGGGATTAGACATAAAATTGAAGAAAACTTTAATCTTCCCATATATTTCACAAGTCTTTATCCCAAATTAATTTATAATTTATATACTGCATTTTGTGATATTTTAGGTAAATTATCACGGCAATCATTAAATATAAAAAGCTTAATTGAGGGAACAATCATAAATTTTTCAAAAACTATGGGTTTTATCACAAATACAAAAAACAACATAGTAGCACAAGTGATTTCCGAAGATTTTAATATTGAACTTCTTAATTACGCCCATAATTTAACGGCTCAATTAAACCAAACTTTCTTAGATATGGTTGAGAATGATAATATTAATTATTTTCTATTATCTAGCTATAAAGGGTTAACTATTATCATGAAACATCTAAATCTTAAAGAGCTCAATATAATGAATTTAATTTGTATTTCAGAAACTTTAACTAATGACGAAATAGTTGATTTAGCAATGCAAAGTGGGATTCATATTGAAAATATCTATACATATTATTAAAACTAAAAAAGTATTGAATATTTTTTCTTTTGAATTTAATGAATATTGATACATACAGGAAAACTCAAAAGTTTTTTTATCACTGCTATTTCAAGATATATCATCGATTGAAAATTATTGGATTAGAAAATATACCAGATGGTGCAGCTCTTATTGTAGCACATCATGAAGGTGGTTATGATTTAGATAATCATGCAATAAGTTGTTGTCATCCAACAAGGGATATTCATGTCTTAGATTGGGATAAATATCATTATATAAATTCAATGTGGGGTAGATATATTTTAGTTGGAGGAATTCCTTTATGGCTACGTGGAGGTATTAGATGGAAATACATAAATCCTTATTTACATAAAAAAGGAAGTCAATACCCATCCTTAGTATGTATCTTTCCAGAAGGAAATTCTGGAACTTTCTTAAATCGCCATATTCTTTGGAAGTTTTTCCCTGGAGTAGTTAGAATTGCCTTGAAATATAAAATCCCAATAGTCCCTACAGCTTTGATTGGATTTCAAAAGGCTAGCCCGATCTTAATTTCAATTGAACAAGAACATGGTCCAGCTGATCCAATATATTTTCCATTGATTAATTTACCTTTTAAATTAAAAATTGAATTTGGAACCTCTTTTGAATTAGATAATTTTTATGATAAAAAATTGACTAGAGAAGAAGAGTTCTGGATTGCCAATCGTATAATTCGCCCAAAAATTGCAAAACTTTGTATGAAACATAGAAAAGTTCAATTACAAAAAGTAGATTTTAAGATGAAAAAACCAGACTTTTAAATATCTCATTTTAATTTTATTAAAAATAGGGACTTATCATGAGTTTGAAAATATACGGTGAAAATGACTTAGATATTCATGTTGTAGAAAATGGTTGGAAAGGGAATGGCACTAAAGAAAGTCCATTTATTATCGAATCCCGTGCGAATATTGAAGATAAGATAAAAATAAAGAATATTACAAGATTTTTACACATAAAAAATTGTGATTTTCACTCAATTTACTTAAGAAATTGTAAAAATATTGCTATAGAAAATAATAAAATCCAATATCTCGATTTATTTAATTGTTCTAAAATTATAATTAATAATAATAAGATTTTTTTTATTGAAATACTTCACAGTCCTGAAAACATTTTTCAAAATAATGATTTAACTGAGTTTGCACTAATTAATTTAGTTAAATTCACTAATACTAAATCTCAATACAATAGTTTTATTAAAAGTATTCTTTTTTTGATAATTGGATTTAGTGTTACTTCATTAATATTTGGAATACCATTATTTACATTCGAAGCAGACCTTATAGCATTTATAGTTCTTTCAGTCATATTTATTACTCAATTTTTAGCAGTGATTGCTGGAATATTAAATCTTATAGTTCATACCAATTGGTATAGAAAAGTTAAATTTCTTCCACCTAACAAAATATTAAATAATTCAGAACTTCTAGATTTGGAGGATTTTAATTAAATTTTTACGAAATAATACATTATCTCTATACATTACCATCTATGTAATATTTTAAAATATAAAATTTAGTATTAAGTATTAAAATTGTTTTGAAAACAACAAAAATATTAAGATTTATCAATGACTAACAAGAATGTTCAAAATTTTCAATTACTAAAATATTAGAATTATTTTAATTTTAAATTTAAGAATATGAAAAAAATTGGACTATTAATAAATCCAATAGCCGGGATGGGAGGAAGTGTAGGACTAAAAGGAACAGATGGCCATATTTATAAAAAAGCAATAAAAATGGGAGCTCAACCAATAACACCAAAAAGACTTAGTGAATTATTATCAAATTTAGAAAACAAAGAAGAAATGTTTTTCATTGCAGCCCCTGGAAAAATGGGTGCAGATATTATTAAAAATAAAGGGTTTAAATTTAATACTGTTGGGGAGATTGGCAAAGATACTTCAGCGAAGGATACAAAAAGAATTGCAAAAATGATGTTAGAAAAAAATATTGATTTACTAATTTTTTGTGGAGGTGACGGAACTGCCAGAGACATCTTTGATGCTATTGGATTGAAAAAGCCCGTTGTTGCTATCCCATCTGGCGTGAAAATGTTTAGTTCTGTTTTTGCTCTCAACCCTAGAGCAGCAGCGGAAATGGTGGATGCTTTTATAAAAGGAACAGATACCCAAGAAAAAGAAGTTCTCGATATTAATGAAGATTCTTTCAGAAAAGGCATATTGGATTCAAAATTGTATGGTTATTTAAAGGTTCCGAATATTAAACGCCTATTACAATCAGGAAAAATAGGTTCAAAAATCAATAAGACTGCAGCGGAAAATAAAGTAGAAATTGCCGATCATATAATTGAAAGTATGAAGAACGATATTTTATATTTATTGGGCCCTGGTACAACTGTTAAAGCAATTACAGATGCGTTAAATTTACCTAAGACTCTCCTTGGAATCGATGCCATATATAATAATAAGCGAGTTGGAGAGGATTTAAATGAGGAAGGTATTCTAAGATTACTTGATAAATATAATAATGTAGAAATAATAGTTTCCCCTATCGGAGGGCAGGGGTTCATTTTTGGAAGAGGAAATAAACAATTAACCCCAAAAATCATTTCAAAAGTTGGAAAGGAAAACATAAAAATTGTAGCAACAGTAGATAAAATGAAAGGATTAATGTGTTTGAGAGTAGATACCGGTGATATTGAAGTTGATAATATGCTAAAAGGTTATACCAAAGTAATTATTGGATATAAAGAAGAACTCATTACGCAAATAGAATGTTAAATTTATTATTGAAGGACATTAAAATATGAGAATTAGATTAGATAAAAATGAAATGTTTAAACCCCCTCCAAAAGAAATTATTGACCCAGTAAAGGAAAGTATTGAAAATATAAATCGTTATACTCCCCAAGTCAAAATAGAAGAATTAATTGGATTAATATCTGATTATACAAAAATTCCTCAAGATTCAATAATTTTAAGTTCAGCTTCAGATATATTGATAAAAGAATTTATTTATCTTTTTGCAAGAAATCGACAGATAATTATTGCAGATCCAACATTTTTTTTGGTCACAAATACCGCTCAAAAAACATCTTCACCGTTGTTAAAAATCAGATTAAGAGAACCCGAATTTAAAATTTCTTTAGAACAATTTATTGATGAAATTAATAAACCAACTATGATTGTGTTTGACAATCCTAATAATCCCACTGGATCTTTGCTATTAAATAAAAAAGATGTACAGACAGTTTTGGAAAATGAAAATGTGATATTTCTAATAGACGAGGCATATTTCGAATTTTCAAAAATATCTTATGTAAATTTATTGAATGATTTTCCTAACTTAGCTATTGTAAGGACATTAAGTAAATCTTTTGGTTTAGCGGGTTCTGGAATTGGGTATATACTTTGCGGAGATGTTATAAAAAGGAGATTTATTGGTTTAGAAACTATGCTACCTTATCCTAGTGTCGTAGCTGCTATTAATGCATTACAAAATTTGGACTACATGAAAAAATATATTAACGAAATTGAAAAGGAAAAAAAAAGGATAATAACTTCAGTTTCAAAAATGGGAATTATGGTTTTTCCAAGTTATACCAATTTTATTTTAATGAAAACTGGTATTCAAAACATTTCTCAAAATTTAGTAAAACTAGGAATTTATGTTCACGACATATCTGAGCAATTAAGTTCAGAATATATAAGAGTAACAATAGGAACCGAAAAAGAAAATAATTATTTTTTAAGTTATATTGAAAAATTAACTAAATCTTAGGTGAAAATAAAATATGGTTAAAGAAATAAATGTTGTTGCAGTAATAGGAGCTGGATTTATGGGGGATCAGATTATACGAAAAACAGCATTAAAAGATTATACTGTACGTTTTTATGATGTGAATCCTAAAGGATGTGAAAAATTAGCAAATTCATTAACAAGAAAGAAAAAACGTAATGAAATACAAGGAGAGGTTACTTTTCACGAAAAGCTTAGTGAAGCTGTAGCAGACGCAGATCTTATCATTGAAGCAGTACCTGAAAAGTTAGAATTAAAAAGGGATATATTCTCACAAATTGATAAAAAAGCTCCACCTAATGCAATAATTGCTACTAATAGCTCATCGATTGCAGTTTCTAGGATTGAGGATGCTGTTGAAAGAAAGAATAAAGTATTAAATATTCACTTTTATAACTTAACCTCAATCCCAATGGCGGATATAATGAAAGGTTCTAAAACAAGTGATGATACTTTCGAAAAAGGAAAAAAATGGCTTGAGAGTATAGAAATTACACCTCTTATTGTAAAAAAAGAATGTTTTGGTTTTGTATTTAATAGAGTGTGGAGAGCCGTAAAAAAAGAATGTTTGGAAATATGGGCAGGTGGATATGCAGATATTGAAGAAGTAGATAAAGCATGGAAAATTTATACTAAAATGGGATTGGGACCTTTTAAAATAATGGATGCTATTGGACTTGATGTTGTCTATGATATAGAAATGTCTTACTATAAAGAAAGCGGAGATCCTAGAGACAAACCACCACAAATTCTTAAGGAAAAGGTTGAAAAGGGTGAATTAGGATTAAAAACTCAAAAGGGTTTTTATTCCTATTGAAAAAAAAACATTTCTTTTTTTTTTAAACCTTTTATTCTATATTTAATTTAT
>Ga0315539_1000760_pt1 | contig 24152 bp, 21 predicted proteins | sample SalMarSW160150MG_FD_203097 | JGI IMG/M metagenome (GOLD analysis project Ga0315539, IMG submission 203097) | Salt marsh sediment microbial communities from the Plum Island Ecosystem LTER, Massachusetts, United States - Salt Marsh Sediment SW1601-150 ... | reverse complement strand
GATCACCCGGCTCGGGGTCGAGATTAAATTCGATACCGCTCTTGGGCGAGACATAACCATTGACGGTCTGATGGACGACGGATACAAGTCGGTCTATCTTGCTATCGGCTGCCACGCCGACATGAAGCTTAATATTCCGAATGAAGATGCCAAAGGTGTTATTCCCGGCGTTAAATTTTTAAGGGATTCGGCACTTTATGACATTAAGAAGTTAGAGGGTAGAGTTGTAATCATTGGTGGTGGCGATGTGGCGATTGATGCTGCAAGATCCGCTCTTCGATTAGGCACAGATAAAGTAAGCATCCTTTACAGGCGCACCCAAACAGAGATGCCTGCCCGGGATGAGGAGATTGAAGATGCTCTTGAAGAAGGGGTTGATATTCAGTTCCTGGTGGCACCTGTGGAGGTGGTTGAAAAAGAGGGAAGAGCGGTCGGTTTGAAATGCATTAAAATGGAATTAGGCGATCCCGATGCATCGGGCCGACGTCGCCCTGTTCCTGTTAAGGGTAGTGAATTTGTTGTTGATACGGATATCATAATACCTGCCATCGGTCAAAGAACCGACACGTCTTTTCTTGAAAGAGCGACGGGTGTTGAATTAGACAGATGGCATAACATACAGATCGATCCCTTAACCTTCGAAACCACAAGAAAGGGGGTATTCGCAGGCGGTGATGCACAGACCGGCCCATCCATTGCGATTAAAGCTGTTGCCGCCGGGCGAGAGGCTGCTATCTCCATATTAAGATATCTGAATACCGAGGACTTGAAAGAGGGACGAGAACCTCTTGAGGTTCCCCAGGAAAACTTCAATCCGTTCAGTAAAGATATCGAAAAGGTCAAAAGGTCCAGAATGCCCAGGATATCCATGGAAGAGAGGAAGAAGAGTTTTACTGAAGTTGAACTGGGTCTACGCGAAAACCAGGCGGTTATTGAGGCTGAAAAATGCCTTAACTGCATGGTATGCTGTGAATGTTTCGAATGTATCAAAGCTTGCGAGGCCGAGGCTCTTACTCTCAAAACCCATGCTCAACAGGATGAAACAGTTGAGGTAAATGTCGGTTCAATCATACTTGCCTCTGGTGCTAAACCTTATGATCCGTCTAAGTACGACACCTTTAACTATGCAAAACATCCAAACGTCGTAACTTCCATGGAGTTTGAGAGGATTTTATCGGCCTCCGGGCCTTACGGCGGTCATCTGGTTCGACCTTCAGACAAGAAAGAGCCGAAAAAGATTGCCTGGCTGCAATGCATAGGATCCAGGGATGTACACCTGGGTGCCAACGGATACTGCTCCGGGGTTTGCTGTACCTATGCCATCAAGGAAGCCATGCTGGCCAAGGAACACAGCCATGGGGATCTGGATGCGGCTATTTTTTATATAGATATTCGCACCTACGGAAAAGACTTTGAGAGATATTATATTCGCGCCAAAGATGATCTGGGGGTGAGATTCATCAAGTCGAGAATTACCAACATTGTCCCGGCAGAAGAAACAGGGATGCAGCTTATCCGTTATGTTGACGAGATCGGAAAGAGTGTTGAAGAGGAATTCGATATGGTGGTTCTGTCTGTAGGCCTGACGGTATCCATGGAAATAGCGGAAAAGGCCGGAAAATGGGGCATTGATCTGGATCATTACAACTTTGCCCGCACAAGCAGCTTTGAACCTGTTAAGACTTCCAGGCCCGGAATTTTTGTTTGCGGAGCTTTTCAGGCGCCCAAGGATATTCCGTCTTCCGTTATAGATTCCAGCGCTGCTGCGGGTGTGGCCGGAAGCATGTTAGCCGGGTCACGATGGTCCCTCACAAAGACAAGACATATTCCGGAGGAGATGGATGTGCGCGGGGAACCGCCTCGAATCGGTGTTTTTGTCTGCCGTTGCGGAACCAATATAGCAGGGATAGTAAATATCGATGATGTGGTGGAGTATTCAAAAAATCAACCCGGAGTTGTCCATGTGGAGGACAATCTGTTCAGTTGCTCACAGGACACCCAGGACAAAATTACCGAGGTCATAAAGGAACATCGGTTGAACCGGGTGGTTGTGGCAGCCTGTACGCCGAAAACACATGAACCTCTTTTTCAGGAGACTTTAATCAATGCCGGAGTCAATAAATATCTGTTTGAGATGGCAAACATTCGGAATCAGTGCTCCTGGGTACATCAAGATGATCCTGGAAAAGCCACGGAGAAGTCAAAAGATATAGTCAAAATGGCCATTGCCAAGGCCCGTCTTTTTGAGCCCCTGTCAGAATCTACCATGGAGATTAATCAGTCGGTTCTTGTTATCGGGGGCGGTGTTGCAGGGATGGCTACAGCCCAAAATATGGCGGAGCAGGGATATAAAACCTTTCTGATCGAAAAGAGAGACTCCCTCGGCGGGCAGGCACGGCATCTCCATGAAACCTGGCGAGGTGAGGATATTCAAAAGTATTTAACCACGTTAATCGATGCGGTCCGGACCGATCAGAATATAGAGGTTTTTCTGAATTCGCAGATCACACAGGTTGACGGTTTTGTGGGGAAATTCAAAACAACAATCAAAAACGACAAAGAAAGCAGAGTTCTTGAGCATGGTGTCACTATCATCGCTTCCGGTGCTTCAGAGTTAAAGCCTGACCTGTATTTATACGGCAAGGATTCCCGTGTTGTGACCGGTCTGGAACTACAGCAGCGATTTGTTGATAACGATCAGGAATTAGCTCGACTCAATACCGCTGTATTTATCCAATGCGTCGGTTCACGTATCAAAGAAAGGCCTTACTGTTCCAAAGTTTGCTGCACCCAGTCCATCAAAAGCGCAGTGAAACTAAAAGAGATCAACCCCAACATGGACGTTTTTATTCTGTACAGGGATTTGCGCCCTTATGGGCTGCGTGAAGATCTTTACCGGGAGGCGCGTTCTAAAGGGATTGTTTTTATCCGCTACGATTCTAGCAAGAACTTAACCGTAGACGTCGACCGGAATTACCTAAAAGTAACCTTTGCAGACAGGGTGCTCAGGCGGATAATGGAAATCAGGCCCAACCTTTTAATCCTGGCTTCCGCCATTGTTACGGAGACCGACAACACATTAACCCGGTTTTATAAAGTTCCCCGGAATGCCGACGGTTTTTTTGCCGAAGCCCATGTAAAGCTCAGACCGGTCGATTTTGCTACGGACGGTGTTTTTGTGTGTGGTCTGGCACACGCACCCAAACCGATAGATGAATCTATTGTTCAGGGAAAAGCCGCCGCCTCTCGTGCGGTAACACTTCTTGCCAGGAAGACTTATCAGACCAGCGGTACTGTTGCGGAAACCAACCCCTTAATTTGCAGTTCCTGTGGCGTATGTGTTTCCGTATGTCCGTATTCAGCACCTTCTTTTATACCTGAAGACGACCGTTTTTTTCCAGGCAGAGCACAAATCAATCCTGTCCTTTGCAAAGGCTGCGGGCTATGTGTAGCATCCTGCAGGTCAGGCGCGATCCATCTTAAAGGATTCGATAATGATCAGATTTTTGCGCAGATTTTTGCATTGAATGAAGCAGTATAAAAGCGTTAGGCGCTAGGAGATTTTCAGTATGTCAGATTGGGAACCCAAGATTATCAGTTTTTTGTGTAACTGGTGTAGTTACGGTGCTGCGGATCTGGCGGGTGTGAGCCGAATGGAATATCCGCCAAGCATCCGAGTTATTCGCATTCCGTGTACCGGCCGCATGAGTGCCAAGTTTATTTTAGCGGCTTTCAGGCAGGGAGCAGACGGAGTCTGGGTGTCCGGGTGACATCCCGGCGAATGCTATTACCTGGAAGGTAATTACTATGCACGCAGAAAGTTTGCTTTATTTAACAACTTTATTGAATATATGGGGATCGAACCCGGCCGCCTGCATTTTTCATGGATCTCATCTGCTGAATCAACCAAATTCGTTGATGTGGTTAATGAGGTCACCGCAGCGGTCAAGGCTCTGGGACCCAATAAAAACTTTCTAAAAACAGAAGCCAAGGTGGCTTAACATGTTAGCGTATATCGACAAAATAAAGGAAATATCACGTCGGCTTTTACAAGAGGGCAAAGTTGATATGGTCATCGGCTTCCGCAAGGGGACCGTGCCCATGATGAATGAACCCTGTTTTGTAAAAACGCCTGAAGATGTTGACAACTTGGTGTGGGACAGCAACTGCGGAATCAATCTTGCAAACTACCTCACAAACAGAAAGGAAAAAATTGGTATTGTTGCCAAGGGATGCGATTCTCGAAACATTGTCACCCATATTATTGAAAACAAGATTAAACGGGATCAGCTCGTTATTATCGGCGTGCCGTGCAAAGGAATGATTGACCGGCACAAGATCGAAGCAATGTTTGAAACTGAGATAGAAAATGTGATCGAGGTTGATGACAAAATCAATATAAAAGGCGAGGGGTTTGAAAAAACCTTGGATAAAAAAGATGTGCTGCAGGACAATTGTGCATTGTGCATTCACCGCAACCCGGTAATACATGATGAACTTGTTGGAGATCTTGTCGAGGAGCAAAAGGATGTAGACAGATATGAGGATGTCCGCAAAATTGAATCCATGTCCCCGGAAGAAAAATGGAGATATTTTGATGACCTCCTTTCGGCCTGTATTCGCTGTTATGCTTGTAGAAATGCATGTCCCCTTTGCTACTGCCCGACATGCTTTGTGGATGAATCACGGCCCCAGTGGGTCGGAAAGAGCATAGATCCCATAGATACCCGAACATTCCATTTCTTAAGGGCCTATCATTGTGCCGGCCGGTGTACCGACTGCGGTTCATGTGAGCGGGCCTGTCCCATGGGAATAAAAGTTCGTATGTTTACAAAAAAACTGGAAAAAGATTGTCTGGAACTCTTCGACTGGGAAGCCGGCATGACATTGGAAAAGCGGCCGCCTCTTGACACTTACCGACCTGACGATCCGGATGATTTTATAAAATAGTAAGTGGTTAATGAATATTTAAAAACTTGATACAGGGTTATATTATGAAAGTCATAACAATTCATAAGGAAGATTGGGCTGGAGGACTTGAGCGTTTATATGATTCTTTTCGATTATTCGGTCCGGTTAAGCAAGATGAATTTCATAATTTTCGGGAACTTGTCAAAGGAGAGTTACCGGATCTGAATTTATTAAATACCCGGCTTTCGGCAAAATCAATCATCTATCCCCAGTCTGAAAAGATGTTCGAATTCACTCTGGATGAAAACCGGGATGATCATCATATTTTAAAAGAAATCCATAAGGATTATTCCCCTCGAGCGGTTATCGGTATCAGGCCCTGTGATGTCAGGGCCTTTCTTCTGGTAAAAGCAAACTTTGACACACCCGAATATAAAGACCCTTACTGGATAAAATCTTATGAATCAACCACCTTCGTCGGATATGCGTGCAACACCCCTTGCAGTACCTGCTTTTGCACAACAGCCGGCTGTGGACCGTTTCATGAACAAGGACTCGACCTGCTTCTTGTTGATGCAGGGGATCATTATTTCGCCAAGATCATTACCGAAAAGGGAGAAAACTTTTTAACCGCCGCCGGCTGGAGTTCAGAAGCGGATTCAGATACTGCATGCGATAAGATCGAAACCATGAGGCAGGCGGCAGAGGCAAAAATAACAACCCGGATTGCAACAGACAAATTAAAGGATAAAAACACAACAGAACTTTTTGAAGCACCTTTCTGGGAAGATGTGGCTTTTGCCTGTATAAACTGTGGAACCTGCACATATTTGTGTCCCACATGCTGGTGTTTTGATATTCAGGATGAAACCTTTGGACTTTCCGGGATACGGATGCGCAACTGGGATAGCTGTATGTATCCGCTATTCACTCTTCACGGATCAGGTCATAATCCCAGAGATACCAAGATGCAACGGATTCGCCAGCGGTTTATGCACAAGCTTAAGTATTACGTGGATAAATATGAAGACGGTATTCAATGTGTGGGCTGCGGTCGATGCATTCGTCACTGTCCGGTTAATATCGATATACGCAAGGTTTGCGACTTGATGAACGGCTTTGAAACTTAGTCCTTGGATTCATAACCCGGCTTCCAACGAGCTTCAAGTATGATTAAATTTTATACTGGAAACGACAATATATTTAACCTAACATGTTATAAATACTCAATAAACAATCGTAAATCGTCAATCCTCAAGGGGGGTTACAAAAGTGCAAAATCCGTATTTGCCTTATCCGGTTCGCATCGACGAAATAATAACTGAAACTGAAGATAAAAATCTTAAAACATTCAAGTTCGTCTTTTTAAACCCGGATGACCAAGAAAAATTCACATACAGCGCCGGCCAGTTTGCCGAACTTTCCGTGGCCGGAAAGGGAGAAATCCCCATAGGAATTGCGTCATCCCCCACGGAAAAAGGGTTTTTAATGTTCACCATAAACAAGGTGGGCCTGGTAACATCCTATATTCACGCCATGAAGGTCGGCGACATTATGGGGATCCGTGGCCCGCTGGGGAACTGGTACCCCTGGGATATCATGGAAGGAAAAAATGTTGTGATTATCGGAGGCGGTTTTGCCTTTACAACACTTCGGTCATCAATCATATACATGCTCGATCCGGATAACCGACCAAAATTTAAAGACATACATGTTATATACGGCGCCCGTACACCGGGCATGCTTCTTTATAGGAATGAACTGGCCGAATGGGAAAAGCGTGATGATATTAACATGCACATTACCGTGGATGCCACAGATGATCCGGACTGGAAATATAATATCGGCTTTGTACCGACCATTACCGATCAGAAAGCACCGCCGGGTAACGAAGAGACTTATGCCATTATTTGCGGGCCGCCGATTATGATCAAGTTTACCCAGCCGGTTTTAGACAAACTCGGTTATGTTTATGATAATATTATTATGTCCCTTGAAATGCGCATGAAATGCGGTATCGGGATATGTGGCCGGTGCAACATCGGCAAAGAATATGTTTGCAAGGACGGTCCTGTCTTTACACTGTCCCAGCTCAATAGTATGCCGAAAGAGTACTAGTAACGCTTCGAGAGTGATATTATGGCAACCGAAAAAGGTATTGTAATTAAGATCGATTCCACGACAGCATGGGTAAAAACCACGAAAACCCATGCCTGTGAAGGGTGTGCTGCACGGGGTTACTGTAATGTCATGGGTGGGGGCAATGAAATGGAAGTGGAAGCGATTAATTATGCCGGGGCAAAGGTTGGTGAAAAGGTCGTGATTAGCTTTGAAACATCCCCGTTGTTAAAAGCTACTTTTATGCTTTATGTGTTGCCGGTTCTGTTCTTAATGGCGGGCGCCTTTATCGGCAATAAAATGGCGCCTTTTTTTAATTTCGATGCATCAGCATTGTCGGTAATTACCGGTTTTCTGTTTTTCGGGCTCATCATTATGTTCGTCAAGTCAAAGGGAAACCAGATGGCCAAAAAGGACGAATATCGGCCGAAAGTTATAAAAATCCTAAAGGAGCTGTAGCGTTTGATTCAAACTTTAGGCCGTGTTGGGGTCCTTCGACCCCTGAAGATTGGGAACAGATTCTTTTTTGTCTTCTTTTTGGGCTTCCTTAAAGACAAGGGCGCCCACCGGACAGATATCAATACAGGCATTGCATTTTTCGCACTCAAGTGTTGACAGATCCGTTACCCCGTAAAAACTTATTACCGTATCAAACCCTCGTTTTGAAAAGGTCAGAGCAGATTGGCCGTTCTTTTCACGGCATACATGAACACATTTGCCGCACAACACACATCGATTCGGATAATAATCCAAAAAAGGATGGCTCCGGTCTATCTCTATTTCCCTGAGGTGTCTCTCCAGGCCTTTGGGCTTCAATCCCACCTTTAAGAATTTTGCCATTTTCTGCAATTCGCACTTTTTATTGGCCGGACAATTCTTACAGTCTACATGGTGAACCGACAAAAGAAGTCGAAGAGCGGTTCGTTGCAATTGCCTTACCGCAGGGGTGTCTGTTTTAACAACCATGTCATCTTTGACAGTAACTGTACATGAAGGTACCGGTTGTCTTTCACCCTCAATTTCAACAAAGCACATCCGGCACGACACCGAAGGGGGATCAATTACTTCCAGGTAGCAGAGGTTGGGAATATAGATTTCGTTATCAAGACAGGCCTTAAGCAGGACTGTCCCTTGTTTCGCTTCAATTTCTTTATTATCCACCAGGAATTTCGGCATAAGTTTTAGTCCTCTTCCTTTTTTTCCGGCGGCTTCTCTATATGGGGAACCAGGTGCGGAGGGGATACCTTTCTAACCGCATCATATTCCGGTGGACATACGACCATGCACTCACCGCATTTTACACAAAGCTCCTGGTCAACCCCCTTTTTTCGATTGCTCGTGGTAAATACAGCCTCCACCGGACAGCAGGTGGCACAGGCATCACACCCGCGTGCGCACAGGTCCAAATCAAAATAAAAGGCGATCATGGGACGGCACATCAGGGCCGGACACCGCTTTTCATATATATGGGCTTCGTATTCCTCCCTGAAATATTTAATTGAAGTCAGTACCGGATTGGGGGCGGTTTTACCCAACCCGCAAAGGGACCCGGCTTTTATATCTTTACTCAACGTCTCCAGCAGTTCAATGTCGCCGTCTTCACCTTGGCCCCTTGTTAACCGCTCCAGTATTTTGAGGAGATGGTAGGTCCCGATTCTGCAAAATGTGCATTTCCCGCAGGATTCGTTTTGGGTGAAATCAAGAAAATAGCGGGACACCTCCACCATGCAGGTATCTTCATCCATGACCACCATGCCACCGGATCCCATCATTGCCCCGGCTTCTGTTAAAGAATCAAAATCGATGGGGGTATCCAGAAAATCCTCATTCAGACAACCCCCGGACGGTCCCCCGATCTGAACGGCCTTGAATTTTTTGTTATTCGGAATACCACCGCATATATCGAAAATAAGAGTCCGCAAAGACACGCCCATGGGTATTTCTACCAAACCCGCGTGAACCACATTTCCAACCACGGAGAAAATAGCGGTACCCGGAGTGCTTTCGGTACCGATTTCTCTATACCAGTCCGCACCGTGATCCAGAATAGGAGGAACCGAGGCCAGGGTTTTTACATTGTTAATTACCGTGGGCGTGTTCCACAGACCTTTTTGAACCGGATACGGGGGACGGTGCCGGGGCATACCTCTATACCCCTCAATGGATCGGATCAGGGCCGTTTCCTCACCACAGACAAACGCCCCGGATCCCCGAAACACATCCATCTCCAGATCAAAGGAGCTTCCCAAAACCGATTTTCCCAAAAGACCCAGTTCTGTTGCCTGCCGGATCGCTTTTGTGACGATGTTGACCGCAAGCGGATATTCCGCCCTCACATAAATGATCGCTTTTTTTGCTCCCACCGCATACGCGCAAATGGCCATGCCTTCGATGACCTGGTGCGGATTGCTTTCCAGGATGGTTCGGTCCATATACGCGCCGGGGTCGCCTTCGTCTGCGTTGCAGATCACTATTTTTTCTTGTTCTCCCGCATTTTTCGCCAGTTCCCATTTTCTGCCCGTGGGAAATCCGGCACCGCCTCTTCCTCTCAAACCGGAATTCTGTACTTCTTTGATGATCTCATCGGGATTCCGTTTTAAGGCCTTGACAAGGGTTGAATATCCGCCGTCAGCAATGTAGTCGTAAATGTCTTCCGGATCAATATGCCCGCATTTTTCCATGACCACACGCTTTTCCTGGTTAAACCGGGTAAATTCCATTACTGAAGGAATCAGATCGTTTTCTTCCATGGCCCCGTAAACGTGTTCGAATCGGGGATCTCCTTCTTTTAAAAAAAGTTTCGCGAGCATCTTGGCCTTGCCTGCGTTCACCTCGTGATAAAAAATCGGTGGAAATCCCGAGTCAGGATGGTCTATGATGACTACCGGTTCTGCATAGCAATGTCCCAAACATCCTACCGTATGGATACGGGCGTCGATATGGTATTCATCAAGCGCTTCTTCAAATGCCTTTTGGGTTTCAAGGGCGCCGGAGGCAATGCCGCAGGTGGCCATACCAATATGTATTTTAGGAGCAGGATCCTCCCTGAATTCATTCCGACGTCTCTCGGCTTCTTTATAAATGCCGTTGAATATTTGATCTATTTTTTCATTACCGGCCGGATTCATCTTTTATCTTTGCTCTTTCTTCCATTTCTTTTTCTATTTCAATCCGCATCAGAAGTCCTTCCACCTTGCTGGGCGCCATATGAGCATGGACGGTTTCATCAATAATGGCCACGGGCGCTAACGCACAGCATCCCACACAGGCGACCTTTTCAATGCTGAATTCTCTGTCATCCGTGGTTTCACCGGCATGAATGTCAAGCTTTCGTTCAAAATTTTCAAGGATAATGTCACCACCCCTGACATGGCAGGCAGTACCCAGACATACCTTGATCGGATGTTTGCCGGGGGGATGAAATCGAAACTGGTTATAAAAGGTTGCAACGCCATAAACTTCACATTCGAAAATTTCGAGGTGTTCCGAAACTACTTTTATGGCTTGGGTGGGGAGATAGGCAAGCGTTTCCTGGACCATTTGGAGGATTGGGATCAGATTTCCTCTTTGCTTTTCAAAGGATTCAAGTTTTGAGGCAACATGCTTTAGAGCCTCCTTTTCTTCCGGAGTTAACTCATCATTCATAGGAAATTCTTTCAATATTGTTTTGGCCAGTCCGATAGCTCAATCCTTAATTCTTCCTAAAGACATTAACTTCCTCAATATGAAGTTCTTCATCGGTTACGGTGGTCAGTGGCGGATATTCGCTGACATCCATGCCCGGCACATAACCAAATATGGAGCTTAGTTCCGTGTTTAGCATATGGTAAAGTCTGGTCAGCGGAATTTCCATGGGGCATGCATCCTCACACTGACCGCAATTCACGCAGGAATCTGCAACGTGGGCCAATCTGACCAATGGAAACATCATATGTGGTGGTGTTTGTCCTCCCTGCACAAAACCTCTTTCCGGCTCAAGGTAACAGTCCTTGCAGTAACATATTGGGCATACATCTCTGCAGCCAAAGCACTTAATGCACCGGTTAAAATATCTTAACCAATATTTCAATCGATCCATATAAGGAAGCCGTCTCAGTTCATCGAAATCTCTTTGTTCCCATGTTTGGGCCAGTTCAACGGCCTGTCTGTCTTTTTCCTCTCTTTCTTCTATGGCTTCCTCATCCGGTGTTTCAACAATGAGGGCCCCGGTCTCTATGGCCTTTTCTATGAGTTCAGAACCTCTTTGAGAGCAAATTTCGATAAACGTGGCTTTCTTGCCCTTGGTCCCCCACTTGCCGCAAGCCAAGTCTGCCATCCTGGGAATATTAAAAACACATCTCCTGCAATTCTCTCTTCTTCCGTATCCCTTTTCCTCCAGTTCCTCCAAATTTTTTTCTTTTCTGGTGCCATCGGCCAGTGTAATGATGAGTTTCCCGTTATCAAGATCCTCCCCGACCACATCCTCGGGGTTGACATGGTATTCATCTTTTATCATTTTTTCGGCCACCACAGGCAACACCGTTCCGGTACAGTTCAATCCGATTAAGATGACGTTCGCCATGTTGATTTGCCCCCTTTTGGCCAATTCGATGATCGCACGGCAATCACAGGGCTTACAGGTAACGGCAATTTTCAAGTTTTTGGCGCCATCTAAATACTTGTGTATCTCTTTGGCCACGTTTACAGGGGCAAAATGCAAGGACCCGGCACTCTCAACGACCTCATCCGGATCGGTGATTAAAGATAACACCCCGTCATATCTGTTTCCATTTCTCTTTTTGACGGCCAACACGGCATCTACAAGTTTCATCTCAAGAGCAAACTTGAGTAAAGCAGTCACCGCACCGCCGGATTCTCCCATTTCCCGAATTTTGTCGTCAGAAGACCACGAGAGATACAGATTATCTTTCATATCATTACACCTTTTCAATGCTCACTGCACAAAATTTAAATTCCGGCATCTTGGACGGGGGGCCGGCCGTGGGTCCGGTTAATACATTGGGAGCACATTCCGAAAAATGCCAGGGCATGAATATCAAACCCTTTCTTATGTCGTGAGTCACCCTGGCAATGGTCTTTATCTCTCCTCTCCTTGATTTTAACAGGACCTGATCCCCATCTTCTATGGCCAACTCCCTGGCATCCTCACGGCTTATCTCAGCAAATCCATGGGTTAATTCATTGTTCAGCCTTTTGGTTCGCCGGGTCATGGTCCCTGTGTGGAAATGGAATACAACTCGCCCGTTGGTAAATATATAAGGATAGGTGTCATCAGGTAATTCCAAAGGGGGTTTGTACTCTGCGATCTGGAACTGCCCGAGACCGTCCGGGGTGGGAAAGTTCTCCACAAACATCACCTCCGTACCCGGATGATCCTCGGTTGGGCATGGCCATTGAATGCCGCTGGGGCTTTTTAACCTTTTATAGGTTATGCCCCTGTATTGAGGCACACATTTTCTGATCTCCTCAAATATTTGCACCGGGCTGTCAAAACTAAATTTCTCTTCATAACCCATGATCCTGGCCAGTTCACAGAATATCACCCAGTCCGGCTTTGCATCACCCGGAGGCTGAATGGCCTTATTGATTCTTTGCACCCGTCTATCTACCCCGGTGATCGTCCCGTCCTTCTCCATAAAAGTCGCCGCGGGCAGCACAATATTTGCCATTTCTGCGGTTTCGGTCATAAATATGTCCTGAACCACCAGAAGGTCCTTTTCTTCCAGAGCCTTCCTCACCCTGTTTGTATCAGGAGCCGCAAGCATGGGGTTTGCCCCTACAATATATAAGACCTTACACTTTTCCACCATGTCCATGTAGGTCATACCGGGCTGTGACGGCAGATCTTTCACCCCCCAAATCTCTTCAAAGCGCTTGGCTGTTTCTTCATTAACACTCTGAAATCCCGGGTAAAAAACGGGCAGAGGACCCATGTCGCCAAATCCCTCTCCGTTTGCATGACCCCTTAGAGGATTTACGCCGGCGCCCGGCCTCCCATAGTTTCCGGTCAAAAGTGCCAGGTCGGCAAGGGCCTTGATATTCTCTATGCCGGCGCCATGCTGTGCAATACCGGAATTATAAAGGATGCATGCATTCTTTGCCGTTGCATAGGTTATTGCCGCCTCTTTTATCACATTAAGGGGAATGTTTGTTATTCTCTCTATTTCATTGAGATCCAGGGTCATTAAATAGTCTTTGAGCTCATCGAGCCCTTTGGTCCTTTTTTCTATGAATTCTTTGTCTTCAAGCCCCTCATCTATGATGATCCGCATCATGCCATTTATTAGAGCATTGTCAGTAGCCGGGTAGATTTGCAAATAGCTATCTGCAAGACTTTTAACCGTCACGGTCCTCCTGGGATCCACAACGATCACCCGGGCGCCCTTCCGCTTTGCCCTGATGACCCTGCGGGCAATGATAGGATAGGTTTCCTGCAGGTTGGGACCGGCCACAAATATACAATCGGCCTGCTCGATACTTGTAGTTGACGTTGTCATCACACCTGAACCTACCGTGGAAAGCAATGCAGGGACTGTGGGAGAATGGCAGAATCTGGAAGCATTATCCATGTTGTTTGTCTTCTGAACCACCCGGATAAACTTTTGAATGACATACAAATCCTCATTCGAGCATTTTGCAGAGTTGATAAAACCCACTGCATCCGGCTCCGCATTTTGAAATTTGTCTGCAAGAGAACTCCTCAAAGACACCATTCTTCTTTATCAGCGGCCGTTGCAACCGTTGCTCGATAGTAGAAAAGGCATGGGCATTCCTTCCTTTTTGGCAGTTTTTTCCTTCACATACCGGATGATCCTTCCAGGGCTCCATACCCGCTATGTTGCCGTCTTTGACCACCAGGTATATGCCGCATCCACAGCCACAATACGGGCAGATCGTGGGTATATGTTCAATGGATTTTATCAATGGTTTCTCTCTCCATCCTGTATCTGGTTAATATTTTTGGCCAATATCTCCCCCATCCGGCGGCTCTCCTCTCTGTGGGAAAAAGGGTTTTGGCCAATGCCTTTTGTCTCCTCTATGAAGTCTTTAACCACTTGCGCAAATTTTGGGGCCTCTGAAGCCGATATCCACTCCAGGCGAATTCTAGCCGGGTCTATACCGATACATTCCAGCAGTTTTTTAGTCATCAAGACCCGCCTTCTGACATATAGATTACCTTCCAGGTAATGACATTCTCCGGGGTGTCACCCGCCGATGAGCACGCCGTCGATTCCCCTCGCTAAAACCTCCAGAATAAGCACAGGATCAATCCTTCCGGTGCACATCACCCGGACCACCCGGATATTCGGCGGATATTGGAACCTGGAAACCCCGGCCAGATCTGCGCCGGCGTATGAACACCAGTTACATAGAAAGGCCACTAATTTGGGTTCGAATTGATTTGACATATCAAAAATCCCCTTACGCCCTAAGCCAAGGCGCAAATTTGCGCCCTTATTTGATGTTGACTAAAATGGCACATATCAACCGCCTTTGAAGGGCAGCTTGCAGCGCACAGTCCACACCCTTTACAGGATGCAGGTGTATTTTGAGCCTTTTTTACACCATCAATCTGTACCATATGGATGGCATCGAATGGGCATACCCTTTCGCAAATGCCACAGCCACTGCATATCTCCTGATCAACCACAGAAACGATGGGCTCGATTTCTATGGTATCTTTCATTAAAATGGCTGCTGCCCGTGCAGATGCCGCCTTGGCTTGCGCGATAGATTCCTCAATAGGTTTTGGATAGTGGCAAAGCCCTGCTAAAAAGATGCCGTCAGTCGCAAAATCAACCGGCCGCAGTTTCATATGGGCTTCCAAGAAAAATCCCTCTTCGGTCGAAGACACTTTGTAAAGTTTGGTAAGGGGGATGTTGTCAGAGGGCATTATGGCCGTTGCCAGGCATATGATATCCGCAGATATCTCAAGAGGTCTTTGGAGCACATGGTCGGTAACCGTGACCTTAAGCCGGCCATTTTCCTTTTCAACCCCAGGCTTATTTTCCAGATCATACCGAATGAACAGAATACCTTTATCCCTGGCCTCCGTGTACAGGTCTTCCCTATCTCCAAAGGTCCTGATGTCCCGATAGAGGATATATATATGCATATCAGGATGTAACCTTTTTAAGGTCAAAGCGCTGTGGATGGAGTGGGTGCAGCAGACTTTACTGCAATATGGCCTCTCAGGTATTCTGGATCCCACACATTGGATAAAGACGGCGCTCCTCGCATCCCTGATCCTATCACTACCCTTCATAATTTCTTGATCAAGATCCAGAGACAGCAACACATTGGGATCTTTCCCGTATAGATATTCTGTGGGTTTATAGGGTTTGCCACCAGTGGCCATAATGATGGCCCCGTGCTCCAATTCCTTTTTTTCACCTTTATCATCAATCAATGTCGACGCAAAACTCCCTACAAAACCCGAGGCGTCTGTAACGGTCGTGTTAAGGTAAACATGGATCAATGGATGGTCATTAACCTTCTCAAAAAGATCTTCAACATAAGGTTTTATCTTGTCCCCTTTATAGGTGGCATAAAGATTGAGGGCCTGGCCGCCCAATCTGTCTCCTTTTTCAACCAGATCGATCTTGAAACCTTGTTCAGCCAGACTCAAGGCACTCACCATGCCGGCCACCCCGCCTCCGATCACTAAGCCATTATGATTTACCGGTACGGATATATCGGTGAGCGGCTCGATCAGACGCGCCTTAGCCACCGCCATCCTGACCAAATCCTTGGCCTTTTCCGTGGCCTTTTCCGGATCGTCCATATGGACCCACGAACATTGATCGCGAATATTACACATCTCAAAGGTATATTTGTTCAGAGCCCCTTCCCGGAGTGTCTCTCTGAACAACGGCTCATGGGTTCTTGGGGTGCATGAGGCAACCACCACCCGATTCAGATCATATTCCCTTATATATTCTTTTATTTTTTCCTGGGTGTCCTGGGAACAGGTAAAGAGGTTCCTGTCGGCCACCACCACGTTTGGCAGGGTTTCTGCGTATGCTCTCACCTTCGGGACGTCAACGACGCCCCCGATGTTAATCCCTCAGTGGCAGACAAATACGCCGATGCGGGGCTCCTCTCCGAAAATCTCTTTTTCAACAGGATACTCTTTTTTCTTGACCAGGCTGTTTCTCACGGTTGCTAAAAGGCCCATAGCGGTATTGGCCGCAGCGCTCGCCTCCATAACCGTCCCTGGAATATCTTTAGGCCCTTGGAATGCGCCACATACGTATATCCCCGGTTTTGATGTCTCTATAGGAGAAAGGCATCGGGTAGCGGCAAAATGATGGCGGTCGAGTTCTATATCCAATCGCTCAGCCAGATCTTTGGCATCGGCGGGAGGCATCAAACCAATGGAAAGCACGACCATATCGAAGACTTCCTCTTTTTTCTTTCCCCCTTCAGTAACATAGACCAGTTTGAGGTCTCCAGTATTTCCTACCGGCTCTATGGTATGTATCTTGGACCTGATAAACCTGACGCCGATTTCGTCCTTTGCTCGGTTATAATATTTTTCAAAATCCTTGCCGTAGGTTCGCATATCCATGAAAAAAATGGCCGTATCTAATGGCAGGGAGCTGTGCTCCTTGGCAATAACGGCCTCTTTGATGGCATACATGCAGCATACCGCAGAACAGTAGCCCTGGTCACACGTATTGATGCTCCTTGAACCCACACACTGGAGCCAGGCAATCTTTCCAGGCTCCTTTTCGTCAGATGGACGCACAAGGTGAGCCTTATAGGGACCTGAAGCGCTTAATATGCGCTCAAATTCCATACTGGTGACCACGTTGGGAAAACGGCTGTGTTGATACGTGATATCACCTGAAGGATCGTAGGGTTCAAAACCAGGGGCAAGGATGATTGACCCAACGTTCAGTTCGACAGTTTCATCTTCTTGGGAGTGGTCAATGGCTTGGGCGGTGCAAAATTCAGTGCATATTTTACATCCGCCGGTCTTAAAGTGCATGCAAACCGTCCGGTCAATGGCCGGTGCTTTGGGTATGGCTTGAGGATAGGGTATATAAATCGGTTTTCGTCCGATCAGCCCCATGTCATACTCAGAGGGGATAGGTTGAATAGCATGTTTGGTAATGTCTTCAAGCTTGATATGTCCGGTCGGGCAAACCGAGGCGCAGGCACCGCAGGCCATACACAGATCGGTCTGAAGATGGAACGGGGTATCCACCTTCATATCCACACCCCGGCCGGTTAGGCTGATGGCACTGTTTCCCATCCTCTCGCAAATACGCACGCAAAGTCCGCAAAGGATACAATCCTCGTCTCTTTTCTTAAACCGAGGCTCTTTGATCCCATATGTTGCTGCCAATTTCTTGACCATAGGCACATTCGGACAACGGGCAAGAAGCAATTCCACGATCAGTTTACGACCCTCAAGAACCGCATCAGTCTCTGTCCCTACTTCAATACCTTCCCGTATGGGGTAGTTGCATGCCGTGACAAAATCGGTCTTTCGGCCATCAAAAACCTCTACCGTACAAAGACGGCACATCCCTGCGGGTCCGAGGGCTTTATGGTAGCACAGGGTCGGGATCTCGACCCCACATCGTTCAGCAACCTGAAGGATATATTCCCCTTCTTCCCCCTGAACTTCTTTACCGTTAAGCTTAAAGGTTATCATAGGTGTGTTTCTTCTCCCTTAACTACTTGATAAGAATGGCATCAAACTTACAGGCATCGTAACAGATGCTACACTTGATACACTTATCCTGGTCTATATGATGGGGTTTCTTGTTTTCACCGGTGATGGCCTCCTGCGGACATTTTAGTGCGCACAGATGACAGCCATTGCACAGTTCTTCATCAACTTCATAATGGAAAAGGGCCTTACACACACCTGCCGGGCATTTCTTGTCCCTGATGTGTGCCTCGTACTCCTCCCGAAAATAGAGGATGGTGGTTAAGACTGAATTTGGGGCGGTTTTTCCCAGTCCGCACAGGGAAAATCTCTTGATCACGGTGGCCAGTTCTTCAAGGAGTTCGATATCTCCTTCCCTGCCGTTTCCCTCACAGATATCCGTGAGTATCTCTAACATCTGTGTTATTCCTTCACGGCAGGGGGTGCATTGACCGCATGATTCGTTTTTAAGGAACTCCAAAAAATATCTGGCAATGTTTACCATGCAGGTATCATGATCCATCACGATCATTCCGCCGGATCCCATGATAGAACCAAGTTCGGCCAGCTTCTGGTAATCTACGGGAGCATCGAGGAATTTTTCGGGAATACATCCGCCGGAGGGCCCCCCGGTCTGAACCGCCTTGAATGTTTTCTTTTTGGGAATGCCGCCGCCCATATCAAAAACGATTTCTCTGAGAGAAATCCCCATGGGCACTTCCACTAAACCGGTATTCTTGACCTTTCCCACGAGACTGAAAACCTTTGTACCCTTGCTCTGCTCGGTGCCGATGTTGGCATACCATTGACCACCTTTCAACAAGATAGCGGGTATATTGGCATAGGTCTCAACGTTGTTCAGATTTGATGGTTTGTCCCTGAAACCTTTTTCCACAGTATGAACATACTTGGCCCTGGGTCTTCCCACTCTACCTTCCAGGGAGGCCATCAAGGCCGTTGATTCACCACAAACAAAAGCGCCTGCCCCGGTAGAAATCTTTATTTGAAAGCTAAAATCAGAGCCGGCTATGTTTTCTCCAATCAACCCGTAATCCTCTGCTTGCTTGATCGCCGTGACCAACCGCTTTACAGCCAACGGGTATTCATACCGGACATAAATGAAGCCTTGGTTGGAACCGATGGCCAATGCTGCGATCAACATCCCCTCAAGAACACTATGCGGATCTCCTTCCAGGATGCTTCTGTCCATGTAAGCGCCGGGGTCGCCTTCATCGGCATTACAGATGACGTATCTTTCGCCGTCAAGTTTTGCACAGCTTTCCCATTTGATCCCTGTTGGGAAACCGGCACCACCGCGGCCCCTTAATCCGGATTCCTTAACGATATTGATGATCTCAGTGGGTTCCATCTGTGAGAGGGATTGAATAAAGGCCAGGTATCCGCCTTTGGCGATATACTCTTCAATGCTGTCAGGGTCAATATAACCACAATTACGTAAGGCAATTTTTGTCTGTTTACTGTAAAAGGGAATATCCTCCAAGAAAGGAATTCCTTCAATCGGCTCAACCTCAGCCAGTGGGTTTTCAATAGTGTCCTCTAATAAAGAACGGGGATCGCGCAGTTGCGCCATGATCCACTTCGTGTTGAAATCGCCCCGGATATAGCCTTCAATGGCATCCAGAATTTTATCCTCGGTAAGGTGCCTGTAAATGATTCTCGGTTTGCCGTTTCCGAGTATTTCAACCAAGGGTTCTTCCTGACAAAAACCCAGACAACCGGTTTGGGAGATTTGAGTACCATTTCCCTGTGGGAATCTTTCCAGCGCTTTTTCAAAGGAAGCTTTAGCGCCGGCCGCAATCCCGCACGATGCCATCCCTATGTTCACCTTGATCCCACCAGGGTAGTATAGTTTCTTTCTGTAATCTCTTGTGATTTTTTCCAAGTCTTTGACAGAACTTACTTGCATAGCCCTAAAACCCCCTATTTATATCTATCCAACACTTTTTGTATTTTTTCCCGGCTTATCCGGCTATGGATATCCTCATTAATCTTGACCACTGGTCCAAGACCACAGCATCCAATACAGCGCACAGGTTCTAATGTGAAGCGCATATCTTCAGTGGTTTTTTCGGGGCCTAAATTCAAAATCTCCTGAATCCTTTCCCATACCCTTGCCCCCCCTCTTACATAACAGGCAGTTCCCAGGCAGACAGAAATGATGTTCCTGCCTCTGGGTTCCAGACTGAAGGTGCTGTAAAACGTGCTTAGACCGTAAATCTGACTAAAAGGAACGCCGATCTTCTCGGAAAGGTACAAGAGAGAGGCTTGAGGCAAATAGTTATACTGATGTTGAATAACCTGGAGAATCATAATAAGATTCTCTTTGTCATTGTTGAATTCTTGATCTATTATTCGATCAAGTTCCATATAATCGATTTCAACGGCTTGATTCGCGTTGGATAGAGCTGTTTCAATCATTTAGCTGTCCCCTGAACGGTAACCGCCTGATTTGTCACCGGACAATTTTCGACGCACAGTCCACAGCCAATACAACGGTCCAGGTCGATACTGCGCGCACGTTTCTTGACCTTTACCTTGAAATTTCCGGCAGACCCCTGCACGGATTCAATATCAGCATAGGTGATAATTTCGATATTCAGATGCCGGCCGCATTCCACGAGCTTTGGCGCCATGATGCACATGGAACAATCATTGGTAGGATATGTTTTATCCAATTGAGACATCTTGCCGCCAATGGCTGGTGATTTTTCAAGGAGATAGACATAGAACCCGGAATCTGCCAGGTTAAGGGCGGCCTGAATACCGCCAATGCCACCACCCACGACCATCACTGCACCTATCTTCTTTTTTTCTTTAGACGCTACCATTGAAATAATCTTTCGTTGCAGAAGCTCCGTAAGAATAGGAACCTAGCATATGTGGTGTATGAGATGCATGTTTTATTCTATTCATGCGTATAACCTTTTCCCTTTACCTTTAGCAAATCGACCCCAAGGACCTATCCCTTAAGGGCCGATTTGCCAATTAAGAAGGGGGTAATATGAAATTGGAGGTCGCCAAGTTTAACCTCGACGAAGTAAGGCAGCAAATGTTATGCCACAAATCAGGTTTTATGCACTTTTTTTAAATTTAATGTTGAATCGCTTCATTTGGTTCCAGACACTTGTTCTGGATATGCCAAGAATTCGTGCTGCCTCGGATTGATTGCCGCCTGATTGCTGCAAGGCATCCATAAGTCGTCGCTTCTTTATTTCATTCAGGCCAACGCACGAAGGTTCGCCGGTTTCATGGGGGATTTCCATGTGCAAAATGTTTAGCGGGAGATGCTCAAGACCAATCATCGGTCCCTGACAGGCAACAAAGGCGTATTCAAGGGTGCTTTTTAGTTCCCTTACATTTCCGGGCCATGGGTACTGGATCATAAGATCCAAGGCTTCATTGGTAATGCCTTGAATTATTTTTTCGCTTTTCAGACAAATTCTTTGGAAGAATGACTCAGCTAACAACGGAATATCGCTGTTCCTTTCTCTCAATGGCGGAACCCATATCGGAAGTACATTTATCCGGTAATAAAAATCTTCCCTGAAAGCACCTTGATCCACAAGCTGTTTTAGATCCTTGTTGGTTGCCGTGATGATTCTAACATCAATCTGAATCGGCCGGTGATCACCCACCCGTTCAATGATCTTTTCTTCGAGCACCCGCAAAAGTTTTACCTGGGTTGAAAGGGGTAAATCGCCAATTTCGTCCAGAAAAATATCTCCTTCATGGGCGGCTTCGAATCTTCCGGTTCGACTCTGAAAAGCGCCGGTATAAGCGCCTTTTACGTGGCCAAAAAGTTCACTTTCCAGGAGTGACTCATTCAGGGCCGCACAGCTGACCTTTACATACGGTTTGTTTTTGCGAGGACCACTTTTATGAATTGCCCTTGCGACAAGCTCCTTTCCAGTCCCACTTTCCCCAAAAATAATCACCGGCGCATCCGACTCGGAAGCGTTTGTAATCATGGTAAAAACCTGCTGCATCGGCGCTGAAGTGCCAAGGATGGCGTGAAATCGATCTTCTGCCCCGAGTTCTCGCCGAAAGGTCTCAATCTGGGTTTCTTTTTCAATGAGATCAGTAATATCGGTTATGGTTTCAACAGCACCCGTTACATTACCCTTGTTGTCCCGGAGAACAGAAGCATTTTTCACAATGTGAATATCGTCTCCGTTCTTTCGCGTCATAACGCATTTCTGCATTCTTAACTTGCCCTTCTTAAACAATACACACCAATGGGGTCCTTTTCCTTTACTTCCTCGGACCAATTCACAGGCATTGCAACTTAATATGGTGCAGGGTTTCCCTATGATCTCTGTCCTAGAATGCCCGGTAATGGTTTCAAAAGCCCGGTTAACCGAAGTTATGGTGCCTTTTGTGTCCACAACCATGACTCCGTCCTGAATCGTGTCCACCACCGTTTTCCAATACTTGTTTAGTTTTTGTTCAAACATAGGCGCCTCCTGTTCATATATTAAACAATTTTACTGTTCATCTATTTAACACATTAACAGTTGGATGACAACAAAAATATTACGCTCGAACTTCAATTCTACACTATTTTATCCAGCAACCCGTAACCGATAGCGAACATCCAGCAACCGGTCACGAGCAACCAGCACCCAACATTAATTGGCATCATTATTGCTGTATTATTAATTGAATCGATAGGTAAACCCACAGACCTCAAGTGGACAGGAGGTTTACAATGGATAAAGTTGTTCTCATAACAGATCGTCCTGAAGAATGTGAAACCCTGATATCATGCCTTAAGATACTGTTTCCCGAGTGCGAGGTTCAGGTTCAGCCAAAGCAGGCAGCCAAGTTGCAGCGCTCGTTTTTGGCTTTAGAACCTTCCACATCTAAAAAATAATGGCAGAAAACAGTGCTTAATGGCTAAGGAGCAGTGACAAAAGACAAAGGGGGTAGCAGTTATAAGGAGGAGAACAATGGCATCAAACTTCAGAATTTATTGTCATCAAAACAAGGATAACCTTCATCTTAAGCTTATGGGAGACTTTGATGGTTCATCAGCCTATGAACTGATCAATACCCTAAAAAAATATCGCGGCATTGCCCGAAGAGTTTTTATTCACACATGCTTTCTTTCTTCGGTTCATTCTTTTGGTCTGGATGTATTTCAAAAAAATTGCACGATCAAAAAACTATCGCGGGTACTGACATTTACCGGTGAATATGGGAACAAATTGGCGCCTCATGGGAGTATCTTACTAAAACCTAACCCGGATAAACCGGAAAAGTTACAAGTGAACTAAAGCCCGCCCTGGTGCTAATCGTTCATATATTGATTTGACTTATGCACCATTACAAACATAACTTTTTGAGTACAGAGTATTGGTGATCGGTCTGGGCCAGGGTTAAAGAGTCGCTACGCTCCGGCTTTTATACAAATTGGAAGTATTCCTTAACTTTAGGCACTTTAGTTCACTTTAGGCATTTCACACTTAATTGGCTAAGCATTTTTTTTGACATAGGGTAAAAAGCACAAAATTTACTACTAAGGAACTACGCTTCTTCCGAGGTGTTTCATGACAACGATAATCGATATCATATCAAAAAAGCTTAGGGACAGAGGACTGATCCCCGTCGAAATAAACCGGCTTATAAAGGATGTGGCCAATGTAATTAGCAGTGGTAAGTATTGTACACCGGTTTGCATTAAGCAGAATTTGGAGCGCCTGGGATGGGAAGGTTATGTTTTAGATAATAATATACTGGAACTTATTTTTTTATTCCTTAGCGATCAGAAAATGTATCGAAAAGAATTGTAATTTTAATAGGTTTTAGAAATCCTGAGATGCAAAGTTATGGGGATATTTATCAAAAATAATGCGGGCAGGCGTTCAGGAATTGAAAGAAGGGTATTTTCATACACCCTCCATATTCCGGAACGAAGATCGGGCAAAGAACGAAGGAGCGGTTTAGGCCGCAGAATTGAAAAAGAATTTAAGTTTCCGATCGTTTTTGAACAGGTTCCATTCTCTCAGGATTGGGATAATACCTGACGGCTGGGTGCTCACCTTCCGCAGGTTTAAACAAAAAATATAATGAGGTGTTCTCATGATGATAAGAATTATTACAATTATGCTTATTCTTATGTTAAGTGGTCAGGCTCAGGCCATGAGGTTCAAGATCGCCACCCTGTCGCCGGAAGGGTCTGTCTGGATGCAAAAAATGCGGGAAGGCGCCGAGGAACTGGCCCGTAAAACCGACAACCGGGTGACCATTAAATACTATCCGGGCGGAGTAATGGGCGACGATAAGGCGGTTTTACGAAAAATCCGCATCGGTCAGCTTCATGGGGGCGCAGTTGTGAGCGGGAGTTTATCCCAGTTTTATCCCGACGACCAGATTTACAGCCTGCCGCTTAAATTTAGATCCTTTGAAGAAGTTGATTATGTTCGCAAGCATCTGGACC
>Ga0315539_1000757_pt1 | contig 24174 bp, 11 predicted proteins | sample SalMarSW160150MG_FD_203097 | JGI IMG/M metagenome (GOLD analysis project Ga0315539, IMG submission 203097) | Salt marsh sediment microbial communities from the Plum Island Ecosystem LTER, Massachusetts, United States - Salt Marsh Sediment SW1601-150 ... | reverse complement strand
AGGATGCAGGCCGTTAGCTGCGGGTATGCCCGCGCCAGTGCGAAAGACATAACGCCCGACCCTCCACCCACATCCAAAAGTGACCGGTAGTTTGACAAATCCAGATTCTTAGCCAGGATTTCACCGTCGGGCTTGTTTAGATCGTAGAGTGCACGGGTGAATTCCCTCGCCCACCGAGGATCTTCCTGCGCAAGTTCGTAATCAGGTTTGCGGTCCTTGCCCAGTATCTGCCGCCAATCCCTGCCGGTTGATATTACATCCTCCATCACCGACAGGGCCTCATAGTCTTTAGCGCACTCATATGACCAAAGCCTTGTCCAGTCGATTGACCGCGCCCGTAAGAAGTGTCTGTTGGCAAGCGTGGAGTTACGGTACAAATTGGCTTTTTTCTTCAAAAGCCCTAGGAAGACCAGAAAGTCGAGGAAGGGCTCACAGTGTTTGCGATGAATTCCTGCACGTCTACCTAGCTCAGCAGCGGACAATTCCACTCCGTGGAGCTTTCGAAAGACCAGGAGTCTTTCCGCCGCTATGACACAGCGTGAGGCCTCGAAAATCGTCTCCAAGTCCAGTTTCTCCAATACCCTCTTCGGTAGCTTGTCCAACGTCAATTCTCTCATCGGATTGAACTCCTATGATACTTGATCAAGTTGTGTCGATCCAATAATCTGTGGGATGGCTCCACACTTTGAATCATGCCCTCGACACGCCACGTTTGCGTGCTCGGCCTTTGCGACCGGTGATCAGCCATGTGTCCCTGTAGATTCGGCGGCTTCTGATAGCTGTGAAGCCGTTCTTTCGAAGCATCACAACCATCTGTCGCTTATTCTTCAGCCAGAATGAGTTCGATCTGAGTTGCCACATTAACCTGTATAGCGGTACAGTCCAGTCGTCCGAGCTAAAGTCTTCAACAAAAACCACTAAACCGCCATCGGACAGGCTGTCATAAGCCATCTTCAGCGTGTTGACGTCGCCCAGTTCGGCATCACAGAACATGACAACGTCATACCCGTCGGGGATATGTTTGGTCATGTCACCGGTCATGGTAGCAATGCGTCTGGTCAGTCTCTCTCTCCCGATGATCTTCTTTGCGACGTTGATTACCGGCTCAATGTCCAACACACACGCCTTCAGATGTTTATACCTGCGCACCAGAGCCATCGACATCACGCCCGAGCCACCCCCAACATCCAGCACTGAGCGACAATTTGACAGATCCAAGTTTTCGGCCAGTGCTTTTGCGTGCGGCAGATGATCGTAGTAGAGCATGTGCGTGAAATCGTGCGCCCACCGGGGGTTTCTCTTCAGCTCCTCGATGTAATCCCGGCTGTCTGTCCCGAGAATCGACGCATAGCTCTGTTCGGTAGTCAGCATTTCCTCTAGGACAGAAAAGGCGCGGTACTCTCGGAGGCACTCCTCAGAGAATAGTCGGGTCCAGAAAATAGATCGGTCACGAACATAGTACTTGTTGGCCAAAGCGGTATTACTGTACAGCTTGCCGGTTTTCCTCAGCAATCCAACTGAGACCAGTGCGGCCAGGAATGCTTGTACACGCCAGCCGCGGACTCCGATCATCCTGCCAATTGCTGTGGCAGACAGTTTCTTGCCGTGCAGCTTACGGAATACCTGTAGTCTCTCGGCGGCCACAACGCATCTAGATATCATGAAGGCGGTTTCAAGGTCTATCCTGGCAAGAATCTTCTCCGGTAATTTGTCCAACGTAAATTCAGTCAAGCCAGTATCCTCCCTTCGGTCTTTACTCTCTTCGAGTCCCAGCTGCTCATTTTGGCGCAACCGTTTTGCCAGAATCCGTGAGTCGCGACTTTTGCGGCTTCGAATTCCTTCGAGAATAAAATTACCAACAATATAAACCGGGCGTATGGCATTGTCAAGCTTTGGGTAAGCCGCACTGACGGCGTTGGGACTTGTCTGATGTCAAAGACCGGCGATCGACTCCTAGAATGCGTTTGTCGCATAAACGCACTAAGATCCTACTTAACAATGACCAAGTTAAACGGAAAGCTGATGGTGACTTGAAAATGGCCCGGACTTGAATGCTCCGGTTCAAAGTAACCTGTGTTGCGCGGGGTCTACCAGACGCATCCTGTAGCTGAGCAGTTGAGAACGCAACCTGAATACTCTATCGGATCGGCATGCGTGGAATAGGAAGTTTGATCTCATACTTCTTGACTATTGGCCGACGCAGGAAGGAGGCAATCTGCTCCTCTGCAAAGCGCTGCTCAGCCTGATAATCCACGTGTTCGGTCAAGAGAAAGTTGCGAAACTCGTCCAGTAGAGGGAGCTTGACTGGACGAGACAGCCCTTTGGCGATAATGTCAAAGGGTCTTTATATGTGGCACAAGCAGGCATTTCGTTTAGGGTGCGGCTCGAAGCGAGAACCTTTTTTCCTCTGCGCTGCTTCAGACGACCGGCCCTATCCTCCCTGCCAATTCGAGACTGAGAACCACAGTTTTTGGCCTCAGAGAGCCATTTGGTGAATTGGATGCGCTTACGGAAGAAATTCCTTGACTTTTCTTGGTTTTTGGTTATAATTGAATTAGTGTGGAAAATAAAGATACATGAAACTTCACTTTTCCCTAACCCGCAAGGAGGAAAGAATGCAAAATGCGAACGGGAAGAAGTACGGAATGGCAGTAGTTTGTCTGATGGTCGTGCTGATGGCCGGCAGCGTTGCCCTAAGTGCTGATGAAGAAATCAGCGTAACCATACCTGTTGGCACATATGAGATTCAACCTGCCGAACAGGGACAGGATATCTTTGTCGAGAACTTCGGTCGTCTGCTGGTCCCTGGAAAGCCAAACCTGCCCTCAAAGATCTTTGCCCTGGCAATTCCACCCGGAGCTGAGGTTATTGAGGTCAGCTTCACTGCCGGTGAAGGTGTGACGCTTCCGGGACGATATGAGATATCTCCTTCACCTTTGCCCAGAATAATAGCTGAGGAGGATCCTCTTGTCTATGAACGAGACAAGAGGATGTATGAGGAGAACTACAACTCGGTTTATGGAAGCGACGATCCGTATCCGCAGACTGTGGCGGAGTTTGCGCGTACTGCAGGTTACAGGAAGTACAATCTGGTGGATGTGAGAGTCACGCCCTTTACCTACCGTCCTCTGTCCGGTCAGCTCACCTATTATCCTGACATCACTGTCCAGGTAAGCTATACCGTGCCTAAAGATTTTTCTCCGGGAGATATCATAATTGATAACCTTCCGCGGACAGAACGAGTTGCAGAGGAGATTATTCTCAACTATGATCAAGCTCAGAACTGGTATCCCAGAGATATAAACATGGGTAAAGGCCTTCATGACTTTGTTATCATCACTCTGGATGAATTGACCACTTCGATAACGCCTTTGGTGAATGGGGAAATCTCCAAAGGGAGAACCGTTGAAGTGGTGACTACCACCTGGATCAATTCCAACTATACCGGCTACGATCTAGCTGAGAGGATGAGAAACTTTCTCAGAGAGAAGTATCCTTCCGGTGAGTGGGGCATTGAAGACGTCTTACTCGTTGGCCATTACGACGACGTGCCCATGCGCCTCTGCTGGCAGGACCTGGGATATGGTATGCCGGAGACTGACTTCTACTACGCGGAGCTCTCCAAGCCTGATGATGAGTCCTGGGACGCCGATGTGGATCGTCAGTGGGGTGAGGATTCCGATCCCATTGATTTCTACTCAGAAGTAAACGTTGGCCGCATACCGTGGAGCAATCCCTCGGACGTTTTGCACATTTGCGAGAAGTCCGTTGCTTATGAAGGGAATGATGATCCAAAATTCAAGAAAAACATTCTTCTTTTGGGTGCCTACTTCTGGGACGATACGGACAATGCAGTCCTTATGGAAGCCAAGGTCGATCAGCCCTGGATGTCGGATTGGATTATGACCCGCATGTACGAGCAGGGACATTCCCTGTATCCCTCAAACTACGACCTGAACTACGATAATGTGCTTTCCGTCTGGTCGTCCGGCACTTACGCCTTTGTGGATTGGGCCGGTCACGGTTCGCCCACCTCGTGCCACGTTATGTACTCCAAGGGCTCGGCTTTCGTCACCAACTCTACCTGCCCCAGCCTCAACGACGACTATCCCGCAATCGTTTTTGCTGATGCTTGCAGCAATTCCGACACCGATTATCTTAACATCGGCCAGGCCATGCTGCAACAGGGCGCCGTGGGTTTCGTCGGGGCTACTAAAGTTGCGCTCGGATGTCCCGGCTGGAATGATCCCGATGACGGATCCAGTCAGTCGTTGGATTACCGTTTTACGACTTCCGTAACATCCGGGGATTACACTCAGGGTCAGGGTCATCAATGGGCTTTGACAGAAATGTACATCTACGGACTATGGTCCTATGTCAAGTATGAGACCTTTGAGTGGGGAGCCCTGTGGGGCAATCCCAATCTGGGAATGACTTCTGCCGCACTTATGAGCATACTTCTTCCGGATGGCGTGCCCGAGTACGTGGACCCGGGCGTCTCGACCGATATCACAGTGCAGATCAGAGAGATGGGCGATTCGTATATTCCAGGTACCGGCATGCTTTATTATCGTTATGATGGCGGCACCTATCTTACCTCGTCCCTTTCGCCTTTGGGCGGCGATCTGTACCAGGCCACACTGCCGGCAGCGGAGTGCGATGACGTGCCTGAGTACTACTTTAGTGCCGAAGGAGTTGAGTCCGGGGTGATATACAGTCCGGCTGGCGCTCCTTCTACTGTGTACTCATCGCTGGTGGGAGAGCTCACCTATCTGTTCTCTGATGACTTCGAGACTGATCTGGGCTGGACCGTGGAGAATGATCCTTATCTTACTGACGGTGCCTGGGAACGCGGCGTTCCGCTTGGAGGTGGCGATCGGGGCGATCCACCCACTGATTTCGACGGCTCGGGTAACTGCTATCTCACGGATAATGAAGATGACAATTCTGACGTCGACGATGGAATAACCTGGCTAATCTCGCCAACCATTGATATTAGCGCCGAGTCCGAAGCCGAAGTCCATTACGCCTTGTGGTATACCAACAACTACGGGAATGATCCCAACAATGATCTCTTCAAGGTATATGTCTCTAACAACGCTGGTGCAGACTGGGTTTTGGTCCAGACCATTGGACCTCAAACTTCCTCTGGTTGGAAAGAATACACTTTCAAGGTTAGTGACTTCGTCACGCCGACCGACTTGGTAAAAGTTCGTTTCGAAGCCTCGGATCTGAACGACGGTTCCGTCGTGGAAGCAGGCATTGATGACTTCTATGTCTCTGTTTTTGAGTGTGGCGTTTGTGTGGATTCTGATGGCGACGGTTATGGTGACCCCGGCCACCCGGAAAACACCTGCCCTGACGACAACTGTCCTACCGTTTACAACCCGGGTCAAGAGGATGCCGATGGTGATGAAGTAGGTGACAGCTGCGACGTTTGCACCGACACCGACGGCGACGGTTACGGCGATCCGGGATTCCCCGCCAACACCTGTGATTCTGATAACTGCGCGGATATTTACAATCCCGATCAGGAAGATTCTGATGGCGACGGGGCGGGAGATTCCTGTGATAATTGTCTGGCGCAATATAATCCCGACCAGGAGGATACGGATGAAGACGGCGCAGGTGACAGCTGTGATATCTGTCCCTACCATCCGGATGATGACTGCTGCAACCCCGTGGGGTCCAACCTTCCGCCTGAGGTAACTTCTCCGGCGGTCGATACCACCCTCCCGTCTCCAGACGCATACGTGTACGTTGGCAGTGGCTCGGATCCAAACTGCGACGGAACGGAGCTTGACATAGGTTTCATTGATATCCCCTCGTGGTGTACCGACTCGGGTGACACTCTTTCCGGAATGGTGGGCTGCGATTATGCCGACACCTCATTCAAAGTGATAGCCTCAGATGGCGACTTGGCTGATACCCTGGAAGTGACTCTGCTGATCGACCATTCGAATGTAGCTCCTTCCATAACGCCCGTAGAAGATACCGTCTTGGTGCTCTTCTCGGAGAACTTCAGCTATTATCCCACCATAGTCGATCCGGACGACGAGGTTCACACCATTACCTATTTGGCATACCCGAACTGGTGTTCGGTTCAGAACGATTCCGTCATCGGCACAGCTCCCGACGCCGTGTTCTTGGAGGCGCTGACGGTGAGAGTGCAGGACTTTTGCAACGCCGACACTTTGTCGTTCTTGGTGCGCACCTATCTCTGCGGAGACTGCAACGCGGACGGCCTGATCGATATAGCTGACGTCCTGTATTTGGTGAATTATGTGTTCATAGGTGGATCTGCGCCGGTTCCTTTTGTGGCAGGCGATGCCAACAGTGATGAGGAGATCGACGTTGCCGATGTGACGTATCTTATCAACTACCTGTTTATCGGTGGACCCCCGCCATGTGAGTGATGCCAGGAGATAAACAGTACATGGATTAGAAGAAATAAGCATTTTTCATGCAAGCAAGAAAGCGGAGAGGAATTGACCTCTCCGCTTTCCATTTGCCGAGCTGCCGTCAATGAGATTCGAAGTGGTCGTTTTTGCGGGTTCGCAATTCTGAGTTTTCTTTTGGCCCAGGAGTCTCAGTCATAAACACTTCCCCACAAGTCCCGACTCAAATCCGTCTTACATCAGATGATTTGCGAAAGCGTTAGTCATGACAATCGACCTTTTTCATTTGACAACGTCTTGTCCAGACAATATTTTCGAGGTGTCCTTAGCACCAGGGGTGTGAATATGAAAAAGTCAATTTCGACATTTATCATGCTATTGTTTCTCGGATCATGTTCTTCTATTCAATCCTCAGACAAGATCGAAGAAGCTAAGGCTTGCCTTGAAAATTATGTGAACGCCTTGAGGAGTGGTGACGAGGAAAAGGCAAAGGAATACTGGAACAAAAAGGAAAAAGAAGAATATGAAGTCTACGATTGGCGATTCAAAGACATGATTTTCAAGAAGATCAATATTCAGAGGCTAAACTGCAAAATACGAAAGGCAGAAGAAAAAGAGGACTACGTTGTAATGCATGTTGAATGGCACGATTCTTCGGACACCTCCCACGCTGTCCAAAAGGATGTAAGATATTTTGTCCGGGAGGACGGAGGGATGGTGGGGGCAAATCCCATTTTCGTTCTCGCCAGAGATTGGCTGACAAGTGAATCTAAGCATTTTGTTTATCATTATAGGAGAGGAGAGGATGAGCCGAGCGAGGAACTTCTAAGTGAAATGGATGACTTCTATCAGGACATCGTGGACTTCCTGAAGGTGGATTATCAGGACAGGATCGACTATTACAGATGCGATTCAGCCGACGAGGTAGGCACTCTTTTCGGTCTGGAAGGAAGTCTGGCTCGCTCCGACATGATTAACGGTGTGGTGGCGGGCGTACAGGATTTTGTGCCGCATGAGATAGTCCACGTGATTTCATACAGCATTCTCCCAGAGCATGAAAAGAAACTCCCTCCTGATTATTTGAATGAAGGCTTGGCTTACCTCTTGGGAGGGGCAACTTTTTTTGCCCCTGATTTGATGTTATCATGGGCGAAAAGAAGAATTACAGAGGACGAGAAGATTTCGTTGAACACCTTGATACACGATCCTTTTGGCTACGGCAGCAATGACGGTGCGGGCCTTATGTCTTCTCTGGTTAGGTATCTGATAGAGACTTACGGACTTTCCGAGTTTAAACAACTGTATGGGTTGGGAAGAGCCCCAAAAGAACAGAGGCAGAATCTGGAAAAGGTTTATCGGAGAAGAATCGAAGAGTTGGACGCCGGGTGGAAAGGTTTTGTCTTATCCTTAAGTTTGCCTGAAATAAAAGTGGGAGTGAATTTGGAAGGAGAGGAGATATTTCATACCTCTGACCCTGCCGGGGATGATATAGGAGATGGGAGCTATTCCTATCCTGAAAATGAAAGAGCGGTTCCGGGGATGTTCGATCTGATTAACTTCGGAATGAGTAAAGATGATGAATTCGTTTACTTTGAATTGGAATTCTTCGATTTGACTGACACACAGATTAAATCGGACCAAGGATTCAATGGGACTTTTGCTGCTATCGTAGTAGACACCGATAACCCGGAGAAAAGCGGCAACACCAGACTGTTCTTTGATAACGGCAGCTTCTTGTTATCAGAAAAAGATGCTTACGAATTTGCCATCGAGGTCAGCAACGCCGGAGTCTTAGTCTACCATCAGGATTGGGTTTGGCAATTACTATTTCTAAAAGCTCTTTCGGAAGAAAGTCACATCCAGGACAATAAATTCACTTTTGCCATTCCTCAAACCATCATCGGCTCGTCTGATTCTAATTGGAAAATTCAGGTGGTCACGGGGGGACAATGGGGAGGATACAAGAACGCAGCTTATGGAGTAGGGAGTTTTATGAGGGCAGAGAAGAGGGTGAAGGAAGACGAAAGAGACGGCGGAACGGATAATGCTTTCAATCCCAATATCTATGACATCCTGGCTCCGCAAGGATTGGATCAAACAAAAATCTTAGGGAACTACAGCAAAGACGAAAAGAAGAAAGTGGTCATTCCTTTGGTCAGTCTTAGAAGTATCCAGACAGATGGAGGGATTGAGGGGATTGAATAATCGGTTGGGAGTTGATTGAGATGAGCGTAGATCAGGAAAAAATTCTGGAGTTTATGTCCAAAGGGGTCTATCGTCCCCTGAAGTTACGGGAACTGGCAAAGGCCATGAGAATCTCCGAGAGGGAGTATGGCAGTTTCAGAAGGATGGTTCGGTCCATGCTCAGGGAGGGACTGCTGGTAAAAGTAAAAAGGGGGAGATTGGGGCTTCCCGATAAGCTGAATCTGGTAGTGGGAAGTTTGGTATCTGCCAAAAAGGGATACGGTTTCGTCGTGCCAGAGGACAAGAGCGAAGACGTTTATGTCAGGGCAGATGATGTGGGAACCGCTCTTCACGGAGATAAGGTGGTGGTCAGATTATACGGGAGAAGAAAAGGCCCCACCCGTGAAGGGGCAATCATAAAAGTCCTGAAGAGAGCGCGCACAAACTTGGTGGGAACCTACCATAAAGCTAAATTCTTCAATTTCGTGGAGCCGGATGATCGGAGGATCCCAAGAGACATATACGTCGCTCCCGTCAACTCCAAGGAGGCACAAGATGGACAGAAGGTGTTGATCTCCCTGGAGGAGTGGATCGATCCACATTTGGGCCCGGAGGGAAAGATTGTAGAAGTCTTAGGCTATCCGGATGATCCGGGGATGGACATCTTGACCCTGATGAAAGATTATGGTCTACCTTTGGGTTTTCCTGAAGAGGTGGAAAGCGAGGCCTATCAGTTACCTCAAAACATTGGGAAAAAGGAACTGGACAGACGAACAGATTTCAGAAATAAGAATTGCTTTACCATAGATCCTGCTGACGCCAAAGATCACGATGACGCAGTTTCATTGGAGAGAAAATCTGACGGCAATTATCTCTTGGGGGTGCATATAGCGGACGTTTCCTATTACGTCAAAGAAAATTCGGTTCTGGATCGGGAGGCCCTGAAAAGGGGGAATTCCGTCTATCTGGTGGATCGGGTTATTCCCATGCTTCCGGAAAGGCTTTCCAACGACCTGTGTAGTCTAAAACCCAATAGAAACAGGTTGACCTTAAGCTGCCTTTTAGAACTCGACCCCGAAGGGGAATTGGTTCAATACCAGATTGTGGAGGGGGTGATAAGAAGCAAAGCTAAACTGAACTATGACGAGGTGCAGAGATTCTTCGACGGGGGGAAATCCACGGCACGGCTTGAAGGTCTGGAGGATGATCTTCTGGAAATGAGAAAGCTCAGCCGGAAGCTTCTGGAGAAGAGAATTGTGCGGGGGAGCCTGGATTTCGATCTTCCGGAGGCGAAGGTGGTTCTGGGAAAGGACGGAAAGGTACAAAAAATATTCCAGGTGGCAAGACTGGAGAGCCACAGGTTAATTGAGGAGTTCATGCTGTTTGCCAATAGGACTGCAGCGAGGCATGTGAACCGTCAGGCCCTGCCATTTTTGTACAGGGTGCACGAGGAACCGGATCAGGAGAAAATGGAGCGATTCTGCGACTTTGTGGCATCCCTCGGCTACTCGTTTAAAGTCTCAGGAAAGACCCGTCCCAAAAAGATCCAGAGATTTTTAAAATCGGTGGAGGGGAGCCCGGAAGAGGAGTTGATCAATGAGGTTTTGCTGAGGTCTCTGAAAAAGGCGTGCTACCAGCCAGAGAATATCGGGCACTTCGGTTTGGCTTTCGGACACTATACTCACTTCACCTCCCCCATAAGAAGATATCCCGATCTTCTGGTGCACAGGATCTTAAAAGAGATTCAAAACGGAGAGTATGAGTTTGAAAGACAAAAGCAGCTGCTCCATCGACTGCCTAGGATTGGGGACATTACCTCTGAGAGGGAAAGGTTAGCCGATGAAGTGGAAAGGGAATCGATAAAGATCAAACAGATCGAATACATGGAAGATAAGTTGGGCGAGGAGTTTGAAGGATTGATCTCCGGCGTGGTCCCTTTTGGCTTCTTTGTCAGACTAGATAGACTCTTAGCGGAAGGATTGGTGCGAGTCTCCAGCCTGGAAGACGATTACTATGTCCACGACGAAAGAAGGCATAGGTGGGTGGGGAGACATAATAAGAGAGTCTTCAAACTTGGGGACAGGGTGAGAGTCTTGGTGGCACGAGTGGACAAGGAAGAAAGGGAGATAGACTTTGTCCTAACAGATAGCAAACATTATCCATTATTTCATGTAAAAAGAAGAAGCAGAAGAAAACATAAGAGAGATAAAAGCTAAAAGAGCAAAGCGCAAAAGAGCAGAGCAAAACTCAAAACTGATATTGCGATAGAATTCTTCCGACAAGGGAGAACTCCTGATCTCGCCCTTCGGAGAAACAGGGAGGAGCTTTTATTTTTTAGTTGTAGTTTTGAACTTTTATTTTTAAATTTTTAGTTAGCCAAAAATTGCCTTTTCTCTACTGATGGGAATTGAGGTCGCCTTATGAACCAAGAAACCAAAATTCTGGTGATAAGTCACGACAACAGGTTTTACCAAGAGATAAAAAAGACCTCGTCCGATGTTTCAAAACAAATAACGTGGGTCAGAGCGAGCCGTGAGGCTTTGAAAAGACTGAGAGAGCAAAGATTCGATGCGGTTGTCATCGACACCAGGATCAGCGACCTATCCTGGGATCTCCTGATAAAAAGGATTCTGAGCAAGGACCCTCACTTAGACGTCCTGGTGGGGATAGCGCCTGAGGAGAAGGATGGGGAGAGACAATTCTTGGATGGTGGTGCGGATGAGGTCTTTGAACTTCCCCTGAACCCGGAGGAATTTCACCTGAAGATCAAAAAGCTCCTCAAGGAAAAGAACTTTCTGGAATCGTGCGGGCTGGTGGGCAAATCGATCGAGCTGAAACGGATTGCCGAGTCAGCCCTTCAGGTCGCTGCCACCAATATTACGGTTTTGATCACCGGCGAATCGGGAACCGGAAAGGAATTGGTTGCTCGTGCCATACACAGAAATAGTCCGAGAAAGGAGAAACCCTTTGTTGCTGCCAACGTGGGAGCATTGGCAGAGGGGGTTTTGGAAAGTGAGCTTTTTGGCCACGAGAAAGGAGCTTTCACCGGCGCCGTGGGTCGGCGGCAGGGACTTTTCGAGACCGCACATACCGGAACCATATTCTTGGACGAGATCGCAGAGTTCAAACCAGCCACGCAGGTCAAACTCCTTCGCGTTTTGGAGGAGAGAAGTTTCATGCGGGTCGGCGGGACCTCTGATATCAAAGTAGATGTCCGGGTGATCGCGGCTACCAACCAGAACTTGGAGCAAAAGGTGAGCGAGGGAACATTTCGGGCTGATCTTTATTTCAGATTGGCAGTGGTGAAAATTGATGTTCCTCCGTTGAGAGAGAGAGTTAAGGATATTCCGATTCTGGCTTACGACTTCATCGACAAACTCAACCAGGTAAGTCCCCGGAAGATTTTGGGCATAACCGACGAGGCATTGGACCTTCTGGTTAAGTATCACTGGCCAGGTAACGTCAGGGAATTGAGGAATTTCCTGGAGAGCATGCAGGTTCTGGCTCCGGATACAAGGATCGAAGCGTCCCAGGTGAGGAAATATGTCGAGAAACAGATGCAGTACAACCGACGGCTTCCGGTGATCACGGGCAAATCCGTGGAGACTGCCGAACATGAGCTGATCTATCAGGCCATTTTGAGCCTCCGGTCTGAAATCATCGATTTGAGAAAAGCTATGTTGGGCCAAGGAGAGTTTAAGCCGGAATATCGGGTGGAGCCTGGCGGTTCCGTTTGGTCCGGGCAGATCAAAGAGGTGGAGGCAAGTAATAACTTCAGCGTCGAGGAAATGGAAAAGGACTTGATCGATAGAACCTTGAGATACACCAGGGGGAATCGAAAACGAGCCGCCAAGCTTTTGGGCATCGGCGAAAGAACGTTGTATAGAAAATTGGATAAATACAAATTGAGATGACGTGACAAGATTCACCAGTGATCAGAACCCCTGTTCTGACACTGAATAACCTTGTGTTCAAATCGGGGGATGTGATAGCTCTATCGGTAGAAGAAGTGTTGGTTCAGGGTGCCCACACCCTGAACCCAAGCTGATCCGGGATTCGGGAGCTGATGGCCGACCACCGCATCACGACGAAGTGGGTCGGAAAGCTGTATTTTGCTTGACAAACACAGATTTTTTGTTTTATTGCACGGAAATTCAACTTGGATGGTTTCGTTATCATTTTTTTATGATGCCCTACGATGATTAAGGAGGATTGGATGAGAAGAACTCTTACTCTGATAATGGCTGTAATGACTTGGTTTGTCTTTCAGGCCAAGACCGAGGCGGGCATGAATGTCTCACTGGATGATCCCAAAGGTGGCCTGGCTGGAAACAGCATGGGTGATATAGTATACGATGGGGAATATGTCTGGGTGGGCACCGGAGACGGGTTGTCCTATTCGTCTGATGGCGGCAACACATGGTTCACATACGATAACACAAATGGGTTAAATGCCAATGACATTTCTGCTTTGGCCGCCTTTAATTCCACTCTATGGGTTGGGTGTGCTTATTCGAAAATGATTGAAGGTGAACCTATTCCCTACGGCGAAGGTTTTAACAAAACCACCAACCAGGGAGCAGAATGGGAACGTCACATTCCGGAACAGGCGGACTATGCCGGAAAGCTGGCTTATGACATAGCCTTTGACGATAGCACGGTCTGGGCGGCATGCTGGTATGGTGGTTTAATTCACAGTCGCATAACCCAGGATACTTTGGGTAATGACACTTTAATATGGGAAAATGTCTTTGTGAGTGATGCGGCAAGGCAGGATTACGAAAACAACGTTTATGACCATCTGGATAATAGATTTTTTTCGGTGGTGGTGGATACGATCTGTCCACATGACAAAAGACTTAAGAATTCCATCAATGACATAGTGTATGACGGTAGATTCCTGTGGGTGGGAACGCAGAACGGATTGCATGCCATCGACACGGACAAAGATACTGTAACCTATTTAACCTATGATACCTCCAACGGACTCAATGCCAATGGGGTTAACAGCCTGGCAGGCTTCACCTCCTTTTCGGACGATGACACGACGTCTTTTCTTTGCCTGGGAGCTTACAGTGGAGAAAAGGAATACCAGCTGCCGTTTTTGCCCACCTTAGCCGGTAAAGGTTTCAATCATACCCCCGATTATGGGTTTACCTGGGATACCTCCCTGACGGAACAGGCGACTGATCTGGGAAAGTTCGCTTACGACATGGCAATAGCTGATACCGTTGTCTGGGCAGCTTGCGGAGAAGGTGGACTCATCCGCAGCTTTGATTGGGGGAAAACCTGGGACAGTGTATTTGTCGATTCCAGTGCCAAAACAAGATATGAAAAAGATTCTTTAGAGCTCCGAGACAAATTCATCTCTTTGGCAATAGATACGTCTGCGCTCGACACGACCGTGATTTGGGGAGGCACGGAGAATGGGGTCTATAAGTTCGTCTATACCACGAGCGATTCGGCAGATACGGTGCTGCGCTTTCTTCAAGGCAATGAACTTTTCACCAATTCCGTTCTCTGCCTAGGGATTCAGGTATACGATCAAAACAAGATCGTTTGGGCAAGCGCTTGCTCTCTGGGTGTAGGGCTTCCTTTCTGTTCAGCTCGCAAGAGTACCGATGGCGGAGAAACATGGACAAGCTACCTGGGTGGAGTTTGGGTGCGGGATTTCGCCTTTCAGGATTCAACCGTCTGGGCGGCTACGGATCAAGGATTGAAGAGAACGAAATATGGCGGAGTGGACTGGACGGCATTCGATATCCTTGGTCCAGACAAGCGGGGAATAATTCCTTCAAGCTTCACCTCCGTATGTGTGGTCGATACCACCCTCTGGGTGGGCACAGTGGATGGGTTGATAAGATCAACTGATGACCAAGATGATACCTGCGAGGTGATTAAATTCTTCCCATCGTTTAAAAAAGCCATCTGGGCTGGAAGCGCTGCAGGAATTTTCAAATTCATCTACAATTACCGGGATGTTTTCGATACCGTGCTCAATTACAATTCATATTCCGATGGCCTAACCGGCGACTTTGTGGTCAGCACTGCCATTCAAGAATATGACGGCAACAAGGTCATCTGGGCAGGAACTCAGCCTGCCTATTCGGGCGAAAACGGTATCAGCTTCACCAGAGACGGCGGAGAAAGCTGGAGTACCACCCTCGACGGTGACCGGGTGTGGAATTTCGCGTTCGATAGTTCGGCAGTCTGGGCCGCCACCAGCTCCGGATTGAAAAGATCATCCGATGGTGGAGAAAGCTGGGATGTGTTCAATTATATGAAGGATGAGGTGACCGAAGACGGAATCTTCAGCACCGAATTCACATCCGTGGCGATCATCGGTGATGAACTGTGGGCAGGAAACGCGGATGGTCTGGTAAAAGGTCCAAAAGACGTGCAGCCGGGAGAAGACACTGACTGGAGCGTTTTTCGCACCTTTGTCGTTTCTGAGACGGCCTATGCCTATCCTTCCCCCTTTTCTCCTATGGTGTCTACTGGCGGGGTGGTGAGGATACATTATAAACCGCAAAAGGACGGACCTGTCACCATAAAGATTTATGACTTCGCCATGAATTTGGTGATAACCCTCTTGGATGAGGTGTCGACGGCAGGAAGGGACCAGGACAGGGAGTGGGATGGCAGAAATGAAGAAGGGGATATAGTTGCCAACGGAGTTTATTTCTTCAAAGTCGAAGCCCCCGGAGGGCAGACCGAATGGGGGAAGTTGGTGGTTTTGAAATAGGTGGGAAGGTTTGTCTGCCAGAGGCAGATCCGCCTTTGGCGGAAAAGTTAGAAAGTCTGAAGGTTATAAGGTCAGGAAGGTTCACTTCCAGAAATTGAGGGACACGATGGCTAAGAGATCTTTTTTGATTGTGAGTTTGGCGATCTTATGTTTCACTTTTTCCCAGACGAGGGGGGATACCGGAGACGGAGGCTACGCCGGAGCTTTCCAACAGTTGGGATTGGGGGCTAGGGCCTTGGGCATGGGAGGTGCATTCGTCGGAGTGGCGGATGATGCCACCGCCGGATTTTGGAATCCAGCAGGTCTGGTTCAGATTAAGACGCGCACCTTCGGAGCCTTCTTCAGGAAAATGACTCTTGATCGAAGATTGAGTTATGTAATCTACTGCCAGCCCGTCCGAAATGAAGCCACCATCAGCATGAGCTGGATCAATGCCGGCGTCTCGGATGTGATGGGAAGAAACGAAGAAGGAGAGATTACCGAGGAGATCAAAAATTACGAGAACGCCATCGAGTTCTTCTTCGCGCGCAAGATATTGAAGGAGCTGTCCGCCGGTGTTCGCTTGGGATATGTTCAACAAAACCTGGCTAACATCAATGCCTACGGGATCGGCTTTGGTTTTTCCGTATTTGGAAAGCCCTTGCAGGAACTGCGATTGGGAGCGGCAGTGGAGAATTTGGGGATGAAATATTCCTGGACCTCCGGAGAGTACTGGAAAAAACATGGTCTTTTGGGCTCGTCCTCAAAAGATGAGTTCCCCATCAACCTGAGATTTGGAGCTTCTTATCTTCTCTTGGACGACAGAATACTGCTTTGTTCTGAAATCGACAAAAACACAAAGCAGAAGGAAAAGATTCATTTGGGAATAGAGGGCTGGATACTGCAAAGCCTGGCGGGAAGGGCCGGCTATAATAAAGGTGGGTGGACTCTGGGAATGGGTCTCAAACATGAGATGAGATCCGCGATTTTGGGTTTCGATTATGCCTTTGTCTCCAGTCGGGTGGATGATGATCCCGATCATCTGATTTCTTTTCAGCTTGAATTTTGAGAATCGAGAAGGAACTCCAGACATCGACTAAAGCAGAATCGCCGGATAAACCTTCTGTAGTTGCCTGATTCATCAGGCAGCCAAATAGCTCGATGAAGCGAGCCGGCGTGGTTACCGCTTCTATCAAAGGCTCAAAATCCATCGTCTTCGTAGATTATGGTTTTAAGAAGAATCACAGAAAACGTCTTTTGCTTTTTGGGAGGGGAGAAGGGCGCCAACACAGGTTTTGTAATAGGCAAGAACGGAATACTGATGATCGACTCGACCTTCTCTCCCGATGATGCCAAGCAGGTCCTGAAGGACATAAGATCGGTGACCCAGAAACCGATCAAATACCTGTTCAACACCCATCACCACGCAGACCACACGTTCGGAAATCAGGTTTTCTCGGCTAAGGTGGTGGCGCATCGCGAATGCAGGAACATCATGGCGAGACTTCTGGAAAGAGAATGGTCCCAAGATTCCATCCAGAAGTATGTGGACGACAATCCGGAGTGGAAGAAGAGGCTGAACAACCTCAACATCACATTGCCGGACACAGTATTTGATGACAAATGGGAAGTAGACCTGGGAAATGTCAAAGTCAATCTAATTCATACAGGTGGACATACCAAGGATTCGTCGATTGCACACATAGCTTCATCACAGGTCCTGTTTGCTGGTGATCTCATCTTTCAGGGACGATACCCCTTTATGAGGGATGGAGATTCCCAAGAGTGGCTTGTGGCTTTGAAGAAAACTCGGGATTTGGATTTCGAGGTATTGGTTCCCGGACATGGGTACCTGTGCGACAAATCTGAAGCAGAACACCATATCAGCTATTTTGAGAATTTGTTGGAGAACTGCAGAAAATTCACTCAAGAGAATCTGCCGCCGGAGGAGATTGTGAAACGGAAAGAATTCACCAAATTCGCTCGCCGCAACGTAGATAGGCATGAGGAGAACATCAGAAAAGTCTGCAGTGAGCTCGCACAATCAGAATAGCATGAAGAAGAGTCCTTTGGTGTCGCAGTTGCAGGTAAACGCATTCGGATAATAAGGAGAATGAGTTGAAACGTAAAACCACGGCCATCTTGTTTTTTCTCTTTCTTGCCTGGGGCCTTTTGGTTTTCAAAGCAGCCGCCTTTGGCAAGACGGACAACTCCGGCTTTAGCTTTCTTAAGTTTGGCATGGGAGCCAGGGCAGTGGGGATGGGAGAGGCCTTTGTTGCCCAGTCCGGCGAAGTTACCTCGGCCTGGTGGAATCCGGCCGGACTCTTCGGAATCAAAGGAATGCATCTCAGCTTTACTCATAATCAGTGGTTTCAGGACGTCACCACGGAGTATTTTGCCTCCGCCATTAATCTCAAAGGTCAAACAAACGTCCTGGGACTGACTGTGGGTTTAAGCCGAGTACCGGACATTGAGAAGAGGGGAGAGGTGGCATCCTCCGAACCGGTAGCCTTGTTCGACGCTCATGACGTATTGTTCGGTCTTTCTTATGCCAGAAGGATCACAGACAAAGTGGATTTGGGAATAACGGCAAAATGGCTTTATGAGAGGATTGATGTTTATTCGGCAAGCGGATTTGGGTTCGACTTGGGGGCCATTTATGCTCCCTGGGAAGACCTGAGATTCGGGCTGGCAGCCTTGAATCTTGGTCAAAAGATGAAATTCGAGACGGAGAGATTCTCTCTGCCCATCCTCTTTAAGGTCGGAGGAATGTATCTGGTTGAAAAGAAGAGTCTGAACAGCGATTTTATGTTCGGTCTTGATCTGGTCAAACCCAGAGATGACGAAATCAAGATCCATTTGGGCGGGGAAGTCAGTCTTTACCAAGCCTTGAAAACAAGATTAGGTTATCAGGGCGGGTATGACGAGAAATCTTTCTCGTTCGGTCTGGGAACAAGCTTCAGAAAGCACGGCATCGAATACAACCTTGATTATGCATACCTGCCCTACAAGTCGGATTTGGGAAACGTGCATTCCGTGTCTTTGAACATTGAAATAGAGTGAGTATAAAGGAGTGTCAAGCTTCAGCTTGACCACTGTTTGAACTCAGGTCTGCCTGAAGGCAGATGCTCCATTGAAAGCTAGCCATTAAGATAAGGTGATCTGGTTAGCTTTTTTTACAGAGCAACGATTTCTGAGCAAAGGAGCGACATTCTATGGCAAAACACACGATCGCCTGGCTTCCCGGTGATGGAATCGGTAATGATGTTCTGAAGGCGGCCAAGATCGTCTTGGACGAATTAAGATTAGATGCCGAATACATCCCCGGTGACATCGGCTGGGAATTCTGGTGCAAGGAGGGAAATCCCCTGCCCCAAAGAACCGTCGAGCTTCTGAAGACGACCGATTGCTCTCTTTTCGGAGCCATAACCTCCAAGCCGAAGGAAGAAGCAGAGGCGGAGCTGGATTCGACTTTAAAGGGAAAGGGGTACGTTTACTACAGCCCCATCGTCAAGCTTCGCCAGCTTTTTCATTTGCGAACGAATCTGAGACCCTGCAAAGCTTATCCCGGGAATCCTTTGAATTACCGGGATGATATCGATTTGGTCGTTTTCAGAGAGAATACCGAAGATCTTTACTCCGGCGTGGAATTTCACCCTTTGCCTCAAGACGTGATGGACATTCTTCTGAAAAATCATAAATCCATGAAAAAGTTCGAGAAGACCTCCTTGGACGACATTGCGGTGAGTTTGCGGATAGTGACCAGAAAAGCTTGTCAAGACATTGTTCGGGACGCTTTTGAATACGCAAAGAAACACAAGAGAAGATCAGTCACCGTGGTGGAGAAGCCAAACGTTATAAGAGAGACCTCGGGCTTGATGATAAGGGAAGCCAGAGAGATCGCCAAAGAGTATCCGGACATCCCACTCTGGGAGACCAACATCGATGCCATGTGCATGTGGCTGGTCAAGAATCCGCAGGATTATGACGTATTAGTTACCTCCAATATGTTCGGCGACATCGTCTCCGATTTATGTGCGCAATTGGTGGGAGGTTTGGGTTTTGCCTGCTCGGGAAATATCGGGGATGACTACGCCGTTTTTGAGCCAACCCACGGTTCCGCACCTAAATATGCGGGGATGAACAAGGTCAATCCCATTGCCACTTTCTTATCTGTGAAACTGATGCTGGATTGGCTGGGTGAAACCGATAAAGCTAACCGTATGGAAAGCGCAATAGCTGCGGTCATTGAGGAAAAAAAGGTTCGCACCTACGATATGGGCGGAAGCTTTACCACCACTCAGGTGGCAGAGGAGGTGGCAAGGAAGTTATAAAGGATTGCACCAGCTTGTCGTAGCAAAGCCCCGATAAATCGGGATAAACTTCGATCCCGATTCAGCAGGGCTGGTGCAAAGTTGATTTATCATAAAACTTTAAAACCGCAAAAGCAAGCTTTTGTACTCCTAAGACAGGTTTTATATGGAGTGCACCAGCTTGTCGTAGCATAGCGGAGATCCCGATTCAGCGGGGCTGGTGCGATTTTTAAAGTATGATAGAATAGCAGAAGCAAGCTTCTGCACTCCTTGAAGACAATTTGATGAAAGAAGATTACTTAAAGAAATACAAACATGCTCCGACGCATCTTTTCCTCACCGATTATCATTATTTCATCACCGCCGGCACCTATGGGGAAAAGCCCTATTTTCATAGCGATGCCCAAAAAGAATTGCTTCTTAACACAATCTGTGAAACACTTAGAGAAAACCACGGTGAACTTCAAGGATGGGTGATTTTAGCTAACCACTATCATATTGTAGCGAAATTGAAAGATGCTTTTCTTCTCCCTCAGACAATCAGAAAAATCCATAGCATAAGTGCGGTTTTAGTTAACAAATCATCGAAACAACCCGGAAGAAAAATCTGGTATCAGTACTGGGATGAATGCATACGAGACGAAAGAGATTTTTACGTTAAACTTAATTATATTCATTTGAATCCCATTAAACATGGTTATGTGAGTGAGCCAGAATCTTACAAGTTCTCCAGCTACAATTTTCACTTTAAAATGGAAGGACGAGACTGGTTAAATGATGTCTTGAAGCAATTTCCTCCGGAGAAAGCTGGGGCAAATGATGATTTTTGAAAGGAGTGCACCAGCTTGCTGGTGCGAAGTTGATTTTGTTTTAAAACTGCAGAAGCAAGCTTCTGCACTCCGAAGGCAAACCCGCTTTGTTTTTGGTTTTGAATTTGGCGTCGTAGGGACAAGCGTCGTGCTTGTGAAAGGAGTGCACCAGCTTGCTGGTGCGAAGTTGATTTTGTCTTAGAACCGCAGAAGCAAGCTTCTGCACTCCGAAAGTAAACCGACTTTGTTTTTGGTTTTGAAACCGGGGTCGTAGGGACAAGCCTTGTGCTTGTCCTTCTCGTTTTGGGAGCCCGATAAGTTCTGTCCGTGTGTTTCAAAAAACGGTCTAAGGCCTTTTGATTTCTCTCCATTTTTGCTTATATTGAAATATGTTGCGATCTAGCAACGGCGTAGACAAGGCTTTACGCCTTGGTGCCATCCATATGGATGGCTACGTTAATCAAAATGTAGCCGCAGACTTTAGTCTGCGCTGAAAAATAATATTATGCATCCGTTATCAGAAAGAATCAAAAAAGAATTGCTTCCGTTCGTGATGAAGCCCGGAAGATACATTGGAAATGAATTGGGAGCCATAAGAAAGGATCATCAGGGGAAGCTTAGGGTGGCCTTGGCCTTTCCGGATGTGTACGAGATAGGAATGTCCTACTTGGGGCTTTCCATACTCTATCATCTTATCAACAGAAGAGCAAACTGCGTCGCCGAGAGGGTTTTCTCTCCCTGGGTGGATGCTGAAGAGCTTCTTAGAAAAGAAAACATCCCTCTCTTCTCTTTAGAAACCCATACCCCGCTAAGTGAATTTGACGTCATTGGTTTTTCGCTGTCCTATGAGCTTAACTACACGACGGTTCTCAATATGCTGAATTTGGCCAACATATCGGCTTTCTCTTCGCAAAGAACCCAGGATGATCCCCTGGTCATTGCAGGAGGTCCTTCCGCTCTGAATCCCGAGCCGATGGCCGAGTTCATTGACCTGTTTGCCCTGGGGGATGGCGAGGAGATCATTTCAGATATTCTGGATGAAATCGAGAAGGGAAACGAAAATCGTGCCAAAAAAGAAGATCTCCTGTCAAAGCTATCGAAAATTCCGGGAATTTATGTCCCCTCATTCTATGAAGTCAAATATGATGAGAAAAAAAGATTTGAAAGAATCGCTCCCAACTTTCCTGAGATTCCTCAGAAAATCAACGTCAGAACCTTGCCTGATTTGAAAAGCGAATATTATCCCACTGACCCTATAGTCCCATTTTTGGAGACCACTCATGATCGTTTGACCATAGAAATCATGCGCGGCTGTCCTATGGGCTGCCGTTTCTGTGAGGCAAGGATTGCCTATTATCCTAAAAGGGAACGGCCGCTGGAAGATATCGTGACCCAAGCCGAAATGGGGATAGCCAGCTCCGGATGGGACGAGATATCTCTTTTATCCCTGTCAGCCACCGATTACTCAAACCTGCAGGAGTTGGCCGGGAGGTTGCAGGAAAAGTTCTACTCAAAAAGAGTCTCGATTTCTCTCCCCTCGCTCAGACCTGACACGTTCTCATTGGAATTGGCCCAGCTCTTGAGCAAAACCAAAAAGCCAGGCTTGACATTCGCTCCCGAGGCCGGAACTTCTGCGCTGAGAAAGGTCATAGGCAAGAATCTGAAAGAAGAAGGGCTTTTCGATACCGTCAGAATCGCCTATTCCTCCGGATGGAATCTGATCAAGCTCTACTTCATGATAGGACTCCCCACCGAGAGAAAAGAGGATTTGGACGGCATCACTTATCTTCTAAAAGAGATCATGAGAATCGGAAAACAGAACGGGGGAGGGAAAAACTTGAACGTGACCATCTCTCCTTTTAGTCCAAAACCGCATACTCCTTTCCAATGGGAGAAACAGGAAGACATAGCCGGTCTTAAAGAAAAGATGGATTACCTGAAGCACAGTCTCAGACGCAAAGGTCTGAATCTGAAATTCCGCGATCCAAAGGTTTCCTATCTCGAGGGAATCCTGGGGAGGGGGGATCGACCCTTATCAGCGGTGATTTACTCTGCCTGGAAGAAAGGGGCAAGATTAGACGCTTGGACGGAACATTTCAAATACCAAATCTGGGAAGAGGCCTTTGACGAGAATGAAATCGATCCCTCTTCTTACCTGCAGGCTAGAGATTTGGCTCAACCTCTTCCCTGGGATCATATAGACAAGGGAATCAAAAGAGAATATTTGGAAAGGGAAAAAAACAGGGCTTACAGTTTCCGGTCTGAAGAGAAGAAGCCCGTTTCCCGAGCAGGTGAGGTGAAGGTGGCAGATGTGATCGAGAGAAAGGTCATCGAAAAACTCATCTCTGGGCGTGAAGAATCGGCTGAGCCTTCCTCGGAAGCATACGGTCGCACAAGGAAAAGAAAAGGGGTTTCTCCTGCGCTGACCGTGGCCCGCAGCCGGGTAAGGCTTAGGTGGAGCAAGTCGGAAGATGTCAGATTCACCTCGCATCTGGATGTGGGGCGCACATTCGAGCGCACCATCCGAAGATCGGGGATACCGATAGCCTACTCGGAAGGGTTTCATCCTCATCAAAAAATCGCCTTCGGGCCCCCACTTCCCTTAGGATTTATCTCAGACTCCGAATACCTGGATATACAGCTTAACCAGCCTTATTCCGATGCAATCCTCTATCGGCTCAACCAAGCTCTGCCGTCTGGATTTGAGTTTTTGGAGGCAAAACCGATCCTTGGGAAATCGGAGTCCCTAAGCGCCGCGATAAATCTAGCTTTGTATGAGGCAGAATTGAATTGTGGCGAAGATGAGATGAATGCAAATATCCGGTCCATCTTGAGTCGGAAGGACCTTTTGGTCACCAGGTATCACAAAAAGGGGCCAAAAGAGATCGATATACGCAAGTATATTAGAGAATTGGAGTGCCAAAAAGACGAATCAAAAAGCAGGCTTAAGATGCTTTTGGGCTTGGGAGCAGGGGGCTATGCCAAACCCCAGGAAATCTTAATTTACGGCTTCGGACTTGAGGAAAAAGAGGTCTTAAGCTTGGTTCTCATGAGATGTGGACTTTTCGTTAGAATGGATTCCCAGATACTTACGCCCATGGACGTGGTCTAGACAGATTTTGATTTTAGAATGCCAACTGTGCACATTGTTACCATAACTGCGAGGCGAAACGCTCTGACCTCTGATGGATACTTGACCAAGAGAGATCGAGGATGTTTCGAATGGGGCGGGTGGCATGATTTTCCCTCACAACCCAACCTGTAGTCTTCTAAGTTGAATGAAAAGGTCCCAAGTTCCAAATGCCCGAGAGATCGCCCTGAAGATTTTGCACGAGATAGAGGTGAAGGAAGCCTTCGCCAGTGAAACCATTGAGCGTTTTTGCAGAAATTTTCATCTATCAAATTTAGATCGACGATTTGTCGGCGAGCTGGTGAACGGAACCACCAAGATGAGAAGAAGGTTGGATCATGTTCTGGACTTCTTCTTGGAGAAAGGAATAGACAACTTGACCTCATGGGTAAGGAACATTCTAAGATTGGGAGTCTACCAAATGGATTTTATGGATAGGGTGCCGGATAGCGCGGCTGTGAACGAAGCGGTGAATCTGACCAAAGAATTCGGGCATAGGGGCACAGTGGTTTTGGTGAATGCGGTTTTAAGGAACTATCTGAGAGAAAAAAGCAGAGTGCGTTTCCCTTCCTGGGAAGAGAACAAAGTCGAAAACATAGCTCTGTTTTTTTCCTTT
>Ga0315539_1000756_pt1 | contig 24221 bp, 23 predicted proteins | sample SalMarSW160150MG_FD_203097 | JGI IMG/M metagenome (GOLD analysis project Ga0315539, IMG submission 203097) | Salt marsh sediment microbial communities from the Plum Island Ecosystem LTER, Massachusetts, United States - Salt Marsh Sediment SW1601-150 ... | reverse complement strand
CGAATATCAGTGGTCGGAGCCTGCCACCCGGGCAGCTCCTCATAGACAGGCTGGCACCTGGCCAAGGCAGCTACGCTAGCCGGGAAATAATCAATCCTCTGCCCATCCAGCTGGTAGCCGACACATATCTGCAGGCGAGGCAGGACATCAAGGATATCAAGACGGGTAATTGCCGCCCCGGTAAAGCCATTGACACGAGTGCTAAAGCGAGCGGCAACAGCATCAAACCAGCCGCAGCGGCGCGGTCGGCCGGTAGTAGTGCCATACTCGTGAGCCCTCTCACGAATCATGTCGCCGGTTTCATCCTTCAGTTCGGTGGGCATGGGACCGCTGCCTACACGAGTGCAGTAAGCCTTGAACACGCCCAGAATGCGGTCGAGGCTGGCAGGACTTAAGCCCGCACCCAGACAACCTCCCCCCGCCAGCGGCGACGATGAGGTAGTATAGGGATAAGTGCCAAAATCGGGGTCGAGTAAAGTACCTTGAGCCCCCTCCAGCAGGATCAGTTCCCTCCGGCTCAATGCCTCCTCAAGCATTATAGTTGTCTCACGAATATAAGGCGCCAGCCGCTCTCCATACTGGCAATACTGAGCATATACATCATCCAGTGATAAAGGCTTAGCCCCATAGACCTTGGTCAAGATGGTATTCTTGTATTCCAGTATAGAACGAAGTCTCTCACGTAACGCCTCTTTATCTAAAAGGTCACCGGTTCTAATGCCCAACCTGGCTGCCTTATCGGCAAAGGCAGGACCCACCCCCTTGCGGGTTGTGCCCAGCGCCTTGCCCCCCCGCGCCTCCTCCTCCAGACCATCGAGGAGGACATGATAGGGCATAATCAAGTTTGCCCGGTCACTGATAAACAGTCTGGAGGTATCCACACCGCGCTTATTTAGCTGCTCTATCTCACCAATTAGCACGCTGGGGTTAATCACCACCCCGTTACCGATAATGCAAACCACTTCAGTAGAGAAAATGCCCGAGGGGATAAGGTGCAATTTAAATTCACCACGGGGGTTAACCACGGAATGGCCGGCATTATCACCGCCGGAAAAACGGACTACCGCCCTTGCTTTCTGAGCCAGCATGTCAACCACCTTGCCCTTCCCCTCATCCCCCCACTGAGCTCCAATAACAGCGATAACCGGCATTATTCCTCCTTTTACCTTGCCCTTTTCTTATAGCATAAACAGCACCCTAAATAAAAGGGCTAAGGGCTAGCCGCTTTTTGATGCCGCCAGGCATAAAATAACCGCTGGCCGGCGGTGAAAAAGCTGAACGCCGCTATTATAGCCAGGGCAATAACCAGGGCATTAGTCAGGTTACTCAGCAAGAGACCCAGTGCCAGCACAATTACCCGCTCGGAGCGGGTAAAGATTCCCCTCCCGGGTTCCAGGCCGGCGTTCAGCGCCCTGGCTCTGATATAGCTCACCAGCAGAGAGGCAACAAAGGCAAGGAAGACCAGCAGCACCAGCCATGTTTCCCCATCGAAGAAGACTAAAATAGCCAGCAGCAGCGCCGCATCGGATAAACGGTCGAGGGTGGAGTCAAGAACGCCACCGAAGGGAGTAACTCGCCCCGTAAGCCGGGCCAGCGCTCCGTCCAGGATATCAAAGAATCCCGCCACCAGCACCACAAAGCCGGCGGCAAAGAGGTGCTCAGTAATAATAAGCGCCGCCGCACCGAGGGTTAATATAAAGCCAAACCAGGTTATGGCGTCGGGGGTTAGCGGTGTCCTGGCTAAAACCCGCACCACCGGCTGGGTAAGGCGATAGGCTATGGCACGGCGAACTCGGTATAGACCTTCTTCAGAGCCTGATTTTGGTGAAACGGTATTAACCGAACTACCCCCGCTTTTACTTAAACCGAAATTGCCGTCGCTTCAAATTCGGGAAACTTTTTTCGCCATGGTGGCTCGCTAAGCACCCTGCCATAATAATTCAAAACCTTCTTGGCAATCTGCTCCCAGCTATGCTCCAGGGCTTTAGCCCTCCCCTTAACCCCCATCTCCTGGCGAAGTGACCCATCAGTCAGAAGAGAAATTAGCGCCTGGGCCAAGCTTCCCTTATCTGCTGGCGGCACCAGCAGCCCATCAACGCCATGACTTACCACGTTGGCATAACCTTCTATATTTGAGGCGACAATCGGCTTACCTACAGCCATAGCCTCAAGCAAAATAATGCCGAAACTCTCCCGGCCTGTGGCTGGAGCACAAAAGACATCGGCGGTCTTGTAGTATCGGGGTAATTCTTCGTAAGGGACAAGCCCGGTAAAGACGACGTCCTTTAGACCGCTCCTCATAACATACTTCTCATACTTATGCCTCAGCCTAGTGCCAGGACCAACGATGATAAGTCGGGAATTTGGAATCTCCTGTTTAACCTGCCTGAAAGCTTCAAGCAGATATTTCACCCCTTTTCGCTTCTCCAGACGACCAACAAACAGGATATTTAACTTGTCATCAACGAATTCATCAATGGGAGATACATCAGGGGAAAAATGGTCTATATCCACCCCATTAGGGATTATATTGTAGTATCCGGGAAAGTACCCATGGACAAACTCCATGGCTGGTTTGGACACCGCAATCTTACCATCAAGCTTGCGGAACCATCTCTTCAACATCCACCTACCAAAGGGTTTGGCGAAATCATACCCCGGCTGGCCATGACAGGCATGAAAGGTGCCTACATTGGCTGTTTTCGACAGGCGGAGCACAGTGGTACATAACATTGGCATTAAAGGCTCATGAAGGTGAATAATGTCAAAGTTCCCACGCTCGAGGACGGGTTTTATTCCAGAAGCTAACCATGGGGAAATAGTAATCCGGGTAATGGAACCGCTACTAGGGATGGGGCGGGGGCTACCTATAGGTATGAACCTATCGCCAAAGCCAGAAATAGCCTTAGAGGCGGGGGCAATAACCTTAACCTCATGCCCCATCCTGGTAAAGTGGTGCTCCAGATAGGAAATGTGAACATAGACACCACCAGGATAGGCGAAGTCGTAAGGGGAGACCAATGCTATTTTCACCGCTGGATGCTTAAAACCTCCGTGGCGATTCTAGTCAAAGGGGTACACTCTCCACTGGCTTAGTAGTAGCAATAAACTCTTCCACCATATGATGAGCCTGGTCATCGGTATATTGAACCGGTGGTGATTTCATAAAGTAGGCAGAGGGAGCCTCCAGGGCTCCTTTAAGTCCACGGTCCAAGGCAAGCTTGCAGCACCTTATAGCATCAATAACCACCCCTGCCGAGTTAGGGCTATCCCACACCTCAAGTTTCAACTCCAGATTGAGAGGAACATCACCGAAGGTTCGCCCCTCCATCCTGATATGGCAAAACTTGCGGTCGAGTAGCCAGGGGACGTAATCGCTGGGACCGACATGGATATTATCGGGGTCAAGCTCATAATCCAGCTGGGAGGTGACGGCGGTGGTCTTAGATATCTTCTTGGACTCCAATCGTTCCCTCTCCAGCATGTTATAGAAGTCGGTATTACCGCCAAAGTTCAATTGATAGGTCCGTTCCAGTTTAACGCCGCGGTCTCTAAACAGCCGGGTAAGGACACGGTGGGCAATAGTAGCCCCCACCTGAGATTTTACATCATCGCCGATAACCGGCAGCCCACTCTGCTCGAAACGCTGTTGCCAGTACTTCTCCCGGGCAATAAAAACTGGAATGCAGTTGATAAGGCCACAGCCAGCGGCCAGAACCTGCTCTATATACCACTTGGTGGCTTCCTCGCTGCCAACCGGCAGGTAATTAAGCACCACATCGGTGTGGGTCTCTTTCAGTATTTTAACAATATCAGCGGTTGAGCCTGGCGCCTTCTCTATTATTTTCGATAGATAGAGACCTAAGCCATCATGGGTCATGCCCCGCTGAACCTTAACCCCGGTAGTCGGCACCTCGCAGAATTTAAAGGTATTATTGGGCTGGGTAAAAATAGCCCGGGCCAGGTCCTTGCCTACCTTGTTCTTATCAATATCAAAGGCAGCCACGAAGTTAATATCGCTGATATGATACCCCCCAAGATTGACATGCATAAGTCCGGGCACAAATTCATTCTCTTTGGCTTTGCCATAGTAGTAGATGCCCTGAACCAGGGAAGAGGCACAATTACCCACACCTACTATGGCTACATTTATCTTGCCCAAGGTTTAATTGCCCTCCTTTCCAACAGTAGAACCTATGGGGAAAAGGCACAAACCTAGCCACCCCACACCTATTAATATTTTACCAAAAACATCTTGCTGGAGATTAGTGCCAAAAAGCTCACTTAATAAGCAAACTGCCTCTTTGACACAGCTAGTAGGAGCTGAACTCCTACTAGACTCTGGTGCCCATACTGAAGAGGATCTACTTACTCCACCTCTAGTCGATGGGATTGGTCAAACTGGTTACCGATTAGCCTTGACCAATCCTAAATACTTTCGTCCCACATGAAGGGCAAACCCCTTTGGTAGCTGGCCTGCCGTTCTTCAGGGTAACCCTCTGGGGATTCTTTATATCTACCTTCCTTCTACACTTAAAACAATACGCCTGCAACTAAATCACCCCCTTCTTAAGTATCGGTTGAACTATACCCCTATTATAGGCACGCTGTCAAGCCCCGTTAAAGAGTTTTTCAGTTGTAAAAAAGACCTTCTCCGGTTGCCACTGCCCCCTTTCCGAATCGAAGCATAGCATACCCAAGAAGCAGCCATCACGGGTATAGACACGGCAGTGATTGCCATAAGAAGACGTGGGCAGACCACCGTCACCCTCAAAAACCAACGGGCGCCCGTTCCTTATATCCTCTTCAGCGGCATCACCGACCACCATAGCCGCCCAATTAAGAAGCACGATATCCATAGGATAGATAAAGTGTTGCCAGTAGCCATAGCGGAAGGCATCCTCAAGCTGCGGCACCGAGACTGCATCCTCAATACCGAATAGGCCACACTTCAAGCGGGCGAGGCTCTTCAAATTAGCGCCACAACCCAGAAGCTGCCCTAAATCATGAGCTAGCGAGCGAATATAGGTGCCCTTACCACACTCCACTTCTATAGTGGCTACCGGCGGTTGCCAGCGTGTAAGCTCTAGATGATAAACCTGCCTCAGCCGACTTTTCCTATCAACCTTGATACCGGAGCGCGCCAACTGGTAAAGCGGCTTACCGCCATGCTTCACGGCGCTATACATCGGGGGGGTCTGCTCTATCAAACCACGAAAGGAGGCAAGCGCCGACAGTAATTGCTGGCGGCTAATCCCAGAGGGGTCTCCCCTACTGGTGACGCTACCAGTGGCATCATAGGTGTCGGTAGCCACGCCAAATTCAATCTGAGCCCGATAAGCCTTGGTAGAGTCTTGCAGAAATTGGATAATACGCGTCCCCTGACCCAGGCAAACAGGCAAAACGCCGGTAGCTGCCGGGTCGAGGGTGCCGGCATGCCCCACACGCTTCTCTCCGCTCAGGCGCTTCACCAGAGAGACGATACTGAAGGAGGTCTTACCCCGGGGCTTATTGATATTTAATATGCCATCCATGCTAGTCACTATGCTTGTCTGGAGTGCTATTGGTGCTGACCTCATCAATCAACTGCAAGAGGTGAGTTCCCCGCTCTATAGAATCGTCCCAGTGAAAGCTCAGCTCGGGAATACGGCGCAGTCGCAGACGTTTAGCCAGTTTATTACGGAAGAAACCGGAGGCAGCCAGCAGCCCGCTCAGCATCTCTTGCTTATCTTCCTCACTGCCCATGCAACTTACAAATACTTTGGCATATCGCAGGTCGGGGGAGGTGGAAACCTCGGTCACAGCCACAAAACCGCCAAGCCGCGGGTCTTTGACTTGGCGCTGAAGCAACTGGCTAATCTCCTGACGGATAAGATTATTCACCCGCTCGATGCGATGTGCCACAATCAGTGCTCCCTAGCTAGCCTTCTCTCTGCGGACAAGCTCCAGTATATCGCCAACCTCAAAGTCATTAAAGTCCTTGACACCCACCCCGCACTCATAGCCAGAGGTCACTTCCTTGACATCATCCTTGAAACGCCTAAGGCTGCTGACCACAGATTCACCTACTATTTCCTCGCCGCGCCGCACCCTGACTGAGGCACTCCGACTCACCTTGCCCTCGGTGACATAGACACCGGCTACCTTTGATTTCTTGACACTGGGGAAGACCGCCTTTACCTCAGCCCTGCCCTCAATAACCTCAACATAAGTGGGCTCCAACATGCCTTTGAGAGCCTTTCCCACATCATCCACCAGATTGTAAATCACGTCATAGAGGCGGATGTCAACGCCTTCCACCTCAGCCAGGCGCCGCGCTCCAGCTTCAACGCTAGTACCAAAGCCAATAATGAGCCCCTTAGAGGCAATAGCTAACATTACATCACTCTCAGTAATATTGCCGCTACCGCTATGGATAATTCTGACCTGAACCTGCTCCGTTGCCAGCTGTTCCAGAGAACTCCTTATCGGCTCAATACTGCCTTGAACATCGGCTTTGAGAACAACATCAAGCTCTTTTACCTGTCCAGCGCTTATTTGGTCAAAGAGGTTATCCAGTCTCACTGCCTTGGGCGGCATCTCCTGCTGATGCTTCTGAATTAAAGCCCGTGCCTGGTGTTCGCCAGCCACAGCGGTTAGGATATCACCCACTTGAGGCACACCATCCAGACCAAGGAGTTCCACCGGCATAGATGGTTCGGCTTTCCTCACCCGTTTGCCCATATCATTAAACATAGCCCTTATCCTGCCCCAGGTGCTGCCTACTACCACCGTATCACCAACCTTAAGAGTCCCGGTCTGGATAAGCACTGTAGCCAACGGTCCCTTGCTCTTGTCCAGCTCAGCTTCAATAACCACCCCCACTGCCGAGCGAGACGGGTCTGCTTTAAGTTCCTCCATCTCAGCCACCACCAGAAGATTTTCCAGTAGCTCAGAGATACCTGTCTTCTCCTTAGCCGAAATGGGAACACAGACCACGTCGCCCCCCCACTCCTCGATAACCAAACCGGCATCGGACAGTTGCTGCTTGACCTGCTCAGGGTTAGCCTCGGGCTTATCAATCTTATTAATAGCCACCACGATTGGCACTCCGGCAGCCCGGGCATGGTCAATAGCCTCTAAGGTCTGGGGCATCACCCCGTCATCAGCCGCCACCACCAAGATAGTGATGTCGGTTACCTGTGCACCGCGAGCCCGCATAGCAGTAAAGGCTTCATGGCCCGGGGTATCCAGGAAGGTAATCTTCTGCCCGTTGACTTCCACCTGATAGGCACCGATATGCTGGGTAATACCCCCAGCCTCGGTAGCCATTACATTAGTCTCCCTGACAGCATCCAAAAGTCTGGTCTTACCGTGATTGACATGCCCCATAATAGTAACTACCGCAGGACGAAGTTGCAGACCACCGAGTTCCTCATCCTGAGGTCGATACCTCTTACTTTCTCCAGCACGAGCTGCCCGGGACATGGGGTGGGCTTCATAACCAAGGTCGACAGCAACAGCGGCGGCTGTTTCATAGTCAATGACCTGGTTAATATTGGCGAAAATGCCTTTCCTCATCAGTTGTTTGATAATGTCTATGGCACTAATATTCAAAAGGTCAGCCAATTGCCTCACCGCCACCGACTGAGGAATCTCAATCAGGTTTGTCTTCACTTCAACCGATTTACTCTTTCTTGCCAACGAATCGCTCCTTATGCCAGTTCCTTCCCATATCTAATAAGCTGCTCCCGATTATCCTGAGTAAGGGCGGTGCGCAAGGTATGTTCCAGCCGGCCTTCTTTAAGCCCAATCTCCCAACACTCCGGTGCTGGACATAAGTAGGCACCACGCCCCGCCCTCTTTCCACCAGTATCAACCTCCACACCACCGCCGGAAATCCGAACCAATCGGATTAGCTCCCGCTTAGGTCTTACCTTGCCACAAGCTATACAAGTCCGCTGTGGTATATGCTTAACTGAAGCTGGATTAATACTCCTCTTCTTCATCAAAAACTTCTGACTTTTGACGCCGTTTCCTGAGCTTAATGCCATCATCAGCGCTCCGCTCGCGAACGCCCTTCTTTTTCTTCCTCGATTTAGCCACCGGCTTAGTCGGTCCAGATACTAAAACATCCTCAGCAAACCGAAGGTGGGGCGCCTCTGCCCCTGCCTTTACCGGCGTCTTCAAAATGGTCTCCGGAGGAACCAGTTCAGTATCAAGAGTTACAGGCTCAGCCTCTGCCGGGGCTAAGGCTTCCTCCTCAGCTGGTAATTCAGCCGGAAGCTCTTCACCAACTACAGCCTCCTCTACCTTGGGCGAAGGCTTGGCCTTCGCCAAACTTTCTTCCTCGGCGATTGAGGCGCTCTTAATGTCAATCCGCCACCCGGTGAGCTTAGCTGCCAATCTAGCATTCTGCCCCTCCTTACCGATGGCTAAGGAGAGAAGCTTATCAGGGACAACCACAGTAGCTATCCCCTCATCCTCATCCAGCTCCACACTTAACACCTTCGCCGGGCTAAGGGCATTAGCAATGAAGGCTGGGGTATCTGAGTTCCACATAACGACGTCTAGCTTTTCACCATTCAACTCTCTCATAATATTTTGTATCCTGATACCCCGAAGCCCAACACAGCAGCCAACGGGGTCAATGCCCTCCTGGCTTGCTGCCACCGCTATCTTACTCCGATAGCCAGCCTCACGGGCGATAGATTTCACCTCCACTATCCCGCTAAGAACCTCAGGAACCTCCAGCTCAAAAAGCCGACGAAGTAAATCGGGGTGAGAGCGTGACACAATTACCTGAGGTCCCCGGCTGGTCCGAACCACCTCTAGAAGGCAGACCTTAAGCCTCTGACCCACACGATACCTCTCATTGCGCACCTGCTCGGCAGTGGGGAGTATTGCCTCGGCTCTGCCCAAATCAATGAAGATCTGTCTAGGCTCAATGCGTTGCACCAAGCCGGTGACAATATCACCTTCTTTATCAGAATACTCCTCAAAAATGGCGCTATGCTCTGCCTCATGAAGGCGCTGGAGAATAACCTGCTTTGCCGTTTGAGCAGCAATGCGTCCAGCGTTGCGGGGAGTAGCCTCCACCATGATAGCTTCATCAAGCTGGGCGTCTGGTTTGAGCTTGCTCGCCTCGGTTAGTGATATTTCACGGCGCAAATCCGAAGGTTGCTCAACTACGGTTTTCTCCGCCCACACCTTAACCCTGCCCGTAGCGGGGTCAATCTTGACCGAAATATCTTGGTTGGGGGCAAAATTGTCCTTCCTATAAGCCGATACCAGCGCTGTCTCTACGGCAGCCAGAACCACCTCCTTAGGCAGGTTCTTCTCCGCTGAGAGCTGAGTTATAGCCAGCATAAATTCGCTCTTCATCCCCGGTTAAGACCTCCAACCTTATTATTTTCCCCCATAATTAAAAAAGTGGGTTCCCAGCCCCACTTAACAAATAAAATCTTTTTTCTCAATTAATAAGTATATCACAATCAGGGCTGGGATGCAATACTTAATACCCGTTTCTCTGGGGTATTTAAGAAGGGTTCCACCCCACCCTCCCACAAAGGTTCTGTCCACCAGCCCCCAAGGGCGGGAGAGTTTTAGAGAGGCACCAGCCTCTATAGGGCGGGCGGGTGGGACGAAAAACAATCAAAAACAGGGAGGGGATAGGGGCAAAGCCATAGAGACCCACCTAGAAATTATATCGGCACTAAGCTATAATGAAACAACAATCGCAAGACTACCCCCAGAATAAGGTAAGAACTTGAATGTTAAAAAATTAAAGGATTCAGTTACAGGAGAAATAGAGGCTCGCCGCCACCAACTTCGTGATTTAAGCCTGAAAATCCACTCCAGCCCCGAGCTGGGTTTTAAAGAAGTCAAAGCGGCAGCCTGGCTCAGCCAATACCTGGAGGAAAACGGCTTCTCTATAGAGCGGGGCATCTGTGAGCTACCCACGGCTTTCAGGGGGAGCTACGGAGGGGGGGAGCCGGCTATCGCCATTCTGGCTGAGTATGATGCCCTGCCCAAGCTGGGGCACGCCTGTGGTCATAATCTGATAGCTGGCTGCGCCGTTGGTGCTGCCGTGGCTTCCAAGTCGGCTATCGACCAATGCGGGGGCAGCGTACTGGTTATTGGCACCCCGGCCGAGGAGCTATATGGGGGTAAGATAATAATGGCCGAGCGAGGAGCCTTTGATAATGTGGACATGGCGATGATGGTGCACCCGGGGGTGCATGATACCGCCACCACCCAAGCTCTGGCTTGCCTGGGTTTAGAGGTTGAGTTCTTCGGCAAAGCGGCTCATGCCGCCACCCGACCAGAAACAGGCATCAACGCCCTGGAGGCAATGCTCCTCTCCTTCGCCGCCATTAATTCACTCAGGCAGCACGTTAAAGATAAGGCCCGCATCCACGGGATTATTACCGATGGCGGAGAGGCAGCTAATGTCGTCCCAGCTCACAGTGCCGGCAGCTTTCTGGTGCGCGCCGAAGATAACGCCTATCTGGAGGAGCTAAAGGAGAAAGTGCTGGATTGTTTTGTTGGCGCCGCCACCGCTACCGGTGCCCGCCTTGAATACCAGTGGGGGAAGGTGCCCTATGCGCCACTGCGTAATAATCTAACCCTGGCCAGACTATTTAAGCAAAATATGCGCTCCCTGGGGCGAAAGGTGCAGCTCTCTGGCTCCAGCCGGGTCGGCAGCACCGATATGGGAAATGTCAGCCAGATAGTGCCCAGCATTCACCCTACTGTAGCCATAGCCCCGGAAGAGGTTGTAGCCCATTCTCCGGACTTCGCCTCGGCGGCTGCTTCTGAGGCAGGTATCCAGGGGATGGTTGATGCCGCCAAGGCTCTGGCTATGACGGTTGTTGACCTGATAGCCAGTCCTGAAATAGTTAGTAAGATTAAACAGGAGTTTTATAGGTAAGTGATTAAGGTAGGTATCCCCAGAGCCCTGCTCTACTATCAATATTACCCGATGTGGAAGACCTTCTTTGAGGAGTTGGGAGCGGAGGTGGTGGTGTCACCACCAACCACCCAGGCTATACTATCTTCAGGCTCATCCCGGGTAGTGGCTGATACCTGCCTGCCGGTAAAGGTCTTCTTCGGGCATGTTCTGGCTCTGGCGGAGGAGTGTGACTATCTCTTTGTTCCCGCCATTCGCAGCGTGAAAAGCAAGATTTACAACTGCTCCAAGTTCCTCGGCTTACCTGATATGACTAAAGCGGTTACCCCCGAATCCCCCCCTATCCTAGATATAGATATAGATATTAACCAGGGAAAGCGTGAGCTGTATCAAGCCATCTATAAATTAGGTCGGCGTTTTACCTGGAACCCGCTTAAGGTGAGACAAGCTGCTATCGCTGCCTGGCAAGCCCACCTGAAATACTTGCAGCTAATGTCAGACCAGGGCCTGAACCCACCACAGGCGATAGAGGGAATATCAAACACGACTGAGGTGGAGCCAGAAAAGCCTCCAGACAACTCCACCCCACCCCAAGTCACCATCGCCCTCGTTGGTCACCCCTACCTCCTATATGATGAACATGTAAGCCACCGCCTTATCCACCGCCTGGAAAAGGCTCACTATAAGGTTTTTACCCCGGAGATGCTCACCGCTGAGGAACTTAAATCGGCTACAGTCAGACTGGTGGGCGGAGCCTACTGGACATATGAAGAGGAGGTGGTGGGAGCTGGAGGGCACTACCTGGAAAGCGGGACTGATGGTGTTATTGGTATAATGGCCTTTGGCTGCGGACCTGATTCTCTAATGATGGACGTAGTGTACCGGCGGGCGGCCAGACTGGGGACAACCCCCTTTATGAGGCTCACCCTGGAAGAACATACCGCCGAAGCCGGTGTGGTTACCCGGCTGGAAGCCTTCCTTGATATGATACAGAGAAAGAAACGGAGACAAGCAGAAGCATGCGTATGACTTTCCCTCATATGGGTAATGTCTGGGTCGGGGTAAAAGGCATGGCTGAAAAGCTCGGCGTTGAGTGTGTCGTTCCGCCACCCACCAGCCAGCGTACCCTCTCTCTGGGTGTCAAATACTCACCAGAGACAGCCTGCCTCCCCTTCAAACTCACCCTGGGCAATATGATTGAAGCCTTAGAGTGCGGGGCAGACACCATAGCTGTGCTGGGGCAATATGGCCCCTGTCGCTTCGGCTACTATCCTAAGGTCCAGGAGTTGATCCTGCGTGATTTGGGCTATAAGTTTGTAATGGTGAGAGAGAGTATGGGAGTAATAAACATGATTCGTTACCTTACCAATAGAGCCTCTCCACGAGAAGTTCTGTCTGGCTTTCGCCTCGGTCTAGCCAAACTGAAGACACTGGACAATGTGGAACAGCTGGTGTACAAAATGCGAGCTATAGAGCGGGACAAGGGCATGGCCACCCGAATCTATAGAGACGCCACTACCGCAATAGTCTCTGCCAAAGACCACAAGGCTCTCAAACGAGCCGAGCAAGAACACCTGAAAAAACTTACCCAGCTACCCACGGTAGCTTCACCTGAACCACCGCTAAAAATTGGTGTTACTGGTGAGTTTTTTGTCGTGATTGACCCCTTTGCCAATATGGACGTGGAAATCGAGCTGGGAAAGCTGGGGGTTGAAGTGCAGCGCCCGCAGAGTGTCTGGGAATTGGTCAGGTTCAATCCTCTCCTTAGCGTTCTGAAGCTACGAGAAAAAGAAAAGAGCATCAGAGCCGCCAAGCCGTATCTCACTCAACATGTGGGTGGGGATGGTCGGCAAACGATAGGTGAGAAGGTACTACATGCCTCCAATTGGGATGGGCTGGTTCACCTTCAGCCCTTTGGTTGTCTACCCGAAATAATGGCCCGCAATATCATGCCATCAACTAAGGAGACCATGCCAGTGCTTAGTATAATTTATGACGAACACACCGGTAGGGCGGGAATGCTGAATCGCCTTGAAGCCTTCGTTGATATGATACAGAGAAGGAAAAGGAGGCAAGCAGAAGCATGCGTATAGGCATGCCCCATATGGGCAATCTATATATACCGTTTAAAGCCTTATTCCAAAGGCTAAATATTGACTTCGTAATACCACCAGTCAATAACCAACGCACGCTATCGCTGGGGGTCAGGTATTCCCCCGAGGGGATGTGCATCCCGTTCAAGCTAACTATGGGTAACCTGATTGAAGCCGCCGAGCTTGGAGCTGATACCTTGCTTATGCCCGCTGGCTCGGGCATATGTCGCTTGGGCTACTACGCCAAGACGCAGGAGCATATTCTTCATGACCTGGGGTATGATGCCGAAATAGCCTGTTTAGGAGTTTCTTCACAGCGGAAGCTTTTCGGTTTGCTGGAAATGATTAAGCGCTTGTCAAATAATGCCCCTTGGGCTAAGATTATATCAGCCTTCCGCTTTGGTCTGGCTAAATTAAACGCTATGGACAGGATAGAACGAGTGGTGCAAAAGGTGCGTCCGGTAGAGCAGGTAAAGGGAACGGCAAACAGGCTATTTGCCCAGGCGATTAAGGCTATTGACCAGGCAGACGATTATAAAACCCTGAAGAGGGTGCAAAGAGACTACCTTGACCAACTTAACCAGGCAGCCAGAAACGGCAATACTCAGCCACTGATAGTGGGCATGACCGGGGAGTTTTATGTATTACTGGAGCCCTTTTCCAATCAAGATGTGGAGAAGGAGTTGGGCAAGCTGGGGGTGGAGGTAAGAAGAACAACCTTCATCTCGGAGTGGACCAAATTCAGCCTGTTCCTCAATCCCCTGGGCATGAATGAGAAAGACAAGATTCATAAGGCAGCCTTACCCTATCTTAAGCGGGATATTGGCGGCGATGGCTGGGAATCGGTGGGGGAAAAGGTGCTCCACGCCAAGGAGTATGATGGACTGATACACCTGGCTCCCTTCACCTGTATGCCAGAGATAGTAGCCCAGAATATCATGCCCTCGACCAAGGAGAATATCCCGGTTTTAACCATACTCTGTGATGAGCAACTGGCTAAGCCGGGCATGTTAACCAGACTGGAGGCGTTCGTCGACCTGCTAAAGCACCGGCGGCGGGCGAAAGCAAAGGTTTAGAATGAGTAGAGGGGGAATAAGGAGAGTTCTAACCGGATTTTAAGAGTATGTTTTACTTCCCACCCTCCCACCCTATAGAGGTTAGACCTCTATTAACTCTTTCTTAAGGGGTGGTGGTGAAGATAGGAAGTTTAAGAGGGGCGGAGCCTATGAGGGTGGGCTGGGTGGGAAAAAAGGCAACTGAAAACAGGGGGGATGGGTGGACAAACAACTTCTAGGGAGAATCTATGGAAACCTATCTGGGCGTTGATGTTGGCTCAGTAACCACCAAGTTGGCTGTGCTAAACGAGGGTGATGAACTGGTCGCCCACGTTTACTTACCCACGCAGGGCAAGCCCATTGAGATGACGCAGCAAGGGCTGAAACAAATCAAACAGCAACTGCCCCAAGATGTGGACATCCGCGGTGTGGCTACCACCGGCAGCGCCCGCTACCTGGCTGGGGTTATCGTCGGTGCTGACCTGGTCAAGAACGAGATTACCAGCCATGCCGTAGGTGCCCTGCACTATTTCCCCCAGGGGCAAACCATCATCGAAATCGGGGGGCAAGATAGCAAGATTATCATTATCCGGGACGGGATAGTAACCGACTTCGGTATGAACACGGTATGTGCTGCCGGCACCGGCAGTTTCCTTGACCACCAGGCACTGCGCCTCAACATGAGCATTGAGCAGTTCAGCCAGCGCTCGCTGGACAGCACCACACCGGTGCGTATCGCCGGGCGGTGCACCGTTTTTGCTGAGTCAGACATGATACACAAACAACAGATGGGGCATCGCACTGAGGACATTCTCTATGGTCTATGCCAGGCACTGGTGCGCAATTACCTCAATAATGTGGGCCTGGGCAAAGATATTCAACCCCCAATAATATTTCAGGGCGGGGTTGCCTTTAACCAGGGTATAATTAAGGCACTTCAAGAAGAGCTTGGCGCCGAGGTGATTGTACCACCCCACCACGAGGTGATGGGAGCAATAGGCGCTGCCCTACTGGTGCATGAAGAGATGGCAAGCAGTCAAGATGGAAGCCAGTTCAAGGGATTTGGCGTAAGTGAGATAAAATATCGCACCTCATCGTTTGAATGCAAGGCCTGCCCCAATCTATGTGAGATAGCCCAGCTTTCCGTTGATGGTCAGGTTCTCGCCCGCTGGGGAGGCCGCTGCGACCTGTGGGAAAGAAGCCCAACCGTTTAAGAATTCCGAGTGAAAAAGATATGCTAATTGCCGTTGATGCCGCTGGCGGGGAGTACGCCCCGCGTGAAATAGTAAAAGGAGCCATAAAAGCCGCCCAAGAATATGATGTTGACATTATCCTGGTGGGCAATAAAGGCGTACTCCATGTGCTGGCCGGGCACCAAATAAAAAAGTTGAACCTTAAAATCATTGAAGCCAAGGAGTTCATTGCCCCCAATGAGTCCCCGATGAAGGCAGTCAAAAGCAAGCCAAACTCTTCAATAGTGATAGGCATCAATCTGGTAAGAGATGGCAAAGCTTCAGCCTTTGTCTCTGCCGGCAATACCGGGGCAGTAGTCGTTGCCAGTCTGCTCAACCTGGGAAAGATAAAAGGCATTAAACGCCCCGCCCTGGGCAGTTTCCTTGATATCACCACCGCCACCCCCACCCTGCTTATTGATTCTGGCGCCAACGCTAATTGTCGACCAATCCACCTGGTTCAATTTGCCCACCTAGGCACGACCTACGTTAAACACCTCCTGGACATCAGCTCCCCTCGTGTTCGCTTGCTCAGCACTGGCGAAGAGGAAACCAAGGGCAATCGTCTAATTCAAGAAAGCTATAGTCTGCTTAAAGCTACCAACCTTAACTTTGTCGGTAGCATAGAAGGGCAAGACATAACAAATACAACCGCCGATGTCATCGTTACCGATGGCTTCACCGGTAATATAGTGCTCAAGACTATCGAAGGGATGGGTGATACTTTCGTGAATCTACTGCGACAGGTAGGCCATGTTTTCTCCACCGCCTATCGCCTCCAAGGGCGGAACCTCCTCCGGGACCTGGGGTTAGTTAAAAAGGTAGACTATAGAGAATACGGCGGCGCCTGTCTGCTGGGGGTAAACGGAAATATCATCGTCGCCCATGGGCGCAGTCAAGCTAAGGCAATGAGCAGTGCTATAGGCTTAGCCAAACAGACAGTGGAGCGAGATATCTATAGAATAATTAGGGAGGAAAGCTATGACCAAACCGATCGTAGTAAATGACGCTAACTTTGACCAAACCGTATTACAATCAAAGACGCCGGTGCTGGTGGACTTCTGGGCAGCCTGGTGCCGACCCTGTATTATGGCTGCCCCGATACTAGAAGAACTGGCTGAAGAGTATGCTGACAGGATAACCATTGCCAAGCTGGATGTTGACCAGAACGCCAAGACCGCAGTCAAATACGGCATAATGGCCATTCCCAATCTCATTATCTTCAAAGATGGCAAGCCGGTGTCACAAATAGTGGGTTATAGGCCCAAAGCGGAACTGGAGCGAAGTCTGGATGCTGTTCTGGATTAAGCCGTAAAATTGGTCTCCCGATAACCTTTCACTTCTCCAACAAGTCTACAACTGGATAAAAAGATAGCGAACTTCCAAAACTCTTAACCCTGACAAAGGGAGATAGCGATAAAAAGGGGTGAGGTTGTCTAAGAACACCTCTGGTTAGATTTTACTTCACCACCACATTAAGTATATATTATAATAAAGGAAATTATGAAGGTCGTCTTCCTGCAAGATGTGCCCAATGTGGCAAAAGCCGGTGAGATAAAAGAGGTAGCCGCTGGCTACGGCAGGAACTTCCTCATCCCCAAAAAACTGGCCGCCTTAGCCAATCCCCAGGCAATGAGCCAGGTAGAAACAGGGGATAAAACGAAAGCCACAGTAAACGTAGAACTGGTTGAGCTGGCTCGTCAGCTAGAAGGGCAGGAGGTCAGCCTCAAGGCTCACGCCGGAGCCAAAGACAAACTTTATGGCTCAATCACCAGTGCCGATATCGCCGCCGAGCTAGAAAACACCACTGGGCTGGTTATCGACAAAAGAAAGATAGAATTGGACGAGCCTATCCGTCAACTCGGTAGCTATGAGATATCCATCAGACTGGCTCAGGATATTATACCCAAAATAAGGGTTACGGTGGTTGAAGAGGCGCCGCCGAAGGAAGAAGAGAAGCCTCCGAAGAAAGCAAAGAAGGCAGCCAAGAAAGCAGAGAAAGCGCCGAAGGCGGAGAAGAAGCCGACGAAGAAGAAGACCACGAAGAAAGAGGAGACACCGAAGGCAGAGAAGAAGCCGGCAAAGAAGAAGACTACTAAGAAGGTAGAGAAAGCGCCCAAGGAAGAAAAGAAGCCCGCCAAGGCAGAGAAAAAGCCTCCCAAGAAAGCGGAAAAGACGGTAAAGAAAAGGACTACGAAGAAAGTAGAGAAGACGTCGAAGAAAGAGGAGACGACTTAGCAGAATGAATGGCGACAAATTACCCCCGCATGATATTGATGCCGAGGAAGCGGTAATCGGCTCACTGCTGATAGACGGGGCGGCAATATACAAAATTGCCACCTTGCTTCAGGCATCAGACTTTTATAGCGAACGAAGCTCACTGATATACGGGGCATGCCTGGCGCTCCACGAGCGTCCAGACGGAGCCATAGACCAAATCACGGTTGCTCAAGAGCTTGACCGCATAGGAAAACTGGAGGCATGTGGTGGCGCTGCCTACTTGAGCCACCTAATAGCTATATGCCCCACCTCTCTTGATATTGAGGATTACGCTCAAATTGTTTATCGCCTCTCGGTAATGCGCCACCTGATTGACGCCGCCGGGCAGATTGCCAATATTGGCTATCAGGCTGACCCGGATGTTGATACCAGCCTCAATCGGGCTGAAGATATACTGTTCCGGCTGCGGCACGGGCAAAGCCCACGAGACTTCACCCATATTCGCCAGGTGCTGGACACATATTTTGAAACCACCACCCCTGAGGAAGAAGGCCTCGCCAAGGAGGCAATCACCTATGTGCTGTCAGGTTTCACCGGCCTGGATGAATTCCTGGGTGGATTTCAGCGCTCTGACCTAATTATCGTTGCCGGCAGACCCAGCCTGGGCAAAACAAGCCTTGCCCTCAGCCTGGCCAGGAATGCCGCCGTGGAGCAAGGGGCTTGCGTGGCTCTGTTCAGCCTGGAGATGGCACGGGAGCCACTGGTCTGGCGCATACTGGCTAGCGAATCTGAGGTTGATTCCAGACGGGTTCGCCTCGGGCTTCATACTGAAGAGCAGGAAAAAAGGATTATGGATGCCATTGGCAAGCTTTCCGAGGCAGCAATCTATATTGACGATTCCCCCCAACTACGGGTGGTAGAAATGCGAAGCAAAGCCCGCCGCCTGCACTTTGAGCGTGGCATCAACCTCATTATCGTTGATTACCTGCAACTAATGCAGGGGGAAGGGAGGGGGGAAAACCGTGTCCAGGAGATAAGCTATATATCCCGCTCCCTTAAGGCATTAGCCCGCGAACTCAATGTGCCAGTGCTGGCGGTATCGCAGCTCAGCCGAGCTGTGGAGTGGCGGGCTTCACACCGACCTATACTCGCCGACCTGAGAGAAAGCGGCACCATTGAACAGGATGCCGACGTGGTTATGTTTATCTATCGGGACGAGATATATTTCACCAAAGAGGAATGGGAAAGGGAACACCCGGGTGAAAGCTACCCACCGCCGGCTGATATCATAATCGCCAAGCACCGTAATGGTCCCACCGGTGAAATCAAGTTGCTTTTCAAACCCAGGCTGGCTAAGTTCGACAATATTACCAATGAAGAGCTGAGCTTATTATGAAGCAATTTAAGGGTTTCCCAGCCAAGACACAGTTTACGCCCTTGCCCAATTCTTTCTTCAGCACACTGCTACCACAAATCAGCGATATCACCGAGCTGAAAACAACCCTCCACATCTTCCGGGCACTTTACCACAAGCGGGGCTATCCCCGCTTCACTACCTACAGAGAGCTTTTGGGCGATAAGAGCCTGATGAGCAGCCTCAAGGGAGAAGCCAGACCGCCAGACGAGGTATTGCACCATGCCCTGAAAACGGCTGCCAAGCGGGGTACCATCCTTCATCTGGCATTAGATAGGGATGGCACACCCGAGGATATCTACTTTCTCAATACCGAGTCGGACAAGCAGACCATGACTAAAATCCAAAACGGCGAGCTTAATTTAAGCGGACTGAAAGCAAAAGAGCCAGCCTTGATTGACACCGAGGAGCAGCCTGACATCTTCACCCTTTATGAACAGAACATCGGTATGCTAACCCCGATGATTGCCGATGAGCTGCGTGATGCCCTCAAGGTCTATCCTGAAAACTGGATAAGAGACGCCATCAAAGAGGCGGTCAGTCACAGCAAACGCAAATGGAGCTATATTTCAGCCATTTTAGAGAGCTGGTCAGCCGAAGGTAGAGGAGATGGAACATATCGGGGAGATTCTAAAAAGACAGACCCAGATAAATACATCAAGGGCAGATACGGACACATTGTCCGGCGCTGAAGAGCCAGAAGCCTCACCAAGCTCAGTCTGTCCTATATGTAAGGGGGCAGGATTTGTTCATCCCCGGCTGCCATCGGGCAAGCCGGACTACAGTCGGGTTGTTGCCTGTCGCTGCCTTCAGAAAGAATTAGATGAAGAGCGCCAGAGCCGCCTGCAGCGATATAGTGGTCTTGAACTGAAGCTGCTTAGAAACATGACCTTTGACAACTTTGACTGGAAGCGGGTTAATCTGCCGCCGGAGCAGCGTGAGAACTTGGAGAAAGCATACCGTTTAGCCCTTGACTTTGCCAAATCACCCGAGGGCTGGCTGGTATTTGTCGGAGATACCGGCTGCGGCAAGACCCACCTCGCCGCCGCCATCGCCAATTACCGTCTCCAAGCCGGCAAGCCAGCTAAATTTGAGGTAGTGCCCGACTTCCTTGATCATCTGCGCTTCACCTTCAGCCCGGAGAGCCTGGTATCCTATGACCAGGTGTTTGAAGAGGTAAAGAATGCCCCGCTGCTCATCCTGGACGACTTTGGTGAGCAGTCTACCACCCCCTGGGCACAGGAAAAGCTGTATCAGGTTATCAACTACCGCTATAATGCCCGGCTAGCCACGGTAATAACCACACGCTTGACAACGGAGGAGATGGCCAGTCCCATAGCCTCCCGCTTCTTCGACCACCAATTAAGTATAGTATTCAACATCATCGCCCCCGACTACCGGACTGATGCCACCCAGAAGAAAACAACCCGTCGTGGCCGGAAAGGACGCCGGGACTAGCCACCAACTTGCATAGCCCCAGAGTTTTTTAGTAAAATAGGCAGGTTCTGTATTGATGAACACCGTAGAGATAGTAAACCTTCCTGTCCTGGTATTAAATCAAAGCTACGAGCCGCTCAATGTATGCCGGGTGCGGCGTGCGGTAGTATTGCTAGACCGTGGTAAGGCTGAGATGCTGGAGAATGGCACCGGGTTTATCCACTCCGCCAGTTTCACCTTCCCCGTGCCTTCGGTTATCCGCTTAGCCTATATGATTAAGCGTCCCCGACCCCAGAGAAAGCTGACCCGCCTTGAGATTTTCCACCGTGACCAATTCACCTGCCAGTATTGTGGTAAGCAGACCCATCAACTTACCCTGGACCATGTCATCCCGCGATACCGAGGTGGTGAACACATCTGGGAAAATGTGGTTAGTGCCTGCATACCCTGCAATCGGCGTAAGGCAGGTAAGACCCCACAAGAAGCTGGAATGAAATTAATCCGCCAGCCGGCGCCGCCCCGTGGTGATCGCTATTTCTACATCCCCCACAACTACCTACAAACCCAGAATCAATGGCAAAAATACCTGCCCCAGTGAGAACTAATCCTTCTTGGAATCCTTCTCAGAACCCTTCTTAGAATCCTTCTCGGGCGGTTTCTCCTCAATGGTGATATCGCTAAGAGGCAATTCCACTGTCGCCTGGCTCTCCAGCTCAACCAATACCGTTTCCTTGAGCGGATTACTCCCCACTACCTCAGCCGGCCCCATAGCTGTAGACACCCACTGACCCGGCTTGGGCAACTTCTCCTTCATGGCATGGTATTGCCCGCTCTCGTAGGCTAAGCAGCACAACAAGCGACCGCAAACACCAGATATCTTGAGCGGGTTAAGGGGCAGGTCCTGCTCTTTAGCCATCTTGATAGAAACTGGAGAGAACTCGGTCAGGAAATTCATGCAACACAGGGGGCGTCCACACCGCCCAAAGCCACCTACCACCTTGGCTTCATCCCTGGGTCCTAATTGGCGTAGCTCGACCCGCACTTTAAAACGACTATTCAACTGCCGAACCAGCTCACGGAAATCAACTCTCTCCGTAGCGCTAAAGAAAAAGGTAAGCCGACTGCCATCAAGATTATACTCGGCACCGAGCAGCTTCATGGGCAACCCTAACTTAGCTATCAGCTTCCCACACTCAGCCAGAGCCTCCCCTTCCTTGTCTTCAAACTCCTGAGCCCGCTCGATATCCTCTGGCTCCGCCTTGCGCACTACCGGCTTCAACGGCTCAGTCACCTCGCTAGCTAAAACCTGTGTGGGGGCAATGACCACCCTCCCCAACTCCAGACCGCGAGCTGTCTTGACCACCACATAGTCATTTACCTCCAGGTCGTTACCTGCCGGGTCAAAGTAATATACCCTGCCGGCTCTTTTGAAACGTATGCCAACAATCTCAGCCATAGTTTATCCGCCACTCCTTCCGGGTATGCTGAGCATCAGCACCTCCAGCACCAGCCGCGGATTAGCATTTTGCTCAAGCTGTTCCCCAGCCGCCTCAATACTATTGATAAAAGACCTTATCTGGGCCAGATTATAACCTCTGGCCAGGTCAACCAGCATGGCTTCGTGGTCGACGTTGGTGATGGTATCACTAGAGCCGAGCTTAACCAGCAACAGGTCGCGCCACCAACCAAGCCACAAATCCAATACCTCCTGAACCAGACCCCGGTTTTGACTGAACTGAGCCGCCAGCTGGGAAACATACTCAAAACGTTCCTCGTAATCACCATTGGTGATATCAAGCAACCTGTCTATCAACTGGGCACGCCGCTGAAGCAAACTATCATCAGCCGCCGCCGATAATGCCCAACCCAGACAGCCATGACAAAGCCTGGCCAGAAGCTCAGCCTTTGGCGACTCAACGCCCCGGCGCTCACCTAAGACAGCCTCCACCTGTGGGGTCGCCAGGGGGCGTAGCTCCAATCGCTGGCAGCGAGAGACCACGGTGGCGGGCAGAATCCCGTCATTGGTGGTCAGCAGAATGAAGATTGTACCCTCTGCCGGCTCTTCCAGAGTCTTGAGCAGACAATTAGCCGCCTCATTTGACATGAGCTCAGCCCCATCAATAACAAACACCTTATACCTGCCCTCAAAGGGGGGCAGGCTGGATGAATGCTGCATCTCTCTGACCTGGTCTATGCTGATTTCTGCCCGAGGCTTATCATTTGAATTCCCACTGGAGTTCAAGCCGATAATCTGGACATCAGCGTGCTTGCCCGAAGCTATTTTCTGACAGGCGTCACATAAACCACAGGGAGGCTCAGCCGCCTCACAGTTCAACGCTCTAGCCAGGTCCAGAGCCAGGGTCATCTTGCCCACATGAGGGGGACCAACCAGAAGATAGGCATGAGTTATAGACCCTCGCTCCAGGTTGCGCTGGAGCAGGGTGACCGCCCTATCCTGCCCAACTACCTGCCACATACTGAAATCCTCTTAAACTAAATCACACCTGGTCAGGTCTTCCAAGGTCTCACGCCGCCGAATAAGTCGTGCCTTGCCTTCCTTAACCAAGATAACGGCTGGCTTGAGCGAGGCATTATAGTTGCTCGCCTCTGGCAGCGAGTAAGCACCACAGCCCGGGACAGCTATGATATCGCCGGCGACAGGCTCAGGTAACTCAATGTCCCTGATTAATATATCGCCTGATTCGCAGAACTTACCGGCAATGGTGAATTCGCCCCCTACCTTATCCTTCATCCGGTTGGCGATTACCGCCTCTAATTCGGCTTGGTAAAGGGCGGGGCGGATATTATCGGCCATGCCACCATCCACCGAGACATAGCACCTGACGCCGGGTATATCCTTCACCACCCCCACCGTGTATAGCGCCACGCCTGCCTGTCCCACTACCGACCGCCCCGGCTCAATAACCAGCCGCGGTAGCACCAGTTCTAGCTCCTGGCACTTGCTCTTAACCGCCGAAGTTATCCCCTCAGCCCAGGCAGAAATGGGCAGGGCGGGAGAATCCAAAGTATACTGAACGGCAAAGCCGCCGCCAATATCCAGTTCCATGAGCTCAAAACCATGCTTTTGCTTCATCTCAGCAGCAAAGCTGAGTATAATCCCAATCGCCTGCTGATACGGCTCAAGCTCAGCAATCTGTGAGCCGATATGGAAATGCAACCCCCTCAGGTTAAGTTCAGGCATAGACATGGCGGTAGTCAGTGCCTGCTCACCATGAACCATAGGTATGCCAAACTTGCTGTCGAGACTACCGGTAATAATATACTTGTGAGTGTGAGGCTCCACGCCGGGAGAGAGCCGCAGCAGTATATCAGGCTTGTCGCCCCGCTCCCTAGCTATTTCACCCAGCAGGTTAAGCTCGTGGAAATTGTCCACCACGATGCAACCGATACCCCACTCCAGAGCCAGCTTTATCTCCTCGGCTGATTTATTATTACCGGGGAAATAGACCCTATCCATAGGGAAACCGCCAGCACGAGCAATACTGATTTCACCAGCGGAGACCACGTCCAGACCCAGCCCCTCCTCCTTAAAGATCTGTGCCAGAGCCTTATTAATAAACGCCTTGCAGGCATAGATAACCGTGGTATCAGCATAGCGCCGAGTAAACTCCTGCTTAAATTCGGCACACTTGCTTCGCAAGCTGGGTTCATCAAAGACATATAAAGGCGTGCCAAACTCAGCGGCTAGCTCCACAGTATCACAGCCGCCGATGAGCAGGTGACCACTATTATTAACAGCCGATGCTGGTGGGAATAACTTAAGCCTGGATTCCATTTCCTCAATGTTAGCAGTGCCGATTAGTTAAGTCAATTTATATTATATTCTTTTTATCACCCTCACCCCCTGTGGGCGTCCTT
>Ga0315539_1000755_pt1 | contig 24222 bp, 39 predicted proteins | sample SalMarSW160150MG_FD_203097 | JGI IMG/M metagenome (GOLD analysis project Ga0315539, IMG submission 203097) | Salt marsh sediment microbial communities from the Plum Island Ecosystem LTER, Massachusetts, United States - Salt Marsh Sediment SW1601-150 ... | reverse complement strand
ACAGAGACCTGAGAACAGCAGTGTGCACAGCCAGACAGGATCTCGGAGAGCGAGGGTGCGGTACACCAACCAGCGGCTTGCGAAGCTCCCAAAGAGGGGGAAGCCCCCCAGAGCGAGCCCGCCGAGCAGGTATCCTGTCACCCCTCCTGGCATCCGTCGCAGCGCCCCGCGCAGTGAGGACACCGAACCTCCATCCAGGTAGGTGCGCAGCGAGCCCAGACTCATGGCCACCAGGAGAACGACCAGGGCGCGGTTTGCGGCGTGCGCCAGAGCACCCGTGACTCCGGCCAGCGATCCCGTCCCCAGGGCCACCAGGACGAAGCCCATGTCAGCGATGGCAGCGTAGGCCAGCAGTCGACCCGGGCGGTGTTGTGCGAAGGCGAGAAGGCCCCCCACGAGCGCTGTCAACAGACCGGAGATGGAGATCACCGACAGAATGGGCGAGTCCACCACCAGCCACGGGTTCTCGTTCAGGACATGGATTAGCAGGGCCAGACTGATCTGGCCGAATACGCAGATCAACAGAGCCCCGACCATCGATGGCACATCCTCGATCAGCGAGGGCAGCCAAGAATGGAGCGGCACCGCTGCCAGAAGGATCCCAAACCCGATGGATACGCCAATCACCGTGAAGCGGACGAGCAGGAGATTCTCTGGGTGCAAGGCGTAGCTATCCGCCAACCAGGTCACCAAGAGCAGGCACGGGGCGGCAATGACCAGAGCAACCAGATGTCCCATCGCGGTGCCAGCAGCGGCGGGGCGCCGTCCATGGATCATCAACACGAAGAGCAGGCCCGCCATCTCCAAGAGCAGCACGACGATGAGAAAGGTGCGAATCATCACCACCCCGCTCAAGAGACCCAGAATGGCCAGCAGGGAGGGACAGAACGCCCATCCCTGGGGTATCTGCCAGGCGTACAGGATCATGAGACCAGCCAGGAAGAAGCAGAGGATGAGTACGAAGCGGCTCAGGTCATCCAGCACCAGCTCGCGCCCTAGAAGGTACGCAGGCTCACCCAAGGGTGCGCCGCTACAGACTCCTATCAGGCCCACGATCGTCACCAGACAGACGCAGACAGTCGTCGTCCAGTAACGCCTCAGGAAGTACACCGGGCCTGCCACGACAAGTGGCAGGAAGATCAGTAGCAGGAGGCTCATCTTCCGTCGCCCTCGACAGAGAAGTCAGTCTGCGTAGTCGTGAGGTAAGATACGGCCAGGGCTATGAGTATGGTGACCACCCCTACCAGCGCGGTCACGCTCAGACTTCTCTCGAAAGTGGCCAACAAGATTCCGAAGCCAGACTGGAAGGTCAGGAGGCCCAGACCCACCTTGAATGGATCCCTTGTCAGGACCACAGTAAGCAGTCCCAAGATCACCAACCAGTAGCAGGCCTGAGAGAGGCCCTGTAGCTGATCAACGAAGGGGTGTCTACTCCCCAAGGCGTAGGTGATCACCACGGCCAGGAGCGCCGCCGCCACACGAAACCACACATTCATGGGGAAGCCGTCCCGGACAGCGGCGTCGAGCTCGCCATGCTCGGGAGTTGCCCCCTCCACCCTCCCCCAGTGCTCGCGTTGGCCTGTCAGGTAGAGGATCAAGCAGACCAACCCCCCCATGAGCACCTGAATCAACGCGACCCTCAGGGGCATCACCCTGACCAGAAGCAGACCTACCAGGACGTATTGAGCAGCCAAGGCCCACAGGTTCAGCCTCCAGTCCTCCAGGACGAGGATTACTGTGCCGGTAATGAGCAGGCCCAGCATCACTTCGACGTACGAGAGCGCAGATAGTCTAAGGAAGATGTCCTGCACTGCGTCCATCTTGGTCTCTCAACTGCTCAGTAACAGAAGTGCGGCAAGGGTCGCAAACACCAGAATCCAACCCGGAGATCGCCTCTCTTCGAAGAAGCCCCCGAACGTCTCGAGGATCAGGGTTAAGCGCTGTACAGTCCAGGTCAGCGCGCCAAAGAACCACTCCATCTCCGCAATAACGCGCAGCGTCTCCAGTGAGATCCCAGCCCGGGCAACGATGACCTGCCCCTTGCGGTACATCAGATATGCCGCAGCCAGCGAAACGAGTGTGCCAGCGATGAGAGGCAGAGACACGTGTCTGTCGGGCGAGTAGATGAGTTCTGGCAGGCCCGGCCAGGCGGCAAGGAGACTCTGAGATCCCATCAAGCGCCCCAGAAGGGGAGGGTGCAGACCCAGAACGATGACAGGGATGGCCAGGGCGGTCATGCTGGCCAGAACAACGGGGGCGCCCTGCCCCTCAGACTCCCTCTCATGGACAGGTCCCAGTCCCTTCCTCAGCAAAGGGGCCGCCAGAAAGCTGTTGCTCACTAAGCTGAGGACGATGAGGCAACCGAGGCCAGATTGCCCAAGAGAGGCGTACAGGAGTTGACGGCTCACGAAGCCCAGGGTCAGAGGCGCGGCCGCAAGGGCGGCCACGGCTATCAACATGCAACAGCGCGTCCACATCGCGTACGGACGGCGCATGGTAACGCGACTCCCAGCCTCACTCACCAGGAACAAGGTGAGTCCCAACACCAAGCCCACGGCCTGCACGGTGATGATGATCGTGGAATACGGAGCAGCAATGGCGGCCGCCATGGCCATGTGACCCACCTGGTGCAGGACGACGTAGGTGCCTGACTTCCTCAGACCGCTCTCGAACCAGAGAGGAAAGGGACTCAGGATCACCGCTAGACTTCCCAGAATCAAGGCCAGTTCACGCCCCGGCAGCCACGATACCGCCGTCAGATTGAGTACCCGAGCCAGCAGATACCCTCCTACGCTCACCGGGACAGCGTACCACAGAATCACGTCCCCAAGCCTCCTCTCCACCCCCGACGGCGGCCGGAGGAAGGCCGGATACAGCCCCAGGCGCATCAGGGCCCCAACCATGACCAGCGAGATGACTCTTGTGGGCAGTGGGGCCGCTTGAAGCCAGAGCACCTCCCCCTGACCTTGGAGCATAAGAAGTGCCGCCAGCAGTGCCACCCCCCCCAGGTAGTTGAGAACCAGCGACCTGAGGCCACTTCGAGAGCCAGCCTGTCCATCGTGCATCGATGCGGCGAAGACCAGCAGAGCCAGGTCTAGGAACGCCCAACTGAGGCAGAGAGTGACCAGATCCGCCGAGAGGAAAACGCTCGATGCGCCTGCCGCCACAAGAAACAGCACCCCCTGACCGCCGGGACGGTCCCCCTCTGTTTCCCAGGAGGCACGGCCCAACACAACTGCGATCAAGGTAACCATGGCCATCAGGGCCAGGTGAAGCACTGACAGACCATCCGCATAGTAGCCCATCTCCACGTCGAACAGAGACCCGGGTCGCCAGAGCGCAGTCGTCGATGTGGCCGGCTGTAACCAAAGGAGAAGCAGGCACGAGAGGAGGAAGCAGGCTGCCACAACCCAGCACAACACGCTGGCGCTCCGTCCGCCTGCGAGTCTCCGGGCAGCCGGCAGCAAGAGAACCCCCAGGAGTAGGATCAGGACGGGGGAGAAGAGCGTTGCGAGGGGCATCATGTCTCCTGTGGCGGATTAGTCGGAGGCAATTTTAGGACAGGTTCTGGTGTTTGTCAACGATCTTGCCACGTTCGATCAGCCCTCCAAGCGAGGCGTCGGATGTCCCACAATGACGTGTTTGCCGGAAGTGTTGCAGGACGGGGTGCCAGCCAGGGAGAGAATGGAGAGCTCTTCTCAGAGGAACTTGCACATCTGGCACATGTCAAGACCGTGCAGATCGCGACGCAGTACGCCTTCTAGCACATAGCCTTGGTTGCTGTAGAAACGCTGAGCCTGGGAATCCCAATAGGTCTTCAAGCTCACCTTGTGACACCCCTCTTGGCAACAGATCTCCTCAACCCTGCTCATGAGGGCCCGACCGATCCCCTGTCCCCGGCGATCAGCAGCGGTGATGATCTGCGTCACCTTACCCAAGCCGCCCTCGACCTTCAGCACCGCTGCCCCTACCATCATCGCGTTTTCGTAGGCTGCCAGCGCGTATCGCCGGACTTCCCACATCGCTGGATCGGACCGCCCAAACAAACGATCATTCACGGGCGGCCATTCGCGGCCGAGGAAGTCCTCTATCTCCTCTCGCTCCACATTGACGATTCTCAACCGCTCCTCCACTTCGCTCATGGGTCCTGGGCCTAGCGTGGCTGACAGAGTGACGCTGCCTCACTCAGGCACGCATCCATAGCTTCTTCGATGGAGATGCTGTCCATCCGCTCCCCTCGACTCAGATAGGAGAAGAACTCAACGTTCCCAGCCGGACCTCTCAATGGCGACAGAGTCAAGCCCCGTAACCGCAACCCCCTGCCAATGGCCTCCCCTACGACTTCCTCTAGCACCGCTCGGTGGACCTCCGGGTCTCGCACCACCCCTCCTCTGCCCACCCTCTCGCGTGCCGCTTCGAACTGGGGTTTGATGAGGGCCACAATCTCGCCTTCGGGCCGCAGCAGATCCGCCACACGAGGCAAGACCAGCGTCAGGGAGATGAAGGACACATCTACGGTCGCCAGGTCTATCGGCTCAGGCAAGCTGTCCAGAAAGCGTACATTGGTTCGTTCCAGCACGACCACGCGCGAGTCCTGACGCAGTCTCCAGGCCAGCTCACCATACGCCACGTCGATAGCATAGACCTTCAACGCCCCCTGTTGCAGGAGGCAGTCGGTGAAGCCTCCTGTGGAGGCTCCGACGTCGGCCACTATGCTGTCGGCGACGTTGACCCGGAAACGCGCCAACGCATGCTCCAGCTTGGTGCCGCCTCTGCTGACATATCGAGGCTTCTCGCGGATGATGACCTGAGCAGTATCGGGGACCCGTTCTCCGGGCTTGTCCAAAACGCGATCTTCCACCATCACCTGACCAGCCATGATCAGGCCCTGCGCGCCCCGGAGACTCTCCACGAGCCCTTGTCTCACCAGTAGTGTGTCCAGCCGTACCTTCGCCATAGACCAAAGTCTACCCCGTGCCGGGCGAAAGTCAAATGGTTGACTACTGCCGGGCTATAGACTATGATTTTCTCCGTGTTCAAGCAACTGTTGATCACGATGCGTCCCAAACAATGGACGAAAAACGTATTCATCTTCACGGCGTTGCTCTTCGACCTGAAGCTCTTGGATCCCACCTATGTCGTGAAGACCATCATGGCCGCCGCACTCTTCTGCATCCTCTCCGGCTGCGTCTACATCATCAACGATCTCACAGACCTGGAAAAGGATCGCCAGCACCCCGTCAAGCGCAGCAGACCACTGGCTTCGGGCAGGCTGAGCACGTCGAGGGCCATCGGCGCAGCCATGGTCCTTCCTCCTTGCACCCTTTGTCTGTCCTTCCTCCTCGATGCGCGGTTTGGTCTCATTGCTCTGGTCTACTTCCTCCTCCAGCTTCTCTACTCCTTTGGTCTGAAGAACCTGGTCATCATCGACGTGCTGATCATCGCCACCGGCTTCGTATTGCGCGTAGCAGCCGGTTCCGTAATCGTCCAGGCTGAGAGGTTCTCGCCCTGGCTCTACGTGTGCATGACCTTGCTGGCCCTCTTCCTCGGCTTTGGCAAACGAAGAAACGAAGTGGTGCTCCTCGACGAGGATGCTCTACAGCATCGCAAAGTGCTCCGGGAGTACTCCCCCCAGTTGCTGGACGAGATGATCGCCATGGTGGCCTCCTCCTTCGTGATAGCGTATTCTCTGTACACCTTCTCGGCCGAAAACCTGCCCGCCAACAAGGCCATGATGCTGACCATTCCGTTCATCATCTATGACATCTTCAGGTATCTGTATCTCATCCACCAGAAGAACATGGGCGGCAGCCCCGAGGAGATACTGATCAGAGACTGGCCATTTGTGGCCAGTAACCTCTGCTGGGGCGCGACCGTCCTCGCTGTTCTCTACGTATTCTAGGAGCGGCCGACTTGGTCACAGAGTTGCTCATCTCCATGCACCCCAAGCGCTGGTTGAAGAACACTTTCATGTTCGCAGCCCTGGTCTTCGGCATGAAGCTCAGGACGCCCGATCTGATCGTGAGATCGGGATTTGCTTTCGTTTGTCTCTGTCTTCTCTCCAGCGCCTCGTACCTGGTCAACGATCTGGTCGACACGGAGCGAGACAAACTCCATCCTGCGAAGCGTGATCGCCCGTTGGCCGCCGGGAGGCTCAACAGGTCGGCAGCCTTGGGCGCGGCGATCGTGCTGGCCTCGATCAGCCTGGCGTTGGCTTTTGTGGTGGACGTCAGATTCGGTCTGGTTGCTTCGCTCTTCCTGACGGTTGAGATCGCCTACTCGCTCCTCTTGACCAACTACGTTATTCTCGACGTCCTGGCCATTGCGGCCGCCTTCATCTTGAGGGTCACGTCAGGCTCGGTCGTTGCCGGGGCCACGACTTTCTCGCCCTGGCTCTACGTGTGTGGCAGTTTTCTGGCCCTCTTTCTGGCTCTGTGCAAGCGACGCCACGAACTCATCGTTCTTGGCGATGTGGCGCCCAGACATCGAAAGGTGCTGGCAGACTACGATTCCACCCTCCTTGCACAGATGATCTCCGTGGTAACCTCATCCACGGTGATCGCCTATTCGCTTTACACCTTCTGGGGAGGTCACGTGCCCGAGAACAAGAGCATGATGCTGACCATCCCCTTTGTCCTCTACGGGATCTTGCGTTACTTACTCCTGATCCAAAGCGGAGGACTCCCAGGGACTCCAGAGGAGATCCTGATCAAGGATCCACCGCTGCTCATCAGCAACTTGCTCTGGGCCGTTTCGGTGCTCGCTATCCTCTACCTGTTCTGACTTGCCACCACGCAGCTTCTTGCTGCGCGGTCATCCGATCAGGACCTCCGAAGTTGGGGAAAAGAAAAAGCGCCGTGGTGTGGCACGGCGCTTGTGCTTCCTCTACCGCTTGGTGTACTGCGGTGCCTTCCTAGCTCGCTTCAGACCGGGCTTCTTTCGCTCCTTCATGCGAGGGTCTCGAGTGAGAGACCCCTCCCTGCGCAGAGTGGGCCGGAATTCGGGGTTCGCCTTGGTCAGAGCCCGGGCAATACCGTGGCGTATGGCGCTGGCCTGCCCGGTGATCCCTCCCCCCGTGACCTTGACCGTTATCCTGAATGCATCTTCAGTTGCCGTGGCCCGTAGCGGCCTCCTGAGGAATGTGATGTCGGCGGAACGCGAGAAGTATTCATCCGCCGGCTTGTCGTTGACGATAATGGCAGGTTCTTTGGAGGGATAGAGGCGGACCTGGGCGCTGGACGTCTTCCGCCTTCCGGTGCCATAGTAGTATACGTCAGTCCTGAGGCCCAGCTCATCCAGCGTGGGCACCCTGTCAGCACGCTCCGGCGACAGGGGCTCGGCCTCATCCTCGACAGATATCGTCTCCTGCGGGGCCTCATCAGCCAGGGGTACACCTGCAGACTCCTCTGGCGCGGTCTCCTCTTCATCCGCCGGCTGTGCTTCGCTGGCTGTGGTCGATTCCACAGTCCCCTGCGGCTGACTATCCGCCGTCTGCGGCACCTCTATCTCGCCGACTTCTTCACCAGCCGGTGACTCCTCCCCCGGAGCCTCTGTCGCTTCTGCCACTTCCTTCTCTTCCGCCACTACTCATAACCTCCTTGCCTCAGTTCAGGGCCACAGGTCTCACAATTCCAGTGATCTGGGTTGCTGAGCCTCATGAGGGTGAGCATCGCCCGCGTACACCTTGAGCTTCCTCATCATGGCCCGGCCCAGTCTGTTGTGAGGCAGCATACCCTTGACTGCCGAGCGAATAACCCTTGTAGGGTGTCTCTTCAACTGGTCGCGCAATGAAACGGCCGTCAACCCGCCTGGGTAGCCGGAATGGCGGTAGTACATCTTCTGATCCAGCTTGCGGCCGGTGACGTGGACCTTCTTGGCATTGATGACGACGACGTAGTCGCCAGTATCCAGATGGGGAGTGTAGATAGGCTTGTGCTTTCCCTTCAGGATCTTTGCTATCTCCGAAGCCAGCCGTCCCAGCGTCTGGCCTTCGGCATCGACCACGTACCACTCACGCTCGATCTCGGAAGGTTTCGTGGAATGAGTTCTCATATCTCGATACCTCAGTAGTTCACTCTCACCAGGCAAAGGCCGTGGGCCGGGGCTGCTGGGCCTGCCTGGCCCCTATCCCTGGCCTCGAGAATCTCCTTGACATCCGCAGAGGCCAGGATCCCTCTGCCTACAAGCAGCAGGGTGCCCACTATAGCGCGCACCATGTGCCGCAGAAAGCCATTAGCTTCCAGATCGACGAATATGTGATGGCCCTCTTTCGTACAACTGGCCTCCGCCATGTCGCGCACAGTGCTATGACCTTGGGTGGGCAGCCCGAAGGACGCGAAATCATGGCTTCCAACCACATACGCCACCGCCTCCCTCATGGATTGCGCATCGAGGGGCTGCTCAAGATGGTATGCGTATCGCGCCTCCAATGGCGACCGGACCTCCTGGTTGAGAATGTCGTAGCGATATTCTCGTGTCACGGCGCTGAATCGGGCGTGAAAGTCAGGGCGAACCACGCTCAGTTCCCTGATCGCGATGTCAGGCGGGAGCACCGCGTTGAAGGCCCTGTGCAGTTCCTCCACCGATCTCTTCCATCCAGTCAGGAAGTGAATGACCTGTCCCCGCGCATGAACCCCAGCGTCTGTTCTCCCAGCTCCCACAACCCTGCTCTTCTCTTGAGTCACCTCAGTCAGCGCTCCCTCCAACTCACCCTGGATCGTCGGCCGGTCGGGTTGCAGTTGGAAACCCGCATATCTGGTGCCATCGTATTCAACAATAGCCTTCAGGTTGCGGGTCCCGGTATCACCCCCCTGCATCCAGCAACTCACTCCACGAGTTCGAGTATGGCCATGGCCGCAGCGTCACCCTGACGGGATCCAAGCTTGATGATCCGCGTGTAACCTCCAGGGCGATCCTTGTACTCAGGAGCGATGGTCTCGAACAGTTCTCGCAAGACCTCTTTGTCCGTTACGGTACGCAACACCTGCCGGCGCTCGTGAACATCGTTCTCTTTGTCCAGGGAACGCTTGGCAACGGTAATCAGCTTCTCCGCCTCTGCACGCACGGCCCTGGCCTTGGCCTCTGTGGTCGTAATCCGTCGATGACGGAAAAGCTCCGTGATCAGATTCCTGAACAACGCTCGTCTATGCCCGCTGGACCGCTTCAGTCTGCGACCCGCTATCTTATGTCTCATCGCTCTCTTCCTCCTGCGGTTCCGGGAGGAGGTTCTTCTCACTCAATGCCTGCTTCAACTCATCGAGGGACTTCCGCCCGAAGTTCCTAATCGCCAAGATCTCGTCGTCGCCCTTCTCTAGCTTCTCTAGAATCATGCCGACCGTCGTGATCCCGGCGCGTTTCAGGCAGTTGAAGGCTCGCACGGTGAGGTCGAGGTCCTCGATAGGCATCTCGTAGATCCGTGATGGGATGCCTTCTTCCACGGCCTCCTCTCCTTCGTCGATCAGCGCTCCTGCGACGTTGGCCACCAAAGAGAAATGCCTTGCCAGCATCTGGGCGGCGCTACTGAGAGCCTCCTCGGGCTGGATGGTTCCATCAGTCCAGATATCCAGTTTGAGTTGGTCGAAATCGGTGATCTCACCTATGCGCACCCGATCAATCACGTAGGCGATTCTACGAATGGGAGAGAACACGGCGTCCACAGGTAGCTGACCTATGCCAAGCTCACCTCTCTCCTCACTGGGACTGTATCCCCGTCCCCGTTCGGCGGTCATCTCCATCTCCACTCTGGAGTCGTTGGCATCCAGAGTAAGCAAGGGAAGCTCGGGGTTGACGATCTCCACCTCGCTCGGGCACTCGATGTCTCCTGCTGTGACAACCCCTTCTCCCTCGACCTCGAGCCGCAGTCGCACAGGCTCGTCTCCGTGCAGTCTCATCCTGACCTGCTTCAGGTTGAGAAGCAGGGTCATCGTGTCTTCTTTGACCCCCGCTATCGGCGAGAACTCGTGGTGGACGCCATCTACTCTGACGGAAGTGACTGCTGCGCCGGCCAAGGAGGAGAGAAGAACCCGCCGTAAGGAATTGCCGATCGTCACACCATAGCCACTCTCCAGCGGCCCGACTACGAAACGCCCGTACCGCTCGGAGATCGCTTCAATCTCTATCTTGGGCAGAACCAAATTGGGTAGCAAGGGTGTCCCTCCTCTAACAGCTTCTGAAGCGAGAAACTGCCCTACCTGCTATAGTACTCGGTGATCAATTGCTCGTTGAGCGGTGCTTCGATCTCCTCTCGAGTCGGGAGAGCCAGTACTCGTCCCGACAGGGAATTGGCATCCACGCTGAGCCACTCTGGCACGAACCGATGCTCCATCTCCTGGGCCACGGCCTGGAAGTACGCATTGGTCTTGCTCCTGGCCCGCACACTTATCTGGTCGCCCGGCTTGACCAGGTAGGATGGGACATCGGTCTTCGTTCCGTTGACGTCGAAGTGCCCGTGCCTGACCAACTGGCGCGCCTGGGCGCGCGAACTGGCAAAGCCAAGTCGGTGAACGACATTGTCCAGTCTACTTTCCAGGGCCTGTAGGAGATTGGCGCCAGTAACGCCCTTACGTCTCTCCGCTATGCGGAAGTAGCGACGGAACTGCCTCTCCATCACACCGTAGATTCGCCGAGCCTTCTGTTTCTCTCGCAACTGTGTGCCAAAGTCAGTGGTCTTGCGCCTGAATCGGGCTCGACGCCCGTGCATGCCAGGCGGATAGGAGCGCTTCTCGAAAGCACACTTTGCCGTGAAGCACCGATCTCCCTTCAAGAAGAGCTTTGCCCCTTCTCTACGACAGAGTTTACAGACCGGGCCACTGTATCTTGCCATTTCTTCTCCTCTGGTGAGTCGCTCTCGAGACGGGACGAGCCACGTTGGCTGCTACACGCGCCGCTTCTTGGGAGGACGACACCCATTGTGCGGTACGCGTGTCACATCGCTAATCGACCTGACTCCAAGTCCCGCCGCTTGCAGAGCGCGTACTGCTGCCTCTCGACCAGGTCCAGGACCCTTGACGTAGATGTCCAACTCCCTCACGCCCATGTCGATGGCCTGCCTGGCTGCCTGCTGACCAGCAAGCTGTGCCGCGTACGGTGTACTCTTCCGGGAACCCTTGAAGCCCACGGTGCCTGCACTGCTCCACGTGATAACGTCTCCATTGGAGTCAGTTATCGTGATTATCGTGTTATTGAAAGTCGACTGTATGTGCGCCTGTGCGTAGGGAACATCCCTGCGCACGCGGCGTGGTCCACGTCTCTTTGCCTGTTTTCGTGCCACCTATTCCTCCCCTTCAGGAAGTGGGATCCGCTCTTCTGCGGCGCTCTACTGCACAGGCGGACGTCCAGGCCGTGCAGAGCATCTCGCTACTTCTTGGCCCTGGCCCGACGCTTGCCAGGAACCGTTCTTCTCGCACCCCTATTCGTGCGCGCGTTGGTCCTGGTGCGCTGGCCACGCACCGGCAGATTGCGGCGGTGGCGCAGACCCCTGTAGGACCCTATCTCCTGCAGTCGTTTGATGTTCTGGGTGACCTCTCGGCGCAAGTCACCCTCGACCTTGTGGTCTCTATCAATAACCACGCGGATACGCGTTGCGTCCTCCTCCGTCAGATCCTTGACCCTGACGTTGGGGTCGATCCCAGCCTGATCCAGGATTCTCTGGCTGGACGACTTGCCTATGCCGTAGATGTAGGTGAGCGCGATCTCCGTTCGCTTGTTGCTAGGCAAGTCAACGCCGGCGATCCTAGCCATGGTCGTCCTCCCATTCTCTATGGGCAGGCGCGTGCCACCTGCCCTACCAGACTAGCCCTGCCGCTGCTTGTGTCGCGGATTCCTGCACAGAACCCTAACCACACCTCTGCGCCTCACGATCCTGCAGTTCTCGCAGCGACGTTTGACTGATGGTCTGACTTTCATCATCGACTCCCCTCTTACAGACGGGTCAGTATCTCAGGTCCCGCCTCGGTGATGGCGATGGTATGCTCGAAGTGGGCTGACAGCTCACCATCGGCGGTCACCACCGTCCAGTTGTCATCCAACACACTCGTGAGGTACGTCCCCACATTGACCATCGGCTCCAGCGCGAAGGTCATGCCCGGTTTCAGGAGCATTCCTCGGCCTGGTGACCCATAGTTAGGTATCTGCGGATCCTCATGCATCTTGCGCCCAATTCCATGTCCCACGTACTGCCGCACCACGGAGAACCCCCGGGACTCAGCGTGGCTCTGAATGGCCCACGAGACGTCGCCCAGGTATTTGCCTTTCGTGCATTGGGCGATCCCCGCCTCCAGAGCGCTCCGGGTGCTCTCAATCAAGTCCTGAGCCTTCTTGTCCACCCGGCCCACGCCCACCGTAATGGTCGCATCTCCGTGATACCCCCGGTAATACGCGCCGAAGTCCAGACTGACGACATCGCCCTCTTCCAGCACTCGCGGTCCAGGAATGCCGTGCACCACCTGTTCATTGATGGATACGCACAGCGACGCTGGGAAGCCCCTGTATCCAAGGAACGATGGCTGGGCTCCGTGAGCGGTGACTACCTCATAGGCCAGTGCATCCAGTTCCGCCGTGGTCACTCCCGGCCTGATGCTGTCCCGAAGCCGGGCGTGGGTCACAGCCACGATCCTCCCTGCTTCCCGCATCGTCGCCAGTTCCCGCTTGGACTTCCTGATGACCATCACAGGGTTTCCAGGGCCTTGAGGATTTTCCCCTGTACGCTTTTGATGCCACCTTCACTCTTGATGGTAATGAGCAACCCCTTGCCTCTGTAGTAATCCACAAGAGGACTGGTCTGGTCCCAGTAAACCCGGATTCGGTTCCTCACCGTCTCGGGGACATCATCGGCGCGCTGGTAGAGCTCACCGCCACAGACGTCGCACTTGCCCTCCTCCCGGGGAGCGTTCGAAATGATGTTGTACACAGCCTGGCAGTTGCGGCAGGTCCAGCGGCTGGAGAGCCTTCTGACCAACTCATCCTCTGCCGCATCGATGAAGAGCGCCGCGTCTATGGCCTTACTCTGTTCGGCGAGGATCCCTTCCAAGGCCTCGGCCTGCTCGACAGTGCGAGGGAAACCGTCAAGGATCACCCCGGTGTCACAGTCCGCCCCGACCAACCGCTCGCGGACCATAGCGACGGTAACCTCGTCCGGCACCAACTCCCCCCGGTCCATATAGGACTTGGCGGTCAAGCCCAGTTCGGTCTCCTCCTTCAGTGCCGTCCGGAATAGATCCCCGGTGGCCACGTGGGGCACGCCGATTCTATCGGCCAACAGTGCAGCCTGAGTTCCCTTGCCGGCCCCTGGTGGGCCGAGCATGACCAGATTCATACAACCTCCACGATTGCTATCTCAGGAACCCTTCGTAGTGGCGCATCAATAGCTGCGCCTCGAGTTGCTTCATCGTATCTATGACTACACCGACCACGATCAACAAGCCGGTGCTGGTGATAATCATCGTCTGCATGGGAGTGAGCCGACTCGCGAAGAAAGGCAGCACAGCCACCGCTCCCAGGAACAGAGCCCCCACCAGTGTTATGCGCCGCAAGACGCGATTCAAGTACTCCGCAGTCCGGGCTCCTGGACGAATGCCAGGGATGAACCCCCCGTGCTTTTGCAGGTTGTCCGGTATGTTCTGTTGCTGGAAGATGACGTCTGTGTAGAAGTAGGTGCAGCCGACAACCATCAAGAAGTAGAGTATCCAGTAGAGGATCCCTTCTTGATCGAAGATGCTCACGACACTTTGAGCTATGCTACCTACGATCTGGCTATCTGAATACTGGAAGTAGCTAGCGATGACCCCAGGAAGGATCAGTAGCGAAGAAGCAAAGATGAGAGGGATCATCCCAGCAGAGTTGATCTTCATCGGTATGTGTGTGCTTTGCCCCCCGTAGATCTTCGTACCTCGCACGCGCTTGCCATACTGGACCGGGATTCGCCTCTGCCCCTCATAGATGAGAACGATCGCTGCCACCGTTATCACAGCGATGATGGCAAAAGCGATGAGACCTGGAATGTTCGTCCGCAAATCCTCGGCAACGCTCTGAGGAATACGGGCCACGATACCCCCAAAAATGATGATGGAGATGCCGTTGCCTACCCCTTGCTCAGTAATCAGTTCTCCTAGCCACACGGCGAACATGGTGCCCGCAGTCAGGGTCAAGATCGTGGACAGGCTGGGCAGGAAGGTACTGGCAGAAAAGAGATTGAAGTTCTCGATGACAGGCACTGTACCACGACTGAACATCGTGATCTGTGCGATGGCCTGAAGTGCGGCCAGGGGTACCGTCGCGATGTGCATGTACTGATTGATCTTGGCCTGTCCAGCCTCACCCTCCTGGGACAGCCGCTCCAATGGAGGTATCAACGGCACCAGCAACTGCATGATGATGGACGCCGTAATGTAGGGGTATACACCCACGGCCACCACCGAGAAGCTGGACATCGCGCCCCCCGAGAACATGTCCAACAGTCCCAGGAGTTGATTGCTCTGGAACATCTGACTCAGCGCCTCCGCATTCACACCGGGCACCGGTATGTGGGCCGCGACGCGATAGACTACGAGCATGGCCAGGGTGAAGAGTATCTTCCGCCGCAGATCCGGCAGTTTGAAGGCGTTCAGTACGTTCCTTATCGTTTCCACTTCTGTCCCCCTACCGAGGCCTGCGCCGAGGTCCCCGCTTGGGCTTGTCTGTCGGTATGGGGATTTCCTCGACACTCCCTCCTGCGGCTTCGATCTTGGCCCTGGCGCTTGCGGAGAAGCCGTGGGCTCGCACGCTCAGTGGTTTCTCCAACTCGCCCCCTCCCAGCACCTTGACCAGTTCGCTGGGTGAGTCTACGAGGCCCGCCTCGGCCAGCGTGGCCGGGGACACCTCATCTCCCTTCGCAAAGCGCTGATTGAGCCGATCCAGACTCACCGTGGAGAACTGGGTCTTGAAGATATTGGTGAAGCCCCTCACGTGCGGCAGCCGCCTCACCAGAGGCAACTGGCCACCCTCGAAGTAGGGACGGACACCGCCGCCGGAACGGGAATTCTGGCCCTTGGTTCCCCGTCCAGCCGTTTTTCCGCTCCCGGAGCTGTCGCCTCTTCCTACCCTCTTCGCCCTTTTCTTGGACCCCTTGGCTGGTCCCAAGTCGTGTAACTTCATGACTCCTCCGAAGGACCCTCACCCCAAACAAGCATCTGCAACTCTGTGGTAGAGCATCGCGGTTGCCGTGGAAGAAAACACTAGGCCTCCTCCACCTCTACAAGGTGCCGAACCTTGTAGACCATACCCCGTATGGCCGGATTGTCGGGTTGTACCACCGACTGGCCCAGCCGAATGAGGCCCAGCGCCTTGATGGTGCCCTTCTGGTTTCCAGAGTACCCTATGCTGCTCTTGACCCAAGTGATTCGTAGCTGCTTGTCAGTCTTGGCCATTTGACCGCTCCCAGAAGGGTAACACCTCTTCCACCGGCTTACCCCGTCGGCGCGCCTCTTCCTCAGGAGCTCTCAACTGCCTCAAGCCCTCTATGGTCGCCGAGACCACATTCAGGATGTTGGCGCTGCCCAACGACTTGGTCAGAATATCCCGTATGCCGGCTGCTTCGACTACTGCCCTCACGCCTCCGCCAGCAATGACGCCCGTACCAGTTGAGGCCGGCTTGAGCAACACTTTGGCCGCCCCAAACCTAGCCATCACCTCGTGGGGAATTGTGGTGCCGCTGATGGGCACCCGAACCATGTCCCTCTTTGCCTTCTCGATGCCCTTGCGGATGGCCTCGGGTACCTCTCGTGCCTTACCAACGCCCGCACCGACGCTGCCTCGGCCATCACCCACCACGACCACAGCTCGGAATCCGAAGCGGCGGCCTCCCTTGACCACCTTGGCGACGCGGGCAATGTGGACAACGCGCTCCTGAAGGAATTCCTCTTCCATGAATATCCTCTTTCCCCAACTCTACTCAAGACATCAAACATATGCTGGCCCGGCTCGTCGACGGCCAGGATATCGTCTACTTGGTGCTAGAACTCCAGCCCCTCGGAGCGCGCCCCCTCAGCGAGAGATCGAACGCGACCATGATACTTGTAGCCCCCTCGGTCGAAGACAACCTTTTCGATGCCACGGGCCTTGGCTCGTTGCGCCAGGATCTCGCCCACCACCTTGGCCTGCTCAGACTTCTTCAGTCCTGCGATCTGTCCTCGAACCTCCGGATCCAGAGTCGATGCAGCGACCAGCGTCCGGCCCCCGATATCGTCGATGACCTGAGCGTAGATGTGTTTCAGACTACGAAATACGGAAAGACGAGGGCGATCCTCGCTGACCCGCAGCGTCTTCCGCACCCGCAGATGTCGGCGGCGGCGCGCGGCTGCACGGTCTCTTCTGCTGCTCATTCTATTCTGCCCCCACCACGACTGCCTCCCATCTTTGCGAGGTGCTAGCCGATCTTGCCAGCCTTACCGGCCTTTCGACGAACATACTCGCCCACATAGCGAATGCCTTTCCCCTTGTAAGGTTCTGGCTTGCGCACCGCTCGGATCTCAGCCGCCACCCTGCCCACCAGCTCCTTATCCACACCTTCCACCGTGATGTTGCGATAGCTCTTGTCCACCGAGAGGGTTATCCCTGGCGGCGGTGCTATCTGAACGGGATGCGAGTAGCCTACAGAGAGGACGAGGTTGTCACCTTCCGACTGGGCGCGGTAGCCAACGCCCTGGATCTCAAGCTCCTTGCGGAACCCTTCGTGAACCCCTTGCACCATGTTAGCCAGCAGGGCTCTCGTCAGGCCGTGCAACGACCGGTGGAGCCTGTGATCAGTAGGACGAGCTACCACTAATTCGTTGTCTTCAAGGCGTACAGAGATATCCCTGTGAAAGGTGCGCGCGAGCTCGCCCCTTGGCCCCTTGACAGTCACCTCGGACCCGCGGATCGTCACCTGCACATCCGATGGCACCGGTATGGGCATCTTGCCTATGCGAGACATCAGAGCGTACCTCCCGTGCCTCCCCACCGATACGCAGGGGTTGCACCCGTCACGTCAGGGAGCACTGCTTGACAGTCGTCACTACCATACATAACACAGAACCTCACCACCGACGCCCATGCGTCTCGCCTTCTTGTCGGTCATGATCCCCTTGGAGGTGGATAAGATAGCCACACCCATGCCGCTCTTAACCCTGGGCACTTCCTGCTTGCCGGCATAGATCCGGCATCCAGGTTTGCTCACCCGCTTCAGGGCCGTGATGACGGGTTCTCCATCCTCTGTGTATTTCAGCCATATCCTGAGCATGGGCTGAGGTCGATCCTTGGTTACGTCGAAGCCCTGGATGTACCCTTCCTCTCGTAACACCTGGGCAATGGACACCTTCATCTTGGACGAAGGCGCGATTACCTGTGCGTGTTTCACGCCGAGGGCGTTTCTGATACGGGTGAGCAGGTCAGAGATGGTATCAGTGTACATGATGGAAAAGCCCTTTCTCATCTACCAACTGGACTTGGTGACGCCAGGAATCTTGCCCTCCAGGGCCAACTCTCGAAAGCATATTCGACACAGCCCGAAACGCCGCATATACGCCCGTGGGCGCCCGCACAAAGTGCAGCGATTCCGCACCTGCGTCCCGAATTTCCTGCGCTTCTCCCTGGCAATCATTGACTTCTTGGCCACTTCACCTCCAAGAGCACACTACTGAGGGATCGATTCCCTTGCCCGTCATATCAAACCCTCTCGAATGGCATACCTAATAGTGCTAGCAGTCGTCTCGCTTCCTCGTCAGTCTTGGCAGTGGTGACGAGGCTGATCTCCATGCCCCGCACCTTGTCGATGGAATCGTAGTCTATCTCCGGCCAGGCCAGTTGTTCTTCCAGACCGAGGGTGTAGTTGCCCCGACCGTCGAAGGCGTCGCGAGAGACACCACGGAAGTCCCGCTGGCGCGCCAGCGTGACGTTCACCAACCTGTCGAGGAAGTGATACATCCGCTGACCTCGCAGGGTAACCTTCGCCCCGATGGCCATGCCCTCCCTGAGCTTGAAACCAGCGATGGATTTGCGGCTTCTGGTGATAATCGGCTGCTGTCCGGTGATGGTGCTCAGATCTCGCGTAGCCCCATCCAGAGCCTTGGCGTCCTGCAGGGCCTCTCCCAGCCCGATATTGACCACGATCTTGACCAGACGTGGCACCTCCATCACGTTGCGGTATCCAAAGTCCTCCATCAGAACCGGCACAATCTCCTTGAGGTAGGTCTCCTTGAGTCTGGACATGATGGCTTCTCCAACCGGGGTCCTATGCTAGTCTATGGTCTCGTTGCATTTCTTGCAGACCCGAACCTTGTTTCCTGTGGGCTGAATCTGGTAGGCCACTTTGGAGCGCTGGCTGCAATGAGGGCATATCAGCGCAACATTCGAAAGCCGCAAGGGGGCCTCGCGCTCAATGATGCCAGCCTGAGTCCGCACCCGCCCCGTAGGCTTGGTGTGCCTCTTCACGATGTTGATGCCCGATATGATCACCTGGCTCTTGTCTGGCAGGACCCTGTGAACACTACCTCTCATACCCTGGTAGTCGCCTCGGATCACCTCCACAGTGTCGCCCTTCTTGATTCTTCTCATCTCTTCGACCCTCGTCACCTGGCAGCCCGCTTCAGAGGACCTCCGGGGATAGCGAGACGATCTTCATGAATCCCCGATCCCTCAACTCTCGGCCCACCGGACCGAAGATGCGGGTGCCTTTGGGGTTCTGGTAGTCGTCCAGGATTACGGCTGCATTCTCATCAAAGCGAATGTAAGAGCCGTCGGATCGCCCGTACTCCTTGGCAGTCCTCACAATCACAGCCCTTACGACTTCACCCTTCTTGACAGATCCGGAAGGAATAGCCTGCTTCACAGTAGCGATAATGATGTCTCCCACACGCCCGTAGCGGCGCTTCGATCCTCCCAGGACTTTGATACACATGATTTCTCGTGCTCCGGTGTTGTCGGCCACCCGGAGACGGCTCTCTGCCTGGATCATCCCTCTACCCTCTCTGGCCCGCCCTCACGATCTCTTCTACCACCCAGCGCTTCTCTTTGCTCAGAGGGCGACTCTCGGAGATGCGCACTACATCGCCTATCTGGCAGGCGTTGTCGGCGTCATGAGCCTTGAACTTCTTCCGGCTCCTGACGACCTTCTTGTACAGAGGATGTCGGCCCAATCGCTCGACCGTCACCACGACCGTCTTGTCCATCTTGTTGCTGACTACTGTGCCGACCATGGATCGGCGCTGTCCGCTCATGGTGACTCCTCCTCGGCTTGCTGCAACTCCCGTTGTCTCAGGACGCCTTTGGCACGGGCAATGTCCCTTTTCACCTGACCGATACGGTTGTGGTTGGTCAGTTGATTAGTGCTCAGTTGAAATCGGAGATTGAAGAGTTCTTCGTACATGTTCTCCAACTCGTGCCGCAACTCATCTGAAGTCATGTTTCTGAGGTCTAGCGCCTTCATGAGACGGCTCCTCGCTGTCACAATTCATATCTGGAAACAAACTGGGTCTTGATGGGCAACTTCTGGGAGGCCAGACGGAAGGCCTCTCGAGCCGCACTCTCCTCGACACCTGCGATCTCGAACAACACGCGGCCGGGTTTGACGACAGCGACCCAGTGATCGACGTTTCCCTTGCCGCTACCCATTCTGGTCTCCGCTGGCTTCACGGTGACGGGTTTGTGTGGGAAGACGCGTATCCACAGTTTGCCGCCTCGTCTCACGTAACGTACTACGGCCCTACGTGCTGCCTCTATCTGTCGGCTGGTGATCCACGACGGTTCGAGAGCCTGAAGTCCATAGTCACCGAAACTCACCTGCGCACCGCGAACGGCCTTGCCCTTCATGCGCCCCCGGTGAGCCTTCCGGTACTTCATCCGTTTGGGCATCAACATGACCGGTTACCCCCTACGCTTGAGGATTACAATCCCCGGCCGAACCCCATCTCTTCAGCCGGTTCCTTCTCTGGGAGGACATCACCCTTGTACACCCACACTTTCACGCCGATGCGCCCATAGGTGGTGAGCGCCTCGCTGCGGGCGTAGTCAATATCGGCCCGCAAGGTATGCAAAGGAACGCGACCCTCCATCGTCCAGTCGCGCCGGGCCATCTCAGACCCAGACAGACGACCACTACAGGCGATTTTGATCCCGCCGATCCCGAGTCGCATGGCCCTGGCTGCGGCCTGTTTCATCGCTCGCTTGTGAGAGATTCGTCTCGCTAGCTGCGCGCTGATGTTCTCCGCGATCAGATAGGCGTCTGATTCGGGCTCCGGCACCTCTACCACCTCAATACGTGCTTTCTTCCCAGTCGCCTCTTCGACCTGGCTACGCAAGAGGTTGACGCTTGCTCCCTTGCGGCCGATTACGATCCCCGGCCGGGCCGTATGCACGGTGATAGATACCTGTTTCGGAAAACGCTCAATGTCGATTCTGGAGATGCCTGCGCGGGCCATCTCCCCAAGGATGAGTTGCCTAAGCTCGAGATCTTCGCGCAGAAGTTCGACGTATTCCTCACCCTCGGCGAACCACTTCGCCCTCCAGTCCTTGTTGACCCCCAGCCTGAACCCTACAGGGTGTACCTTTCTGCCCAAGCTAGCCTCTCCTTCCTCGCGCCTATGCTCATGCTTCCTCTAGTTCGCTGAGAACCACTGTGATGTGCGACGATCTCTTCAAGATGGGCTTGGCCCTCCCGCGAGCTCCAGCCCGGTATCTCTTCATGGTTGGCCCACCATCGGCCGCTATCCTAGAGATGTACAAGTCAGATTTGGACAGTCCGTGGACATCCTCCGCGTTCGCCGCTGCGGATTCTATGGCCTTGGAGACTGGCTTGGCGGCCGCTTGCGGCAGGAACCTCAATAGAGCCAGCGCTTCATCTACCGGCCGTTCTCGGACCAGATCCACCACCAGTCTCACCTTTTGTGGTGACATAGGTACGTATTTCTCCACAGCCCTGATCTCGAGTCCCATGTCGGCACCTACATCTTCCCTCTGATACTTGTTGCCTTCTCACGATAGCCATGGCCCCTGAAAGTGCGGGTAGGCGCAAACTCCCCCAGCTTGTGGCCTACCATGTTCTCCGTGATGTAGATGGGCACATGGCGACGCCCATCGTGCACGGCGATCGTGAGGCCGATCATCTCAGGAGATATGGTGGATGCGCGCGCCCAGGTCCTGATCACGCGCTCGTCGCCGGTCTCCTTCATGCCCCTCACCTTCTTGAGTAGCTTGGCATCTATGTAGGGACCCTTCTTCAGTGATCTGGTCATGGGCTATCTCCTCCTCGCTCCTCGACGACGCACTATCCATTTGTCCGTTTCCTTGCGGCGGCGAGTCTTCTTGCCAAGGGTCTTCTTGCCCCAAGGGCTCTTGGGCGATGGCATGCCTATCGGCGCTTTACCCTCACCACCACCGTGGGGATGGTCACGGGGCGACATAGCTGATCCGCGAGTGGCTGGCCTTCGGCCCAGCCATCGAGACCTGCCTGCCTTGCCCAGGTTGATGTTGCCCCAGTCTGTGTTTCCCACCTGGCCTATGGTAGCCAGATTGTCAACATTGACCAGGCGGATCTCGCCCGACGGCAGCCGGACCTGAGCGTACCGCCCTTCCTTGGCCAGCAATTGAGCAGATGTCCCCGCGGAGCGCACCAGTTGCCCTCCCTTGCCTCTTCGCAGCTCGATGTTGTGGATCAACGAGCCTACCGGGATGTTGGCAATCGGCAGTGTGTTCCCCACTCGAATGTCCGCATCGGGACCAGACTCCACGACATCATCGACCTTGAGCCCCAGCGGGGCGATGATGTATCTCTTCTCACCGTCGGCGTATACCAGCAGAGCGATGCGAGCCGAGCGGTTGGGATCATACTCGATGGAATCCACCCTGCCTGGAACGCCGAACTTGTCTCGCTTGAAGTCTATGACCCGATACCTGCGCTTGTGTCCCCCACCCTGATGGCGAACGGTGATGCGCCCCTGCGAGTTTCGACCGGCCTTCTTCCGCAGCGGCCTGAGAAGCGAGCGCTCAGGCTCAGTGCGCGTTATGTCGTCGAAGGTGGTGACGCTCATGCCTCGCCGTCCGGGCGATGTGGGCTTGTAGACCTTGATTGGCATGACTATACTCCCTCAAAGAAACCTATCGACTGGCCTTCGGCCAACTTGACCGTAGCTTTTTTGCAGGGATGAGGTGCGCTGACGTGACGCCCGTAGCGATGTCTCTTTCCTGGCACAGTGATGATGTTCACAGCGGTCACTTTCACGTCGAAAACCCTCTCCACCGCTTCCTTCACCTGATGCTTGTTGGCCTGGGGGTGAACCTCAAAGGTATACCTGCCCTGGTCTCCTTGCAGGGTGGTCTTCTCTGTCACGATGGGGCGTCTGAGAACCTCGTAAGGATGCACGGTGCTCCCTCCTATCCTCTACTGTCCCAGAACATCCTCGATCACCTTCACAGCCGCGAGAGGCAGGACAAGATAATCGTATCCAAAGATGTCCACCATGTTCAGGTACTGCGCACGCAACGTCTTGGCGTAGGGAAGGTTGTTCACCGACTTCTCCACGTTGGCGTCCCTCTCCGGCAGCAAGATCAGGGCGCTCGAGGTGCCCGTCAGGCCGTCCAACACAGTCAGCATCTCCTTGGTCTTGGGAGCGGCCATTTCGAGCTTGTCCACGAGCACAACCTGGCCTTCGCGGGCCTTGACCGAGAGGGCCGATCTCAAAGCCAGGCGGCGCATCTTGCGGGGCATGGCCTTGCGATAGTTCCTGCCCGCCTGGGGTCCGAAGACCACGCCGCCCCCTCGCCACTGAGGTTCGCGAGTGCTCCCGTGTCGTGCTCGTCCCGTGCCCTTCTGTCGCCAGGGCTTCCTGCCCCCACCACTCACCTCTCCTCTGGTCTTCGTCCTGGCCGTGGCGAGACGGGCGTTGGATAGCTGGCGAATCAGGGCCTGGTGCATGACAGCCTCGTTCGGCTCGATGTCGAAGATATCATCCCTGAGCTCGGTTTCGTCGATGACCTTTCCGGTCACGTCTCGAAGAGGAACTTTCATCTTTCTAGCCCTTGACCGCACTCTTGACCGCCACCAGTCCACCCCTGGCTCCAGGCACTGCTCCCCTCACAGCCAGCAGATTTCGTTCCGGGTCGACTAGGACGACCTGCAGATTCTGAACGGTGACACGCTGGTGGCCCATGTGGCCCGCCATACGCATACCCTTGAGGACCCTCCCAGGCGTGGACCCGGACCCTATAGAGCCAGGAGCCCTGGCCCGGTCCGACTGCCCATGGGTAATGGGTCCTCCGCTAAAGCCATGTCGCTTCATGGCTCCAGCGAACCCCTTGCCTTTCGAGATGCCGGTCACGTCTACAAGGTCACCAACGGCGAACACGCTGGCATCGATCTTTTGCCCGACCTCATATGCCGAGACGTCGTCCACACTGACCTCTCTCGAGTATCGTAGGTCCGGCACCCCCTTCGGCAGATGGCCCCGTTGGGGCTTGTTCAGGCGTCTTGCTTCTCCAAAGCCCAACTGGATGGCCTCGTACCCGTCCCTTTTTTCGCTCTTGATCTGCGTCACGTAGCAGGGCCCTGCCTCGATGACGGTCACCGGAATCGCCTCTCCGGTATCATCGAAGACTTGGGTCATCCCTACTTTCTTGCCTAGGATTCCTTTCATCACCACTCTCCCTGCGAGGTGGGACCATCCGCAGCTGTGTGAAAAAGCTATTCCCGCCTGGCGGCAGCAACCCGGGAACTGGGGCTGCGGCACCTAGAGTTTGATCTCTATGTCCACCCCAGCCGGCAGGTTCAGGCGCATCAGCGTGTCGATTGTCTTGGAGCCGGGTTCGACGACGTCTATCAGCCGCTTGTGCGTACGTATCTCGAACTGTTCGCGAGAATCCTTGTCGATGAATGGCGACCGGATCACAGTGTACTTCTCCACCTTGGTGGGCAAGGGCACTGGTCCCACTATGATCGCCCCAGTACTCTCCGCCGCCTCCACGATTCTCCGCGCCGATTGGTCGAGTACCTTGTGATCGTATGCCTTCAAGCGGATTCTGATCTTTTCCCTAGCCATCTATACTGCTTCTACCTCGTGTTCCTCTCTTGGAGCGATGCGCCCTTTGGTGTGCTCAGTATGCGAACTAGATGGCAAGTCGCTCACTCCAGGATCTTGGTGATCACACCAGCACCAACCGTCCGCCCCCCCTCACGAATGGCGAACTGCGACCCGTCTTCCAGAGCCACCGGCACGATCAACT
>Ga0315539_1000752_pt1 | contig 24272 bp, 20 predicted proteins | sample SalMarSW160150MG_FD_203097 | JGI IMG/M metagenome (GOLD analysis project Ga0315539, IMG submission 203097) | Salt marsh sediment microbial communities from the Plum Island Ecosystem LTER, Massachusetts, United States - Salt Marsh Sediment SW1601-150 ... | reverse complement strand
ATTTGCCTTTGTTTTGAGCCAGACCTGGGTTCTCGTCTGACAAACTCAGAGACTTCGTTGGCAAGAGATGGACCAAAGGTAATAGATAGGCTGTGATCTCCCGCCAATCTCTCCTCAATTGGATGGGGAGATTTCTGCCAACTGTAGTCGATTTGTACGAAGACCTCCTTTCCCCTATACCTCAGACCACACCCGAAGGAAGGTTGCTCATAATCCAACTCATAGTCTTTTCCCAGTGTATATCCTCCCCTCAGAGCAAAGCTTGTTTTCTTTTGATCAAAGACCCAGTGTTCGATCCCGAAGCTTTCTTGAGCATAGGTTTTTTTCACCGGCTGTCGGGCATCCCCAATGACCAAATCAAATGCAATTCTTGTAAGAAAGTCCTTATCGTCATAAACATAGCACAAGCCAACTTTGCCCTTGCGGGTGGAATAGCCGGAAGGGGACGAGGTGGCCGAAACCTCAGGCCGCATATCCGTGGCCAAAAGGTTCTCTGCAACAATCCCCACAGAAAAGCTTCGTGCAGGACGATAAAGAATTCCCAAATCGAAGTCTGCGCCTTCCTTTTCTCCGAAGTTGGAGTTATAGAGGAATTTGCCTGAGAAACCGATCGATACTCGATCGTTTACTTGAGTGGACAAGCTGAGCTGTCCTATGTTATTGGTGACTACCTGCGTTGGATCAGACCAGGAGCCGCTTTGACAGCCCGAAACACCAATGCGGAGATTCTCGCGTATGGGCAAAGCCATCACGCCTGAAGCCAAAAATGGATTTTCGTTCTCCGGTACTCCGTATCTTGATTTTCTGTCATATAACAAAGATAGATGCCAGGTTGTCAGCGTGGTCAATCCGGCGGGGTTGTAGAAAACAGCAGAAGGATCGTCCGCTACCCCCACAAAGGCGTTCCCCATGCCCCTGGCCCTGGCGCTGCTGCCCAAGTCATCGCAGCCGAAGCATGCATTCGTCAGCAGCAAAAATGATATTGCCGACGCCAAGAAGGTAGATATTTGCCTTTCCGGTTTGGACATGTCAACCTCCCTTAACTGAAATTAGGATTATTCGTCATACAACAATCATGATCTGCTCAATGAATCTAGTCCACATGTCACCTGGCAGCGACTCCTTATCATTTTGCCTTCAATCTTGTCTGTCGGGCGTCAAGTCCTCAGGCTTGGGCTATCTGCACCCGGATTTGAGATTGATGAGCAGGTCCACCTATCTTGCCCCGATTCCCAGGATCACGGCGGGAATGGTCTTGAACAATATTTTGGTGTCCAGCCACAAGGACCAGTTATCGATGTATTCCAAATCCATTTTCATCCATTTTTCGAAAGTGATTTTGTTTCTTCCGTTAACCTGCCAGAGGCAAGTTAGACCGGGCTTCATGGAGAGCTTTCTCCTGTGCCACAGATCGTATCGGCTGACCTCTTGAGGCAAAGGTGGACGGGGGCCCACCAGGGACATGTCTCCCCAAAGAACGTTGAAAAGCTGAGGCAACTCATCCAAGCTCAGTTTGCGCAGCACCTTTCCCACTTTGGTCAGCCGCGGGTCATCCTTTATTTTAAAGACTGGCCCGTCCATCTCGTTCTTCCCGTGCAGTGAAGCTTTCAATTCCTCCGCGTTCTCCACCATAGTCCTGAACTTAAGCAAGGTGAATTTTCTTCCGTTCAGGCCACATCTCTGCTGCTTGAAAAGGATAGGACCTCTGGAGGTGAGTTTGATCAGAAAGGTTAGAAAGAGCAGAAGAGGTGAAATCAGCACGATTCCGAACAAGGCCAGCATTCTATCCACAAGACCTTTCAAATACAAGGTAGTTCCGTCATCCGGTGCAGTGGAGAACAGGATGGCAGGTTTGTCCTGAAACTCTCCCATCCTTTTTTTGGAAAACCTCATAGGGAAAAAATCCGCCAGGAGACAAGCGGGTACTCCCATCTCTTCACATACCATAAGACTGTCCTCAACCGTGTTTAAGAATCTTCTGGCCACCGCATAGACCACGTAATCGACGTGCATGTTCTTCAGGAGATGAGGCAAATCGCGCAGATTTCCGATCACCGTAAAATCATTGAGCTTGCTCCCTTTCAGTTTGTCTTCCCAATCCAGGAGTCCCAGTACCTTGTACCCCCACTCTTGGTGATTCTTCACCTTTTGGGTGAAATCGCGCGCTAACGAACCGGTCCCGATTATCAAGATATTCTGGAGATTATATCCGCGTCTGCGCAGGTAACTTAGGAAACCTGATACCATCTTCCTGACTCCGAGCAAGAAAGAAAAGTTCAGAAGGGCGAAAAGCAGAAGCACTCCTCGATTTTGATCCAAGGATTTGGTGATGAAGAGAACTGCCAGCAAGATGCCGAAGCTTTTGAGGAGTACGGCGCCGGTATTCCTGAAGATCTCTCTGAGAGGTTTGCCTCTATATTCGTAACAGCTCTTCTGCAGAAAAAGGGAAAATGCCCAGATGGGAAGAATCAAAAGGACCAGTTTATAAGATTCCCTGCCCTGTCCTGCCTCCAGATTTGGGCACCAGGAGAAATTCTCCCGAAAAAATAAGGCCAGATGAAATGAAGCCAAAGTTAACCCTAAATCCAGGAGAAAATGCAGACGTTTGAACCTGGTCAGATTTTGTCTCAACATGTCCCCTCCTTTTTCTTGCGGCGCTTAATGTTTGGCGTGCTCGATTCTGTATGGCAGAAGAGTCCGAAAAGCTCTTCTGCAAGGCGGGGACGGTTGAGTACGCATCCCGGGCAGTTGGCCCGCGTAGAGCCTTACATAGTTAGAAAGTGATAGCTCAAGGATAGATTTAGCTGGTGAAAATCCTTTTTCTGGTTCTGAACATTCTGATAATTTACAAAATCGAAGTGACCCCACAAGAGTTCACAACGAAGCAGGTTGGCATAGTTGTATTGCAAAGCTAACCCAAAATAGCTCAGCTTTTCGACCACTCCGGTCGGAAACTTCTCCTGGTACTCTTCTTCTGTCAACATCCAGGGTTCGCTCCAGGGCGAGTCGATTCTCCCCTCCCCCTGTCTTTCCAACCGGTAAGCGAGTCTGGATTTTAACCCTTTCTTTAACCAGGCAGATAGGCTGACACAGAAATTATCTGCGTCAGGCCCCAAGGGATTTCCCAAGAGCCTTTTTTTATGCAAATAGCGGTTATGCTCCTGCTTCTGATTAAAAGTCCAGTTATTTATCCGAGTGTACTGCAAATCCAAACCTATGCCTCTAAGTCCGAAGGGATCCACAAGGGAGAGAGCGCCCGAATAGCCCAATTCGTTCGGCTCTTGGTCTCCCTGGGTTTTTTTTTCGATCTGAAAATCGTCTATCAACAATTCCGCGTAAAAGACTATCCCTCTTTTTGGGCGCAAGGTGAGATCGAGGCTGAAAAAGGTGTTGTCGTCTCTTCCATTATTCAATTGCTCTCCGTGATACCAGAATAGAGGAATGACATAATATGGCTCAACGAAGCGATCTTTTCCTCCGTAAAGCACTGTCTCAGAGAATCCCAGCTGAGCTACCGAGAAAAGATCGAGGCTGGCCCGATGCCCGGATAGGTATCTTTTGATATAAGTGATATCGGAGGAATCATGTACCGCCAAAGGATCCAGGATGGAGAAGAATGCGGTTCCCTGAAAGATTCCCCACCCTCCCTGGATTTCGACCATGTCCAAAGGATATGCGTGCTCTGAAAGTATCAGCTGTCCGGAACCTTTTTGTCCCCAGGCTAATCTTTCCCGACCCACCAGCAGTCTGAAATAGGGAAGATGGAACGCAAGATAGGCCTGGGATGCACTGCCGGCAAAACCTCTCCAGACTTTGCCCTGATAGTCAGGATCTTCGGCCAAGTTCTCGTCCAGCATATAGCGGGTACATAAGCTGAAGTTTGTCCCGATCTGGGCTTTGACGTACGGCCAACAGGTTTCTCGGAAGACGGATCTTCGTTTGGACTCAAAGTTTGATTTCTCCGCAAAATCTACTCCCCAGAAGAACTTCTTGATCGGCCCTGAGTCCTCAGAGGAGTTTGCCTTCAGCTTCATCTGGTTGATTTCCTCTGAAAACTCGTACTCCAGCTCCTGGAGCAGAAAACTCTCCGGCCAGCCAATAACTCTCTCTTTTTTTTCAATATGGTCCCGAAGCGACAGAAGCTCCTCGGCGATCTGGTCTCTGAAATAAGGTTTGGTTCCCAGGTGAAGACCTTTTATGAGTCCCCGAGCGTAAAGCTCGTCTATGTGGTCGTAGATCCACTCGTAAACCCGCTCCCCAACCGGGACGGTCTCCATGAAACCGGCCTGGGCCGCACCTGTCAACAAGATGAATACGACAAGTGAAAGCAGTGTTTTTCTTTTCATTTAATTGACTCCTTTGAATGAAGCGGATTCCCGACCTCCCGCAAAGCGGGGGCTGAGCACGACGAGGCTTGGTGCTTAATCACATCCGATTATCCGGTTGGGGTCCAGATTTTAGCTTGTGGGGACGAACCTACTTTATGATTCTCGTTTCATGCGGGGACGCAAGAATGATGGACTTTTCGGCTTTTTGTTTGAGCCTCTTTTGTTTTTTCGGCATTTCCCAATCTCCCTTTAACCTTTGCCATAAAAAACGAAGGGGAACCCGCTGATTCTCAGAACCAGAGGGCTCCCCTCCAGATAGGACAAGTTCTGCGCGGCTCCCTATTTCATCAGCATCATTTTCTTCGTGTCCCTGAATTCATCTGCCTCTATCCGACAGAAGTAGATTCCCGAGGCCATCTTTTTGCCGGTGTCATCTGTCCCGTCTTACCGTCCTGTGTCCTGCAGGTCCAACTTTGTCGATCAGGGCTGTGGTTTTCTGTCTTACCATTCAGACTTGTCAACTTTACGGCTAGCGATGGATTTGTCGTCTGACGCGTTGAAATACCCCGAAGATTCTCAGTCAGCCTAAATCTTTCGTTAAATCCCAGATACGTGGGCTGAACCTGTCCCTGTAGGGATACCTCGGACTCCATTGATGTCGGCAAGCCCATTCTGATCTGACCGTTCGCCAAGCTGAAGGCTTTCCGCGTCCTGGAGTCAAAGCTGACTCTTAAGAGCTTGTCTGTTTGCCACATCAGGTACGTTCATGCTGAATCTCAGAGACATCTTCACTGCACACACCAATAGAAGTGATTTCCAACGAGTCAGCGCTTGAAAGCTTTCACCTCAGGACTTCCCCTTCAGCCAAGCCCGGAAGGTATCTGAATGCTGACGTGGTGTGCGAATTGGTCGAGTTTTCAGTTTCCACAAGGGGGGTCACCCCCATAAAAAAGGTATTCCCGCAGATAGTCCAGGTCCTTTCGATTGATTTCGCAAGTACAATCAACGTCGCCAGCACCATAAGGGCAGGGTGGGTGGCAGTGGTAATCGAGATAGTTCTGTAAGAAAACATAGTCGCCGACATCTATGGTGCCGTTACCATCGGCGTCACCTACGATGTAAGCAAACTCCTTCCATCCCATGTCTGTCCATCTTCCCCCGCCGGAGGGCACAGAATCTGATCTGTCGCCTGCATCAATGCAAGAGGAAGTGCACAACACAGAATAGTTGGTGCTGTCCGGATTAAACAACGGGTCTTCGATGATGTTGTAAAAGGTGTCACAGGGGGTGCCATTGCAGTTTTCGCCCCAACTTGTTTCGCCGATGTCCTCCGGGCACTCATAAAAATCGCCGCCGGAATTGTTCCAGACATCGTTGTATGATACAACCAGTTCCGAGGCATTTGAACAGTTGATGCCGCAGCCACCTTGGCTATTCATGATCAGGTTGTTCTTAATGCTTGCAGCAGCATATTCCGAGCAGGATAAGCCACCTCCCTTGTCGGCAGAGTTGCTGTCGATGGTGTTATTGCTGATGGTTGGCGAAGAGGCGTCCGTGATGAGCAAACCTCCGCCCACCTTTGCGTGATTGTCTTTTACCAGGTTGCCGTATATATCGGCAGAAGTACCATTGTTACAACCGATACCCCCGCCCTCCTCTGCCTCGTTAGTCACTATCTGGTTGCAATCGATTTCAGGCGAAGAGCCACTTACGTAAATTCCCCCACCCACGCCAGCCGCGTTTTTTGTTATGATGTTGTGGCCAATTGTGCCAGAGGAATTTAGGCAATAGATGCCTCCCCCGCCTTCGGCCCAGCCATTTCTTAACGTGAACCCGATAATGCCGGCATTGGTTCCATCAACCTCGACCATCGTGACCACAGAACCCTCTCCATCCGCATCAATGATCGTAGCCTTGATGGTTTCCTCAAGGCTGTCTTCAATGAACTGGCTTGCCACAAGGATGTTTTTGTTCAGAAAGTCAATGTTTCCGTAATAGGTTCCGGGATACACCAGGACGGTATCGCCGTCTGAGACAGCTTCGATGCATTCTCGTATGCTCGGTTCGTCTTCGGCCTCACAGATGTAAGCACCTGCTTGTTGGTAAGACAGAGCGACAAGGACTAAAGCCAAAAGGTATTTTATGAGTTTCATTTCTTTCCTCCCATGTGGTTTGAGGGTTAGAGTGTTTTTGTTCTATCCTAACCGAATAACGGATAGGATCTGATTAAGGGCCGCGACACGATATCATTTCTACCTCCCTTCTTTCTGGCTCATTCCAGCGAGCTTTGTGCTTTTTGGCCATTATTTGGTCTACTCCCCGGTGAAGAGGATTTGCTGTCAATCATGGAGGCCAATGCCCACGAAACTGCGAGAACTTTGTCCCTTTTCGTGAGGACCGGTCGCCCGGATGCCTAGAAGCCCTCAGGGATTCGTTGACTTTCTTCTAGAAATGTTTGCCTTTATGTACACAAAATTACGTCGGAAGATAAATGTTGTCAAGATAATTTTTCGCCTTAGGCCACTTTATCTCTACAGGTTTATTCACGCTCCTGGCAAGCATTCATGCTGGCGTTCTTTAGCTTCTTAACTGTGGAGGAGAGGTGCTGTTATCCATCAGGGGCCAACAATAAGCAAGAGCTCCCTGCCGTTCCAAGCCCCTCCCCTGTTTTTTCCTATGTCGAACGGCCATATGGGCTTGCCATAGGTTTCCGGGAATTCAAAAAAAGGAGGGTTCTAAGTGCATGGCTGCGAGTTGGATGGTTCATCACTTAGTGGCCAGGCGAGGCTCGATTCGGTTCAGGACAGAATTTGACCTCGCTCACTACGGACGGAGCCACAATCGTGAGGCGTCGCTGGAGTGCCACATTTTGCTCTCCATTTTGTCGAGAGGGGGAGAAAAGAGGAAAGCCAGGTTCGCGAGGTTAGGTTGCGACCGAAGGAAGCCATCCGACATCCGCTGTCTGCTTGGGATATTATCATCCCACGGCATCGGCCTGGATAATAATGTCAACCCAGAAGCAGGCTGGCTTCTCTCATCAATGGGGGTTTGAATCTTCGGCTACTAGTCTTTCAACTTACCGCTCTGCTTTATGCAATCCAGCCCCTCGTCTACGCTCAAGAGCCGGGTGTTCAGTACCTTCCGAGCTTTGTCGGTTCTGAGGCCGCCCTTGTATGGCCTTTTGGCTTGTTGCTGCAGAAGTTCCGTCTTAGTCGGCAGGATATTGTTCTTGTCGAAGTCAAAACTCCTTGCCACTTTTATTGCAAAGTCGTAGCGGGAAAGATATTCAGAGCCCCCAATGTGGTAGACTCCGGAAACGTCTTTTTTGACCATCTCAAAGATGCATAAAGAGAGGTCGTCAACAAAGGTGGGATTATTGAACTGATCGGTTACGATTTTGATTATTTTGTTCTTGGAAAGCTTATCCAAAAGGGATAAAAAGAAATCGGGCTTCAGCTCACTCCCGAATCCGTAGAGGACGTTGGTTCTGATAATGAGGAAATCGATCCCGCTGTCCTTTATGACCTTCTCGCTTTCCAATTTTGTCTCTCCATAGAAATTCACGGGATCGGGTAGATCATCTTCGGAGTATGGTCCTTCCTCTCCGTTGAAAACATAATCAGTAGAGAGGTGAATCAACTTAATCCTTTGCTTCTTGCAGAGATTCACCAAATTCTTAACTCCTCCCACATTCACAGCCCAGGCCTCGTCCTTGTGAATTTCGCACCCGTCCACATCCGTATATGCAGCCGCATTGACAACGACCTCTGGATTATAGAGAGATATCTGAAATCCCAACTTCCGTCGGTCCGTTATATTCAGACTTTCGTAGGAGAGATCCGGAAGAGTGAGGTAACTCTGAGGCTGCAGATCGCAGGCAATGACTTTGTACTGAGGATGGAAATCCTTGACCAGCTTCTGTCCCAGAAGCCCATTGGCCCCGGTGATTAGGACTGTCTTCACCTCTTTTCCTTCAGGATGAAGCCTTCAGGATGAATCCCTGAGAACATAATGTTTCCGGTAATATTCCGAGTATTCACCGGTTTTGATATCTTCCCACCATTTCTGGTTGGCAATATACCAGTCCACAGTTTGGGCCAGCCCCTTTTCGAAGGGAGTGTCAGGCTTCCAGCTCAACTCGTCTCTTATCTTGGCGGAATCGAGGGCGTATCTGCGGTCGTGGGCAGGTCTGTCCTTGACATGTTTTATTAAAGACTTTGGCTTGTTCAGCCTTTCTAAGATCAACTCGCCTATCTCCAAATTAGTCTTCTCACAATTTGCGCCGATATTGTAGATTTCCCCGACCTTGCCCTTGTGTAACACCGAATCCAAAGCTTTGCAGTGATCCTCCACGTAAAGCCAGTCCCGGACGTAAAGGCCATCTCCGTAGAGGGGCAATTCTTGACCTGAGAGGGCATTGGTGATGAAAAGCGGAATCAGTTTTTCCGGGAATTGACAGGGGCCATAGTTGTTGGTCGAGCGGGCAATCACCGTATCCACACCGAAGGTCTTGTGATAAGAGCGAGTCAATAGATCCGCCGACGCTTTACTGGCGGCGTAAGGACTGTTGGGCAAAAGCGGAGACGATTCGGTAAAGAGGAGTTCTGGCGAGCTTCCGTAAACCTCATCAGTGGAAATCTGGACGAACCTTTCTATCCTAAACTTCAGCGCCGACTCGAGCAAAACCTGGGTCCCCAAGACATTGGTCTTGACGAAAATATTGGGATCATAAATGGATCTGTCCACATGGGTCTCGGCCGCGAAGTTGACCATCACATCGATTTTGTCTCCGACGATCTCCTGAACCATTCTTCGATCGCAAATGTCTCCCTTTACGAATTGATAGTTAGGATTGCCCTCCGTGCCCGAGAGGTTATTCAGATTCCCGGCATAGGTCAGTTTGTCGAGATTCACTATCTTATAATGAGGATATTCCGAAGAGATATATTTGATGAAGTTAGATCCGATAAATCCGGCACCCCCGGTGACCAAGATTTTCATAATCCAGTTTTGCCTTCAGTTTCTCTTGCGTCCGATATGCCGTTGCTGTGTCTTGCTGCCTATTCGAAACAGCAGGAATTTCTTCACCATCACATCAGTGAGTCCCTTAGATGCTTTGATGATGCAGCTTTTCTCGCTATCCATCCTTTCTCTCCCAGCTGTAAGGAATATCGTTTTTATGGGGGTCCAGCTTAAACTCATCTGGCTGCTGGTAATTGAAAACTTCGGTGGGACAGTTGATGCAGATGGCTTCCTCCTGGCTTATGCACTTGAAACCATGAAGCACGAGATTAGGGATTTGAACCAGCGAGGGGCCGTGTTCGCCCAAGAAGAATTCGTTTATTTCACCTTTGGTGGGGGAATCATCTCTATTGTCATACAACACTAGCTTGATCATTCCTTTGACCACTGCAAAATTGTCGATCTGCTTTCTGTGATAGTGCCAGCCCTTGACCACGCCGGGATAGACCGTGGTCACGTAAACCTGCCCGAATTTGAGAAACAGTTGGTCGTCTTTCCGGATTATCTCCATCAGACGTCCCCGTTCATCTGATCTCACGTTCAACTTCTTGGTCACCACTCCATGAATCATGCCGGACTCCTCTGGGATGCAGGCGATTGATGGTCCCCACAAAAATCTGGTTATAGTTCCATCTTATTGGCGCCGCTTTGGGCTACCAGGTTACCTGCCCGGAGAAGGGATTCGAAGGTTCCGGCGTCAGACCACCATCCCTCCAAAATGTCGTAGGTCATTTTCCCTTCCTTGATATAAGCATTGCTGACATCGGTGATCTCCAATTCCCCCCGAGCAGAAGGGGTCAAACTTCGGATGACGTCGAAGACCTTGTCATCGTACATGTAAAAGCCGATCACTGCGAAATTCGACTTAGGGATTTTTGGTTTCTCCTCGATTTTCACTATCCTGTCGTCGATTATTTGGGGCACGCCGAAGCGCTCAGGATCGGGGATTTCTTTTAGGAGTATTTTCGCTCCCTCTTTTTGCTTTCTAAAAGCATTCACCTGCCGGATGATGTTCCCTTCGATTATGTTGTCCCCCAGGATGACCATAATCTTGTCGCCATCCGCGAAATGCTCGGCCAAGCCCAGAGCCGCGGCGATCCCCCCTTCGCCTTCCTGATAGGTGTAATTGATGTGCTTTAAGCCAAACTCCTTGCCATTGCCCAGAAGCCTTAAGAAATCTCCGGCGTGATTCCCTCCGGTGACGATCAGGATGTCATCGATCCCTGCATTGATCAACGTCTGCAAGGGATAGAAGATCATGGGCTTGTCATGGACCGGGAGAAGATGCTTGTTGGTTATCTTGGTTAAGGGATAAAGCCTTTTGCCTAACCCCCCCGCCAATATGACACCTTTCATCCTCCGATGTACCAGTCTCCTTTCTCAAACTTCAACGGCATGCTGGCGCGCCTGGCAAACTGGAGTCTCTCATTGCGTACGGAAAGCGACACTACAGCCCTATTGCTATCGTCTTTAACATGAAAAGTCAAATCGCCCACTTCGATCACGATACTTGTATCCTTGAGCTGCCAATTATCGTAACTGTCCAAGAAAAGCTCTTTGCTTTCGCCTCCCGCAAGTTCTTTGCTCAGAAGCTCTTCCGCCTCTTCTATTTGGTCCTCCGACATTAGGCGGATGAACTGGGTTACCCTCTCCTTAGCCCTCTGTTCAGTCCTGTTTTCGATACTGCCACAGCTGGTCAAGATCACAAAACTAAGAAGACATGCCAAGTAGGGTGAAAATGTAGGTCTGTTTCTCATCTGGTCTTACCTTCACTCCATAGATCAGTCGGAATTAAAAAACTGAGAGCTGGCCCCGTGGGAATTCTCTCTTGGCCTCGAACTTGGGATAGGGACAACCGGAATGCCTCATTTCTCTTCCTTCTTCTTCTCTTCCTTTCCAGAAGTTTTGGAATCGGCAGATTTCTCGTCCTTTGCACCTTTTTCAGGTTCCTCCTTCTTCTCTGCCTTTGTCTCCTCCTCCTCCTCCCCTTCTTTCTTCTCGGTGATCACCTCCGGCTCTTCTGCAGCGGCGGCAGGGGCAACTTCCGGCTCCTTGAACACCGTGGGAGGAACCACGCTCACTACGGAACCCTGCAGATCAGAGAGCATTTCTACACTCTCTAACTTGATGTCCCCTACATGGATGGAGTCTCCTATCTTCAAACTGGTGACGTCCACCTCGATCTTCTCCGGTATGTCGGTAGGTAAGCATTCCACCTCCAACTCCCTCAGCACATGCTGCAGGATTCCTCCATCCTGCTGGACTCCGATAGGAGTTCCCAGAAGGCGGACAGGGACATTGATGGTGAGCTTCTTGGTGAGGGAAATCTGCTGAAAGTCTATGTGCAGAATGTCCCCCAATACCGGATCACGCTGAAGCTCACGAATCAAAACTTTCTTGTCCCCATTTTTTTGGTCATTGATATTTAAGGTAATGATAATGTTTTCTCCCAGACCTGATCTCAGGAGAGCGTGAAATGCCTTGGCCTCTACCTCCAGAGGCAGAGGAGTTGTTTGAGCCCCGTATACCACGGCCGGGATGATCCCTTTTCCTCTCAGCTTTTTCGCATGCTCCTTGCCAAGCTTGTCCCTGGCTTTTGCCTTGATGACAATCTCTTTCATCAGCTCTCTCTCCTTTTGGGTCAATATTCAAAAAGCGAACTTACCGATTCACCTTCATGTATGCGCCTTATGGTCTCTCCGAATATGCTGCTGATCGACAGGATTTCGAATTTACCGGAAAGTCTCTGATTTTCGGTGTTTATGGTATCTGATATGATCACCTTCCGTATGGAGGATCTCTCAATCAATTCTAAGGCTCTGCCGGACAGAACAGCATGGGTACAACAGGCATAAATCTCTTTTGCTCCCTGTTTGATCAGAAACTCTGCTGCCTGTGTCAGAGTTCCGGCCGTGTCCACGATATCATCCCGAATGAGCACGTTTTTGCCCTCCACCTCTCCGATCACATTTAAGACCTCCACCTGGTTGGCCACGTGCCTTTTCTTGTCCAGGACCGCAAAGGGCATGGCAAGCCTCTTGGCGAAGTTTCTGACCATTTTCATGCTGCCCAAATCGGCCAACACCACCCACTGGTCGGCCTGGAAATTGGCAAAATAATCGTGAAACACGGGATTGGAAAACAGGTGATCCATGGGAATATCAAAGAACCCCTGAATCTGAGCCGCATGTAAATCCATGGTCAGAACCCTGTCTGCCCCTGAGGCTACTATTTGATTGGCAACCAGTTTGGAAGTTATGGGAACTCGGGGCTGATCCTTTCTATCCTGCCGGGCATATCCGTAGTAAGGGATGACCGCGGTTATTCTTTCGGCGGAAGCTCTCCTGGCGGCGTCGATAATCACCAGAAGCTCAAGCAGATTCTCCGCCGGAGGATTGGTGGATTGTATTACGAAAACATCAGTTCCCCGAATGTTCTCGTTTATCTTGACCGCTATCTCTCCGTCCGAGAACCTTTTGACCTCCGCATCGCAGAGAGGAATTTTCAGATAGTCGCTTATCTTTTGGGCTAAGGGTCTATTTGAATTCCCGGTGATAAGTTTTACCATCTCATTCATAAGGCGCAAACCTCTATGTGGCTGGGGCGCCAGGATTCGAACCTGGGAATACAAGATCCAAAGTCTTGTGTCTTACCACTTGACGACGCCCCAAGACTTCTGTCATAGACAAACCCAATTTGGGCAAGTCACCCGGACTACCGGGCTGGTCTGAGTAGGATTCGTGCTACCAACCGCTTACTGTGGCTCGGCAGCCTCCTTGCTTTTCAGCTCCTCTTCATAAGCTGCCAGGACTTTGTCCTCGATCAACCTGCGCGTTTCGTTGTTGATGGGGTGAGCTATGTCCTGATGAGTCCCGTTTTTCCTTTTCCGGCTGGGCATGGAAACGAAGTAACCTTTGGCCCCATTTATCACTTTCATGCCGCGGATGACGAAGGCATCGTCAAAGGTCACATTGGCAAACGCCTTGAGCTTAGGCTCATCCCTTAGAGTCACTCTGACCTCGGTGATTTCCACTTTATCTTCCTCCTAAGCAAGAGTTGATGTTATTTGTGTACGGTTTGCACGTGCTGATGCGATCCACTTCGAGCTCTTGGCTGTCAGCAATTGGCTGACAGTTACTTGTGGATCAATCCGGGCCCAAAAGCTAAAGGGATTCCTCCTGAATCAACCAACTGCTCCCAGCGATCGGTCGGGTCAAGAATATCTGCCAATCGCCTGGTGTAAGCTTCTTCGCCACCTCCTCTGCTTGTGATTTCCTCTCAAAGACACCGTAAACGGCAGGACCACTTCCCGACATGCATGATTTTATTGCGCCGGAACTCTCCAGAATTCTCTTGATCTGGCCAATTACCGTATGCCCACCTATCACCACCTTTTCCAAGTCATTATCAAATTGTCTCAAAGTCTCAAAGAAGTCATCTTTATTGTCGCAAAGATTCAAGTTAATAACCGACCCATCTCTTGTCAAGTCAATTTTTACCTTTTGATAGACCCTCTGCGTGGAGATCATCACATTCGGACAAACCAAAACCAGCCAATAGTCCTTATATAACTCTGTCGGCACTATCCTCTCGCCCCTGCCTTTTGCCACAGCCTGCCCCGAGTATAGAAAAAAAGGGACATCCGAACCTATTCGGGAGGCTAGGGCATGAAGCCTCTGAGAGGAGAGCTTCAGATCGAACAGACGATTCACCCCTTTCAGGGTGAAGGCGGCGTTTGAACTTCCGCCTCCCAGACCCGCTGAAACCGGAATTTGTTTCTTAATATCAATTCTCACTCCCCCCTTGAGGTTCGTTTCTTCGAAGAGCAAATCTGCTGCTTGATGAGCTAGATTATTGTGATCTTTAGGAACATGAGGGTGATCGCACTGGATAACTATCCCTTTTTTGGCCTGGTGAAGCGTCAATTCATCATGCAAATCTATGGCTTGCATCACCGAGAAGATCTCATGATAGCCGTCCTCCCTTTTGTTCAGAACCCGGAGACAAAGATTGATCTTTGCGTACGATTTAACAGTCAAGCTCTGCAAGTTAATACTCTCTTTCCTTCCATAAATGTAAGTCCAAGCTCACCTCGAAGAAGAAATCATCAGCCTTACGACCGCCTACATTTTGAAAGTTTCTGACTCTCTTGTAACCCCAGGCCCAATCGAGCTTGAAATGGGAACTGGGTTGATAACTGGCTTCCAGCCTTATCTGATTCGAGTATTCTACGACCCCGGAGGGGAATTTCTTGGAATAAGGCACGGCTGAAGTCTGGGGCGTCTCGATTCTTCCCTCTCCTTTCCTTCTGTATTCCTCTGAAAAGGAGATTTGTATGTCTTTTCCCAGATGATAGGCGAAGTCCAAAAGGAGCCTGTCTGCATCGGGACCCAGAATGCTCCCCATCCCTAGGCCGTGATAAGCATAAATGTTCCAGGGTTTGTTCTGTCCGTAGACCCAGTTGTTTATTTTGGTGTACTCAAGACTGGCAAAGCTCTTCTTCAGGCCAAAAATCTCGGCGTAATTGAGTCCAATTTGAAACCCGATCTGTTGTGGTTCCGATTCAAAATCGTACTGGAAATCGTCCACCAAAAACTCTGCATAAAATTCCTTGTTCTTAAACCAGGTCAGAGCCAGATCAAAACTCCACAGAGGATTGTCATCCTGGTCTTGGTTATATTGCTCACCATAATAAGGCAAAAGAGGATTCAGATAATAAGGCTCAAGGCTCCTATTATGCCCACCGTAGAGAACCACCTCGGAGATTCCCATCTCCAATCCGAATTTCAATTTGAGATTAATTCTGTGTCCGGAGAGATATCTTTTGGCAAAAAAGCTGCAAGACGGTTGGCCCGACTCCTCACAGGTAGTGACCCAAACCTGATCCAGAACGGTGGTAAAATATACGAATCTGAATGATCCCAGTTGGCCTTCTAATTTAAGCATGTCAAAGGGAGGAATTTGGTCGGTAAGCAGAAGCACGTCCTCTTTTCCCGGACCCCATCTGAGGTGATCCCTGCCCAGAAGGAGATAGAAATACTTCAGATCAATTTGGGCATAGGCCATGTCCAGAACGCCGGTCAAATCACCTTTCCATTTTCTTCCCCGATATCTTCTTTCCTTTTCGGCCTTGGTGTCGATTATCACCCGGTCTTTTACGACCAGTGTTTTGTCAAACTGCAGTGCCGTCTCAAATTTCGCCTGAAAACGGCCGTAAGAGGTGTCTTCTCCCGCCGCCTTGGCGAAAAGCAACGGGCCGATCCCATATTTTAAGATGTAACGATCTCCGTCCTCTCTGTAAATTTTTTGATAGAGTTCTTCGATTTCAAACCGAAATTCCTGATTCAATTTTTGCAGAAGCCAGAGCCGGGAGTCAGACAGTTCCAGTTCATGCCTTTTTTGCCTCAGGTTTATCTCCAAAACACAGGAAGCGATCTCTCCTCTGGTATAGGGTTTAACGTTTCTGTGGAGCCTGGCGAACAAACCTTGAGAATAAAGCTCATCGACGGTAGAATAAACCCAGCTATCCAATGGAATGTTCTCCAGAAGCGTTGCTTCTGAGAGAGAACAGAAAAAAGAGGTAATTAGGAAGGTTGATAGAAAAATGGTCCTGAGAATTTTCTTTCCCAAAGTCTTTGGGGGTCCCTTAGGTGCGGAACCCTCCCGAGGTGAATAGATTTTGCGCTACCCTTACTTCGCTCTTCGGATCCAGGGAGTGACCGGCGCCGAAACAGGAGCAGCAGAGCCTGCTCTGCACATGTTTTCAGACGCGAGATAAATCTCGCTACTCCGGTTCTTGAAGTCCTTCAGACAGAGCGACGATCATAATCTTACGATTTTCTTGTTGTCCTCTTTGACATTTTTGGTTGCGTTCCGGGTGTCCATGAGCAGTTGTGAATTCTTAACGATCCAGTCATAATCATAAGCCGTGTGATCGGTCAGGATCACCACGCAATCGGCACTTTTAAGGAGAGCTTCAGTCAGTTCAACCGATTTCATCACCGAGTCATCCATACGAACGGAAGAGGCGTGGGGGTCGTTATAACTGACCTGGGCCCCCGCGTTCTGTAAAAGTCTTATCACATCCAGAGCTGGCGACTCCCTCAGGTCCTTGATGTCTTTTTTGTAAGCCACTCCCAGAACCAATATCTTGGATCGATTCAGGCTCTTCTGTTTTTCATTCAAAGCCCGGTTAACCCTTTCCACCACGTATTCAGGCATATGGGAGTTAATATCACCTGCCAGCTCTATGAACCGGGCATAGTAGTTCAACGACTTGAGCTTCCATGAAAGATAGTGCGGGTCAATGGGTATGCAATGGCCGCCCAATCCAGGGCCCGGATAAAAGCGCATGAATCCAAAAGGCTTGGTGTTGGCGGCATCGATTATCTCCCAGACGTCGATTTTCAATCGGTCACACATTAAAGCCACCTCGTTCACCAGCCCTATGTTCACCGACCGGAACGTGTTCTCCAGAAGCTTGACCATCTCCGCGCTCTTGGTGGAGGAGACCGGGATTGCTTCGATTATGGTCTGTTCGTAGAAAAGCTTGGCTATCCGGGTGCATTGGGGGGTTGTGCCTCCCACCACCCTGGGCGTATTCTTGGTGTTATATGACCGGTTCCCGGGATCGACCCTCTCGGGAGAAAACGCCAAGAAGAAATCTTTCCCCACCTTTAGTTCGGTCTTCTCCAACATGGGTAAGATCAGCTCCTCTGTGGTTCCGGGATAAGTGGTGCTTTCCAATATCACCAGCTGACCGGGGTGGAGGTACTTTTGCACTTGCTCTACTGCCGCTAGAATGTAAGAGACGTCCGGATCCTTGGTCTTGCTCAAAGGGGTGGGGACACAGATGGCTATGCAGTCGACCTCTTCCAAAGCCGAGAAATCGACAGTGGCCTTGATTTTTCCTGCCTTCACCAGCGGTTGAAGGTCTTGATCCTTGACGTCATCGATGTCCGATCTTCCGGAGTTTACCAGATCCACTTTATCCTTAAGCACGTCGATTCCGATGACCTTGAAATTCTCCCTCCCCAGTTCCACCGCTAAAGGGAGTCCGACGTATCCCATGCCGATAATGCCCACCAAGGCGGTTCTGTTCTTAATCTTCTCCTCCAATGCCTTATACAAGGTCATACCTCCTTATGCGATAAGTCACGTATGGTTATCGGGTCTCAGATAAAAGGTTCGCAATTCTCACTTCCCTACAGTGCCGCTAAACCTAAAATGCTAAACATGAAAATCACTACTATCACTCAAACCCTATGCCGATGGAATCCGACCACCTTCAGTTAAGGAGTCATTTTTGATGTTCGGATTCTCACTTCAATTTCATGAAGATTCTGTGCCAAGAAGAGACAGTCAGAGAAGATTGTATTTCCTTCTCCAGAAGTTCAAGGTGTCTGTCAGAGTGGTTTGGATCGGAATCTTCGGTTTCCAGCCTGTGGTTCTTCTTATCTTTGAATTGTCGCCCGCCAAAACAGGAATCTCGGCGGGTCTGTTTTTCTTCTCATCGGTCTTCTCTCTGATCTTTTTCCTGGATAGGGAGATCAGGGTTTTCAGTACTCTTTTTATGCTCTGGGCTTTCCCTGAGCAGATGTTATATGCTTCCCCAGCCTTCCCCTTTTTCATCAGAAGCCGGTAGGCTCTCGCAACATCTCTGACGTCGGAGATGTCCCTTCTGCTGGATAGATTGCCCACCTCCATAACCGGGGGGAGGATACCCGCCTCGATTTTTGCTATCTGTGAGGCAAAATCCGGCACCACAAAACCCAATCCTTGCCGGGGACCTGCGTGATTGAAAGCTCTGGCCCTGATGGCCTGGACTCCGTAAGATTGGAAAAACTGATAGGCCAGAAGATCACAGGCGGCCTTGCTTGATCCATACGGGCTGACCGGCAGGAGGGTTTTTTCTTCGGTTATGGGAATATCTCTTGGTTTTACCACTCCATACATGTCGCTGGAACCAACGATTACGATTCTCGGTTTTTTCCTTGAGTTTCTCAGGATTTCCAGCAGGTAGAGGGTCCCCCGGATGTTCGTTTCGATAACGCTCAGAGGCTGAGAAAAGGATTTTCCTACTGCGCTGAAGGCGGCAAGATGATATACCTCGTCCGGATTTATCTTCCTCACCACGGAAGAGAGCCGGTCAAAGTCGGTGATGTCGCAATTGGCGAGATGCAGGTCTTTTTTGATATCTCGGATATTCTCCAGACCCTCACCTGGCAAGCATATCCCGAATAAGTCTTCTCCTTTTCTTAAAAGAAGCTCCGCTAAGTGAGAACCGACAAATCCCGCTATGCCTGTAATCAAAACTTTCATCTTTGAACTAAACTAAATATCATCCGCTTTTTGAGATATGTTTGCATCTTTCCAGGTCTGCGTCCACCATCATCTTGATCAGCTCCTCGAAGGAAACCTCTGGTTTCCAGTCCATTTTTTCTCGGGCATACGAGGAATCGCCCAGAAGCACGTCCACCTCTGCTGGTCTTACGAATCTCGGATCCACTCCTACGAATTTTTCGTAGTCTAGTCCCACGTGCTGAAAGGCGATTTGAGACAGCTCTCTGACAGAGTGATTCTTTCCGGTGGCGATGACGAAATCTTCCGGCTCTTTCTGCTTGAGCATGAGCCACATGGCCTTCACATAATCGCCGGCAAATCCCCAGTCCCGTTTTGCATCCAGATTCCCCAGCAGAAGCTTTTTGGCCAAACCCAGTTTGATTTTGGCCACCCCGTCGGTGATCTTGCGGGAGACGAACTCCAATCCTCTTCTGGGAGATTCATGGTTAAACAAGATCCCGCTTACCGCAAACATTCCATAGCTCTCCCGGTAATTGACAGTGATCCAGTGAGCATAAACTTTCGCCACCCCGTATGGGCTGCGGGGATAAAACGGTGTTTTCTCGCTTTGAGGTACCTCTTTGACCTTGCCGAACATCTCCGAGGAGGAGGCCTGGTAGAATTTGATCTTCTTGTTAACCAGTCTGATGGCCTCCAGCATCTTGGTTACCCCCAGGGCATTGAACTCGCCGGTGAGCATGGGCTGTTCCCAGGAAGTGGGGACGAAGGATTGAGCTGCCAAATTGTATATCTCGTCCGGCTGGCAGGCCTCAATCAATCTGATCAGGGAGAGCTGATCCAATAAATCTGCCTGTCTTAGATGGACCTTGTCCCGGATATGACCTATCCTTTCAAACTTCTCGGTGGAGGAGCGCCTCACCATTCCAAAAACCTTGTAGCCTTTCTCCAGAAGCAGCTCAGCCAAATAGGATCCATCCTGGCCTGTGATTCCTGTGATTAATGCGTTCATCTTTCTCTCTTTCCCTTTGTACACTTAGTTTTGCCTGAATATAATATTTGGGTTGAGAAAGTCAATGAAATTTTTCTTGACAAACCGGAGAGAAGAGGTTATAAATTATTGATTTTCTTTCGGCTTGCGCAAGCATGGCAAGAGTTTTCTGAAAGCTAATGAGGGATATGGAAATCTAGAACGGTTTGAGGAGGGAGGTTTTACATGACCAATTTCTATTATGACGTTCGGGACGTTTTTCGCGCTCCGCGGCTGGCGCTGTCAGGCAAGAAGATCCTGCTTCAATTCATGGGCCTTTTGATCGGATATTTGGGATTTTTGGTTTTCTCTTATGTGGCCTTCCTTTCCGCGGGATGGAGCATTGCAGATACATGGGGGAATCACGGTCTTTTTCCTTTGAGCGATTTTCCCTTTACCACATGGTACAGCTGGGCCATCTTTGGACTGGGGTGTCTGGTCGCCCTCATCTGCTGGCTCTTGGCAAGCGCCATGGTGGGAAAGGTAACTTACGAGCAGCTCAAAGGAGATGACTTCTATTCCTCCAAGGAAGCTTTGAGGTTCTTGAATAAGAACTGGTCGCCAGTCATCTTTGCCCCCTTTTCTTTGCTGATTTTCATTGTGGTCATAATCATAGTGGGCATCATTATCGGACTTTTGGGAAAGATTCCCTATATGGGCGAGCTGGGCATCGGCGTTTTCTTCCTTGTCCCCCTGTTCGCCGTGGCTTTGTTTTTGGCTTACGTGATCTTCATCTTTTTCTTCTCTTTGCTTTTTGCCCCGGCCGTTGTTGCCACCACCAAGGAGGACACCTTCGAGGTCATCGTCCAGACGTTTTCCGTCATCTGGAATCAAGCCTGGCGCTATTTTGTGTGCACCGGCCTTTTGGGGGTGATGTCCAAGCTGGGCATCTTTGTCTTCGGCTATTTCTCCTTCCGGGCAGTCCAGCTTATCCACCTGTCCTGTGGAGTCCTGATGAAGGACAAATTATTCGACATTTTCGAGGAGGCACTCTCCTACGTGACCATTCCCGGCCATCTTCTGAAGTATTTCTCCAACATCTTTCCGGGAATAGACTTCAGATTTCGTCTGCCAGAGGCGGGGCCAGGCATCTATCTGAACTGGTCGGGAGAAATCTCCGCCTTTTTGATCGCCATCTCGCTCATATTGGTCATCTTCTTGGTAGTCTCCTACGGCTTGGCTATCCTGAGTGTGGGACAGACTGTGACCTATATCGTCCTAAGAAAGAAAAAGGATGACGAGGACCTGCTGGAGAGAAAAACCGAGGCGGATGAGGAGGAGGAGAGAAGAGAGGCAGAGGAGAAAGCAAAAGAGGAAGCAGAAAAGGAAGCTGGGGCTGAAAAGAAGGAGGAGACTGAAAAGGGCAAATCCGAAGAACAAGCCAAGGAGGAAAGCGGCTCTTAACTGCAGAAGGGCCTAACACTTTCCCATTGGCAATCTCTTTTGGGGGCTTTTTTCAAAAGACACAGATCGGGTGGCTCTCTGTATCAGCAGCCCGATCTTGGCTTTTTTCAGTCAGCTCTTCGGTTTTATCTCTCTTTAGGTCTTACATCCAGGGAGTTTCAGCGTAGTACTAATAGACATGACCAGGCTGTTTTTCTTTCTTTGCTCCATATATCTTTTTCTTAGCCACACACCCCAGGTCAATATCGTCGTTGCTGGGCAGGGTCGAACCATCCGCATCCCTAAGGATTACTCCTCCATTCAAGAGGGGATTGAAAAAGCTGTCGACGGGGATACGGTTTTGGTGGCTCCGGGAATCTATTATGAGAACATAGATTTTCTGGGCAAGAAGGTTGTCTTGGCCAGTCGCTTCGTTCTCAAGGGCGATACCAGCATTATCTCCAAAACGATCTTAGACGGAAGCAAGCCAAATAACAAAGACACCGCCAGCGTGGTCAGGTTCGTCTCCGGCGAGGATTCATCTTCGGTCATAGTTGGATTCACCATTCAAAACGGAGAAGGCACTCTGATTCTGGAACCGAAAGGCCACGGAGGAGGAGGAATCCTCTGCCATTTTTCGTCTCCCAAGATAGTCCAGAATGTAATCACCAACAATACCGCCTATGCTTACGGAGGAGGCATTTACTGTCAAGAGGGTTCTCCGCAAATCGTGCAGAACCAGATAATAGGCAACAACACCAGCTATTTCGGCGGCGGAATCTTCTGTAATAAAGCTTCTCCAAAGATAGAGGAGAATGTCCTGCAATACAACTCTGCCAAGTACGGCAGAGGGGGCGGCATTCACTGCTATTCGGATACCGCGCTGATCAAGCGAAACCTCATTCTGAACAACAGTTGCTACATAGAAGGTGGTGGGGTGTGCTGCGAGTCCTCGTCGGTCGCGCTGATAGTCAACAATACGTTTGTGTTGAACAAAGCCGCCGGCGGCAGCGGGATAGCCTGCATAAAATCCTCCTCACCGGTGATGATGAACAATGTCATAGCCTTCAGCCAGGGACCATCTTTGTGGTGCGACAAGACGTCGAAGGCCCAGGTGACTCACAACGATTTTTGGAAAAACCCGGGACAGAATTACGGGAACTGCACGCCGGGTGATGACAATTTCTTCGTTGATCCTCTCTTTGTCAGCATGATGGAGAGCGATTATCATCTGCAAGAAGCCTCTCCCGCAATTGACGCCGGCGACACCACCTTAGTTAATAAAGACCCCGACGGAACCAAGCCCGACCTGGGGGCATTTTCCTTTCAGAAATAATATTCCTCCCTATCATCTGATCTACAGCTCTTACCGCGAGGGTCGTGTGGCAGGGTAAAGGTACCCTGCCACAACAACGGGATGCCACAACGCTAATTCGTGTTTCGTGCCTTTCGTGTGTTTGTCTCAGGGTGTTTCGTGCCATTTCGGTCTTAATTGGTTCGAGCCCGCTGGGCCGTAAAGTGAGAACTGGCAAAGGATTATGGGGGAGCTCGATTCGCGTTTCGTGTGTTTCGTGCGTTTCTTGTGTTTATTTTTGAAATTTCTCATTTTTTGAATCACCATCTAATTCTCTTCCAAGTTCAAGTACTGTATAATCGGATGAAAAAACATGGAAACCGAGTCTCAGTTCGGTCTCCCATTAACACTGGACCTTTCCTTTTCACCACTAAGAATGTAGCGTTTTTGGTCTTTTTTGGCAAGATTTTGCTTGCTTTTTGCCAATCCTTGAATTATCTTCAAAACAGATAAAACGACAGTTTCACATTTAGCGCTGCAGGTATAGAATGCTTGTGGTCGACGAACGAATCCGTATTCTGCTGCAGAGTACGCACTTTTTTTCCGGAGGTGCATGATGCACAAAAAGATTCTAATGATCCTGTTTTCTCTCTTTTGGGCTCTGCCTGTCTCGGAGATACTTAGCGAAGCCGAAGTACTTGCCCAGGTCGACACGGCGTGGGTAAGGAGATACAATGGACCGGGAAACGGCGGTGATTACGCTGGCGCAATAGCCGTAGATAGTTCTGGCAATATCTGTATAACAGGACACAGTTATGGAAGTGGGAGTAATTACGACTACGCTACCATAAAGTATTCTTCGAGTGGAGATACAGCGTGGGTAAGAAGATACAACGGGACGGGTAATGGCTACGATGAAGCTCATGCTATAACCGTGGATGCTTCCGGCAATGTGTACGTGACGGGAGGAAGTTATGGGGGATCTACAGGAATGGACTATGCTACAGGCAAGTATTATGCGAACGGGTTCACAGCATGGGTACGGATATACACAGGATCCGCAAATGACTGGGATGTGGCGACCGCCGTCGCCGTGGATGGTTCTGGCTATGTATACGTCACCGGAGGAAGTACCGGCAATGGAACAGGCGTTGACTACGCTAGTATCAAGCTTTATCCGGATGCAAGTTATATCGTGTGGGAGAGAAGATACAATGCGGCAAATGACTGGGATGAGGCTACCGCGATAGCTGTAGATGCTTCTGGCAATGTGTATGTGACCGGAGAGAGCTATGGTTACACAACAGGGTATGACTATGCAACTATAAAATACTATTCTAATGGAAATACCGCTTGGACGAGAAGATATAATGGACCAGGAAATCAAACTGATGAAGCTAAGGCCCTAACCATAGATGGTTCTGGAAATGTGTATGTGACCGGATATAGCTACGGTGGAAGTGAAACATCCTCTGACTATGCAACCATAAAATATTCATCCAACGGAGGCACTGCATGGGTGAAACGGTACAACGGACCGGCAAACGGGACGGATAGGGCTTACGCGATCGCCGCAGATGGTTCTGGTAACGTTTACGTGACGGGATCAAGCTCGAGCGGAACATCTAGTGATTATGCTACCATAAAGTATTACCCGAATGGGGATACCGCCTGGGTGAGAAGATACAACGGAACAGGAAACTCTATTGATGTAGCTACTGCCATAGGGATAGACAGTTGTGGGAACACATATGTGACTGGATATAGTTCGAATGGAACGAACTATGATTACACCACCATAAAGTATGACTCATCGGGAAATGAGCTGTGGACCAAAAGTTACAATGGACCGGGAAACGGTGATGATAAAGCTTGGGATATAGCTATATGCGGTTGCGACACCGTCTATGTGACC